>WNEY01001211.1_pt1 | contig 17908 bp, 22 predicted proteins | sample 5400531 | NCBI WGS metagenome assembly WNEY01 (sample SAMN13153338, study PRJNA577476) | soil metagenome | isolation source: 200 cm saprolite under Douglas fir tree site 1 | place: USA:California | collected 2015-04-18
GCAGCTATCCGTACAGTCACTGGTGATGCCCTCTTCTTGACGGCATATCCTAGTGCTGTCACAGTTGCTGATTATTTCCGCAACACTCTGAGGACCACTGCTGAGGACCTCAAATTTTCCGGCCTATCTCAGCGCTTTGAGGAGGATCGCACATTTGCGGAAACCATATCGCGTCTTGTATGTCATCCAGTGTTGATCCTTTTGCTATGCCTTATCTTTGACCACAGCTGGCTGTCCGAGTTTCAAGCCTCCGTTGCGGCCTAAAAAAAGCGGCTGCGGCAGAGGTAAAAGGGTTCTATATGCTGATTCCAGGTGATGCCTGCCGCGACCAGATCAAACATCTGACAACAACCACAGAATATATATATCCGAAGAGTCAGGTTCGTACGTTCGTACATGTTGTGATTACCTATCAAGGTGCTGATCTTATGTTTTGTTTACCATATAGGCGGGTGTTCTCTTCAGGATGAAGCCATTCCAGCACCCATGTGTTCTCTCGATCTTGAAGGAATTCATATTCACATCGTCTCGTGGACCATCGCTAGCTGAACGGTATGCCCAACGCTTCGAGTCAAGTATCCAGCAGGGCCCGCAAGCAACCGAACTGGAGATACCCACTGCTATGGTTTGCGCAGCAGCAACTGCAGTAATGTTTTACTACTCTTGAGTCTTGAGTCTAGAGGCCCTGAAACCAACTGACTGATTGTGTAGGTACACGCTGCTCTAGACGACTGGTCTGAGGGCCATTACAAGAAGAGCGAGTTTAATGCGGACTCATATGAGGATGTATACCAAGGCCACGAAGATTTCCTCATAGCAATACAAAAGAAGAGTCCGGCTGCGTTCCACCGTCTTATGGCCAATACCTACAATGCTGTCTCGTGAGTCAATTACCCTTCTGTATTGATAGTATGATAACAACTGGTTATAGCTCAAAGCACGCACAGCAAGCCGCTGCTGTGACAAATAATGCGATGGCATTGCTTGATATCGATGCGATGGAGGTCTGATCATACCCTGATACCCATCAAGTTCCCAGTGTCGTCGACTCATCGCACGCCCTTCAACAGAGGCCTGATCATACCCAGATACCCACCAAGTTCCGAGTCTCTTCCTGTGCCCTTCTTTTATACCCTTATTCCATACACGTTGTAACTACTCTATTATCTGTTTAATGCCATGCATATAGTTGTGATTCCTGTAATTTCCTGACCTGTGCGAGTGACAAAAATGACAACGACCAACATCAGAACAACTGAAATGTTCAACAAATCATTACAAATGTCGTAAATTGTACAAAACCCACAAGATGTACAGGGCTGCATTCTCGTGCCCATTTAATTATGCATATTCCAGTCCATTCAGTTCAAATTGGTTCAAATTGTTGAAAATGCACTTTTGGTTGAAAAGATGTCATTATAGTTATTTACAGTAACATTGGTACATTAATGCAAGTTCTACCATTTGGGTTTTTCCAGATGGACTCGCTCCTATGACGATGAGGTAGGGAAACTAGGAATAAGAGAAGGACACACGATGGATCTCCGCGAACGTATGTCACACAACCAGAGAGCCCCAATGACCGAATGAAAGTGTCCATTCCGTCCTTGTGCATCCCAAGCAAACTATGTGCAGTAACTCTGCATTTCTGCAATGGGGGGCCACAGCCCACAAGGTCAGAATGCGAGCGACTCATAGAGTAAGGAGCTGGATACACACATGCCATCTCTGCGTGGCCTGGATTGCCCAAAAATCAAAGTCATTGCCGAGGGAAAGGACGACAGCTGGCAGGGCAACTGGTTTGTGTATGATGATGCTGCCCATTACGTGTTCCATGAACATCGCATCCCAATTGTTGCTGTTACAAGCATATCAGATGGTGGACCATAAGAAATCACGAGATGATGATGCACAAGTCGGCGAGAGGGTTTGAATATATGACTGGCCTGCGAAAGGTATGCGTTCTCTACGAGGGAGCCCTTCGAAGGCTGTGACCGACATCATAGAAGAGGCCCGAATGCTTGTCGTCACACGCAGAAGGGATCAAGGGGGGGCGTCGATCGTGTTGTCTAGAGAACATGAAGGAGGGAAGGCGAAACACAGGGGAAAAGAAATAAGTCCCATTTGTGAAAAGGCGAGTACAGTCGAAGCCCTCCTAACCCATACCCCTCCGTCACGGCTCTGGGCTATGGGATATGAGGGAGTATGGGCTTTCAGGATATTCTAAAAATAGATAAAAAATATTGATAAAAAATATGTGGTCTTTAGCGTGATTCTAAGAGAGTGTTAACTATGCATGAGGGAAAGTAATCAGTAATATGGGTGTTTGTCAGCACCTGAGCCCTTTCCGACCGCAACTGATGTCTAAACGAGGCTTCCTTCTTTATCTTGACACAATTAGTGAGGCTTTTCAGCCCTTTTCGGAGGACCTCAAGTGGCTTTGAACCGTGGTTTTCACGAAAAATACAATTTGTGCTCCGTCATTCATGTCAGTTACAAGGTTCTAACTGAAATAGTACTAGTATATGTATGGGTTCCGGGCCGCAAACAGTATGGGTTACGGGGTATGAGGGATCTATGGGTTATTTGCGCGCTTCCCCTGCATACCAAGTCCGTAACCAAAAAATTCTATGGGATTAGAGGGAGTATGGGGTTTCAGGGCTATGGGTTAGGAGGGCTTCGACTGTACTTGGGGCGATTGAGGCAGGGCGGAAGAGGATGAAAGCCGCTGCGTCACGGTAAAACTGCTGTTTACGTGAAGAGCCCACACCTTGGCGAATTGAATCCGGTAATCCCAAAGATTTTTTGTCAGTATTTCATCTCGCCTCACGAGTCAGTATCATGTGCAGGAGGCATGAACTGTGTGTGTGTATTCACCGGTATTCACATATTCACCAATCACCTGTGCAAGGACGCAAAGTGTCATCATGTCATCTTTACATTTTGCTGATGCTACGGCAGTACCATTGCCTTGTTTGCTTCCGTTCCGTACCTTTTTTCTTACTCCGAGCCATTTCTCTCTTATGTAGGAAACCACTCGCCGCTCCCTCAGTTCGTGCCTCCCGCGCATGATACTGAGTCCAGACTTTGCGTCCTTGCTCAGGCCGCTAAACACGCACGCGCTCGCGCTTACTCACCCATTCAAAACTCGTAGTTTCCAACACCCTCCCCTTCCATTTACGCCCCTCTTACATCGTCCATATCCCTCCCCATCCCTTCCCCCCTACAATGCATACCTATTCCACCCCTTCTGATCACCGATACCCAGACTCTCCTGCAAACACTGCAATTTCGCAAGCCGCAGCCTTCTGGCCCCCTGGTGGCCCCGACAGTTCTCAGTCTGCCGTAACGCACGACTTGGAGGACAGCTATGGTCCTCCGCGCCTACGTGCCAGCCAATTACCCTCCGCCTACCCATCCACCACGGCTTTTTTGGGGTTTCCCATCACACAACGCGACTCGTATCCCGCTCAGACCCAAAGCGACTGCTCAGGTCAAGATGGTTACCCAACGCAGCAGTACATATCGAGTGTGAATTACGCTGCTCCTGCATTCGATTTTGCGGAGTACCCCGTGAGTGATGATATATGATATCCCGCCACACACTCTGTTGTGCTCTGCCGAACATTCACCGCACTCTCATCAGATTGTTCCTGGTGGCAACTACCACAGTGGGCAATATGCGACCCAGGTCTCATCCTCAATGACCCACTTCGAGTATCCTCCGATTCCTCCCTCAGATCCTTCTTCCTTCCATTACACCAACACCAATGACTCCGTGGGGTACTTCTCTCAGTTATCTGTCGACAGCCACTACTGTTCACCGCTTGATGGCCAACATCAGCAAAGCCTACTAGTAATATCAGATCCTTCGGGCTATTCACGCTGCGATGGCTCTTATGACCAATTCGACGGCGTTGCCCAACACTCCATTGTGCCGATTCCTCCCTCCTCCAGCTCTTCTGAGCTTGGTAACGCCCTCGTAGAGGTCCATGCACTAGAAACTCAGCAAATTGGCCGTGCCCCCATTGTTCTGCCCAGTCTTCCTGTCTCAACCCAACCTGCCCCCAAACATGAGTCGAACGAGAGTACAATGGGCCTAGCCACCGTAAAAACCGAGTATGTGACGACCACTGTTGGTCAACCCTTCTCGCCGATGATGCCGCTGGGCCACAGCCCGTCGCTTAGCAGTGATCGTGCGCCATACATAAAGGGGGAAGAGCAAGAGCAACGTCGCGTTGGTAGCTCATCAATGCAACGCCCCTCATCTCCTCTGCACGGCCATGGTTCCCTCCGTCACCGACAACAACATACGGATTCGTTCCGTGTCGTGCAAGATCCCGCTGCATACCCGGGATTTGCACCGACCAAGGTTCGTTCCTATCTCGTGATAGCTTACTCATGCTCAAACAAGTATAGAGGCATCCCCCGCCACCGTCCCTATCCATTCCAGGTCCGCTCTCATATTCCCCCGGGACGCCGCTCTCGTCGTCGTTCTCGTCCTCCGATATGGGGACACCGACATCGGGCATGAACCTCATTGACACTGCTGCCCCATCGTCATCGCTCCCGCAGGCGACGCTGGTCCACAACCCAAAGGCAGGACAGGGTGTGTTGAAGTTGCCATCGACAAAGGGGAGCGCTCGATGCAAGCCTGCGATCGCCTGCTATTTCTGTCGTGTGCGTAAGATCGCATGCGGAGCGCCACCCGTTGGAAGCGCTGATACCACATGCAAGTACGTTCACCCCCCTTTGAATCCTGATCGGGAAAATCGGAAAGCTAACGCGGGTTTTTTTAGTCAATGTGCACGGCGCTCGCTTAAGTGTGAATACCCCAAAATATCGCGGCGTGGGCTTCATAAACGTCGTGACAATGGGGGTGGTCACCATAGGGAATCCGAGGACGCAGATTATGTGCCGACTACATAGTAACATTAATGATTCCCTGGTGCCACCATCACATACACTTTCTCGCACTCGCTTGCTCGCTCGTTTGCATTTACACACCATGTCTCTTAAGCATTGCATCTTGATTCTTCGCATCCTCGTTGGCTGTATATATAATATAACACTCGCTTGCACATCCCGCATTTGTGTGATCCATGACGAGGAATGACATGAGCAGTGGCAATGCTACCGGCAAATGAGGGCATGAGAGACGTAGACAGAAGATGAGTCGGACAAGACGAGGCACATACACGTGTCACGTGTCATGTACACGTACACGTTCACACAGCATATTGCTTTCACAAGTGCTCATCTATTCAGCATCCAGCTACACGTAAACTGACCTCAAAACAAGTTGGCTACCTCACCGAGTGGATTCGTGTTCCACGCAAGTCTATCTATCTTGAGCGGAGGCTATCGGCCTTGGTATATCTGTCACTTACAGCTCCAGGTTTTGGTGGAAGTAAAACCCACTCATGGTAGCCACTCCAGACCCCAAGCATGGGCTGAGTGATGGGGTGCGTGAGTGCTTCCTTTTTCTCCACGGACAGAGCCCTTGTAGCTAGACACGGGTCCTGGCTTGGTTGCCAATGGTGAGTGGTGACGATACCAATTCCTCCAGAAAAGCCAATGGTTGGCGGGTGGGAGTTGTCGGTGATGGTGTCGGTGTGGGCGGTTACATGTGCGAGTTGAAATCGACACAACACAAACATAATAAAAGCCTGCATAAGGATTGTGGGGCAGATTGAGATAAGCTCGGAATAAGGTTAATGAATGAATTAGCTGCGAAGCTTGCTCATTTAATGTCCTGCACACAGTAGTTGGGAACCAGGAAACACTCCTTCCATCGCATGAACACGGCGCCAGGATAGCCACCCATCGTCAGGTGTGGGGCTTTCAGCTTGTTCTTCACATGACGAAAGGCAGGGAAGCGGGCCCAATGCACCATGTCACCTTCCTCATTGGCACCCCATCCTCTCGTCAAAAAGCCATATTTACTGCCGACGATTTCGGCATCAAAGTAAGTGGTGACCGGTGAGCGCTGTGAGCTCCAGCCAGTCATCTGTAAGCCCTCGGAAATGTGGAAACGATGGGAAGTGTTTTATATTTGTCAGAGAGCAAGGTGACTCAGTTTGGTCTTAAAAGCCCTGCTCATGGCCGACCTATGCAGCTACAGTCAATGAGTCGAGGTAGCAGAGATGTTGAATGTTGAACAAGGTTGCGACGGGCGATAGAGTCGACCATTTCGCTTACCAATCGGTGCACGTTCAGTCCACAGCTGACTTGGAAAGATTTTTAGCGTCGCCTTTTGCGAGTCTTTTGCGCCCACCCTTCACCGATTCCTCTTCCTCTATTCTGCCTGTCTGGTTCCAACAACAACCTCAACGGTGATAACAATGAGGTATAGACTGAACATGAGTGGCTCGATGAGTGACATATGACAGCTCAGTGGGCTTGCTGAGAGGGTCCCCTCTAACATCTTGGAGACAATCGTCATTGAGGTATGTCTTTTTTCTTTCTTTCTTTCTTTGTTTTCTTATTTCACCTTATTGTTGTAGAGGCCATCGTGGCAGGATTCACCTGTGGCTGCATGGCGAGCATGAGATATCGATAGCAACCAAACAATGCTATGAAGATTTGTATACCTCCGACGTCCTTGGTATTACTGGCTGGGCAGGACAAGTCTGCTGCCCGTGCCCCCTTCTAGGACGATGTAACCCTCCTTGCCATTGCTAGCAGTCTGTAACACATTCCCGGAGCAGATCCTGCCCTTGGCGAGTGGGATGCGCACGATGTCCCTCCGAGGGAATGGCGTCGTATTGTGCCCAAACACAGTGAGGCGGGTGTGGTGGCAGCAGAAGAGCGTGAGACAGAGCCAAGGTACAGCACACACAATGCATTATCGACGACCGCTTTGGCATCCGCACGCACCTCTCCATAGAGCATCTCGGCATCCTTACAGACCATACCACTAGAAGAGGTTCGCAGTGGTGAGTATAGCATGTAGTGCCAAATGAGTATAGGCACTTGACATTCAACTGAGTCGGGATCGACGGTACCAAGGTCTTGTGTCATACGACACCAGTCGGTACGATAAGATCTCTCTCAAGCTGCTCGTTAGCTGATTCGGCTGTGCACAGGTCAGACGTGTATAATGCGCAGGCGACTGCCGGAGATATTACCAAGCAAGGTGCTCTCTAACAACCAGAAAGGCCTCCATCCTTCTATTTTTCAATATCGATAACTTACGTCGATCACCATTTTGATAGAATCTCGAGTCGAGCTCAACATTGCTCCTTGTTTTTTTGGCAACGGAGATAGTGGCGGTGGTCCTCTCTTAAAGATGCTCGAAGGTGGAAGACTTGCATTTCTTGACTTGCGAATAAAGGTGACGATGTTGGGGTAGATAGCTCTGCCGGCTCAGAGGTACCACGTTGCGTACACATGGGCCACTTACTTGACGAGTTCTATGATGGCCTGGAGACCACTTCGGATGCGGGGTGCAGGCTGCCAAATTGGTACGTGGATGTATTTTTGCTTATCTCTTGTTTGTGGACTTGACTGATTCCACTTGCGGAAAAGGTATGGAGAACTGTATCTAGGTGACTCGGAGAGCATTCTCGTCTGCTGATATGGTTGATGGATATGGTTTGTTTGAGTCCGATCGCAGGACTTATACATCGCACGGTGAGTGAGAACACCCTCATCCACATCTTGGGCCTTTCTACCGCCCTTAGGTCTTTCGAAGATAGCTGGGACAATTCGTACTTGTGGCACTGTCAGGACCCTCGACCGTACACCCCCTCGCATCAACTGCACATCGCGCCATGGCGTGGCGTGCCGCCCTGCCCACCCTCGCATCCCCCTATCCATATGCCCTCACATGTCGCCGCCACCACCACTGCCATCTCTGCTACCCACATCGCCGCTGTGACTGCTGGCAGCGAGGTACCACATGTGAACCCATTCAGCCCGTGGGATGGCGACAACGCACCACCCGAGATTCTGGAAGCGCAGGAATGCCTCGCGGGGCCATGGAGAAGGGTTCATGTGGTGAGCGCCATTGGTGCTTGGGGCGGAAAGGGTGAGGTCGCTGTCATGGGCATCAAAGGTCGCACTGAACATTGTACCGTACTTGTTATGATTATTATGGTCTTATTCTAGTAGTTACTACGACGACAATGATACATAGATTGTGTATACAGTGAGGGAAAGGCAGGGCGAGCACGTTCGGCCTCGGGACGACAAGCTCAATAGGCAATGGGCAAGATGATGGGCTCGCGTTGTTGGAGGCTTCCGGAGTCACGCCTTCCGCTTACTGCTTATGGAAGTCACATGGACATGGTTAGAACGTAGGATGTAGACCGAGGACCAACCATATGCGTGTGGTCCTGTGATTCGCAAAATGCCAAGAGTGTGAACTGACATGTGGACTCTATGTCTACGCGTCCACGCTTCACATGTGTAACTGACATATGCATGAATGTGTCCGCACCGGATGTGGATATTCTGAGAGAGGTGGACCGGATTGCTGATGCGCGTCTTAAACGGATAACAATATGTCTGATTACCATTTATGGGATTAAAGACTGCTGTAGATAAGCGGATGTGCGGGTTCTGACTGATAACAAGACATGTGGACTAGGATGCTGCCCGGGGATTTCTCGCTTGCACCGCTTGGAGGCCTATGGCTTATGTGATTTCATTTATGCTTCTGTGTGTACGTTGGATAGGAGACAGGAGATATGGGCTGGGCGATAAGGAAAGATAAGGACGAAGGATCTCAGATCGGAGAGAGGCCGTATGGAGAACGTCGGAGTGGAGGACATGGGGAATTGTGAAAAAGGAAGGAGGGGGAGATAAGGAAGATAAGGGGTTGTTGTTGACAAATGTTATTGTGTTGGACATATCTTCTATCGCAACCCTCACTTTCTACGAGGGCATTGTGCGGTACTTGCTTCCTCGTTGTCATTATCGACGGCTGTGTCTACAAGCGAGGAACTTAGGAGAGAAGAACAAGAGATTGAACGAATGGCACCCAAGAAAGGCAGAGTACGTGAGGAAATGAGCTGTATTGGTAATCAAGGAGCTGATATGACGAGATAAGGGCGGAGAAGTGGAGGATGACAGCGACGTGGCTCCAGTGATTAGGGAGACACATTTTCAGGGATACCTGATCAACGACCTGGAGTATCAGAAGGTGGATGCTCGGATGGGCTACATGGCGATGAATATTTATAAACCTCCAGAGTACGCCAGGTGGGGGGCATATAACGATCGCAAGATCAACACTGTGTGGGTGAAGAGGCTAGTTGCGGACTTCCAACAGCGGTACAACAACTGCAGCGAGGCCACATGCATAGAGGTTGCGATCCGTCCGGAGTGGCTGAAGAAGCGTGAGGATGTGCGCGCGGTTATCGACGGGCGCAGGATCAAGACCATTCCGTTGTTGGAGTTGTCGGAGGCAGGTGAGAAGGCGATGAAGACGGAGCAGTTGATTATGCTGGGTGGGAATCATCGCCGTGAAGCTGTGCAGATATATGTGGAGTGGCTAGAGCGGGAGATCCAGACTGTGGAGGCGGCGCTGAAGAAGAAGGAGGAGGGTGTGGGAGCGGTCTTTGTTGGGGAAGGCGCGGAAGAAGTGGAGAAGCTGAAGGAGAAGCTTAAAGGGCAGAAGGAGATGTCTGAGGGAGTGCGATTTTGGGCAGTGCGGCTATATGATCGAGGTGAGAGCACACAGTATGATCTATGCTTTCGATGATGGAGAGTGAATGGGACGAGTGCTTATTATCATTATTCATTGACTGTAGGGAAGCTGGAAGGGAAGAACACAGACGAGGCGAATACGATGTTCCGGTTCCTATCTCGGAACGAGCACATGGGGACATACAAGGCGACGGAGGAAGAGAAGCTAGTTGAGATCATGAACGAGCTGACGGACTATCTTGAGGTGGACTGTCGACGCGAGCTGGATGCTGAGGAGGACGAGCTTGAGGTCCTGTATCCGGGCTTCTTTGATAAAGTGAAACTCAAGGCGGATATGTTCAAAGAGGACCGGGGCAAGGGCTATCGGGAACTGTGCTGCGTGCCTTCGTTTGTGCTAGGGCTGGCGATGGTAGGACGGGTCGGGCGTCATTACATGCACTGCTCGTGGTTCAACGTTACGCGACTGGGGAACATGGTTGGGTCATATGGAGGGGTAAGTGTTGTAGAGTGACTAAGTGGTTGTGATACGCTAACGATACTGTGATTATAGTTCCTTGGGGACCTGATGATGGAGAGCGTCAAGATACTCGCCCATCTTGCGAATGAAGAGGTGCTGCCACTTCGTCGTGCCGAGCTGGAGAAGATTCGGGATGCGTTTAGAAAAGCGGACGAGAAGAAGAAGGAAGAACTGATGAAGGAGCTTGAGGGGATGGTGGAAGCGTTCCGAGGGCGAGGGCCCTTGACGAAATGGGATACTGGTGCTCTGGATGAGATCGACCAGTGCTTCGAGGAGTGTTTTATGACTGATGGGCAGGCGTCTCCGTGGGCGTTTGTTCCGAAGAGCGAGGCGAACATGGGCAAGTATGTGGAGTACTGCGACAAGGTGGATCGGGTGCTTGTCAAGTTCACCGGGAAGGTGCCAGTGTATGCTCGGGATTGGTTCGCATTCTACAGTCTCTGGGAGGTCCAGGGCTATGTGTTTCCTATGCCTCTGGGGACGAGCAAGGTTATCTCTGCGATGGCGGGAATACTGAAATATGTGGCGGATGGTGTTGTGGAGGTGAGCTGATTGTTTTCTATCCACTTTGACTGTGTGTGGGTGCGCTGGATGGGTGCACGCAGGGTCTGGCAGCAGAGCGTCTGTATGCGGGGCGAGGGTGCATGCCGCACATGCAGAACGCCTGCATGAGCGGCATGCAGCACGTGCCGCGGATGGGGAGCATCTCCATGCGCGGCATGCATGACATGCCGCGGATGGGGAGCGTCTCCATGCGCGGCATGGAGCACGTGCCGCGGATGGGGAGTGTCTCCATGCGCGGCATGGAGCACGTGCCGCGGATGGGGAGTGTCTCCATGCGCGGCATGCACCACGTGCCGCGGATGGGGAGTGTCTCCATGCGCGGCATGCACAACATGCCGCGGATGGGGAGCGTCTCCATGCGCGGCATGCACCATGGGCCGCGGATGGGGAGTGTCTGCATGCGCGGCATGCACCATGTGCTGCGGATGGGGAGCGTCTCCATGCGCGGCATGCACCATGTGCCGCGGATGGGGAGCGTCTCCATACACGGCATGGGTACACGCCTGTGCATGCTGACTGGCTGCATCCGTGGCCCATCCCCTATTGTTTTTTTGACATCATCATCTCATATGACCGACACGTCTACAATCACATTGACTAACCATCCCTCACCCATTCTAGGTTATCTCTTGGCTCGCTCCAGCAGTCAGCTGGTCGAAGACCATAGGCGCGAGGACGTTCCTCGTTAGAGACTTATACAATGGTGCGATCATGCAGGCGTACAAGGACTGCCTCTATAGTAAAAACACCGGTATCAGGAGAAAGGTACCACACCAATCCCTTGAGTATCATCTCTCATATCTCATCGTCGTCACACCAGTTATTCCAGACCTTTCTGGCCCATCTAACAACCTCTATCTGTGAAATCGCTGGGTACTTGAACGAGCACAAGACCCATAGAGAGCACATCACCAAGTTCACCAGCTTCCAACAGCTCACATCTAAATCCATCATAGAGGCGTACAAGTCGAGGGACGCAACCACAGACCCATTCAACTTCAAGGTGAAGCCAGATGTAGCAGCATATCTCAAAGCCACCGGTTGGTCTCAGGACCTCTTCATCGGCGCATACTATCGCGTCTTCGAGAGAATGGGTGCCTACTCGTCTAACAACACATCCGTAGACCACAACCTCCGTCTCTCCGATATTCATTCCATCCGCCTCTTCGCTATGAGCGGTTTGGAATGGTCGTACGGCTCCAAGAACCGCACCCGGGATTGGGACAAGGTTGCTCTTGCCTCCGCGATCGAGGCGGGTCTCGTCGAGTCCTATAGGGAGGATCTCCTAACTGCATGTCCCCTCGCTCGCCGCCTTCGAGCAGAAATACACGACTTCTTCTTCAAGAAAACCACCAACTGGATACAACTGGACCCAGAAGACCCTGCAGGGCCCACCATCACGGACAAGACGTGGATATTTCCTGACAACATCTATGTCGAGGTCCCGGTTAGCGACAGTAACACACAAGCTCCCACACCATCTATCGACCATAGCGCTCTCAGAACTCAGTTGAAAGCGATCACGGCGCAGAAGTCAGCTCCGGGATCCAAGAAGCGGGCTAAGAAGGGGAAGAAGGACCCCCCTCCCACCACATCATCACCACCTCTCACGCCTGAGCTTACTCAGACCCAGCAGGATACACCTGCACCTCCCATTGCAAAGGAGAACCCACCCCCGAAGAAGTCCGAAGACATCCAGTCTGTGTTGTTGGCGCTCAAGAACCTTCAGAAACACCGCCTTCTGCAATGCTCAGATGCTGGTGCTCCGACCGGCAGCACAGAGAGCATCGTATCCCTCGCTGTCTCTATCATCGGCCATGTATGTCTATCCCCCCTCTCTTCCACAATCCATTCATCCCTTACCATCCCTTTCTCAGGTCGCGCATATGAACAAGGCCCGTATCGAACACGAAGATAAGCATCCTCGCTCGAAGAAGGGGAAAGGAAAGCAATCGGATTTCGACATGTCTTCCGTTGAGGTCCCAGACCTCAATCTCTCAGCTCACTCCATCTCTTCCAAGTATAGCGCTGAGGCATGTATCCCCTCATCGCCCCTTTCGTCCATCTAATCTAGCCTTACACATATTTAGCTCGGTTACGGAGACTGGCTCATCGATGAGGCGAAGAAGTTCAACGCGATCCCTCGTAGATCGCTCACCAGACAGTCAAAGGTAGCACCATATCTATCCATCCATCCACTTCACTCCTTTTACTCAATCCTCATTTCCTTCCAATAGGACGCCCCTAATAATCCCACACGTACGTCTCCCTACTCAATATAGTACTCAATCTTCACACCCCTCCACAACGATCGCCCATCACACCACATCTATCATATCATGCATCATATCTTACGCTTTCTTAGATCTCGATACTAACACATATCGCTCCTCCTTATCGAAGAGAAGCGCTTCCTGCTCATCTTCCGATATGTCCGGTCGCCATTACACTAGGCAGAGGACCTCGCCTCCCATTGGGGGAGAAACCCCGCACTCTGAGGCATCTTCTCCATCACAATTCATCGATAGCGTACATTCCGATGACGACCAAGATGTCGAGATGGGCGACGACAACATCGATAGAGATGGAGAAGGTACCCAGGACCCGGACAGAATGGAGGGGGTAGAGGAGCTGGAGAATAACAATCCTGAAGCTCAGGATCTTCCTATGCCCCGCGCCACCCAACGCCTGAAACCGCTCAACAGGCTAAATCGGAAGACACCTACTATCATACTTGACAACCCCTCGTCTCCAGGTCAAAACACCATTCTTTCTCTTCCAGCCTTTTGCTCATTCGTCCCCTAACAGACAGGGATGCAAGCGATGCAGAGCTTGCCAGCTCTCCTCCGCCATCTCCCACCGAATTTCAGCAACCCCACACACGTTCTCAAACCAGACCCGAAGCGATCAGAACTCGCTCCACCACCACCCCTGCACCAAACGTCATTATCACCCAGCCCAACGAAGACGTCGGTTCTTCCCAACCTCCAGCTACTTCTCAGGTTCGCGATCCCTCGGCAACAGCAAAGAAGAACCTTCGCACTCATGGTCGAGCAACGGGCAGGGTCGCGTAGGTCATTGCAATGTGGTCGTATGCCCTGCTGTCTTTTGTCATTCTGTACCGTTTATCCACGTCGTTGTACTTGTACTTGAATACTTGAATGTAAAGCTCAAGGAGCTCGAATTAGGAAGATCGTCGAATATGTCAATGTTGGTCATCCCATGTGTCACGCAGCAGTGCATCCAACTCGAAGCCTTCAGAGATCACGAGAAATATTACTTGTATTGATCTAAGTTACGGTTCCCTCTATTCTTCGCCATGCTACACAATACTGTACATCGAGGATACACAAGGTGGTATAGAACCGTGAAATAAGGCTCACGCATGTAGAGGAGCAAACGAGTAAAGACAAAAGAGATAGAGGAAGCCACGACGCACCAGTGTCAGCTGAAGCGCGTGCGTACAATCTATAGCTATAGCAGCTTTAATCCATATATGGTAATCAAGCCATTATATCTATATCTAGAACATGTCGGCTTCCCGGTCCGTGTCTGGTGGAACATCTGGGCACATTCAAACATACGACATATGCATCGGTTACACAGTCCATGACATGTATATGCATTTAGTTTTCACTACTTGTCATACCTTCGTGAGTCGTGAGTAACAAAAGGAAAGTTTCATAAAGCACCAACTACTTGTGAAAAGCTATGTCCTCTACTTATCGCATGCTTTTGTTTTTATTTTTCTCTGATGACTCTACTTCTCGTATGCTTTTCTATAATGCTTCTACTTTTTCACATTGTATGATCTGCTGCTGCCATCGCCACCGCTGCCACCACTCCTGCTACTACGGCCGCTGCTGCTGATACCATCGCCACCGCCGCCACTGCTGCAGGTACCGTTGCTGTCATTGCTGTACCAGGTGTTGCCGCCGGAGTCGTGCATAAGGACATTCTTATTGGTGGCACCTTTGCCAGCGATCTTGCCGCTGTCGTCACTTGCGGGTTGTTGCCTAGCATGCCTCCTTACAACCTCTACATGCCTCGCAGACACGCCCACGATGCTCATTACCAGTGCCGCCAGTATTCCACTCAAACATGCCCCATTCGTCTGCAGCACTCACATCATCAACTGACTCGGGATACTTTCCACCAACACGGGCTCTGAGCTCTCTGAGGGTGGCACGATGTCCCATGTAATCTGGTGTATCGCCATATTCGAGGGCACACGCATACTCATACAACATTGCAAACTTGCGGGGTGGACTGGCATACAGTGCAGAGCCAGCAGAGCGCTTGGCGTCGCGAATGAGATACCAGGTACCGGCAATGGTGGCTGCTTTCAACTTCCGCCAGGGATGGGTTCCCCGTAGAAAGTACACAAGTATGTAAGAAGCAACTCCAGGTCCTCAACGTGGCGAGGCCTCTGCGAGGGTGACGTGTGCGGGTCAAATGAGCGGACAATGAATGGGAAAGAAGGGGAAGCACAAAAACATACCAATTCCAAGATGGGTGTTGATAGACGTGAAGAGGGAAGTGCCAACGCCGTGGTGAGCGTGTTGTTTGTAGGGTATATGAGCGCCATCGTGCTCACGGAATTTCTTTGCAAGTCCAGATCGATGACATTGACAAGGTAGGAGCGATGGCCGGTGCCCATGACGAAGTTGGCAGGTTGTATGTCGCAGTGGACAAGGTCGTGCGAATGGATGAATTCGATACAGGATAGCTGGAAATTGAGATTAGTGCACGAGGCACAATAACGCCCGGACATGTTTCCATGGGTAGAAAAGGGGTAGTGGTGACAGTACAACAACGTACCAACTGGTGAGCGAGGAGTAGGACCGTCTTGAGAGAAAACTGTCGATTGCAGAGTTTGAAGAGATCCTCGAGTGAGGGACCGCGCAAGTCAATGACCATGACATTGATTGTAGTCGCCCTGCTTGGGAGACCATATCATCCATGGTATGCCAGGACCGCCCATCAGCATCTTATAAATCCGAGATTCATGCTTCAGTGGACTCAGTTGCTTGTCCACTACCAGTTCCCGCTTTACCGCCACTTCTTTCCTGCCACTTTGCGGACTCTGTAAAAGACGGTCCCTGTCCCAGACAAATTAAGAGACAAAAAACAAAACAAAAAAACGAGAATGGACCACACCCGCTGATTGCGAGCTCCTCCTCGAGACGATACTTGCAACCAAAGGTAAAGTCCATGCTACAATTGGGTGTTGAGACTGGGGAAAAAGGATGAAAAGGGGGCAGATAAAATGGAACGACACCCACGGGTTCGGTGGTAGTGGTACAGATAGGGGTCCGAGTGCATCCAAGTGTGAGAGGCGGGTTATTGGGATTGGGGAAGACAAGGGAATTGGAGAACTATTGGAGAGGGTAGAGGTCAGGAATGGTCAGGCCTGTCAGGGGCCTCAGGCCTCAGGCCTCAGGGCTGACAAGACGTCGAAAGCCTCTCACTGTAGTTTGGACTTAGCACGAAAAGGCGAGCGCAAACGCAAATGTGAAGTTCAAACACAACATGTGACCACACATGACCAACGTGACGAATTGTTCAACTTCAGCTTGAAGAAGCACACACTTGGACGCTACCCGCCCAGCGACAGTCCAGCGACCCCAGTCGCGGCGAGGAAATCTGTCATCAACGCATAGAGTCAGAGCAGAGGAGACACGATGTATAGGAAGGTGGAAGTGCAGAGCGTTAAACTAAATGCGAGCGTGCGACGCTCAGTCTGTGAAAGTGAAAGACTTTATTGAAAACATAAGTACCTACATGCGAACACAAGATGCTGGGGCCCGAGTTAGCTAGGTAGCAAATAGGAGAGACGATAGGAGTACTAACCTCAGTCTGTGAAAGCGAAAGACTGAGGTTTACAAGCGAAGAAACGCGCAGTATAAGTACTCGAAGGACAGATCGTCCATGAAGAGAACGAAGTGTGAATGTAGGAAGTCGAAATCACAGGCCAAACATGCCATATGGAACTTAGACAGACTCGGATGTCACAAGCAGAAGAGTCAATGAGCTACGTTGTCAAAAGAAAGGGGGGAATGTACGCGTCCCATTGTTGGCCCTTGTGCCCCAAGTGCGTAATTGCACTACCTCCAACACGATGAGCTCACGGACAGCTACTGTCGCCTCAAGGACGCTCTCCCCATCTCTCACCAGAAGTCCAGCAAGGTTTCTCTTCTGGACTGTGCTACCACCCTCTTTCAAATCGGACATCGTGACGCCCGATGATCCAGGCTATTCAGGCCTATTCAGGGGCGATAGACCGATGGGCAGCCAATGCAGTGCAGAGCGTCCTGCCGGCATTGTAGCCTTGTGAAAGACACGAAAGAAGTCGTACTCGCACTGGAGTACGCCTGCATGAACACCCTCCAAATTGTGATTCGTTGTGGTGGCCACAACCAATCTGGTGCCTCTTCTACATCAGGGAAAACCTCCCGCTCGCCTGAATAATTTAGTGATAAGCAGAATGACACAGATAATGTCTCGATAACGTCACTAACTGTCAGGACAGGCTTCCCGATCACTTTGATTGATGTAGGGGATAATCGATAATTAATCGATACATGTTTTTAAAAACTATTACTGGCTGACGCTACAAGTGCGTGTTGGAGATTCGTTATATATGGGTAAGGTGGGGACGGCACCCATGCTCTGGTTCGTTGCAGTAGTCCGGCGGCAAGCCCTTGTAGCCCACTCCGTGTTGCAAATAATATGGATGTTTTGAGGGTAAAACCGAGCGCGAGCCAAAGGAGCGCGAGAGAAAGTGGGAACGGGTAAAAGAGCGAGAACGAGAAAGAGTGGCTGTGAGGAACGCGGACAAAGGGTCTCAGTATGGCACGAACAGTGCACACAAACTATGTATATTCACCTGTGAGGAACGCGGACAAAGGGTCTCAGTATGGCACAAACAGTGCACACAAACTGAGGTGACTGCATGTAACTACGAAGTGTATATAAACGAGCGGGACCAAATGGTGAAAACAGGTGGTCAACGGATGCAAAAACTAGGGGGAAACACTACTGTATTGAGTCCATAGAAAACTGTCTAAAGCTTAATGTACTAGCACAGCACGTGCTATCCACGATGACATTGCGGCCGATCACCATTTTCGCGACACTCCAGACTATATCTGTCGCCCTCGTTCTGCTACC
>WNEY01001212.1_pt1 | contig 17907 bp, 17 predicted proteins | sample 5400531 | NCBI WGS metagenome assembly WNEY01 (sample SAMN13153338, study PRJNA577476) | soil metagenome | isolation source: 200 cm saprolite under Douglas fir tree site 1 | place: USA:California | collected 2015-04-18
GAAGCCGCCCGTTCCACGCGCTTCGGTCAGAATGAATCCCTCACATGTCGCCTCAACGATCTCGGGGACGCTACTCGGCGTCGCGAGAAAGGCGACCACGCAACGATAGCGCGCTCCACGCCGCTCCTCGGGCACGCCGGCGAGCTGCTCGAGCAAGAGGGCATTGTTCGCGGCGTCGTTTCCTTCCAAAGACCAGCGCGAGGAACGCGGACCCGGCGCGCCGCCGAGCGCCTCGACTTCGATTCCGGAATCATCGGCAACGGTCGGCAATCCGCCCCGAGTCGCAAAATACCTGGCCTTGGCAACAGCATTCTCGGCGTAGCTCGCGCTGCCCTCGAGATCCGCCTCCTCCGGGAGCTGCTCCAGCAAGCGGTCGGCGGGAAACGCCGCGTCGAACGGCAGGCCGGCGAACAGCTCGCGGATCTCGCGCGTCTTGCCCGGGCTGCGTGTGCCAACGAGCAGCTTCATGACCCGCCGCGCAGCTTCTCGAGCAACTGGGTCGACGACGCGTTCTTGACGAGCGGGACGCGCACGACGCGCCCGCCCCAGCCTTCGACTTCCGCGGCGCCCACGATCGCCTCGGGCGCATAGTCCGCGCCCTTGACGAGGACGTCTGGCCGGAGCTGGCGAATCAGGGCGAGTGGGGTTGTCTCGGAGAACAGGACGACGCAATCCACGGCCGCCAGCGCCGCGACCAACCGCGCGCGCTCGCGTTCGCCGACGACGGGGCGATCCGGTCCCTTCCCCAACCGTCGCGCCGAATCATCCGCGTTCACGCCGACGATCAACGCGTCACCCTCGGCGCGCGCCGCTTCGAGCAGCGCGACATGACCGGTGTGCAGGAGATCGAAGACGCCGTTCGTGAAGACGACCTTGCCCTGGGCTCTTCGCCAGGCGGCCGCGGCTTCGGGCGTACGGATCTTCCCCGCGGTGTTCAGAGCGGCTGCGACGTTCTCGGGTGGAAGGAAAACGTATGATTGAAGAGCGGCAGCGATACCGTTTCGCTGTAGCGTGTTTCGATCACGATCTCCCGGGGCGACGCCGTGCGCCGAATGACCAGTTGTTGCCCAGCGGCATTCGGCAACCCGATCTCCTCGACGGCGGCCTGGATCCGGCGGCGGATCGTGCCATCATCGAGCCCGGCGGAGAGGTGGGCTTCGGTCTGCATTTCATCGAGCAGCCGGTAATAGCGGAAATACACCTCGCCGATGTTGACGCCGTAGTAGAGCGCCGCGACGAAGATGAGGAGCGTGAAGAGACAACCGCTCGAGCTCGCGCCGCGTCGCGAGGACGTCACCATTGGGATTGCGCTCCGTCCACGATGGAGCTTACGAGTTTCTCGAGCGCGAGTTTGCGGCCCTGGGTGTCCTGCGGAGGATCGTAGACGCCGTCTACCGAGAGTCCCTGCTGTTTCCAGATCGTCGTCCCTTGGCGCTGGTTGACGATCTCAACATCGACCGTGAGCTGAACTCTGCGCTTGGTGACGACCGTCTGGCCCGGTCCCGCCACAACCGAGACGGGAAGATCGGGATCGTAGCGGACGATCCGGCCGCGAACGAGCGCATCGGCCGTGGCCTCGGGCGCCACCCGCAGTCCCAGGCGGCCCTCGAATGCCTGGCGCACCGCGTCGCTGACTTCCTGCGTCAGCGCCGGCTCGGGAGTGTCGTTATCGAAGGGAAGGATGGCGACGGTTTTGACGTTGGGCAGCGTGCCGCCGGCAAAGCCGTAGACACAGGCCGCGACACACAGACTCGCCGCGCTAGCGCCGACTGCGCCAAACAGCCGGCGGAATGACCGCCGCGGTATCGATCGCCACAACGATAAGCTCAAGTCTGGCCGAAGCCTCCGGAAAGTCGACACGCGCGTGAGCCATTGTGTCGAGCTGGGAACGGCTCCGCGCCATCATTTTCCCACGCCGGCGCCATTCGGCTTCCAGCAAAGACTCCCGGCCCGCGCTGTCGGTCACGACGTAATCGAGCGTGTCCTCGGGCTGCGCGAACCGCCATACCCTCCGTCGTCGCGCGGTCGTCGAATCGGCGAGCCGCGCGCCCAGCACCGCCGCATCAGGTGCGGGCGGTCGCACCATGCTGAAGGCCGCCCACAGCATCCGAACAGCGGGAACGAGCGAGCGGAAATTCTTCTCCGGGTCCGCCCACGCCACGGAGTCGCCGATCACGACCGCGGCCCCACTGCCGAGCCCCAACGGTCCCACGTAATCGAAGCGCAGCGAATCCGGCGGCGCGATGCGCGCCGTCCCGCGGCCCGCGTACTTCACCCGCTCATCCTGATAGCGCCAGCGAAACCGGATCAGCGTCGGTGTAGTGCGCAGCGTCGCGCTGGCCCACGCAGTGGCGCTGTCCCGGCTTGCCGGCGCCAGCGGCATCGACACGAGCGGAGCGAGCGTGCGCGACCACGGACACGCCGCGAGCAGCGCACAGGCGCCAATGTAGGAAAGGGCACGGAGCGGGTCAAGCGAAAAACGTTTCCCGCTCAATAATCAAACCCGAAGAAGAAATCGACGAAGCGGCGATTGTGCGTGCTCGCCGGCAATCCGTAGGCGTCGAAATTCGGAGAACCGAGCCGATAGCCGAGGTCGAGCCGCAAGACGAGGGGCGGCCCGATCGGCATCCGCAATCCGAGTCCGCTCGAGCCGAGGACACCGCGATTGGCAGTATTGCGGGACCACGCGCGACCGTAATCGACGAACAACGCGCCCTCGACTCCCGGAAAGCGCGCCGTCCCGAACGGAAAGCCGATCGTGAGGAACTCGGTGATCGGGAACCGATACTCGGCGTTGAGCAGCCAGGCGTGTGTGCCGGCGACGTAGCCGTAGCGCGGATAGCCGCGCAGTCCCCACGATCCCCCGATGTTGATCCGGCGCGGCCGCTCGCCACCCGACGCGTAACCCTGCACGCGCAGCGCCACCGCACTGCGCAGCGACGTCCGGAGGTACTTGCGCACGTCGGCCGACGCGAGCCATGAGTCGAACCGCCCGTTACTCAGATCGTCGACCAAGCCGCCGGTCAGGTTATATCGCTCGCCGTCGATCGGCCCGGTCGACAGCCAGAGCGTGTTGTCTTTCACGTAGCTCAGATAATTCGAGGCGAGCAGACCGACCCGCCGTGGCTCGTCGACGTCAGTGGACAGGAGATCGAACCGATCCGAGCGTTCGAGCCGATACTCCCCTACGAGGCGGCGAAACCGCGTGAACGGATACCGCACCTGTGCGAACGCGCCGTACGACGTCTCCTCGAACAGCGTGTTGAAATCGCCTTCGTAGAACAACCCGCGCTGCCGGAACACTCCCACGCCCCAGTTGATGCGTCGCGACTGGTTCAGATAGAACGCGGAACCGTTTACGTTGTCGACCAAATTGCCGAAGCCGCTCCCCTGGAACGACGACAACGTGACGTACATCAGATGGTCGGACAGCAGGTCGCTGAACACGAACACCGCACCCTGCGCCGAGCCGAGTCCGGGCGCCACCGCGGCATCGCCGGCGGCGAAGTCGAGGCTGAACTTCCGTTCGTACGGCGCACCGTCCGCGCGCGCGTACTGCGGATGCGACAACTCGCCCCACGTCCAGGCCGCGGCGGGCAAACTCTCGGCAGGCGCGAGGGCGAAGGTGGTGCTGACGTCGTTGATCGGCGGCGCGACATAGATGTTGAAGCTCAGATCCGCGAACCCACCGAATAGAAGGCCACCGTTCGAGCCCGGAATCCATTGCGGATCGAAGGCGCCGTTGAACGTCCTCGTCTCGCGCCGGCCGGAGCCCTTCAGATCGATCGAGTACGCCTGGAAGGAGCCATCGCGGTCGCTCGCGAAATAAATCCGAGCTGGTGTCGTGTCGCCGGCCACTGGCATCGCCCAACGCGGGGTCTCGTCGCGCCAGTCGCCGTAGGTCAGATAACGAATTGCGCCGGTCGGGAGGTCGAGTGCGAAGAGGTTGTGCGCTCCATCGCGGCCGAAGGACGTACGATCAGACGAGAACACGACCGTTTGTCCATCCGGACTGATCGTGGGATCGACGTCCTCGTAACGGTCGGACGTGAGACGCTCGAGTCGACCCGCCCCCGCCCCCGCCCCCGCCCCGGCCGAATCACCCGGGTCTGCGAGCCACAGACGATATAGATCGGAATAGCCGGACACGGACAGCCCGCTGAACACGACACTCTTGCCGTCGGGCGCCCAGGCGGGGGAGAGGATCGAAACCAGCTCGGGGAATTGATAGCGACCGACAACCCTGCCCCGCCGCAGATCCCAGAAAAAGAGCGCGTCGCGCTCCGCATACCTGCTGCTGAACGCCGCTACGCCCTGGCGGTTCACGTCGATCCGCGACTCGAAGAAATGGAAGGACTCGAACTGCTCGCTGCGCTCGCCCTGGACCACCGGGCGCTTCGATCTTCCATTCAGGTTCTGCGAGTAGATCGTCGTGTAGCCGCTCGAGGGCGAGAAGAAGAGGAATGAGGTCGTCGAATCGCCCGGGAGCCGGTACGCGGTCGGTTTGATGGCGAGGACGGTCAGTTTGCGCGCGCTGATTGCGAGCGGCGGCTGACTGGCGATGACCGGGTAATAGCGCTGGCGCATCCAGTACTGCCACTCCTCCGACAGTTGTTCGAGCCGGCGGCCATACACGCCGGCGATCGCGTCATTGAAGCTCCCGTATTTCCAGATGTCGTTGTACAGCTCGATGATCCGCCACTCGCCATAGCGCGCGGCGAGGAAGCGATGGATGATGCCACCCACCGGATAGACGAGACCCCCGTACGCATACTCGAGCTCCGACAGCGTCGGCAGCCGCCCGGAGACCGTCATGTCACGGAGGATCATCTCATCGCGGCTGTCCTCACCCGCCGAGAAGAATTCCGCGAGACCCTCTGTCCACCACAGCGGTATGCCCGCCTGCCGAAAGCGCGGATAGCGTCCGAACGTCTGGGAGGCGAGGCTCAGCTGAAAGACGTGGACCAACTCGTGGCGAATCGTGTGCCGGAATTCGGCGTAGCTGCCGCGGAACGGCAGCGTCACGCGCCGTTTCAGGAATTCCGTGACGCCGAGCAGGCCTTCGGGCGGAATGAACGGCAGGATGTTGGTTTGCTCGAAATCGGTATGCGAAGCGTAGACGATGAGGGGAATGCGTCGCGTCACCGCGTGATTGAAGCGCCGCTCGAGGTTGTCGTAGCTCTCTTCCGCGTAGGCAAGCGCCACGCGCCCGAGCTCTTCCTCTTCCGGATAGTAGTACAGGTCGACGTGTTCGCCGCGCAGGACGCGCCAGTCGAACTTGCGATACTGGATCTTGTTCTGGCCGAAGTAGCCGAATTGCGCCGCCAGGGGGTGGGCGCCTGCAACGGCGGACACGGCGATGACACAGCCTAACGCCTGAATCCAACGAAGCTGCTTCATCTATGAATGCTCCGAATCCGATCTCCCTGACCGATCCCGTCCAGGATTCCGCTGCCACCAATCACTCGGCCAAAGATCGTATAGGTGCCGTCGAGATGGGGCTGCGCTGAATGCGTAATGAAATACTGGCTGCCACCGGTATCGGGTCCCGAGAGAGCGATGCCTACCGTCCCGGTCTCGTACCGCACGGGATTGATCTCGTCGCGCAGCACGAACCCCGGGCCGCCCCATCCGTCGCCGCGTGGATCGCCATCTTGCACCACGAAATTGGGAACCACGCGATGCCAGCGCGTGCCGTCGAAGAACCGCCGCTCCACGAGCGCCAGGAATGCCGCCACAGTCATCGGTGCCTCGGACGGCAGTAGCTCGATGTCGAGCGTGCCACGGTCCGTCTCGAGAAAAACGTGCGGATTCGTGCCGGCGAGCGCGGGCGCCAACCAGCGGCGTGCGACATCCCGATAGTCCGCGGGCGTTCGCCCTGTCGCGATGGGGGTGGCCGATCCCCAGGCGTCGCGCGCGTCGGGCAGCGTATCCGCCGCGAGCCGACGCACCAGGTAGTCGTCCGGCCGCGGCACAACCGAGACAAATTTCGTCGCGACGCGCAGCCGGCCTGTCGACGACGATGCCGCGATCGCGCCGAGCGCGGAGATGGCCGATAGGCGAGCATCGTTGAACGGATCCCCATCGGCCCGGCGGTACGCCACGACGAGGGCATCGACGTCGTCGATATCGGGATGGCGGGCAAGAATGTCGGCGGCCACGCTGCGCACGGCGGGGTCGGCGTGTGTCAGCAGCGAGCGCGCCCGGCCGCGTAACGCGGAATCGGGGCCGGTCGTGGGTTGGATTCGCGGCAGCGCTTGGAGCGCCTGCGCGACGACCCGGCCATCCGGGTCAGCAAGCTGAATCTCGAGCCGGTCTCGCGCGCGCGCCGCCCCGAATGCTTCCGCAGCAACGCTGCGCCACCGCCAATCGGCGTCGGACACGACGGCGGCGGCGGCGGTCACACCCGCCGCGCTGTCGGCCTGCGCGAGCGCAATGAGTGCCTGCCGCTTGAGCGCGAAGACGCTGCTGGTCAGCCGACCGCGCAATGCCGCGACGGCGGCTGCACCACGCAACACGCCCAACGTGGTTTCGGCCTGTACCTCGACGCCGAGGTCTCGGTCAGCCATCAGAGGGACGACCGCGGCTGACAGCGTCGAATCGCGAAATGACGCCAAGGCGCGCAATGCGTTGATCCGAATGTGTGCGTCACGGTCGACGAGCAGCGGTCTCAGACCGTCGATCACCGGCCCCGCATCGAGCTTTGCGCTATCCACGAGCGCACGGGTGATGCCTCGCGCCGCGACGGTGCGAATACGATCGTCCTGGTCGCCGAGCGCGCGGACGAGTCGAGCGCCACCCGGTGCTGCCCGCAGGCGAGCAAGTGAATAAAGCGCGTGCCACCGCGTCGTGACGGCGGTCGCATCGGTGTAGCGCACCAGCTCTGTGACCGGCGCCCGGGAGCCGAGCCGCCACGCGTCGAGCAGCGCCGCGTCCGCGACGGCGGTGGGCGCCGTTGGCGATGCGGCGGTCGTGATCTGCGTGAGGGCGCGCGCGCCGTCGCCGCCGCCGATCTTGGCGATCGCGGTGACGGCCTCGAGCTGCGGCAGCCCCTGATCGGCCGGCGCGACGGCGCGAATCGTTTGCAAGAGCGCCGGGATCGCGCGGGCATCTTTCAGCAATCCCAACGCGAACGCCGCGGCGGCCGCGACGCTGGGCACGGTGTCGTTCAGGACGGGAACAAGCAGGTCCACCGCTGTCGCGTCACCCATCCTGCCGGCAGCGAGCGCCGCCTGACGACGCACGGCGGGAGTGTTGCTGGCCAGCGCGTCCCGCAACGCCGCCGGATCGAAGCGGCGCGCATCGGCGGCCGCTAAGAGCGACGCGAGCAGCCCCACCGTCGTCTCGTCCGCCGCTGGGACAGCCACGGGGGGGGGCGGGTTTTGAGCAGCCGCGGCCACCACCGACGCCATAAGAAGAAGGAAAGCGGCGACGCTAGAGACGAACCGGGTCTGCCGTGGGTTCGAGCAACTCACACACGTGCTCCGGAATGCGCGATAAGGTCTGTCGTGGGTTCAGCGCGATCAACGATGTTTCCCCGGTGGCGAGGAGCTCGTCCGTGCTCGCTCGCTCCACCGCATAGCCGAAAATCACGCGCCGCGAAGCCAAGTCCCGCACCCAGCAGCGGACCCGAATCATATCATCATACCGCGCGGGCTGGCGGTAGCGAACGTGAACGTCCGTGACGGTGAGGTACGTCCCCTGCTCTTCCAACTGCTTGTACGACATTCCCCGTTCGCGGAGATGTTCGGTCCGCGCCATGTCCATCCAGATGAGATAATTGGCGTGGTAGACAAATCCCATCTGGTCGGTCTCGGAGTAATTCACGCGGTGCAAGACCGCGCTGATCACGGCCGCATTATTCCCCGTACGGAATCCAGATGTTCTTCACCTCGGAGGCGTGACGCAGAAACTCTCGACCCTCCCCCTGCCGGGGGTCGAGCCAATCGCGGCTCCGTGCCGACGCCCAGGTGCGCTTCATGTTCGCCGCGGACGCGAGCTCCACCGTCCTCACACCAGCCGCCGTGCCGAAATACCAAATCCCATCGACGTCGTCGTGCTCGGCCAGCACCTTGGCGAGCGCGTCCTTCGCGCCAGTCACCACATTGATCACCCCGTCAGGCACATCGGACGTTTCGAGCACCGTGTAGAATTCCGTCGCGGCAAGGGGCTGCGATTCCGACGGCACCACAATAACCGTGTTGCCGACTGCCACGGCCGGCGCGACCAGCGACACAAAGCCAAGCAAGGGGAAGTCATCTGGGGCGATCAATCCGAGCACGCCCACCGGCTCATTCATCGCCAGCGTGACGCCGCGAATCGGCGTGTGATGGACCGCGCCGTCCCACTTGTCGGCCCAGGCCGCGTAGGTGAAGAGGCGGGCGACACTCGCCTCCACCTCCTCGGGTCCCACCCGGTCCGCAAACTCCTGGGCCCTGGTGGCGAGATTCTCGGCGATGAAATACAGAATCTGCGCGCGGGTATGTCCGCTGCCTCGTCCCCACCCTTCAGCCGCGTGCGCCGCTTCGACGGCGTTGCGGATGTCCTTGCGATTGCCCTCGCCGACCTCGCCCAGCACACGACCATCGGGCCCAGCGATCTTGCGCGAGTAGCCCTGGTCGGGGCGCACCTGCTTGCCGCCGATGAACAACTTGTACGTTCGGTCGATCGGAGGCAGTCCCTCGGGAAACGGGACAGGGGAAACGGGAAACGTGGGTGTCGTTGCAGCAACGTTTCCCGTTTCTCGTTTCTCGTTTCCCGTATGTTCCGATTCCGGCTTCAGATACTCATACATCCCTTCCCGCCCACCCTCGCGGCCAAACCCCGACTCCCGATACCCGCCAAACCCCGACGCGGCGTCGAACAGATTCGTTGAATTGATCCAGACGACGCCGGCCTTGAGCTTGGGCGCGACATCGAGGGCGAGGTTGATGTTCTCAGTCCAGACACTTGCCGCGAGACCGTACGGCGTGTTGTTCGCGAGCTCGACCGCTTCCTTCGGCGTCCGGAACGTCATGCTGACGAGCACGGGGCCGAAGATCTCGATCTGCGCGATCGTGGCGGCGGGAGAAACGTCGGTGAACAAGGTCGGCGGATAGAAATAACCATCCGTGGGACAGGCCCACGACGGCTGCCACATTTTCGCGCCTTCCTCGACGCCCTTCTCCACCAGTCCGCGAATGCGCTCGAGTTGCACTGGGGCCACGATCGCGCCCATGTCCACCGCTTTGTCGAGCGGCGAGCCGACGCGGAGCTTCTCCATCCGGGCGCGCAGCTTCTGCGTCAGCCGATCGGCGATGCCTTCCTGGACGAGCAGCCGCGAGCCCGCGCAGCAGACCTGGCCCTGGTTGAACCAGATCGCGTCCACCACACCTTCGACGACGCTGTCGAGGTCGGCGTCCTGGAAAACGATGAACGGGCTTTTCCCGCCCAGCTCGAGTGTCAGCTTCTTGCCGGTTCCGGCCGTGGCCTTGCGAATGATGCGTCCGACTTCGGTCGATCCGGTGAACGCGATCTTCTGAACGCCGGGATGCTCGACCAAATGTTTTCCCGTTGTGCCATCGCCGGTCACCACGTTGAACACGCCCGCCGGCAATCCCGCGTCTCGCGCGATCTCCGCGAAGCAGAGCGCGGTCAATGGAGTGAATTCGGCGGGCTTCAGGATCACGGTGTTTCCGGCGGCGAGCGCGGGCGCGACTTTCCACGCCACCATCAAGAGCGGGAAATTCCACGGGATGATTTGCCCGACGACACCAACCGGCACGTAGCCGGGGAATTCCGTATCGCGGAGCTGCGCCCACCCGGCGTGATGGTAGAAGTGGCGGGCGACGAGGGGAATGTCGAGATCGCGGGTCTCGCGGATCGGCTTCCCGTTGTCCAGACTCTCGAGCACGGCCAGCAGGCGCGAGTGCCGCTGTACCTCCCTTGCGAGCGCATAGAGGTAGCGTGCGCGGGCGTGCGGCTGGAGCGCCGCCCAACCCGGAGCGGCGGCGTTTGCCGCGGCGACCGCCGCGTCGATGTCTGCCTTGCTTCCCTGCGCGACCCGCGCCAGCACCGCCTTCGTTGCGGGATTGATCGTCTCGAAGTACGTGCCTTCAGAAGGCGACGCCCACACTCCATTGATGAAGTGGCCGAAGCGGCCGCTGTCGTGCTGCTTGATCCACTCGAGTGCGGGAGCGTCGCTTTCCGGCGCCGGTCCGTACTCCATCGTCTCGAACAGCTTGGCGACGGTCGTCATCACACCATCGGGTGGCGGTGCGCGGCGGCGTAGCGGCCCGTCACGAAGTGTTCGAGCTGCCGTTCGATGTCGGTCAGGAGAGCGCTAGCCCCAAGCCGGAAGAGCGTGGGTCGAAGCCAGCGGTCGCCCAGCTCTTCCTTCATGAGGATCATCCAGTCGAGCGCCTGCTTGGCGGCTCGGATGCCGCCGGCCGGCTTGAAGCCGACCGCCGCACCGGTGCGCGTCTCGTACTCGCGGATCATGCGGGCCATGACGACGCCGACCGGCAGCACGGCGTTGATGGGCTCCTTGCCGGTCGACGTCTTGATGAAGTCTGCGCCGGCCATCATGGCGACCATGCTCGCGCGCGCGACGTTGGTCAGCGTGGCGAGCTCGCCGGTCCCGAGGATCGCCTTCATGCGCACCCGGCCGCAGGCGTCGCGGAAGGCGCGGACCTCGGCGTAGAGGGCCGGCCAATCGCCGGTGAGTACGTGGGCGCGGGTAATGACGATGTCGATTTCCTGAGCGCCCGCCGCGACGGAGGCCTGCACCTCTTCGAGGCGTTGCGCGAACGGATTGAGACCGGCAGGAAATCCGGTCGACACGGCGGCAACCGGAATACCCGAGCCCTCGAGCGCGGCCACGGCAGTCGGCACGAGCGCGTGATACACGCATACCGCGCCCACTTTGATGTCGAGATGTCCGACACCGAGGGCGTCGACGAGATCGGGGCGCAACGGGCGCCGAGCTTTGGCGCAGAGGCGCAGCACGTTCCCGGGCGTGTCGTCGCCCTGCAGCGTCGTGAGATCCATGCACGTGATGGCGCGGAGCAGCCAGGCCGCCTGCCATTCCTTCTTTACTGTGCGGCGCGTGGGGATGGTCGCGGCCCGGCGCTCGACGGCGCTGCGATTTACCCGCAGCCCCGCGACGACGTCGAGGTCGAGCGGGATGCCCGGATTGCGATCGTCTTTGAGAAACGGACGGGCCGGTATGGCCCGCGGCCGGTCCGAGAGAGCCTTCATGGCGGGACAATGCGAATCGCCGCCGGAAATGTCAACGCGATGCGCCGCTCGCAGCTACGGATGGTACTTCAGAACGAGTCCCTGTTGATAACCGCGGAGCCAACCGCCCAGATAAACAGCGCCACCGCCGTCGGCTGCGGCCGCAAAGCCCTCTTCCGGTCCTTGCGCCCCATAGATCCGGAGATCGGTGATCACACCGTTTGCATCGAAGCGCGCAAGGAAAACATCATCGGGCAGATCTTGGAGAAGGCCGGGGAATGCGCCGTACGTGGAGCCAGTCACATAGATACCGTTCGAATCCGCGGTTACGGCAGCGGGTTCATCGCTGTCCGGTGTGCCGAATAGGCGACTCCATAACAGCGCACCGCTCGAATCATACTTTACCACAAACATGCCAGGCGCGTCGCCCCATCCCACGATGCATACGCCGCTCGTCCCATCAACCGCCAGTCCCGCCGGTTGGCGAGTCACGCTACTCATAAAGCGTTTCCAAAGTTCGTTCCCGGCGTCGTCCACTTTCATCACGAAGGGGGAAATTCCAGTCACTAGGTTCAGTGAATCGCGCCCAATGCCGGTGAGATACACGCTTCCGGCCCGATCCACGGCGATTCCCGCGAAACCCCCCGGTGAGCTCGAGAATAGCGGAGTGACTAGCCGTATCCAGAGTCGATTCCCGAACGCGCCATACTTGGTCAAAAACAGCTTGGGCGAACCATCGCTGGCGCTGCTATCGAAGGTGCCCAGCGTCATTCCCGCCAAGTAGATCGCGCCGACGCTATCCGTGGCGACGAGGCAATGATCCTCTGCGTCGCCGCTATCGATCACCCGGGTCCAGAGTTGCGCACCCGTGGCGTCATACTTGACCAGTAGGCAGTCACGCAGATTCGCTGCACCATCGTAGCGCCAAGCGCCGAGATACACGTCGCCATTGACATCGCGCGCCACCGATTGGGCTTCATCCCAAATCCCGGCGGTTCCAAACGTGCGGGTCCACACGACGGCACCGGAGGAATCCAGTTTGGTGAGCACTGCGTCAGCGAAGCCATTCGTGGTATGTCCTGCCGCATACACCGAGCTTCCTGTCGTGGTAAGCGCCTCAAACAACGCACTTGCGACCGGTGTCGCGTCCCATTCCCATCGGATGTCGACAAGTGCCGTGTCGGGAGGGCTGTCCGCGGCGTTGTCCGCGCGGTCCCACGCTCGCGCCGTGAGTATTCGTACGCCGTTTTGAGCGGCGGAGAGCGGCGCGTACAGCACTTTGGGCAGCGTCGGATCGATCGCACTCGCCACAAGCGTCGTGCCTTCGTACAGCTCGACCCGTGACAACGGCTCTGACGCACTCACCGTGACTGGAAGCGCGACGGCCGAGGTGATCCGCCCTCCCGGCGTCGCCAACGTAACGGTCGGTGGCGTGCGATCGAGTGTCACCGTCAGCTGAATCGAGCTTGTGCCAGCGTTGCCCGCTGCGTCGTAGGCCTTCGCGGAAAGCTCGTAGCTCCCGTCGTCGCCGCTCATGAAGCCACTGGGTGGGTAGCTGGCCGTGTAGGGTGCGACGCTATCGTCGGCGAACTTGACTGCGGTCGATTCACCCGGGGCTCTGACAAAGAACGCCACGTGCTCGACGCCGATGTTGTCGCGCGCGGTTGCCGTAAGGGAGACCTGACTACCGGGAATGGTGACCAGACAGCAGGGCGACAGCGCAACTGAGACGGAAGGCGGTTCAGTGTCGGACCCTGTGCCGTCGGCGCACGCTACCATCACGACGACGAGCCCGGCGCTCACACAACCACGTCGCCGCTGCATTACCGCAATCCTGCTCCCATCCGGCACGCCTCCACCGCTTCGGGCGCTTGGGCGCGCGTGCACTGCTCCTCTTTCTCCGGTGCCGCCGCGAGCAACGTGGCGATCTCCTCGCCCAGCGCGCGGTAGCACGTCGGCGCACCCGGCTCGCGCAGGACGATGCCACAGAATGTGAAGGCGGCGTTCGTCGTTGCGGTCCAGTCAACGAGCGCCTTGACGGCCCCGAAGTAGCACGAAGGGCGGTAGGCATCCCGCGCTTTCGCGCAAAGATCGGCAGTCTTCTGAGGATCACGCGCCGTATACGAGGTGATGTCGCGGCCCAGACTCTGGAAGCAGACAGGGCGCTGGGCTGCGGGTGCCCGCTCACAGGACTTCGCGGCAGCGGCGATGTCACCGTGATTCTCGTACAACATCACGGACGTCTGCATCTGATAACAGGCGTGCAGGTAGCGCTCGGCCACAATCGAGCAGGGGTAGAGCGGGTCCGCCGGGTCGATCGCCTTGAACGAGGACATCGTCATGTGATGATGGCTGTGCGCGGCGAGCTCCGTCGCGGGATGATGCGGGGACGTCACGTTGATCACGTTTTCCATGAACGCGCCGCCATAACACGACTCGCGGTCCCAGCCATCCGAGAGGAGATCACAATCGGTCAGCGCCTGCGGCAGATCGTGGCCGCGGAACATCGTGAGCCCGTGACCCATCCCGTGCACGCACTGAAACAACACCCAGCGGCTCGCGCTCGCGCTCCGGAACGGCTCGCACAGCCCCTCAACTTCAGGCTGCGTCACTTGCTCGCGCGACTCGAAATAGGCTTGAATGACGCCGTGCCGGCAGCCGGAGGAGAAGCCATCGCCGCAGGCCGAGAACGTGGCCGCGATGTCGGGCGACGTGCTGTATGCCTCGATGCCGAGGCCGTGCGCGTATTCGTGCGCGTGCTCGGCGACGTCGGGATCGGCCGCGGCGATCGCATCGAGCGTCGCCACCGCATCCGCGACACCGTGCCGCGTCAGATGGTCCGACAGGAGCTGCGAATAGCAGATCCGCTGCCGGTCGCTGGACCCGTAACGACAGGTGGAGCCGACTGCGCGCGCTTGGGCGCGAGAGAACTGGTTCGCGGCCACGCCGACAACGACCAGCGCGGCGACGACGATCATGGCTTTCACGGATTGCGACATGGGAGAACAGTAATGTGCTTGCGTGTGTGGTTCCAGGTTCCTAAGCTTGGGCCGTGTCGTCCCAAATCACAGCGCCACGGGTCATCGTCGTGGCGGACGCGCACCTTGGGCAGGTGCCTGCCGCCGTCGGCACCGCATTCCACGCCTTCCTGGACGAAGTGCCCCAACCCGGTGATCACCTGGTGCTCACCGGCGACCTGTTCGACTTCTGGTTCGAGTACCCGACCGTCATCCCGCGTAAACATTTCCGCACCGTCGCGAAACTCCAGGCCGTACGGGCCCGGGGCATTCCGGTGACCTTCGTGGGCGGTAATCACGACCGCTGGGGCGGCACGTTCTTCACGCAGGATCTGGGGGTCGATTTCTTCGGCGGCGAGGCGGAGCTGGACCTGGCGGGGCGCCGCACGTTCATCACACACGGCGACGGACTGACCGAGCAACACTGGACCGGCGCCTTCATGCACCGTTTCACGCGCCACCCGGTGACGATCGCCGTGTTTCGCGTGCTGCACCCCACGATCGGCTTCTGGATCGCCGACCTCTTCTCCCGTCACCTCGCCGACAATACGAAGGATCGCGTTGTGCTCGACCGCGCCGCGGCCGCGCAGCGTCGTTGGGCGGCGGATTTTCTCGCCCGGCGCCCCGATGTGTCGCTGGTGATCATGGCGCACACCCACCGGCCGGTCGTGGACCGACTGCCCGATGGCCGGGCCTACCTGAATCCGGGTGCGTTTCTCGATGGAGGACGCTACGCCGTGATCACGCCGGCGGGCGTCGAGCTGAAACAGTTTACAACGGAACGACTTCGACCTGCTTGAGCTTCTCCCCGAGAAACAGCGCTCCGACCTTTCTGAAATGCGGTTCATCATCCGATACCACGAAGCGATGCTCGTGAGATCCACTGTTCGCCAGCAGATCGAGCCGCTCCAGCGCGCGCGCGACGGCCGTCGCGGTCTCTTCGGCTGAATCGACAAGCGTTACGTCCGGTCCCATGACCCGCACCAGCAACGGCTTCAACAGCGGATAGTGGGTACAGCCGAGGACCAGCACGTCGACCTTGGCGCGCTGCAGCGGCTCGAGGTACTCGCGCGCGATCAACTCCGCGGCAGGGTGCTCGAACCATCCTTCTTCGACAAGCGGTACGAACAGCGGGCATGCCTGTCCGTGGACGTTCGCATCGGGTCGTAGCGCCTTGATGGCGCGATCGTAGGCGCCGCTGGCGATCGTTCCCGCGGTTCCGATGACACCGATGGTGCCGGTGCGCGTCGCCGCGACGGCCGCACGCGCGCCCGGCTCGATCACTCCGATGACAGGCACCGGCGACTTTTCCTGGAGCGAGCTGAGCGCATGTGCGGTGCTCGTGTTGCAAGCGACCACCACGGCTTTAACGCCGCGCCCCAAGAGATATGCGAGGATCTCGGCGCTGTAGCGCCGGACCGTGTCCGGAGACTTCGGCCCATACGGGACGCGGGCGGTGTCACCGAAGTAGATCACCGACTCTTTGGGCAAGCGCTCGAACAGCGCGCGCGCGACGGTGAGGCCGCCGATGCCCGAATCGAAGACGCCGAGCGGAGCGGGGGGGGCCTTCACCGTAAGGGAATGCTGATGCTGATTCCTCTCCCGTTGGGGAGCGCCTGCATCTTCAAGTTCGGGGGAAAATCGCGCAGGTGCGCGGAGACGTACGCTTCCGCTCCGGAAAAGAGATGATTGAAAATCCAGAGCACGAGCCAGTCCTGCACTTCCTGCCGTTTGAGCTTGAGACTCGTCGAGTGGATCTCCTTCAAGTAATTCGCCTCCTGTTGCGCCTTCAGCGTCATCATCGCCGTCACGCCCTCCCAAGCGACGAAGGCCGCGCCGGTGACGGGACGATCGGTGACGGCCTGTCCCCAACCAGGCAATAAGAAGGATCGCCAGAACGCGCCCATGGGGCGGACGCCGCGGTGCATGGTATCGCCGGGGAAGACGATGTGGGAGGTGTCCTGGGCGGTTAGGCGGTTGAGCGGTTGGGCGGTTAGGAGAAGAACCACCGTGGCGCCCAACCGCCCACCCGCCCACCCGCCCACCCGCCTCATCTCGCCACCAGCACGTTCAATCTCCCCCGCTCCAGCTCCACCGTGCATTCGTGCCCTCCAGACTCACGCAGCTCGCCATCGACGTGCATCACGAGCGGCTGTTCAGGCGAGCGGACTACCAGTTTGGCGGTCTTGATGAGCGCAACCTCCGGCATCGTGATGTGCGTGCCCCTCATGACGCGGGGAATGGCAAGCAGAAAGCGAGGCAACGAGACGCGTCGGATGAGACAGACATCCATTTTCCCATCACTTGGATCCGCATCGGGGGCGAATCGGTAGCTGCCGCCCGCCGTCGTGCCGTTGCACACCTCGACCATCATCATGTACCCACGCTCCCGAAAGCCGGGTGCCGCGACATCGAACAGCGGCGGCTCGAAGCGAAAGAACGTCTTTACGACCGGCACGAGATACGATAGAAAGCCGCGCAGCTTGGGCATGCTGTTGCGCATGCGAACCACCGCCGGACCGAACCCGAAGCCCACGCTGTTCACGAACCACTCACCCAACACGCGACCCGCGTCGAAGCGGCGCGAGCGCGCCGTTACTAGGCGGGCGACGGCGCGGACGGGATCATGGCCGTACGTCCCCACCATTTTCGCGAAGTCGTTGCCCGAACCGATCGGCACGACTCCCAATGCCGTTTCGGCGTCGGCCCGGAGCAGCCCGTTCGCGACTTCGTGCACGGTCCCGTCGCCGCCCACGGCGATGACATGTCTCGCGCCCGCGCGCGCCGCCTCCGCCGCAAGCTCCTGGCCGTGGCCGGGCCGCTCGGTACGGGCCATGTCGACCGCCCAGCCCTGACTCCGAAACGCCCGCGAGACGATGTCCGCGGCGCGCCTTGCGGCGCCACGTCCCGCAGCTGGATTGACGATCAGATGAGCGTGCAACACGACGACCGGGAAAGATACAAGTCGCCCGCCCCGGGGGGTGGGGCGGGCGTACCTGCAGGAGGTTTACCGATGACCGCTCAATTACTTCGCCAGATACTGCTCTTCCCAATCGACGGCGAAATCCACGCCACAGCGCCCGCACAGCATCCGGCTGGGCCGGCCGCGTAACGGCACACGGTCACGGCACGACGGGCAGACCGCGTAATGCTCGCCGACTTGCACCGAGCGCGGCACGTTCTGCGGACGCGCAACAACGGTCCACTTGCGTGGAGGAGTATTCGACATCTGAAGGAAGGCTCGGACGACCGGGACCGGGGTCCCTTTTACGTCTACCACGGCGGCTAGGCCATCGGCTTTGATCAACCGGTACCAGGCGCCACGACGGAGGTTGCAATTCAAATCGGCTTGAAGACGCGCCCACACCATCGTGCACTCTCACTGCCGTCTGAAGGGAGGACAACAGTGCGCTTTTCGAGCCGCGACCGCAATGCGATATGACCGTCTCCAGAGTGACCGCAGTCACTTGGCTGCGACACCCCAATCGACTTCGAATTCCTGCTGACAGCGCTTGCAGGTAAGCGCGGTGACGCGCTTGGGGAGCGGCGCGCGCGAGCGGCAGCTTGGGCAAACGCCGTACATCCCCCGAAGATGCGGCGGTGTCTTGCGGGTCGGTGCCGCGCCGTTGACCACGCTCCAGCGCAGCGGCGGGCGCGGGCGGATCTCGAGCCA
>WNEY01001213.1_pt1 | contig 17905 bp, 14 predicted proteins | sample 5400531 | NCBI WGS metagenome assembly WNEY01 (sample SAMN13153338, study PRJNA577476) | soil metagenome | isolation source: 200 cm saprolite under Douglas fir tree site 1 | place: USA:California | collected 2015-04-18
CCGCCCAACCCGACCCCGCCGCCCAACCCGACCCCGCCGCCCAACCCGACCCCGCCGCCCAACCCGGACCCTGCCCGCGAGCTAGTCGCGATACAGACCTCGCTTCGAAATGTAGCTGATCACGTCGTCAGGGACGAGATAGCGGATCGGCAATCGGCCGCGAACGCGCTCGCGGCACAGGCTGGATGAGATCTCCAGCGTGGGAACCTCGATCAGGCTGAACTTCTCCTCTCCTAGTGACCCCTCGACCAAAGGGTGCCCCCGCCTGGTGCAGCCAATGAAATGCACCAGCTCGAGCAACTCCTCCGGCTTATGCCAGGTGTCCAGCCGACTCAGCGCGTCCGCGCCGACGATGAAGAAGAACTCCGTGTCGACGTCGCGTTCGGCCCGCAACTGACGCACCGTGTCGATCGTGTACGTCTCCCCCGGCCGGTCGATCTCCGCCCGGCTGACCCAGAACATCGGGTTCGGCGCGACCGCCAGCGCCGTCATCAGGTACCGGTCCTCAGCGGACGAGACTTCGCGGTCGCTCTTCTGCCACGGCTGCCCCGTCGGCACGAAGATGACCTCGTCCAGGCCGAACACCTGCCCGACCTCATTCGCCGCCATCAGGTGACCGTGATGAATCGGATCGAACGTCCCGCCCATCAGGCCAATCCGCGCGCCCACGTTCACCTGGCCGCTCCTATTCCTTAGTCTGCGACACTGACCAGCCCGGGAACCGGCGGCTCGCCCGCCGACCAGCGCCGGACCCTGACCGCCTTGCCGACCTCAGTTCGCGGCACCGCGCCCGGCGGCACCATCGCGACGTTGACACGGAGGCCGAGAGTTTCCCTGAGGTTGCGTTCGAGTCGGGATTTCAGTTCATATTCAGAAAGATTTGCTTCCGCTTGTTGCGTCGTTTCCTGAGCCGAATCGCCTTGACCGGGCTCTGGACTACCAGGAGGAGAGCCCGCGCCATGCGTTATCCGCTCACAACAGGCGATAAGGTCGCGCTGGCCTTCCCTTTCGTCGATGACCAGCAGGTAATCAGGCGCTACCGCGGGCTCGGCCAGCAGAACGCGCTCGACCTCGCTGGGGTAGACGTTCACACCCCGGATCACCAGCATGTCGTCCTTGCGGCCGGTCACCTTCGACATCTTGACCAGCGTGCGGCCGCAGTCGCAGGTGCCTGGGCGCAGTGTCGCGATGTCGCCGGACCGGTACCGCAGCAGCGGCATAGCCTCCTTGGTCAGCGTGGTGAACACGAGTTCGCCCGCGGTGCCGTCCGGAACCGGCTCGCCGGTCACCGGGTCGATGGCCTCGACCAGGAAATGGTCCTCGTTCACGTGCAGTCCGTCGGCAGCTACGACGCATTCGCAGGCGACACCAGGGCCGATTACCTCGGAAAGCCCGTAGATGTCGAGCGCGCGAAGGCCGAGCAATTCGTTAATCCTTATCCGCATCTGGTGGGTCCACGGCTCGGCTCCGAAAATGCCGACCCGCAGCGACAATCCATTTTCTCTGGTAATACCCGCCTCGGCTAGTGCCTCACCGAGCCTTATCGCATAAGAAGGTGTGCACGTAAGCACGTCCGGACGCAGGTCCTTGATCAGGGTGACCTGGCGGGCGGTCATTCCGCCGGAGACCGGGACGACGGTCGCGCCCAACTCGATCGCGCCCTGGTGAATGCCGACGCCGCCGGTGAACAGGCCATAGCCGTACGCGTTGTGCACGATGCTGTCCGAGGTGGCCCCGGCCGCCGCGAGCGCCCGGGCGCACATCTTGGCCCACAGGTCGAGGTCGCCGCGAGAGTAGGAGACTAGCGTGGGGCGGCCGCCGGTGCCGCTTGACCCGTGCACGGCCACAACCTCGCGGCGGGGAACGGCGAGCAGGCCAAACGGATAGCCGTCCCACAGGTCCTGCTTGGTCGTGGCCGGAAGCGCGGCCAGGTTGTCCAGGGCGACGTCTTCGCCGCTCGTCACGCCCGCGTCGGCTAGGCGGCGGGCCTGCAGGCCGCCGACGGCGATCAGCCGGTCGACGAGCGCCGTCAGGCGTTTGGCCTGGAGAAGGGCCCGCAGCTCGGGCGCCATGGACTCCGCGCCGGGGTCGAACATCGCAGGCGGGGGTTCATAGGGGGTCCCGCCCGCTACGCCCCCCGCCCGCCACCCGGGCCAGCACTGCGGCTCGCGATCGAAATATATCTCGTTCAAGGCGGCCGTCCTTCCATATCGCGCATAGCATTACGGCATGAACACTGTGCCCGAACGCTCACGCGTCCGTCTGCCGGACATTAGCTCCCGAGCATACGAACACCCAGCCGACCGCTCAGCTTTGGTCGCGCTGCGCAAACTAACCGGCTTCGACGCGATTCTGCGTAACATCGCCGGGCTGTTCAGCGACCGCAGTCTGCGGCTGCTGTTCCTCGCTAGCTCGGTGCGTGCCTCCGAGCAGCAGTTCCCCCAGCTTTACCAAATGCTGCTCGACGGCGCTTACGTGCTTGACCTGCCTCGGGTACCTGAACTGTTCATTACCCAGGACCCGAGGGTCAACGCCATGGCGCTGGGTACGGACAAGCCGTTCATCGTGATCACTTCCGGTTTGGTCGAGCTGATGGACGAGGACGAGATCAGGTTCGTGATCGGGCACGAGCTCGGGCACGTGCTGTCCGGCCACTCGGTCTATCGCACAATGTTGTTTGCGCTGATCTCGCTGGCCGCCCGGTTCGCCGTGGTACCGATTGCCTGGATCGGGTTGAAGGCCGTGATCTGGGGCCTGGAAGAGTGGTACCGCAAGTCCGAGCTGTCCTGTGACCGGGCCGGCCTGCTGGCTTCCCAGGACGTCCCGGCCTCCCGCCGCGCGCTGATGAAGACCGCCGGCGGGGCGCACCTTGGCGAGCTGAGCGCCGACGCGTTCCTGGAGCAGGCGCGCGAGTACGACGCGGTGCCGGACGTGCGCGAGAGCCTGATCAAGATGATGCAGATGCAGGGTGAGACCCACCCGTTCGCCGTGGTGCGGTTCGCCGAGCTTGACCGGTGGGCGAACGAGGGCGAGTACCGCGACATTCTGGCCGGGAATTACCCGCGCCGGGACAACGACGGCGACGCCTCGGTCGGCGACGAATTCAAGTCGGCGGCCAAGTCCTATCAAGACTCGTGGGGCCGGTCAGCCGATCCGCTGATCGGGGCTGTTCGGGGCGTAGCTGGATCGGCCGTTGGGGCTGGCGAGCGGATAATGAACCGCTTCGGCCGCCGGGACAACGACTCATCCGACGACTCGGACGAGTAAGGGTCGCTGCGCTCTCCTTTGTTGAGGTGCATCAGGGGCACTTTGCTGTCGCTCTAGCTACAGCAAAGTGCCCCATATGTTTGCTGCGGGTTACCAGATGCCGGGGAGCAGGCGTTTGGTGCGCTGCCGGTAGGCCTCGTAGGGGTCGCCCATTACCTCGGCCATGGTTGCTTCCTCTACGGTGATCCGCCGGAGCGTGGTCGCTAGCGGGACGATCAGCAGGATCGCCAGCGACAGCCAGCTGTTGAGGGCCAGGCCGTAGCCGATCGCCAGCAGCAGGATGCCGGTGTAGGACGGGTGCCGCACAAAGCGGTACGGGCCGGTGTCGACCAGCGGCTGCCCGGCGTCGACTTCGACGGTGGTGCGGAACGACGCGCCGAGCGTTGCGACCGACCAGATTCTGATCGCCAGGCCAGCCCACATCACCGCCAGCCCGGCGATCAGGTGCCAGCCCCCGACGTGGCCGGCGACGAAGGTCGCGCCGATAAACGCGGCCACCCAGCCGACGACGAGCGTGCTACGGGTGCCCTTGTCGCGGGCCGTGCTGCCCAGGCCGCGGATCACGTCGCGCAGCGCCAGGGTGGCCTCGACGGACAGCCAGGCCACCAAGGTCACGATCAGAGCGATCGGCATCGCTCATCATGTCATCGTGCGCCTGGCGGCACGAGACCGTGATCTGGGCGGCTCTATTTCGACGGCGGCCGGTTGTAAAGAGCGTAGGCCACGTTGACGGCCACGATGCCCAGCCAGATGATGAGCAGCGCGAAGTCTCCCGCATGCTGTCCCAACGCGATTGCGGTCAGCGGGATCCCAAGCGACATGGAGACGATCGCCAGCGCCAGCTGGCCGCCGTTCCGGCCGTGGCCGTGCTGCCTCGGCATGTGACCCTGGTACGGGCCCGGGTAGGGCGCCGGTACCTGAGCCTGCATTAGCCGGGCATCGACCCTGGCATCAATTTCCTTGCCGACCTTGTCGATGAACGAATCGATGACAGCCGACTGATAGTCAGGGCCTAGCTCGCGATGCGTCTCGGCAGCAGCGCGGAGCTCATCTGGGGTTAGCGACGTGCCGGTCACAAACCAAGATATATCTCATTGGCGCAGCCAAGGCAAGACGGTTCGGTCGTTGCCCGGGCGGGTGTCGCGCCGGATGCCAGAGTTGCTGCGGGCCGGTCCCGCTCGGGCCGGTCCCGCTCGGACGCTGGCTAGGCGCGCAGTCCGTGCTCGGCGAGCGGGCCGACTTGCAGCGCCCGCCGGTCGCACTCCTCAAGCAGCATCGGCAGCGCTCCAAGCGCCGCCATCGCCGAGCCGGCCGGTGACGTGCAGTCCGAGTCGTGCAGCAGCACCGTGACCCCGCCCCGCAGCTCTTCGCAGAGCGTCTCGCAGACCGAGTTCGCCGTGGCCCCTGGCGTCCATTCCTTTCCCCAGCAGCCCCAGAGCACCGGGGTCAGGCCGAGCCGACGGGCGGCCAGGATCGCGGCCGTGCTCAGCACCCCGTACGGCGGCCGGAACTTGTCGGGGACCCGGCCGGTGGCGGTCGTGATGATCTCCGTGGTCCTGGCCAGGTCCTCATACGTCGCGAGCGGGCCACGCAGCGGCAGGTAGCGGTGATCCCAGCCGTGCACAGCGAGTTCGTGCCCGGCCTCGGCGATCTGAGCGGCCAGGCGCGGCTTCATCGCGATGCGCGAGCCGAGCAGGAAGAACGTCGCGCGGATCTGCTTGGCCGCGAGCGCCTCGAGGAACAGCGGCGTCGTCGCCTGGTCGGGGCCGTCGTCGAAGGTCAGCGCGACGTGATCGGTGCGGCCAGATCCCGATAGCCGCGGGAACAACGCCCTGCGCACTCCGGGCAGGCCAGTGATTCCCGGACCGGCCTGGAAGACCGCTACCCCAGCGGCGCCGACGGCTCCGGCCGCCAGCGCGCGGGTGATACGGTCACTCATTTACTTTCCTTCGCAATAAGCCCTTAGCTCACTTCCCGGGCAATTAGGCTCCCAGAGTTCTTCAAAATGGACATCCAAGCGAGCCATTTAAATTCCGCGATGCCATTCCTGCAATCATGTCATGACCGGGGTCCACTGGCCGGATAGCGCAAGCTACTCCCCCGGCCGACGAACTTCAGCTGCAGTCTTCACAGACGTAGGGGTGTCAGTGAGCGTTCGAGCGGCGCGCGTAGTGTTTACCGAACAAGACCGAGCCGAGATCGCTGCGGCCATAACCGATATCTTGACGAGCGGAGTGCTGACGCTCGGCCCGTACACCAAGCGGTTCGAGCACGACTTCGCCGCCGCCCATCAGGCCCACCGGGCGGTGGCGACCTCGAGCGGCACCTCCGCACTCGAAGTAGTGCTCAGGTCGGTGCCCGTAGCGGGGCGCGACGTCATCGTTCCGGCCAACACCTTTTACGCCACGGCGGCCGCCGTGATCAGCGCGGGCGGGCGCCCGGTGTTCGCCGACATCGACGCCGAAACCTTCGCGTTGAGTCCGGCGACCGTGAAGGCGGCGCTGACCCCCGACACCGCCGCGGTGGTGCTGGTGCACATCGGCGGGCTGATCACGCCGCAGGCGGCCGAGCTGGCCGAGCTATGCCGGGCCAGCGGAGCGGCCCTGATCGAGGACGCGGCGCACGCGCACGGGGCTACGCTCGGCGGGCGGTTCGCCGGATCGTTCGGCCTGGCGGCGGCGTTTTCGTTCTATCCAACCAAGGTCGTGACGTGCGGCGAAGGCGGCATGATCCTGACCGCATCCGACGAGCTGGCCGACGAGGCGATGATCTACCGCGACCAGGGCAAAGGGAGCTTCGGCGCCAACCACCACGTCCGGCACGGGTACGCCTGGCGGATGAGCGAGCAGAACGCCGCCACCGGGCTGGTTCACAGCCGCCGGATGAACTCCTCGATCGTCCGCCGCCGGGAGGTCGCGGCACGGTACAACTCCGGATTGGCGGGCATATCTGGATTGCGGCCGCTGGCCGAGCCAGCCGGGTGCGTGAGCAACATCTACAAATACATCGCCGTTCTCGACCCCGAGATCGACCGCGCCTGGTTCAAGGAAGAGCTTTCTACCAGGCATGATGTGCGGCTGGCGGGGGAGGTATACGACTTGCCACTGCACTTGCAGCCAGTCTTGGAGGAGTACGCACTGGGCCAGAGCCTGCCGGTAGCAGAAATGGTTTGCGCTCGTCACATCTGCCTCCCGGTCCACTCGGACATGCACGACCACGAGATTGACCAGGTGCTCACCGCGGTCACCGAGGTAATCGGGGAGCGCGCATGCGCGTCGCGGTGACCGGCGGCTGCGGTTTCATCGGCTCGCACGTCGTCGATCATTTGGTCGAGGCTGGCCATGACGTGCTCGTTATCGATCTCCGCGAGCAGTGGCGCAACGACCGCGCCGAGTACCTGCTGGCCGACATGTTCGATCCGGCTGCGATCGACGCCGCCACGGCGGGCCGGGACGCGGTGTTCCATCTGGCCGGTGCCGCCGACGTGAACGAGGTCGCGGCCGATCCGGTGCAGGCGCTGCGGCTCAACGTCGAGGGGGTCGGCCGGGTGCTCGACTCGGCCAGGCGGCAAGGCTGCGCCAGGGTCGTGCTCGCCAGCACGGTCTGGGTGTACGGGGCCACAGTCGGCTCCGGCGAGCGGACCGAGGACGCCTTCATCGATCTGCGAAAAGCCGGTCACCTTTACGTCTCGACGAAACTGGCCGCCGAGATGCTGATGCATAGCCACCAGGAGATGTTCGGGCAGGAGTTCACGATCCTGCGGTACGGCATCCCGTACGGGCCGAGGATGCGCGACGCGCTCGTAGTCGCGCGGTTCGTCCGCTCCGCCCAGGCGGGCCAGCCGATCACGATCGCCGGAACCGGCGATCAGCAGCGCAACTTCGTCTACGTAGAGGACCTGGCGCAGGCCCATGTGCTGGCCTTGTCGCCAGCCGCCGCCAACCAGACGCTCGCGCTGGAAGGCGACACACCAGTATCCGTCAACGAGATCGCCGAGACCGTGCAGCACCTGGTCAGCCCGGTGCCGATCGAGCATGTGCCAGGCCGCCCGGCCGACTACGACGGCGTGAACATCTCCAACCGGCTCGCAAAAGAACTGCTCAATTGGTCACCGACGACTCCGCTCGCCGAAGGTATCCGGCGCTACCTGGTGTGGCTGGCCCAGTCACCGCAAGCAGAGTCATCACTAGCTCAATCGAGAGTGCCGGACTCATCGGGCGTTTAGCCCTTCGCAGGTAACGGATCGATCAGGCGGATCGGGGTGTCCCGCTATGAACGAGAACACTGTGAACGAGAACACTGCCAATCGCCGCGCAGTCATGCTGTCCGGCTCCATCGGATTCGGCCACGACGCGCTGGCGCAGGCGTGCTCGACCATTCTTGAGGCTGAGGGCTGGGCGACGCATCGCCTCGACCTCATGCGCCTGCTCGGCCGGGGCGCCAACTCGATCGCGGGCGGAGTGTTCCGCTCGATGCTGGCCGTCCCAGGAGTGTTCGACGCCTTTCACTTCGCGGCGCTCAGGGACGGTAACCGGCTGGCCAACTTGGCCGACGCGGCCGCCACCAGGAGAATCATCCCGAGATTGCGCCAGCAACTGCAGGCGCACCCGGCCGACCTGGCGATCTCGGTGTTCTCGACGGGCGCGTCCGCGTTCAGTAAGATCGCGCCGCAGTACCCGTCGATGAAGCACATCGTGTTCTGCACCGATGTCACGCCGCACCGGCTGTGGGTGCATCCGAACGTGGACCTCTACCTGGTCACGTCGCAGGCGGCCGAGCGGGCGGTGCGCCGGTTCCAGCCCGAGGCCACAGTGCTGGTCGTGCAGGCACCGACCAGGGAGCCGTTCTACCACCCGCCGACGCAGCTGGCCGCGCGGGCCAGTCTCGGCCTGACCTCTCGCGATCGGTGCGTGCTGCTGACGACCGGCGCCTGGGGTCTTGGCCCAGTGGCTGAGGCCGCCGAAGCGCTCGGAAATGCTGGGGTCCATGTCCTGGCGGTGGCTGGCCGCAACCCCAAGCTCGAGCAGCGGCTGCGGTCGATCGCCAGCCGTCAGCCGCTGATCCATCCGTTCGGCTTCACCGACCGGATCCCTGACCTGATGGCCGCCTCCGACCTGGTGATCACCAGCTCGGGCGACACCTGCACCGAGGCGCGGGTAATCGGCCGACCACTGTTGCTGCTCGACGTGGTCCAGGGGCACGGCCGGGACAACCTCCAACACGAGCTTGAGCTTGGTGACGCGGCCGTAGCCTCAGGCCGGGCGGCCGACGTGGTGCGGGCGACGCTGGCGGCGCTGGAGAGCGCGAAGCCGCCGCCGGCCGTGCCGACCAGGTCGCGTGACGCCTGGCACAGCTCACTCACCGCCGCGCTGGCGACGATCGGCCTGTAGCCAGCTGGCCTAAGGTCGCGGCCCGGTACCGGTTCCCGGCGCCGGTACGCGGCCCCGGCTGGTTTGGCAGTACCTGGCTAGTCCTTAGCGGTGGCGCGGGGCCTGATGCTGACGTGCGCGGCGTCGGTTGCCGGCGGCGGCGAGAAGCTGGCCGCCGGCACTCGCCGCACCAGCCTGATCTCGTACCGGGCCGCCCAGCGAGCTTGCTCGCGATCGCGCGGCGCGGGCTGGCGCGGCTCGGGCTGGCGCGACTCGGGCTGGCGCGGCCCGGGCTGGCGCGGCCCGGGCTGGCGCGGCCCGGGCTGGCGCGGCCCGGGCTGGCGCGGCCCGGGCTGGCGCGGCCCGGGCTGGATCTGGGCGAGCCACCTGGCGGCACCCCATTCGAGCATCAGCTCGGCTCCGGCCAGCTTGACCGCCGGGTCGCCGAGCAGCCGCCGGCAGAGCCAGGTCGTCAAAGCGAACGGCGGATTCGCTACCACGTAGAACGGCCGCCGTGGCAGCGGAATGCACCGCAGGTCACCCTCGACCACGCTCACCAGGGACTCCGCCTCGACGGCGAACCGCCGTCGCAGCTTCGCCACCAGCGCCGGATCGATCTCAACCGCGATGACCTTGGCACCGGTCGCGGCGAGCGGCCCGGTCAGCGCGCCGAAACCGGCCCCGAGATCGAATACCAGGTCGCCCGGACCAACCCCGCTCGCCCGGACGAGTGGATCAATGACCTGACGGTCAGTGAGATAGTGCCCGCCGTGCGGATTCGGCGGCGGCTGGCCCGCGAACCACTGACCTTGGCGACCCTGACCATGCCGGGCTGCCTGACTTTGGCGGCCCGAACTGGACTGCGGCTGGTGCGGGCGGCGGTACCGCCCGGCCACGGACGAACATGACCACGCCCATGGTCACTCCTCAGCTCGGGATCTCTCACAACGGCGGGCCGCGTCTGGCCCGCCGGGCCACCCTACGGGCAGCCCTATCAAGCATGCCAACGAATTTCCGGCCGAAGCGGCGCCCCGGCGCGCGCCAATGCCCCTCCAGGCGCCGCTGCCGTACCGCACCCAACAACATCGTTGACCCGTAGCCGCTGTGCTTCTATCAGACCTACAGCAACGCTGACCCCGAGCTGCTGAAATAGCAACGTCCGCGGGCCGACGTTGTTGTTCCTTCCGGCAGAGCTGCAGCATCGTTGACCCGTTGCTGCTGCTGGCGAGCGGTCGCGACGCTTAGCGAAGCCGGTAGCGGCAACTACTGGCCGAGAGGTGACGGCGCCGAAGACCGCGGTGCGCCACCTGAGTCACACGGTCACTAGTGGCACCGCTGGCCACAGTTCCGCTCATCATGATCATCTTCTCGGCCAGATGAATATGCGTATTCAGGTTTTTCAGTGATAAATATGCTGATTCATCTGGTTGGGCTTGCCGATGGCGCAGTCACAAAATCACCTCAGGCCACATTCGCATCAGCGACATCAGATCTGCCGCAATTGTCACCAGGACGCCGGCCTCAAATGGACCGATAGTCCAAATGCCAGCTCCGTCGCGGACCCGAACGACGCCGCGCGGAGGTCAAGTGCGGCGGCTGGCCCGCGAGCTTGGGGCACCCACAGGGCCAGACACACACTTACGCGGCCGGGGCCGACTGGCCGCTGCGGTCCGCGATGGCGTCGGCGACCGCGTCGATTTCCGTGAGGCCAGTTAGCACGCTGGGCAATTCTCCGGTGTAGATCACGCCGACCCGCTGAGTGGCCCTGGTCAGCGCCACGTACAGGTCGCCGAGCCCGCGCGGCGACTCGGCGATGATCTTGGCCGGGTCGGCCACCAGCACCGAGTCGAACTCCAGGCCCTTGGCCTGCCGGACGGTCAGCACGACGACCGGCCGCTCCAGGTCAGCATCGTATGAGGACCAGATGCCTCGACCATCGCCGTCGACCTCACCAGACCCGGGCTCACCAGACCCGGTTCCGCCAGGACCAGCCTCAGCGGAATCGTTCTCGACGGCCGCGTCCACTGCGGCTATCAGCTCCTCCAGCCGCTCGGCCGGGCACAGCACTGCCAGCGTCCCGGCGCCGGCCTGATCCGCCGCCAGCGTGGCCGCGGCCTTAGCCACCGAAGTGGTGAACTCCTGCTCACCGGCAGCCAGCCGCCAAGGCGAGACGCCCGACTCCCTGACCGAGGCCGGCGGCCGGGCGGCCGGGTCGATCGCGGCGAGCACGTCGGCGGCCACGGTCATGATCTCGGCCGGGGTGCGGTAGTTGACGGTCAGCGGCGCCAGCCGCCACCGGTCCCCCACGTACGATCCGAGCGCGTCCGACCACGAAGCCGACCCGGAGAGATCACCGGTCTGGGCGATGTCCCCGACGATCGTCATCGACTTGATCGGGCAGCGCCGCATCAGCGTTCGCCAGGCCATGGGCGAAAGCTCTTGCGCCTCGTCCACGATCACATGGCCGAACGCCCACGTCCGGTCGGCCGCCGCCCGCTCGGCCGGCGTCAGGAATTCGTCCTGGTCATACCGCTGGGCGAGCCTAACCGCGTCGAGCATGTCGGCGCCCATCAAGATCTCAGGATCGTCGTCCTCATCGTCACGCGCGATGATGTCGAGCACACCCTGGGCGTAGGCCTCCTCCTGCTGCCGCAGCCGCCGCGCCGCCGCCTTCGCCACCCGGTCGTCCTCGCCCAGCAGTTCGGCGGCCTCATCGAGCAGCGGAACGTCGGCCGGCGTCCACGGCGAACCAGCCGGTCGGCGCAACAGCCCCCGGTCAGCGACCCTGAGCGAAGGGGCGGCCGCAGCGAGCCGTCGCGGCGAGGCGTACAGGTCACCGATCAGCTGCTGCGGCGTCAGCACCGGCCACAGCCGCCCGATCGCCGCCCGCACCTCGGGGTCGTCCCGAAGCTCGGCCCGCAGATCTTCGATGTCGGTCCGCCCCATCAGGTTGCCGCCGCCGAGGGGGTCCGCGCCGAGCCGGCCGGCTACGACCCGGGCGGCCTCGTTGAGCATTTCCCTGATGAAGACCTGGCGGGCCTGGTTGTGCCGCATCCGCGATCGGCGCGCTCGCTCCCTGGCCCGGGAAATCGCCGCCTGGGAAAGCTTATAGACATCTTTTTCGAAACGAATTTCGATGCCTGAATGCGGTACGAATTGCCGGTCACGCACGGCCGCGGCGACAACTTTCGCCATCGCCAGCCGGCCTTTGATGACGGCGACTTCCGCTGGCTCGGAGCCGGTCGCCTTGATTCCTGGCATCAGGTCGCCGATCGTCGCGAGCATGACGCTCGTCTCTCCGAGCGACGGCAGCACCTGGCCGATGTAGCGCAGGAACGTGGCGTTGGGCCCGATTACGAGCACACCGCGCTTTTCGAGCTGGCGGCGGTAGGTGTAGAGCAGGTAGGCCGCGCGGTGCAGCGCGACCGCGGTCTTGCCGGTTCCCGGGCCCCCTTCCACGACCAGGATGCCGGGCAGGGCCGACCTGATGATGTGGTCCTGCTCGGCCTGGATCGTCTCGACGATGTCGCGCATCCGCCCGGTGCGGCTGGCGTTCAGCGCGGCAAGCAACGCCGCCTCGCCGGTCAGGGCCTCGTGCCGATTCGGATCAGCGAACGCCAGATCGAGGATCTCGTCATCGAGCCGAGTCACGGTCCGGCCCCGGGTCTTGATGTGCCGACGGACCTTGACTCCGCCCGGCGAGGCGGCCGTCGCCAGGTAAAACGGCCTGGCCGCATCGGCCCGCCAGTCCATCAGGAGCTGGTCGTAGTCGTCGTTTTCTGCGTGCATGCCGATCCGGCCGATATACGTCTTAGCCCCGTCGTCGAACTCAAGCCGACCGAAGCACAGTCCGTTTTCGGCCGCGTTGAGCTGCGCGAGTTGCTGGGTGTACATGACCGCGAGGTTCTCTCGCTCGCTCCTGGCCGCGTGGGTGCCGCCTACCTGACGCATGACTGATGCCAGGCGTCGTGACGCCCGCTGCTTCAGCTCGTCGAGGCGATCGTAGAGAACTGTGATGTAGCGCTGCTCGCGGGATTCTTCGGTCTCGGTACGGTCCTTGATGGACAACCGCGCCCCCTCCGGCTAACGAAAAATTGCCCATGCAGTTTAGTCGCTGCCAGCGGCAAACTTCCCAGCGTGTTCGGTTAGCGCTCCAGGCGGGGGTCGGTGCCGCGCGGGCCGAAGCCGGAGGCGGTGGGCAGCTTCGGGTCCCAGTCGAAGACGACCGCGTTGTCCTCTTCTCCGATCATGACCTCGGCACCGGCTTCGGCGCCGGCCTGCGCCAGGGCTTCTTCCACGCCGAGCTTGGCCAGGCGGTCGGCTAGGTAGCCCACGGCCTCGTCGTTGCTGAAGTCGGTCTGCCGGATCCAGCGGCGCGGCTTGATGCCCGTGATGAGGAACGAGTTCTGGCCCATTCGCACCAGCTCGAAATCGGCGCCGGCGACCGGGGCGGGCCGGATCACCAGCCTGGTCGGCAGGGCTTCGGGCGCCGAGCGACGGGCCTGGCCGACGATCGCCGCCAGCGCGAACGCCAGTTCGCGCAGCCCCTCGCCGGTAGCGGCCGAGACCAGGTGGACCGGCAGACCACGGGTGAGCAGGTCGGGCAGGACCAGTTCGGCCAGGTCACGGGCTTCGGGCACGTCAAGTTTATTGAGCACCACAATCCTGGGCCGGCTCGCCATGTCGGCGCCGGTCAGCTCGTCGTAGGCGGTCAGCTCGGACTCGATCACGTCTAGGTCCGTGATGGGGTCGCGGCCGGGTTCCTCGGTGGCGCAGTCGATGACATGCACGAGGACCGAACAGCGCTCGACGTGACGAAGGAAATCCAGGCCAAGGCCCTTGCCGGCACTGGCTCCGGGGATCAGGCCGGGCACGTCGGCCATCACGAACTGGACGTCACCCGCTTCGACGACGCCAAGGTGCGGGATCAGCGTGGTGAACGGGTAGTTGGCGATCTTCGGGCGGGCCGCCGACATCGCCGCGATCAGCGAGGACTTTCCGGCATTAGGGAACCCGACCAGGCCGGCGTCGGCGATTGTCTTCAGCTCGAGCAGCAGGTCCATCTGCTGGCCGGGCTCGCCGCGCAGGGCGAACCCGGGTGCCTTGCGCTTAGTGGAGGCGAGGGCGGCGTTGCCGAGGCCGCCGTGTCCGCCCTCGACGGCGATGTACTCGGTGCCAAGGCCGATCAGGTCCGCCAGGACCGCACCATCGGCCGACTTGACTACGGTGCCGTCCGGGACGCTCACCACCAGGTCGGTTCCGTTAGCGCCGTTGCGGTGGGCGCCTGCTCCGGCCTTGCCATCGCCCGCGCGCCGCAGTGGCCTGCGATGGAAGTCGAGCAGCGTCGCGGTGCTCAGATCGACCTTCAGGATGACGTCGCCGCCGTGCCCGCCGTTGCCGCCGTCGGGGCCGCCGAGCGGCTTGAACTTCTCTCGATGCACCGAAGCGCAGCCGTTGCCGCCGCTGCCCGCTTGCACACGCAGCTCGGCCTGATCGGCGAATTCAGCCATCTCAGTCCCCCTTGCCCGCCCGCCCAGGTCCGCGTGGGCCCCTTGCGGTTGCTATAGCGCTGGCGTGGGCCCCTTGCAGCGGCTGGTGTCGGGTCATGCGGGTTTGGCCCAGGTCCACGCGGGCCCCTTGCGGTTGCTATGGCGCTGGCGTGGGCCCCTTGCGGTGGTGGGCAAGGGGCGCTGGCCGGGCGGGACCAGGGTTAGCTGGCCCGCGCCATCTCTGCGACGGGCACGACGCTGACCGAACGGCGGCCGCGCCGGGTGCCGAACTCGACCTTCCCCGCCACCAGCGCGAACAGCGTGTCGTCGTTGCCGCGACCGACGCCGATGCCCGGGTGGAAGTGCGTGCCACGCTGGCGCACGATGATCTCGCCGGCTTTCACGACCTGACCGCCGAAGCGCTTCACGCCGAGCCGCTGAGCGTTGGAGTCGCGCCCGTTCCTGCTGGACGAAGCGCCCTTTTTGTGTGCCATGTCAGGCCTTCTTCTTACTGGCGCTGGCCTTCTCGGTGCCGATGCCGGTGATCTTCACCTGCGTGTACTTCTGCCGGTGACCCTGGCGGCGCCGGTAGCCAGTCTTGTTCTTGTAATGGATCATGTTGATCTTGGGACCGGCAGCAGGCCCGAGGATCTCGGCGGTGACCTCGTACCCGCCGAGTTCGGCGCTGTCGCTGATCACTTGGCCGTCATCTACGACGAGCACGGCCGGGAACGTCACGGTCTCGCCGACCTTGCCGGCGAGCTTGTCAACCGTCAGGACGTCGTCAACCGACGCCCTTTCCTGCCTGCCGCCGCAGCGAACGATCGCGTACACGAAGGACTCTCTCTTCCTGGGGCCAGCCTGCCGTGGCTGTGTTAGCCCGGGGGCACGGGTTCGACGCAGGTGGTGCTACACCGAGGCGGCCGGGTTTGCCAACAAGGCGCGCAGCTCGCCAGACCAGTGCGGTACGGGTGTGTCCTGCTACCGAGGCGGCCAGGCGCGCCGACGACAAAGAATATCAGACTGCGCGCCTGGCGGTCGCCTCGGTTGGTCCGGTCAGCTGTCGGCTGGGTGTTCGGCACCGGGCGTCGAGTCGGCTGGGTGTTCGGCACCGGGCGTCGAGTCGGCTGGGTGTTCGGCGCTGGGCGTCGAGTCGGCCGCATCGCCGTCTGGCGTGACGGGACTGGCCGGCTCGGCCGCTAGCTGGGGTTCTGATGGGTGCGGGTGACCGGCTTCTCCGGCGTCTTGCGGCTGCGAGGATGGCTCGACGGCCTGGGTGTCAGCTGCTGGGGCCATCGACGCGCTGGGTGCCGCCGGGGCTGGGTCTGAGTCTTCTGGGGTGGCCTGCTCGGGCGCTGGTTCGATCTCAGTCTCAGCCTCAGCCTCGGCTGGAGGCGCTGCTGGCTCGGGATCTACCGTCGCGGGCGCGAGCGCCTCGGGCTCGGGCGCTGCACTGGCAACGGTGCCCGCTGGGGCGCTGGCCTCGACCGGGTGGGTGGCCGCAGTCGCTTCCTTCTCGGCCACCGTCACCGCAACGGCGGTTTCGGCGCTCGCGGCTGTGCCCTCGTCGGCAACTGAGGCCGGTGCCTGGGCCGGCTGGGACGACGATGCGCTGGCCAGGACCGAGTCTGGCGGTCCGGCCTCGCGGTAAGCCGAGCGCCTGGTCCGGCGCCGGGGTGCCGCCGCTTGGCCGGCATCGGGCGCCGCCGCGCTGGCCGGACCCGAGGTTGACTGGTCCTCGTTCGCCGGGTCACCGGCGACGACAGGCTCTTGGCCAGCCTGTGACGATCCGTTCGGCGATGGCTCGCCGGCCGGGGCCATCGGGGTATCCGCACTCGCAGCGTGCCCGTCCGCCTGGGCCGCGCCGTCGGTTGCAGGGGCCTGGGTTGCGGCGTCCTCGGCCTGGGACCCGTTTTCGGTTCCAGATTCTGGCGAGGAACCCTGCCGCCTGGACCGGCCCGACGAACTCCGGCCGGAAGATGACCCGCCGCCGTTCGCGGACCGGGCCGAACCCGTCCTGGCCGCTGCTTCAGTGGTCACCGGCTCTTCCGCCGCGCGAGGCTCGACCTCGGCGTCCTCGGCCGGTGCGTGCGACTCCAGCGTCCGCGCGGCGACCTGGGCGATCGCCTTGGTCCTGGCCGACCTGGACCGCGAAGGGCCTGGCTTCGGCACCGACGTCTGCTGCCCGTTGCGCCCGTGGGCGTGAGGTATCTCGGTGAGCTCGGTGGAGACCAGCACGCCTCGGCCGTTGCAGTGCTCGCAGGGCACGGAGAACGCCGCGAGCAGGCCAGAGCCGACCCGCTTCCTGGTCATCTGCACCAAGCCGAGCGAGGTGACCTCGGCGACCTGGTGCTTGGTGCGGTCGCGGGCCAGGCACTCGATAAGCCGCCGCAGCACGAGGTCACGGTTGCTTTCCAGCACCATGTCGATGAAGTCGATGACGATGATGCCGCCCACGTCGCGCAGCCTGAGCTGCCGGACGATCTCCTCGGCCGCTTCCAGGTTGTTCCTGGTGACGGTCTGTTCCAGGTTGCCGCCCTGGCCGGTGAACTTGCCGGTGTTGACGTCGATGACCGTCATGGCCTCGGTCGTGTCGATCACCAGCGAGCCGCCGCTCGGCAGCCACACCTTACGGTCCAGTGCCTTGGCCAGCTGCTCGTCGATGCGGTAAGCCTCGAACAGGTCGGTGTCATCCGGCCCGGACGGCCAGCGCTCCAGGCGGTCAGACAGGTTCGGCGCGACGTAGCGCACGTACTCATCGACCAGGTCCCACTCGCTGTCGCTGGCGATCACCAGCTTGGTGAAGTCCTCGTTGAAGATGTCGCGGACGACCCGGATCGTCAGGTCGGGCTCGCCGTAGAGCAGGTCAGGCGCGTTCGCGGTCTTGGCCTTGCGCTCGATCGCCTGCCACTGCGCGACCAGCCTGGTCACGTCGTGCGCTAGCTCCTCTTCCGACGCACCTTCGGCGGCGGTCCTGACGATGATCCCGCCTTCCTCGGGCGCGACCTTCTTCAGTATCTGCTTGAGCCTGGACCGCTCGGTGTCGGGGAGCTTGCGGCTGATCCCGGTCATCGACGCACCCGGTACGTACACCAGGTACCGGCCGGGCAGGCTGATCTGGCTGGTCAGGCGGGCGCCCTTGTGGCCGATCGGGTCCTTGGTGACCTGCACCATGATCGACTGGCCGGACTTGAGCGCGGACTCGATCCGCTTCGCGACGCCTTCGAGGCCGGTCGAGTCGAAGTTGACCTCGCCCGCGTACAGGACCGCGTTGCGGCCCTTGCCGATGTCGACGAACGCCGCCTCCATCGAGGGCAGCACGTTCTGCACCTTGCCGAGGTAGACGTTGCCGACGTAGGACTGGTGGCTGGCCTTGTCGACGTAGTGCTCGACGAGAATGCTGTCCTCGAGCACGGCAATCTGGGTACGGTCGCCCTGCTGGCGCACCAGCATGACCCGCTCGACCGCCTCGCGGCGGGCCAGGAACTCAGACTCGCTGATGATCGGGGGGCGGCGCCGGCCGGTGTCGCGGCTCTCGCGACGGCGCTGACGCTTCGCCTCCAGCCTGGTCGAACCCTTGACCGCACGGACGTCGTCGGACTCAGTGACGGCCGGCCGGGGCTCGCGGACGTGCACGACCGTGTCGGTCGGGTCATCGGGCGCGGGAGCGCTGTCCTCGGCCCCACCGGAGCCGCTGCGCTGCCGGCGGCGGCGCCGGCGGCGGCTCGACGAGCTTGTGCCCGGCTCGCCGGTCCCGTCATCTTCATCGGGAGTATCGTC
>WNEY01001214.1_pt1 | contig 17892 bp, 15 predicted proteins | sample 5400531 | NCBI WGS metagenome assembly WNEY01 (sample SAMN13153338, study PRJNA577476) | soil metagenome | isolation source: 200 cm saprolite under Douglas fir tree site 1 | place: USA:California | collected 2015-04-18
GCGAACGCGCTCCAGGTCCAGCCCGGCGTGCCCTGGCTGACCCGGACGGCGGTGGCGAGTCCGAAGCCGGTGAGATTCACGAGCAGGGCCTGCCATGCCTCGGTCTGGCCCAGGTACAGTGCCACCTGGAGCGGCGCGATCAGGTACACGACGTACAGCAGATGTCCGCTCGGTCCCATCGCATAAAGGATCGCGGAGATCATCGCGGCACTCACCACGATGTCGGCCTGCGCGTGCCAGGCGCGGAATTCACCGCTCCGCACCAGACGGACCATTGCGTAGCTGACGCCGGCGAACACGCCGGCAAAGCCCAGGATGAAGAGCCACGAGACGGGTGCCACCCGCGCGACGCGGAGGATCGCGAGCAGCGCCGCGCCCAATGCGACGAAGCGCCAGCGCGCGCGGGCGTTCGCGAGCACGTAGCGACGCTGTTTGGCGCGGTCTTCGTCGGCGAGCTGCTGGGTCAGGTCGGCCGCATCGGGCATGGAGGAGAAAATGGCCCGGAGCGGAGGGGAGGGGTAGAGGGCTACATGCGGAAGAGGTAGCTCAGCTTGAGGAAAAACCCGTCCGAGGCGCGGCTCAGGTTCCGGAACCGGAAGGCGTCCGCCTCGGTGAGCGACGCGCCGTAGCCCAGGAACACGACGGTCCCCGGCGTCGGCTTGTAGGAAAACAACAGGTCGTTCCGGAAGGCGTTCGTCACGATCGCGCGCGCGGTGTCGCCGTTCACGAGAAGTGGCTGCCCCGTGCGCGGGTCGAGCAGCGCGGCCTGGTCCTCCGCGAAGTACTGCCCGATGTAGCGCACGAAGATCGCGCGCGTCAGCTGGTACTCGAGCTTGAGCCGCGGGATGTTCGCGGTCGAGAACCGGCTGCGGTCGCGCGCGCGGGTGAGGCGCTGGTGCACCCAGCGCGCCTCGAGGCGCAGCGCCGGCGTGGGGCGCAGGGCGGCGACCGTGGTCAACGCGACCTGGCGGCCCTCGGATGCCTCGGGGAAGATCGCCACGGCCGAGTAGCCCAGCACCACGCTGCCCGACACGGCGCGGTTCGGTGCGTTCAAAATGAACGCGGCGCCAGGGAGGTGATACAGGTCGTGGGGCACGACGAACGGCGTGCTGCCCACGGTGTAGTCCGAGTAGTCCGCGCCGTCGAACCCGAAGTGGTTGAGGCTGAGCGTGACCTGGGACTGCCACCCGCCGCGCAGGGTCGCGATCCAGAAGGTCTGCAGCGTGTCCTCGATGGTCCGGTTCAGACGGCCGAAGTCGCGGTAGCGCCAGATCGGCGCGAATCCGACGATGGCCGTGAACTGCTCGACCAGCGCGCCCGGGCGGCCGTAGAAGCTGAACCGGTTGAAGGTCCGGCCGGCCACGAAGTCCGTGCGATTCACGAACCCGCTCGTATCCTGGAAGCTCCTCTGGACGCCGAGCAGCTCGTAGTGGTTGCCGTAGGCGCGGCCGGTGCGGTCGCCGAAGGTGACGGTCCACAGCTTGCCCGCGCGGGCAGCGCCCTGTCCCCGCGTCCACGACCCGGCGACCTGCACTTCCGAGAACCAGATCTTGCGCCACACGACGTGCGCGTCGACGCCCAGCACGCGGTTGTAGCCGTCGCCGTCGATCCGGTCGGTGTAGGCCATGCCCAGCGTGGACGTCGGCCCGAGGTCGCGCCGCAGGCGCAGCATGTTGTAAATCGGGTGCGCGCCCGTGGCCGACTGGTCGCTGTTGTCCACGGCGCCGAGGTACGCGACTCCCAGGCCGCCGACCTTGCCGGCGAGCTTCGCGCCGAACACCGGCTGCGCGATGCGCCGGGTGTAAATGAGGCTGTTGGGAGTGTCGAACTGCTCGAGCCCTTCGAGGAAGAACGGCCGCTTCTCGGGATAGAACAGCGCGAACCGCTGGTTGAGGGTCACCTGGCCGATGTCGGCCTCGACCTGCGAGAAGTCCGGGTGGGCGGTGGCGGTCGCCCCGAGATTCTGCGTCACGCCCCAGCGCACGTTGCCCGCGACTTCGGGCGTGCCGCGATAGTCGTAGCCCGGCGTGGTGGGCGCCCCGTCCACCTTGGTGGTGAATTCCGGCGTGAGATCGAGCACCAGGCCGCGCCGCAGCGCGGTCAGCCCGACCAGGCGGCCCGCCTGAATGAGAAAGCTCGCGCTGGCGCGGACCGCGGGAGTCCAGGTCTCTTCGTAGCCGGAGTGCTGCACCGCCCGCACGATCTGGATGCCCCAATCCTGGGGATCGGCGCTCTGATAGCGCAGACTCTTGAACGGGATTCGCACCTCGACTTCGTAGCCCCGGTCGGTCACGCGGCCGCGGGACTCGTACACGTAGTCGGGGTTCAAGTCGATCGTCGCGTCGAACCTGCCGCCGGCGCTCGGGCCCCCCGCGGCGCCCGCGGCCACGCCGTCGCTCCACACGCCATCCTGCTGCACGCCCAGCGGATTGACTGCGAACATGGTGGCGCGACGGTGGTCGAGGTAGGTATCGAGCAGGATGGCGACGTTGTCGTCCGAGTCGATGTTGTCACGATCGGCCAGCGTGGCCCGCACCACCGCGCCGTGGCGTTCGAACGCGCGGATTCCGAAATAGATCGCGTCGGGGGCGTACCACACGAGCACCGCGGTCGAATCCTCGGCGGGACGGCCGTCCACCGGCCGGTACTGCGAGAAGCCCGTCAGCATCGCCGCCCGATTCCACACGGGCTCGTCGAGCACGCCGTCGATCTTCACCTGCGCCTCGAAGCGCGGGATGCGCACGTCGAGCTGTTTGGCGATGCCGCTATAGACCGGACCAGGGTCCTGCAGGGCCAGCAGGAGGGCGAGCATGGCGTGAAACGTAAGTGCGGAATGCGGAGTGCGGAATGCGGAATGAACGCTCTGCGTTCGGAGCGTCACCTACGAATCGTCAGCCGGCCCTGCCATTCCGCACTCCGAATTCCGCACTCCGCATTCTATTCGTAACGCAGGGCCACTATCGGATCGAGGGCGGCCGCGCGCCGTGCCGGCCAGAGGCCGAAGAACAACCCGACCGCGGCGCTGAACACGAACGCCAGGAGAATCGCCAGCGGCGAAATGAGGGTGTTCCAGTGCGCCAGCTTGGACAGGACCACCGCGCCGAGTGAGCCGAGCACCACGCCGATCAGACCGCCCACGAGGCACAGCACCAGTGCCTCGACCAGAAACTGAATCATGATGTTGATCTGCGTGGCCCCGAGTGCCTTGCGCACACCGATCTCGCGGGTGCGCTCGGTGACCGAGACAAGCATGATATTCATGATCCCGATGCCGCCGACCAGCAGGCTCACGGCGGCGATGCCCGCGAGCAGGTACTTGAAGGTCTCGGTCGTCTGCTGCAGCGTGCTCAGGATGTCGGTCTGATTGCGGATCTGGAAGTCGTTGTCCTGGCCGGGGCGGATCTTGTGCTGGCGCCGCATGACCCGCTCGATCTCGAGGGTCGCCAGGTTCATCGAGTTCAGGTCGGCGGCCTGTACCGTGATCGCGCGCAGCCGGTCGGTGCCCATCACCCGGTACCGGGCCGTCTCGAGGGGAATGAGAATCTGCTCGTCGGGGTTGAAGAACGACCCCTGCGACCCCTTCTCCGACAGCACACCGATGACCTCGAAGGATATCCCGCGGATCATTATCTCCTGGCCGACGATGGCGTCCCGGTTCGCGTTCAGCATGTCGGGGATGGCGGAGCCGAGCACCGCGTAGCGGCGCCGCGCCGCGTCGTCCCCTGCGGTGAACGTACGACCCGCGGTGAGCGTGTAGCTGCGCACCGGCACGTACGATGGCGTCGTGCCGACGACGTTCACGTTGATGTTCAAGTTGCCCTTCTTAACCTGGAGGCTGCGGCTCAGCTCCGGTACCACGGCGGTCACGAAACGGGCGTTGTTCGCGAGCGCCGTGTCGTCGTCCATCGTGAGGCTCACCCGCTGGTCGCTCGCCACGCCGCGGTTGAAGCTCTGCCCGGGATAGACGCTGAGCAGGGTGGGACCGAGCGCCTGAATCCGGTCCTGCACCGACTTCTGCGCCCCGGAGCCCAGCGCGATCATCGTGATCACCGCGCCCACGCCGATGATGATGCCCAGCATGGTGAGGAGCGAGCGGAGCTTGTTGGCCCGCAGCGCTTCGAGCGCGACCCGGATGATCTCGCCGACGAGCATCGCTACCGCGGGGTCGCGGGCTGCGCCTGCTGCTGCCGCACGCCCGGCAAGCCGCCGCCCGTCACATTCTGGAAGCGCTGGCGGAACTGCTGCTGCGACTGCACCAGCGACGCGCTCGGCAGCACCAGCACGGTATCCTGCTGCGTGAGCCCGCGGGCGACCTCGATGTAATCCTGATCGGTCAGCCCCGTGCGGATCGGCACGGCCGTGATTTTCCCGCCCCGCAGCACGAACACGATGTAGCTCGCGCCCTCTCCCTGGTTGGCCACGCGTCCCAGGCGGCTCCCTCCGGCCCCCCCTCCGCCCTGGAACTGGCTGCGCAGCTGCGTCAGCAGCGCCTGCTCCGCGGGCGACAGCTCGGCGCCGCTCATGCGCTTGGCGAACGCGGCCTGCACCTGCTCCGGCGTGACCCCCGGCGGCAGGGTGATGGTCCGCCCGCTGGGCGTCGTGAAGGTCGCCGGCGCTCCCGGCTTGGTCGCTTCGGCCGCGTGCAGCTTGCCGGCGTCCGCCGAGTCTCGCGCGGGGGAGCGCGGCGTCTCGGCCTGCGCCAGCTGCTGCTGCACGGTCTGGAGGTCGAGCCCCAGGACCTGCGCCGCGGACGCGACGTCTCGCGGCGTGCGCAGCGCGGCGTTCGGCACGGCCAACACGTTCTGCCGGTTGCCGATGTGGATCTCGACTTCGCTGTTCATCCCCGGTTTGAGCTGGTGGCTCGGATTCAGAATGTCGACGATGACGGGGAACATCGTGACGTTCTGATTGACCTGCGCCTGCGGCTCGATTTTCAGGACGCTGCCGTCGAATGGGCGATTGGGAAACGCGTCCACCGTGATCGTCACCGGCATCCCGGGCTGCACCTTGCCGACGTCGGTTTCGTCCACCAACGCCTGGACCTGCACGGTGTCTAGGTTCGCCATCTTGAGGATCACGGTACCTCCGCCCACGTCGCGCGTGGGGCTCGAGATTACGGTGCCGAGCACGGCATCGAGCTCGAGCACCGTGCCGGCGCCCGGCGCCCGGACTTGGGTATCCTCCATCGCGTCCTTGGCGGTCTGGAGGCTCGCTGCGGCGTTGACGACGGCCGACTGCGCGGTCGCGTAGCTCAGCTTCGCGGCCTCGTAGTCGGTTTCGGCGATGGACTTGCTCTGGTACAGGGCCTCACTGCGCTTGAGCTGCGCGGTGGCGTTGTCGAGCTGGGCCTTGGCGACCGCGAGGCTCGCCTCGGCCTGCGTGAGGTCGTTCCGCGGGATGCGCGGGTCGATCTTCGCGAGCAGTTGTCCCTTCTTGACGTCGTCGCCGGTCTGCACCGGCATGTCGAGAATCTCGCCCGAGGCCTTGGACTTCACGCTCAGGGTGAGGATCGGCTGGATCGCGCCTGAGGCGGACGCCGAGACCACGATGTCGCGGTGCGCCACGGGAACTTTCTCGTACAGCGGTGCCGACTGCGTCTTGTGGCAGGCGGCGAGGCCGAGCAGCAGGGCCAGGAATCGCTTCACGGTTTGCCTTTCGTCTGCACGTCGCGCTCGACGAGCCCATCCCGCAGGTGGATCTGGCGGGCGGCGTGCGCCGCAATGTCGGCTTCGTGCGTGACCAGCACGATGGTTTGGCCGGTGTCGTGCAGCTCACGGAACAGCCGCATGATCTCCTCGCCCGTGGCGGAGTCGAGGTTGCCGGTCGGCTCGTCCGCCAGCAGGATCGAGGGTTGGTTCACCAGCGCGCGGGCGATCGCCACCCGCTGGCGCTGCCCGCCCGACAGCTCGTTCGGCCGGTGCGACATCCGGTCGGCGAGCCCGACGTGCTCGAGCGCCCGGGCCGCCTGGGCACGGCGCTCCTTCGCGGCCACGCCCGCGTAAATCAGCGGCAGCTCGACGTTGTGGAGGGCACTGGCGCGCGGCAGCAGGTTGAAGGTCTGGAACACGAACCCGATCTCTTTGTTGCGGATCCGCGCCAATTCATCGTCGGACAAATCGCTCACCTGCTGACCGTTGAGCCAGTATTCGCCCCCCGTCGGCGTGTCGAGGCAGCCGATGAGGTTCATGAGCGTCGATTTCCCAGAACCCGAAGGGCCCATGACGGCCACGAACTCGTTGCGCTGCATCTGGATCTCGACGCCGCGCAGCGCGTGCACCACCTCGCCGCCCATGTCGTAGTCGCGCGTCAGCTTGTGCGTGAGGATGACGGTATCGGGCAGCGGCGTGTCGCCGGTGCGGAACGCGGTCGGCTGGACGCTGGTCACAGGGCGTGTCCCACCAGCGCCTCGACCTGGGCGCGGGCGATCAGGTAGTTGTAGCGTGCCGACACTTGGTTCACCTCGGCCTGGGTCATGTTGGCCTGAGCGGTGAGCAGGTCGAGCAGGGTGCCGGCGCCCAGGCGGTAGCGCTCCTGGGTGACGCGCAGCGCCTCCGTGGCGGCCGCGACGTTGGTGCCCACGATCGTGATCTGCGCGTCGGCGGTCGTCAGCGCCGCGAGCTGCTGCGTGAGCTGGGCATTCACACGGCGTCGCGCGTCGGCCGCCTGGGCTTCCGCGACGTCTCGCGTCACGGACGCCGAAATCTGGTTCGCTTCACGACTGAACCCGTTGAACAGCGTCCAGTTGAGGGAGAACCGCAGCGACCAGTTGTTGACATAGCTCTGCGTGGTCGACCAGGGCGCGTCGAGACCGGTGTAGCCGTTCGAGTAAGACATCGACACCGTCGGGAAGAACTGCGAGCGGGCCGCCGTGACCAGCGCACGGGCCGTACGCAAGTCCGCGGCCGCCTGCTGAACCTGGGGCGAGGAGTCGAGCGCTTCCGCCCGGAGACGCGTCGTATCGGGGAGCGACGGGAATGCCGTGTCCGGCACCGCCCGCACCAGCTGGTCGACCCCGATCTGCCGGCCGAGGTTGGCCTGGGCGGTCGCCAGGTTGGCGTTGGCCTGCAGCAGCGCGAGCTGTCCGTTGCCGAGATCCACCGTTGCCGTGAGCGTATCGGAGCGGGTGGCGGCTCCAGCCTGGAACTTGTTCACCGCAATCTGCAGCTCTTCTTTGGCGCGCTGCAGCTGGGCTTGGGCCACGCGCACCAGCTCTTCCTGCGCGAGCGCCGTGAAGAAGAGCTGCTGAGTCGTGGCGGTTACCTGGGCCCGCTGGTTGGCAAACCCGGCATCCGCGGAATTCGCGCTGGCGGACGCGGCGCTCTTGTTGGCGAACCGCCGGAACCCATCGAACAGGTCGACGCTCGCGCTTAGCGACCCGAAGTAACTCGTATTGGATGGGACCGTCACGATCTGCCCCGTCGCCGAGTTGTAGCGGTTCGAGGACGCCTTGTTGGACGACCCGCCGATGGAGATCGACGGCAGGAACGCCCCGACCGCGGCCCGCTCGCTCGCTCCCGCGTTCCGCTGATCGCCGCGGGCCTGTACGACGGCCGGCTGCACGTCGAGCGCGCGGCGCACCGCCTCGGCCAGCGACACCTGGAGCCGTGCCGCCTGCGCGGGAGCCGGCTGCTGTTGCGCCGCGACACCGGTCGAGACGAGCGCCGACACGATTCCCGCGAACACTCCCCGTCGCCCGGCCCTCATTGCCTGCGTTCCCCCCTCCGTCCCCCCGACCCCGTGTCGGCTTTCTCCTGATCCCTTTGATGCCGGTACCGGGCCACATGGTCGCGGTATTTGGCCTGTTGATCGGGAGTGAGCTGGCGGGCGACCTCGGAGTCCATCTGCGCCCGCATCGAGTCGAAGCGCGGGCGCACGGTCTCCCACACGGCGGTCATCCGAGTCCGGTGACGCTGCACGATCGCCCGCACCGAATCGCGCTGCACGGGGTCGAGCCGCAACTCCTCGTTCAGCTCGTCCATCATTCGATCGAGGCCGCGCTCGCGATCGAGCGACGCCGCGGACGCGTGGCGGACCCAGAGCGCCCGGCCACCGGCCCCGACGGCGATCCCCGCCGCGAACGTCGCGATGAGGAACACCACGGCCCAGATTGTGGAGCGGTTCAACATGACGGTCCTCTCCCTTGCTAGTTGTTGCCGATCACGGAAGCGAGGACGACCTCGACCTCGCCCGGGTGCGCCGGCGGCGCGATCAGGACGTCCGAGACCGTCGGGCGAGTTGCAGCGGGGGACGCCGCCGCGCGGCCCACGAAGTAGCCTCCGGCCAGCGCGATGAGGAGGGCGGCCGCCACGCCGGCCCGCGCCCACCGGGCGAGCACGGCGTCCCACGATGCCACGCGAACGTGCTCGGCGCGCGCCAGCACGCGCGCGATGAAGGCCTGCGCGTCGCCGGGGTCGAGTGCCTCGCGCAGCGCCTTCCCGAGCACCGGATCGGGCCGATGATCGAACGGCAGTGGATCCTTCATTCTTCCTCCTTCCAGTCCGCGAGCAGCACCCGTAAGCGGCGCCTCGCGTGAAACACTTCCGATCGCACGGTTCCTTCGGGGATCCCGAGGACCGCGGCGATCTCACGGTGCGTATAGCCTTCGACGTCGAACAATACCACCGCCATGCGGCGCCGCTCGGGCAGCTCGGCCAGCGCCTGTCGCAGCCGCTCGTTCAGGGCCCGCCGCTCGGCCGTCGTGTCGGGCCGCGGGCCACCGGCCGTGAGCCCGACGTCCAGAGGCTCGACCCGGCGCACCGAGCGGCGCCGCCGCCGGTCCGTCGCGGCGTTGGCGACGATCCGCAGCAGCCAGGGGCCGAACGGGCGCCGCGGGTCGTACTGCTGGAGCTTCACCAGCGCCGAGAGCATGGCATCCTGCGCGGCGTCGTCCGCGTCCTCGGGGTTGCCCAGCACCGCGCGCGCCACGCGGCGTGCCACGCCAGCATACCGCTCCACCAGGATGCCGAAGGCCTCCCGCTCGCCGGCTACCGCCCGGGCGACCAGATCGGCCTCGTCCTGCTGAGCTATACGCGCAGCTTGCGGCGGGGGTTGGGGATCAGCCATCGCCCGCGTCCCGGGTGCGGCGCCGCTCGAAGGTGTAGAGACCGAAGGCTAGAGCGAGCGAGAACGCCCCCGCGGCCAGCACCATCGCCATCGCCCGCGGAAACACCAGTAGCAGCACCCCGAGGCCTGCAAACGCCAGGGTCGCCGCCGAGGCGATCGCGCGACGCAGGCCGCCCGCCACGCGCCGCAGCGTGACCACGGCCACGGCCCCGAGCTCGTACCCCGAGCGCTTGTGGCGTTGCTCGGGAACGGGCGACGCCGCGGTGGCGGGCGCGCCCACGAGCCGGGCGGGGAGGAATCGCCGACGGGCCTGCAGCACGATCTCGCGGCTGGACGCGAGGTCGCGCAGGAACTGCTGCGCCAGCGCCGCGGCGAGGTGATTGCATTCGGCGAACAGATCCAACTCGTAGTTCCCGAGTAAGCTCGAGACGTTGAGGTTGCTCGAGCCGACGCGCGCCCAGCGGTGATCGACCAACAGGGTCTTGGCGTGCAGCATGGGCCCCTGCCACTCGAAGATGCGGGCGCCCGCGCGTAGCAGGTCGCGGTAGCCGATCCGCGTGGAATCCCGCAGGACCGGGAGATCGCTCGTCCCCGGGACCAGCAGGCGCACGTCCACGCCAGCCCGGGCGGCGTCGAGCAAACTGGCGTACAGGGGCGGCGGCGCGATCAGGTACGCATCGGTAATCCACAGTCGGTCCGTCGCGCTCGCGGCCAGGAGCTGGACGGCGCGGTACATGCGCGCCCGGCCGGGGACGCCCGACACCACGCGCGCCGTCGAGGACCCGCATTCCGCGGGATCGGCTTCCAGCTCGTCGGGCGGGAGCGGCTCGCCGGCACGCCGCCAGATGCGGGCGAACGCGTCGTCGAGCGCCGCGGCGGCTGGTCCGGTGACGGCCACCATGGTGTCGCGCCACGGCCGCCGACCGCGCGCGGCGTCGCCCGCCCACTCGTCGCCGATGCACAGCCCGCCGGTCATCGCCCAGCTGCCGTCGGTGACGAGCAGCTTGCGGTGGTCGCGGGAGAGGGTGTCGAACGGGTGGCGCGTGAGGAGCGGATGGAAAGCGCGCACCTCGGCGCCGGCTTGGGTCAGCCGCCGCCAGTAGCGGCGGGAGGTTCCGAACGAGCCGAGGGCGTCGTACAAGACGCGTACGCCGACGCCGGCCCGGGCCCGCTGGACGAGCGCGTCGGCGAAGCGCTGGCCCGTCGCGTCGTCGCGGATGATGTAGTTCTCGAAGTGCACCCAGCGGCGCGCGGCGGCGATCGCGGCGAGCATCGCCTCGAGCGCGCGCGGGCTGTCGGGGTGAAGCTCCAGGCGGTTGCCCTCGATCGGTCGGGCGCCCGCCGCGCGGTCGATCGCGAGGGCGAGCGGGTCGGGCGCGCCCGGCCCGGCTGCGGCAGGAAGGCTCACCCCACTGCCGCCTGCGGGCCGAGGCCGAGGGCGCTCTCCGCGGGACGGAGCGCCTGAATCACGAAGGCGACGTGCTCCTCGAGCGGCACGCCGATCTCCGCGGCGCCCTGATTCACGTCGTCGCGGTTCACCCCGCGCGCAAATGCCTTGTCCTTGAGCTTTTTCTTCACCGACGACACCTCGAGGTCCGCGAAGCTCTTGGAGGGGCGTACCAGCGCGCACGCCACCAGGAAGCCGCACAGCTCGTCCACCGCGAACAACGTCTGCGCCATTTTGGTGTCGCGCGGCACTCCGGTGTAGTTCCCGTGACCGAGAATGGCGCGACACAAGGGCTCGGGCACGCCCTTGTCGCGGAGCAGCCGCACGCCCCACGCGGGATGACCCTCGGTGGGCGAGTGCTCGTGATTCGGGAACTTCTCGTAGTCGAAGTCGTGCAGCAGGCCGACGATCCCCCACGACTCCGCGTCTTCGCCGTACTGCTCGGCGTAGGCGCGCATCGCCGCCTCGACCGCCAGCATGTGCTGGCGCAGCGACGGGGACTGGGTGTGCTCGTGCATCAACTGCAGGGCTTCGGTGCGGTTCATCGTCCCCAAGGTTGTGTTCTGTCCGTCGTCCCCGGGCTCGCGCCCGGGGTTAGCCCAGGACCTACAGGGGTTCCCTAACCCAACGGACCTGCCTCCGTATCCACGTTCCAGCGCTCTGCCCAGATCTCCGCCATGAGAATGGGCCATAGCTTGCGGGCGTTGTTGCGCGCGCCCGTGCGGTGCTCAGCGAGCAGATGTGCCGTCGGCGCTTCCGGGAACAGGCGGGGTGCCGCGAGATAGCGATCCGCGAGCGACCGCAGTCCCGTGTTGAGCCACCGCGCCACGGGCACCGACAGCCCGCGCTTCTTGCGCCGGATCACCGCGTCCGGAACGAGCCCGCGCGCCGCTTCCTTTAATATCGCCTTGGTGCTGAACCCCCGCACCTTGAGCCCCGCGGGCGACGGCAGCGCCAGCTCCATCACCTCGCGGTCGAGGTAGGGCGCCCGTGCTTCAATCGACGCGAGCATTGTCCCCCGGTCCACTTTCACGAGCAGGTTATCCGGGAGATAGCTGAGGAAGTCGAGCCACAACACCCGGTTGAGTGACGGATCCGCGGGAAAGCCGCTCAACAGGCCGCCGGCCCACGCGAGGACGCGCTCGTCCGGCCCCAGCGCACCGAACCACGTCAGGTGACGCCGGACCAGCGGCAGCTCGGCCCCGGCGACGAACTGCTTGAGCAGGAATTCGAGCGTGACCTTGCCGGTCGACGTCGGCAGCCGGTTCACGAGCCAGCGGAGCGCCGCTCGCCCGGGGATGCCGAGATACCACCCCGCCGCCTTGTGGCCCAGGTACGTCGGGTAGCCGCCGAACAGCTCGTCCGCGCCCTCTCCTGAGAGCACCACTTTGACATGCGCGCGGGCCGACTCGGCCAGGAGAAGCGTGGGCAGGATGGCGGGGTCGCCCACGGGCTCGGCGAGCGAGCGGATGACGTGATCGAACGCCCGCTCCAACGCTCGATCGTCAGCGCTGACCACGTGGTGAATGGTGCGGATGTGGTGCGTCACCGCTTCGGCGTGAGGGCTCTCGTCGTAGCCCGGTTCGGCGAACTTGACGGAGTACGTGTGGATCCGCTCGCCCGACATGACCCGCGCTGCCGCGGCCGCGAGCAGCGAGGAATCAAGCCCGCCGCTGGTGAACACGCCCACCGGTACGTCCGACATGAGCTCGCGCTCGACCGCGCGGAGCAGCACGTCGCGCAGCGTGGCCGGTCCGTCGAGCCGCGATGGCCGCGCGGCGACGGCGGCAGGGTCCCAGTAGCGGCGCATCGCCAATCCCTTGCGGTCGGCGACCAGCAGGTGCGCCGGCGCGAGCTTCGAGATGCCGTCGAGCATGGTGTACGGGGCGGGGACGTAGCCGAGCGCGCCGTACAGCGCCGCCGCCGCGGCGTTCACTCGGCGCGGCTGGTCGGGGAAGGCGAGCAGCGCCTGGATCTCCGACGCGAACCGCAGCTCGCCGTTCACCTCGGTCCAAAACAGCGGCTTCTCGCCGGCACGGTCACGCGCCAGCACCAGCCGCGCGTGCCGGTCGTCCCACACCGCCAGGCCGAACATTCCCTCGAGCCGTCCGACGCCGTCCGCGCCGAAGCGCTCGTACAGCGGCACGATCGTTTCGATGTCGCCCGTGGAGCGGAACGGATACCCGGCGAGGGTATACTCGCGGCGCAGCTCCGGCGCATTGTAGATCTCGCCGTTGCAGACCATCCAGATGGAAGCATCGGGGCTCTGAAACGGCTGGTCACCGGTGGTCAGGTCCATGATGGCGAGACGGCGGGCGCCCAGGCGCGCGCGCTCGTGCCCTACGATGCGCTCCCCGTCGGGACCGCGGTGGGCCAACGCGGCGGCCATGGCGGCGACGCAGTCGGGATGCTTGAGCGGCGCGCCCGAGAGTGAGACGGCGCCGAAGATGCCGCACATTACCGCCCCCCTCTGCCCCGCCGGGGAGGTTGGGGAGGTTGTATCGGACGGCAGGGTCCGTACGCCGCGTAGTGGTCGTCAGCCGCGAGCAGGGGCAGGGTGGCACCGAGGGTCGCGCGGACCGCGCGGTGCCCCGCCCCCGCCAAGAACACCGTGGGCATGAAGCAACGCGCCAACGCCTCACGCCAGTAGCCTTCGGGGAGCAGCGGCGAGCCGGGAATGGAACGGAACCGCTCTACATTGTCCGCGATGTAGTTGCTGGTGAGCTCCTGGCCGCTGGGAGTCGCCACCGGGATGGTGCGACCAAGATAGAACGGCAGCGACGGTGGGTAAGCGAGGACGCCGAGCACGGTGCCGGTGTCCCCGCTGCGCTCGAGTGCTGCGGCGGTGGCGCTCGCCACGGCGGCGGAGGAGCGGTCCTCTCCTACCGCGACGAGCAGGTTTCCGGACACGAACGGGATGGCCATAACAACGACAGCATACCCGAAAAACGTGATGCGGGGCCGGCGGGTGACGGCGCCGAGCCCGACAAGGACTGCTGAGCAGAGCACGACGATCCCCAGCGCCACCGCGGCCGGCGGGATGGCAGCCTTCTCGGCGGATGTCAGGCTGATCGGCGCGGGGAGCCAGCGTGTAAGCGCCACCAGGGCTAGGCCCGCCAGGCCTGAGACGCCGACGTAGACCCGCGCCGCCGTATGGCTCCCACCGGTCACCAGGTTCCGCGTCGCGGCGAGCGCCAGCGCCGGCATCAGCGGCAGCACGTACTGCGGCAACTTGGACTGGTTGAGGGAGAGGAACACCAGCGGCACGACCACCCAGCACGCGAACAGCAGCGGCTCGGTGGCCCCCGCGTCATGTCTCGCCTGCCAGGTGGCGCGGAGGTTCTTCACGCGAGCGAGCGCCGGGACAATCCACGGGAAGGCTGCGAGGGGAACGATCGGCAGATAGTACCAGAACGGCGCCGTGCGGTGGAAGCTGCGCGTGGTCACGCGCTCGAGCGTCTCGCGCAGGAACACGTAGCCGGGAAAGTCCGGGTGCTCGATCGATACGACGATGAACCAGGGCAGGGCGATGGCGCAGAACAGCGCGAGCCCGCGCCGCGGGAACAGTCGCCGAACCGACGTGCCCGTGACCAGGGCGTGCGCGACCAGGGCGAGTAGCGGGATGGCGATGGCGATGGGGCCCTTGGTGAGGGCGCCGGCGGCCAGCGCGGCCCAGGCGGGGACGGGGCGCTGTTCGGCGAAGCAGACGATGGCGGCCGTGGTCCACAGCGTCAGGGTGCTGTCGAAGATGGCGGTGCGGGCGTAGGCGAGCGGCAGCACCATGGTGGCGTAGGCGAGTCCGGCCAGCCAGCCGGCCTCCTCGCCCCAGCGGCGCCGCGCGAACCACACCAGCAACCAGATGGTGGCGAGCGTGGCGAGGTAGGCGGGCAGCCGGGCGGCGGCCTCGGTCGGGCCAAACAGCTCCATCATGGCGGCTGCGGCGGCGAAGTAGACGATCGGCTTGTCGAGATAAGGCAGGCCGTCCAGGTGCGGCACCACGTAGTCGTTGGTGTGCGCCATCTCGCGCGCCACTTCGGCGTTGCGGCCTTCGTCGGGGTCGAAGAGGCGGTAGCCGTTCAGGTTCCAGCCCAGCGCGACCGCCGCGAGCAGGACGAGGAACCGCAAGCTGGTAACCGGGCGCGATGGCGACGGCGGCGAGGTCTGAATAAGCTTGGCGTGTGGGTGATCGAGCTCGGGCGCTAAAGCTATTCGAGCGCGCCTACCAGTGCCAGTTGGCGGGCGATTTGGCGGGCGCGGTGCAGCTGTATCAGGCGTCGCTTGCGGAGCGGCCGACGGCGGAAGCGCACACGTTTCTCGGCTGGGTGTACTCGTTCGAGCGGCGCTACGAAGAGGCGATCGCCGAGTGCAAACGCGCGATCGCGGTGGATGCCACGTTCGGGAATCCGTACAACGACATCGGGTGCTATTTGATCGAGCTGGGACGCGAGGACGACGCGGTTCCGTGGCTCAAGCGTGCGATGGACGCCCCGCGCTACGAAGCGCCGCAGTTCCCGCATGTGAACCTGGCGCGGATCTACGAGAAGAAAGGCCGGCTGCTGGAGGCCGTGGCCGAGTATGGGCGCGCTTTGGATAAAATGCCGGGCTACGCTCCGGCGGTCGGGGGATTGCGACGCTTGCAGGGAAAGGTGAACTAGAGGCAGGGCGGCAAGGGCGGCAGAGGAGGTATGGAGAGACATGCATCCGCAACTGCAGCTGATCGCCGATGAGTATCGCAGCGCGCAGGCGCGACTCCACGAGCTGGTGCGCGCGGTTCCGGCCGAGCAGTGGCCTCGGCGGGCCGATCTGCCGCGCTGGTCCGTGGCCGAGTGCGTGGCGCATTTGAACCTCACGTCACTGGCCTACGTGCCGCTGTTGAGTCATGCCGTGTCGCGCGCCCGAATGCTCGAGCGGCGCCCGCCGGGTCGCTACCGGCGCGATCCCATCGGTTGGCTGTTATGGGCCACCATGGGACCGCCGGTTCGGGTCCGTCTCAAGACCATTGCACGGTTCCTGCCCGCGAGCCTGGCCGCGCCTGAGCTGATCGTCCAGGAATTCGATCGCCTGCAGGCGGCGCAGCTCGACTGCCTCGCCGAGGCGGACGGCCTGCCGCTTTCTCACGTGCGCGTCACGTCGCCGTTCAACGCGCGCGTGCGGTACAACCTGTACGCGTGCTTCACGATCCTGCCGCGGCACCAGCATCGCCATTTGTGGCAGGCGGAGCGGGTGTGGGGGGGTTAGGAGGCGGCAGAGGGCGCTCAGAAGTGTGCCGAGAATCCGAACGCCCAACGGCCGGGTCCGCTCGGCGTCAAGCCAACCCGGATCGGAGGCTCCACTGTGTGCCAATGCTCGGCGCCGAGGACCCCGCCGACGATCATCCCGACCAGCGCGCCGCCGGGCACGGTGACCAGATAAACCAGCTCGCACAGGTTTTCGCCGCAGCGCTTCGCGCCGCCTTGCGATTGAACGGAGACAAAGCCCACCGCGGCTCCGAGCGCCGCGCCGCCGAGCAGCCCGAGGCCGACGCATTCGCCGCGGTGCCCGCCGCAGGCGCCGGAGCCTGCGCTCAGATCGAGCCGGGTGTACGGGCCGCGTGGAAGCTCGCGTCTTATCCCCTTGGCGTCGTTCATGACGATCGTCAGGCTGTCGATCGAGACGAGCGTGCCGATCTCCTGGCGGCGTGGACAGAATCGTGCCTCCCGCGGTTCGCAGTCCGGTACGGGCGCGGTCACCCGAACGCGGGCGCCCGGAGCGAGGGCGAGGATGTCTTGGGCGCTGAGGTTGCCGAGCGGCAAGCTCAAAAGGAGCACGACTACGCAGCAGATGTATCTCATGTGACCTCCCGCGTCGACGGTAGCGGGCCGGTCTCAAGCGGGTTTCAAGGGCAGTAGGCAGCGTTGCCCAACATCACCCTCTCCTCCGCCGTGGGCCGCGCAGCCGCATTCGCGGTAGTCATAGTCCTGGTGGCCCTCATCGCCTGGTGTTCGCGGAGCAGCACGAAGTACCGGCCCATGACGAAAGCCGATCACTGTATGGGGATGCCGGTCCGTGCAGGGCCGACCGGGCCCCTCATCGGCTATTTGATCGGCGGCGCGATGGTCGATCCGGGGGGCGGGCCCGTAGCGGCGATCAACATCTCGGTCGTCGTCGATGGGGAGGCCCGCAGCGTCTGGCGACGTGAGTCTGACGTCATGCATTGGTACGTGCCCGTCCACGCCATCTCGCCGAAAGATTGCCTCTGGACAGCACCGGGCCTGACGGGCGGTATGTGGAGACCGACACAGCTCGAATTCGGTCTCGCTGTTCCGCTCTGGCATCGTCTTTTCGGGGGTTGGACTCCACATCACGGGTTGTCGACGAGCCGGAGGCCGATCTAGTCGCGCTCGGGCCCGGCCAGTGCCTAACCGGTCTGAGCGCCTGGAACGTGCGCGAGTGAACTCGCGGCTCGGCGTCTGCCCGTAAACGGGCGTGAAGTCGCCGCGGCAGCGGCAGGGCCGAGCCGCGGCTTCAGCCGCGACTCGTGAACGTCGCATTGGCCTGCCACCGCAAGGGGGTCGCATGGTGATGAATCCAGCGAATGGCGCGCTCGCCCTTGCCCTGGGGACGGCCCTTATGCTCACGGCCTGTCCGGACGACCTGGCTCGCTCCCGCGACATCCTCTTCGTCGCTACACGCCCCGGCGGGACCGAGGACACCTACGCGCTTCACCTCGCCGATCTCACGACGCGACGTCTCATCAAGGCTGACTCCGCTACGTCGCGGAGCTTGCCGGCCTGGTCTCCCGACACGCGGTCGATCGCGTTCATACGCGAATTCGATGATCACAGCCAACTCTACGTTCTCGATACCGTAGGAGGCACGCCTCGGCCGCTCGCCCCGCAGCTTGACAAGTTCCTCGCGTGGCCGGACTGGTCCCCCGATGGCGGTTCCATTCTCTTCACCGCCGAGGCCCCGGATCACCGTGCGGCCGTGTACCTGATTCATTCAGACGGCTCCGGCCTCCGAAGAATCATCCCCGATTCGGTTTCGCTCCGGTGCCCGTCGTGGGCGCCGGATGGACGCCAGTTCGCCGTTTCCGCCTACCGCGCGGGCCGCGCGTCCATCGTTGCCGTCGAAGTCGAGTCCGGCGCCGCTCGCACGCTCCTTACCTCGGATACGACCTTTCTGGACTGTCCACAATGGTCGCCCAAGGGTGAGGCTATCGCTCTCACGATCGTCTCTGGCGGCAAGTCTATTTGGGAAGTGGACCCGCTGGAGGCCTGGCGTTCCGATCTCGGAATCCTCGATCTCAAGAGCGGGCAGCTCAGGCTGCTCGTGGGCGGTCCCGGGCTCAACAATTACGGACGCTGGTCGCGCGACGGGCGCTGGATCGTGTTCCAGAGCAA
>WNEY01001215.1_pt1 | contig 17892 bp, 20 predicted proteins | sample 5400531 | NCBI WGS metagenome assembly WNEY01 (sample SAMN13153338, study PRJNA577476) | soil metagenome | isolation source: 200 cm saprolite under Douglas fir tree site 1 | place: USA:California | collected 2015-04-18
GCGTGGTCGAGGAGGACAAGGCGCTGCACGGTGATCGCGTGACGGCCGGCGACCAGCTCATCGGCTACGCATCGACCGGCCTGCACACCAATGGCTATACGCTGGCGCGCAAAATCGTCTTCGACTCGATGAAGCTCGGTATCGACGATCCGTTCCCCGAGACGGAGCAGTCGGTGCGGCAGGTGCTCCTCGCCGTGCATCGCAGTTACGCGGCGGCGCTGCGACCGGTGCTCGACGACGTCCATGCGCTTGCGCACGTGACAGGCGGTGGGATTGCCGGCAACCTCGTGCGCGTGCTGCCCTCCGGTGTAGAGGCAGTCGTGGATGCCGGCAGTTGGCCCTGGCCGCCGCTCTTCCGCGTGCTCATGCGCGCCGGGCAGGTCGGCCGGGACGAGATGCGGCGCGTGTTCAATCTCGGCGTGGGGATGATCGCGTGTGTAGCGCGTGGCGATGTCGAAATGGTCGTGCGCGCGGCCGATCGCGCGCAGGTGCGGGCGTGGCTCATCGGAGAGGTCCGCGCGGGCAGCAAGCCTGTGGTGCGGTTTGAAGAAAGATAACGAGCGAGAGCTGGCGGCTATGCGCCGCGCGCTCGAGCTGGCCTGGCGCGGGTGGGGCCGCGTCTCCCCCAATCCGCTCGTCGGCGCCGTGGTGCTGCGGGGCGACGAGACGGTCGCCGAAGGCTGGCACGCCGAATTCGGCGGCCCGCATGCGGAGTTGAACGCCCTACATGCCGCGGGCGAAAAGGCCCGCGGCGCGACGCTCGTCGTCTCCCTCGAGCCCTGCGCGCATCAGGGCAAGACGCCGCCCTGCACGGATGCGATCCGCGCGGCCGGCGTGCGGCGCGTGGTCGCGGCGGTGCGCGATCCCGATGTCGAGGCGCGCGGTGGCGTCGAAGTGCTGAAGCGCGCCGGCATCGAAACACAGATCGGCGTGCTGGCGGAAGAGGCGGCCGCACAGAACGCTCCTTTCCTCTTTACGCGCCTCCAGACCGACCGGCCGTTCGTCGCCCTGAAGCTCGCGACGTCCATCGATGGCCGGATCGCGGATGCGGGCGGCCGCTCGCAATGGATCTCCGGTCCGGAGGCACGCGACCACGTCCATTGGCTGCGGGCGGGCTTCGACGCGATCGCCGTCGGGGGCACGACGGCGTTGACCGACAATCCACAGCTCACCGCGCGCGGCGGGCTCACGCCGCGCAAGCCGCCGGTCCGCATTGTGTTCGATCGGCGGGCGATGCTCAACCTCGGCGTGTCGTTGGTCCAGACGGCGCGCGAAGTGCCGACCTGGGTCGTCGCGTCTCCCGAAGCGCCGATGGCGAACGTGTCGGTGCTCGAGGGCAATGGGGTGCGCGTCTTCCGCCCCGAGGGACTGGTGCAAGCCTTCGCTCAGCTGCGGCTCGCCGGAGTCCAATCGTTGCTCTGCGAGGGCGGCGGGGCGCTCGGCACCAAGCTGCTGGAGGAGGGGCTCGTGGATCGGCTCTACTGGGTCCAGGCCCCCGTGTGGCTCGGTGATGGCGCGGTGCCCGCTTTCCCAGGCGTTCCGGCATTTCCGCTCGCCAACGCGCCACGCTGGATCCCCGTGGAGCGCCGCCCGCTGGGCTCTGATACATTATTGGTCTTGGATCGGCGGCTATGTTTACCGGAATCGTAGACGCGGTTGGGCGGTTGGATGCGGTCGCGCTGAATAACGGCGTGGAACTGCGTATAAAGGCGTCGTACAAAGGCGTGAAGAAGGGCGAGAGTGTCGCGGTGAACGGCGCCTGTCTCACCGTAGAGCGTGTGGTGAAAGGTGGCTTTACCGTCCATGCGGTTGCAACGACCCTGGGACGCACTCTGATTGGTGAGTGGCGAAAAGGCCGCGCGGTCAATCTGGAACGCGCAATGCGTGCCGGCGACCGGTTGGGCGGTCATTTCGTGCAAGGGCATGTTGACGGCATTGGAGTCGTCGAAGGAACGACGTCGAATGAGAAGGCGTCAAATGGAAATGCGTGGCTCGTCGACATTAGAGTCCCGGCGGACGTCGCGGAGACAACCGTGCTGCACGGTTCGATCACCATCGATGGTGTGAGCCTAACGGTGAACGCGATTCCACGCCCCGGTGTTGTGCAGGTGTCGCTCGTGCCATTCACGCGCGAGCACACGACGTTGGGACGGTTGGCGGCGGGTGACCGCGTGCACGTCGAGGCGGATGTTCTGGGAAAGTACGTGAGGCAGCTATGTCGTTCAGCGCAGTAGAACAGGCGATCGCGGACATTCGGGCAGGCAAGCTCGTCATCGTGGCGGATGACGAGCGCCGCGAGAACGAGGGGGATCTCGTCGGCGCCGCCGACAAGGTCACCGCCGACATGATCAATTTCATGGCCACGCATGCCCGCGGGCTGATCTGCATGCCACTCACGCCCACGCGTTGCCAGGCGCTCGGGCTACCGCAGATGACCGAGCACAACAACGAATCGCACGAGACCGCGTTCACGATCAGCATCGACGCCGCGGCGCGCTTTGGCGTGACCACGGGAATTTCCGCCGCGGACCGCGCCGCGACGATCCGCGTCGCGATCGATCCCTCGACCGTTCCCGGCGATTTGCGCCGGCCCGGGCACGTCTTCCCGTTGCGCGCGCGTCCGGGCGGGGTGCTGCAGCGCGTGGGCCAAACCGAAGCGAGCATCGACCTCGCGCGACTTGCCGGGCTGTATCCCGCGGGCGTCATCTGCGAGATCCTCAACGCCGACGGGTCGATGGCGCGCCGTCCCGACCTCGAACGCTTCGCGCAGCAGCATGGGCTCACGTTCATCACCGTCGCACAACTCGTCGCCTACCGGCTGAAGCACGAACGCCTGGTCCATCGCGTCGCTGAGGCGCGGCTCCCGACCCCGTTCGGCGAATTCCGGATCATCGGCTATCGGAATGACGTGGATGAGGCGGAGCACATCGCCCTGGTGTACGGCGAGGTCGCAGGGAAGCAGCACATGCTTGTGCGGATGCACTCCAAGTGCTTGACCGGCGACGTCTTCGGTTCGGCGCGCTGCGACTGCGGCTGGCAGCTGCACAGTGCAATGCGGATGATCGCGGAGGTGGGCGCCGGGGTCGTCGTGTACCTCGATCAGGAAGGGCGAGGCATCGGCCTCCTCAACAAGCTCAAGGCGTATGAGCTGCAGGATCAGGGGCACGATACCGTCGAGGCGAACGAGAGGCTCGGCTTCAAGCCGGACCTGCGGAACTACGGCATCGGCGCGCAAATCCTGCTCGACCTCGGGTTGTCCTCGATCCGGGTGCTGACGAACAATCCGATGAAGCTGATCGGTCTCGAGGGTTACGGGCTCGAGATCGTCGAGCGGCTGCCCATTGTGCCGGCGCCGTCGGATGAGAATCGGGCCTACCTCGACGTCAAGCGGGACAAGCTCGGCCACTTCCTCACCCACTGATCGTGCCCCACAAAGCACCCTCCGCGGGGCGAACATCCAACCGCCAGCGGCGCGTGGCGATCGTGGTCAGCCGGTTTCACGAGAATGTCACCACGAAACTGCTCGACGGCGCGCGCGAGGCGCTGCGCCGTGCCGGTATCGCGGACACGAACGTGGAAGTCACGTGGGCGCCTGGCGCCTTCGAACTGCCGGTGCTTGCGGAAGCGGCCGCCGCGAGTGAGCGCTTCGACGCGATCGTGGCGTTGGGATGCGTGATCCGCGGCGAGACGCCGCATTTCGAATACGTCGCCGGCGAGGCCGCGCGTGGCCTCGGCAACGTTGCGCTGGCACATCGCATAGCGGTCGGGTTCGGCGTGCTCACCACGGAGACCGAGACTCAGGCGTTGGCGCGGGTCAGCAAAGGTGCCGAGGCGGTGCAGGCGGCCCTCGAGACCGCCGACGCGCTCGAGAGGCTCGGTGCAGCGCCCCGAGACTAAAGCGCGCGCGCGTGCGCTCCAGCTGCTGTACGCGTGGGAGCTTTCGGGCAGACCGACGATTGAAACCGTTGTCGCCCGTGTGGCGGCGATTTACGGCCGGGCGCCCGGGGGCTATGACCGCGGCGCCGACCTCGCCGCCAAAGCGATTGCCGGGCTCCCCGAATTCGATCGGCGAATCGCGGATGCCGCAGAGCACTGGCGGCTCGAGCGCGTGGGCGTGGTGGAGCGCAACATCCTGCGGCTCGCCCTCGCCGAGCTCGACGAGGCGTCGACCCCTTCGCGCGTGGTGATCGATGAGGCGGTGAAGCTCGCGCACTGGTTTGCCGGCTCGCGCGCGCCGGCCTTCGTCAATGGCGTCCTCGATGCCGTCGCCCGTGAGACCGGCGCACTGTGAGAATTCTGCTCGTCAACTGGAACGACCGGGAGAATCCAGAGGCCGGCGGGGCCGAAATCCACCTGCACGAACTGTTTGGGCGGATCGCCAAATGGGGCCATGAGGTCCAGCTCATCGCCAGCGGCTGGCCGGGATGCGCGTCGCGCGCGCTTGTGGACGCTATTCAGGTCACGCGGATCGGCGGACGCCACAGCTTTGCGCTGCGCGGGCGAGGCGCCGTCCGGCGCGCGCTGCGGGAGCGATCATTCGACGTCGTGATCGAGGACATCAATAAGGTGCCGCTGTTCCTGCCCACCCTCACGCGGCTGCCGTTCGTAGCGATCGTGCCACACCTTTTCGGGACGACCGCCTTCGCGGAGGCCAGTGCGCCGACGGCATCAATAGTGTGGGCCGCCGAGCAGCCGATTCCGTGGGTGTACAGGAGGGCGGCATTTCACGCGATTTCCGAGAGCACGCGCGATGATCTCGTGCGTCGCGGAATTCGGGCCGAGCGGATCGTCGTCATCCATCCGGGGGTCGAGGCTGACCGCTACCATCCCGATCCCGGTACGCCACGCGCCCCACGCCCGACGTTCTTGTACCTGGGCCGATTGAAGCGTTATAAAGGAGTGGAGTTTGCCTTGCGGGCTGTGGCCGCGGCGCGTCAGGTACGCGACGACATTACGCTCGATATCTGCGGGCAGGGCGACGACCGCCCACGTCTCGAACGGCTGGCCGTCGAGCTTGGACTGGGAGATGCGGTCCGATTCCTGGGTTTTGTGTCGGAAGAAGAAAAGCGGCGCTTGTTGCGCCGCGCGTGGGCGGTGGTGTTCGCGAGCCCGAAGGAGGGGTGGGGTATCACGAACGTCGAGGCGGCCGCCAGCGGAACGCCGGCCCTTGCGTCGGACAGTCCAGGCTTGCGTGAATCGGTGCAGCATGGCGTGACGGGATACCTGGTTCCGCACGGGGATTCGCGCGCGCTGGCGGATCGCATGCTGGCCTTGGCAGCAGATCGATCGTTGGTCGACCGCCTCGGCCATGCGGCCCGCATCTTTGCCGAAGGGCTGTCATGGGACTCGGCCGCGCGCGCCACGGTGGCGCATATCGAGCAAACAGTCGCCGAACGGGGAAGGAAGAGCTGAATGCGGATCACCATCACCGCGCGCCACACCGACATCGATAACGATCTGCGCGCGCACGCCAGAGAGCTCGTCGAGAGAGTCGCGAAGCTCGTCCGGCGCCCCCAGCACGCGCAGCTGATCTTCACCGAGGATCATGGTGAGGCGGGTGTTGAGATCGAGCTGCACGCACCCCGCGGCCGTGTCCATGTCGCGAAGTCGCAGGCGGCCGATCACCGGTCGGCGCTCGACGCCGCCATCGCCCGCGTGAAACGCCAACTGCTCGACGGAAAGGAGACGCCGCGCGCGCGACGCACGGCGCGACGCTCCAAGGTGCCCGGCACACGGTGAACCCACAACCGCCCGCCCCGACGCCCTCCGCCAGCCCTCCGCGGCTCAAGGTCGGCGACCTCCTCGCGCGCAAGGGCGATCCGTTGCAGCTCGAGCTGCTGACGGCCGAGGTGGGTCTCGATCGCGAGATCCGCTCTCCGGAGGCGTCGAGTCCCGGCCTCGTGCTCGCGGGCTATACGGCGCGCTTCGCCGGTACGGACCGGGTTCATATCCTGGGCGAGACCGAGATCACCTATCTCGCCTCACTCGACGCGAAAGCGCGCAGCAAATCGATTCAGACGTTTCTCTCCTACGAGCTGCCGTGCGTGATCATCACGAAGGGGCAGGATGCGCCCGAAGAGCTGCTCGTCCTGGCGCGCGACAAGGGCATCCCCATCATCCGCACCCGGCTCAAGACGGCCGAGTTCTACCGGCGGCTCAAGCCGTTCCTGGACGATGCCTTCGCCCCCCGCACGACCGTGCACGGCTCGCTCGCCGATGTGTTTGGCGTCGGGCTGCTGTTTCGTGGCCGATCCGGGATCGGCAAGAGCGAGTGCGTCCTCGATCTCGTGGAGCGCGGTCATCGGCTGGTGGCCGACGACCTCGTGCATGTGACCCGCCGGGGCAACGATGTCCTGATCGGCCGCGGACACGAGATTTCCCGGCACTATATGGAGATCCGCGGTGTTGGTTTGATCGACATCAACGCGCTGTTTGGCATTCGCTCTGTGCGCCAGCAGAAACGCATCGAGGTCGTGGTGCAGCTCGAGGACTGGGACAATACCCGCGAATACGACCGTACCGGACTGGACCAGCAGCGGACGGAGCTCCTCGACATTGAGCTGCCGCTCGTGACGGTGCCGCTCAATCCCGGCAAGAATCTCACCGTCATCTGCGAAGTCGTCGCGATGAATCACCTGCTGCGCTACAGCGGCGTGGACTCCGCGAACGCGTTCAACGAGCGGCTGATCCGGCGCATGCGGGAGAAGGGCGGGGTCCAGCAGTACCTGGAAGAAGACTATGAGTGAGCTCCGTGGCGTCATCGTGTCGCACGCTGCGGTCGCGCAGGCCCTCGTCGCCGCGGTCACGGCCATCACCGGCATCGAGGGCGCGCTGACAGGCATTTCTAATGAAGGATGCGGCACAGAGGAGCTCGGAGAGCGGCTGCGCGACGCCGTGGGCGCGGGGCCCGCGGTGCTGTTCGTCGATCTCCCCGGTGGCTCCTGCTTCACCAGCTCGGCCCGCTACGCGAAGCGGGGAGGGGCTGACATCGCCGTCGTAACGGGCGTCAACCTCGCTATGCTGCTCGATTTCGTGTTCAATCGCGACAGCTCGCCGGCGGACGCCGCGCGCCGAGCCGTCGACGCCGGCGCCAAGGCGATACGCGTCACGCCCGCATGACGCTCGCGCTCTACCGCATCGATGACCGCCTGATCCACGGGCAGGTCGTCGTGGGCTGGGGACAGCCGCTCGACGTCTCGTTCATCGTCCTCGTCGATGACGAAGTGAGCAGCAGCGACTGGGAGCAGGACCTGTACCGGATGGGCGTACCGCCGCAGATCGAAGTGATCTTCGCGTCCGTGGAGCAGGCGGCGGAGCTGCTGCCCGCTTGGGACGCCGATTCGCGGGTCGGGATCTTGCTCGTGGGTGACATCGACACAGCTGTCGCGCTCGCCGCCCGTGTGCCGCAGGTGAAGCGATTCAACGTGGGTGGCGTACACCATCGTACCGGCCGGAAGGAGCGACTGCGCTTCGTGTATTTGACGGACGACGAGGCAACCAAGCTGCGCCAGCTCGCGGCGCGCGGCGTCGACGTCACCGCGCAGGACGTCCCCACTGCCCGCGCGGTCCCTGTCGCGGAGTTCACATGATCCTCCCCATCGAGCTTTTGATCGCGCTCCTGGTCTGGGGCACACTCGTCGGGGTGGATCTCGTCAGCCTGCCGCAGATGATGATCGCGCGCCCGCTCGTGGCGGGCACGGTGGCCGGAGCGATACTCGGAGACATCCCGACGGGGCTCAAGCTCGGCGTCGTCTTCGAGCTGCTGCAGTACGACATCCTGCCGGTCGGTGCCGTGCGCTATCCCGAGTACGGGCCCGCCACGGTCGCGGCCGTCGCGACCGCACATGCGTCGGCCGGCGTCCTCGGCCTGGGCCTCGGCGCGCTCGTGGGACTGGTCACCGGGCTGATCGGCGGCCTGACGATCAATCTGCTGCGGCGGGTGAACTCCCGGATCGTACACGCGGCCGCCGCGCAGCTCGAGTCGGGAGACCCGAGCGCGCTGGTTCGCGTGCACGTGGGTGGACTGCTGCGCGACGCGCTGCGGGCGGCACTGGTGACCATGATCGGTCTCGTGCTCGCCTGGCTCGCGCGACCGCTGCTTGCGGGTGTGCTCAGCGTACGCGGCGCGGTGCTGCTGGCCGTGGCGGTCGTGGCGACGGCGTTGGCGGCGGGCAGCGCGGGAACGTTGCGGCTCGTGGGACGCGGGCCCAACCTGGCCTGGTTCGCCGCCGGCCTGGGCGGCGGCATTGTGGCGACGATATGGCTGCGATGAACGGCGCTCTCGCCCGCGCATTGCTGCGGCTGTTCGCCGTCCAGGGCTCGTACAACTACGAGCGCTTGCTGGGCGTGGGCGTGGGCGTCGCCGAAGAGCCATTGCTCCGCGATCTCGGCGACAGCAAATACCGACCGGCGGTGGCGCGCGGCGCGCACTTCTTCAACGCGCATCCGTATCTCATCGGTCTCGCGATCGGCGCGGCCGCACGCGCCGAGCACGACGGTGCCTCCCCCGTTCAGATTGAGCGGTTGCGCGAGGCCCTCTGCGGTCCCCTTGGCTCGCTCGGCGATCGCCTCGTCTGGGCGGGATGGTTGCCGTTCCTCTCCGGTTTAACGCTCGCAGGCGTAGCGCTCGGTGCCGGTTGGATCGCGGTTGGGGCGTTTCTGATCGTCTACAACATCGGCCACGTGGCACTGCGCTGGTGGGCACTGAAGGCGGGATGGACGCACGGGACCCGCGTGAGCGTGGCGTTGCACAACCCCATGCTGCAGAAAGCCGGCGCGCTGCTCGGTCCGGCGATGGCATTTGCCGTCGGTGCCGCGCTGCCATTGACCGCCGCCTACCTTACGGCGCCCTTCGATTCGTGGGCTCGCGCAGCGCTCGCCATCGTCGCCGCGCTCAGTTTCCTCGCGCTGCGGCTCAAGGGCGATCGACTCAATGGGCTGCGACTCTCGCTCGGGCTCGCCGCCGTGGCGCTGGCCGTGGGGCTGATATGGCCCTGATCGAGCGGGACGCGCGCATCGTGAATCCGCTCGGCATGCACGTGCGGCCGGGGGCGGAGTTCGTCAAGGTGGCGAACAAGTTCAAGTCGGCCGTCGAGGTGCACAAAGACGGCGCGGTCGTGAACGGCAAGAGCATCCTCGGCATGATGACGCTGGCCGCGGAATGTGGCTCTTCGATTCGCATCCGCACCGACGGCGACGATGCGGAGGAGGCGATGGCGGCGCTGCTCGAGCTCGTCGCCGCCGGCTTCCACGAGATGCACTTGAAGCCGCAGGCCAAGGAGGATGCGTGAATCCCCCTGACCGGCTGCTCAAGGGTATCGGCGTCTCCCCCGGTATCGCGATGGGACCGGCGATGACGGTCCGGTGGGCGCTCCCGGAGGTTCCGCATCGCGTGGTGCCGCGCACCCAGGTGGAGAAGGAGGTGCGGCGGCTGCGCGCGGCGCTCAAGGACGTCCGGGGCGAACTGATGGAGCTACGGGTGCGGGCCGAGGATCGGGCCGGCGTCGATGAAGCACGCATCTTCGATGCGCAGCTGCTGATGCTGGAGGATAAGGACTTCATCGGCGGCGTCGCCGAGCTGATACGCGAGAATCAACTAACGGCCGAGAAAGCGTTCGAATTCAAGACGCTCGAAGTCCGCGACCTCTGGACCGCGGCAGGGAGCCCGCTTCTCAAGGAGCGGCTCGCCGATCTCACGGGTGTTGCGATCCGGGTCATTCATCACCTCATGCACCGCCGTGGGGCAGTCGATGTATGGGAGAGCCTCTCGGAGCCGTCGATCCTCGTGGCACGAGAGCTCTCACCAGGGCTGACGGTGCAGCTCGATCGCGATAAGGTGGTCGGATTGATCAGCGAGGAAGGGACGCGCACCTCCCACGCCGCTATCCTGGCCCATTCGATCGGCATTCCGGCGATCTTCGGTGTGCGCGGCGCAGTGGCGCGTATCCGGTCGGGCACCAAGGTGATCCTCGATGGCACGCGCGGCACGGTGCTCCTCGATCCGACGCCGGCCGAGATCGAGGAGGCCGAGCGGACGGACACGCGGCGGCGAGAGCTTTCCACGCGGCTCGAGGAAGCAGTGGCGCAGCCGGCCGTCACCGTGGATGGCGTCCGCATCGCGCTGCGCGGCAACGTGGACCTGCCTGATGAGGTCACGCCTGCAATCGTGCACGGCGCCGAAGGGGTCGGCCTGCTGCGGACCGAATTCCTGATCACGGGACACAGCGACCTTCCCAGCGAGGATGAGCAGACGAAGTACTTCCGTCACGTTGGGGAAGCGTTCGCCGGCCATCCCGTCGTGATTCGCACCTACGATCTCGGCGGCGACAAATTCCCCGCGCCGTTCCGCAGTCCCTCCGAAGCGAACCCGTTTCTCGGTTGGCGCGCGATCCGGGTCTGCCTCGACGAGCCGGAGATGTTTCGCACGCAGATCCGCGCGGTGTTACGCGCCGCGGTCACCGCGAATCTTCATCTCATGATCCCGCTCGTGACGCGGCTCGATGAAGTCGAGCGCACCCGTGAAATGATGCACGAGGAGGCGGTTCGACTCGAGAAAGCGGGTGTGGCAGCCGCGAAGACCGTGCCGCTCGGGGTCATGGTCGAGACGCCAGCCGCCGCGGTGATGGCTGATCGGCTCGCGGAGATCAGCGACTTCCTCAGCGTGGGAACGAACGATCTCACCCAGTACACGCTCGTCGTGGATCGCGGCAACGCGCGCCTGGCAGACCGTTTCACTCCGCACGATCCGAGTGTGTTGCGGCTGCTGAAACTCGTAGCGGAAGCCGCGCGCGCCGCCGGCAAGCCCGCGAGCGTGTGTGGGGAGATGGCATCGGAGCCGCTCTCGGCATTCCTCTTGCTGGGTTTGGGGTACGGCACACTGTCGGTCGCGCCGCCGGCACTGCCGTTCATCAAGTGGCTCATTCGTCAAGTGACCACGGCGCAGGCGCGCGCCGCCGCAGACGCCGCGCTCGCAGCGCGCTCCGCAGAGCTCGCGCTCGACATCTTGCGATTTGCACTCGCTGAGGCGGTCGATCTGACACTGCTCGATCCCGACGCGCGGTTGCCCGCGGGACGGCGCTCCGGTAATTTGAAACTATAGGGACCTAAAACATGCCAACTCATCGTCACGTCTTCACTTCCGAGTCGGTCACGGAAGGCCACCCCGACAAGATCGCGGATCAGATCTCCGACGCGATTCTCGATGCGATCCTCGTCGAGGATCCGTCCGCCCGGGTCGCCTGCGAAACGCTGGTCACGACCGGAATGGCGGTCGTGGCGGGCGAGATCACGACGTCCACCTACGTCCACATCCCCGACATCGTGCGCGGCACGATCACCTCGATCGGCTACACCGACGCGAACTTCGGCTTCGATGCCCAGACCTGCGCGGTCCTGACCACGATCGACCGCCAGTCCACCGACATCGCGCTCGGCGTGGACAAGGGTGGGGCAGGGGATCAGGGGATGATGTTCGGCTACGCGACCGACGAGACGCCGTCCCTGATGCCGCTGCCGATCGTGCTCGCGCACCGGCTTGCCGAGCGGCTCGCGACGGTGCGGAAGAGCGGCGAGCTCCCGTGGCTGCGGCCCGACGGCAAGACGCAGGTCAGCGTGACCTACGAGGGGTCCAAGCCCATCGGCATCGACACGGTTGTGGTATCGGCGCAACACTCCGACATGATCGACAACGCGCAGCTCAGGGCGGGCATTCTCGCCCATGTGATTCGGCCGGTCGTGCGCGAGGCGGGGTTCGACGTGAGCGAGAAGGATGTGCTCGTCAACCCCACGGGCCGTTTCGTCGTCGGTGGCCCGCAAGGCGATGCGGGGCTCACGGGCCGCAAGATCATCGTCGACAGCTACGGCGGCATGGCGCGGCACGGCGGTGGCGCGTTCAGCGGGAAAGACCCCTCCAAGGTCGACCGCTCCGCGACTTACGCGATGCGCTGGGTGGCGAAGAACATCGTCGCGGCGGGGCTCGCCAAGCGCTGCGAGGCCCAGGTCGCCTATGCGATCGGCGTCGCGGAGCCCGTCTCGATCATGGTCGACACCTTCGGGACCGGTACCATACCTCAGGAAGCACTGGAATCGGCGGTCCGTGAGGTCTTCGATCTCACGCCCGCCGGCATCATCCAGGCACTCAATCTGCGCAATCCCATCTATCGGCCCACAGCCGCCTACGGCCACTTCGGCCGGCCGCCCGAGCGGCGCAGGGTCGGCGAGCGGGACGTCGAGCTGTTCACCTGGGAGCACGTGGATCGCGTCGAAGAGCTGAAGGTCGCGGCGGAGCGGGCGTCCCGTACATCGAGGAAGGCCAATGTCTGACACGGCGACCAAGACCAAAGCAACGAACGACATCAGGGACATCCGGCTCGCCGATGAAGGGCGGCGGCGGACCGAGTGGGCCGAGCGCTCGATGCCGGTGTTGCGGCAACTCCGCGAGCGGTTTACGCGCGAACGGCCGCTGGCGGGGAAGCGGCTCGCGGCCTGCCTGCACGTCACGACTGAGACAGCGAACCTCGCGGTCGCGCTCCAGGCCGGCGGGGCTGACGTTGCGCTGTGCGCGTCGAACCCGCTGTCCACGCAGGACGACGTCGCGGCGCATCTGGTCAAAGATCACGGCATCAAGGTCTTCGCGATCAAGGGTGAGGATCACGCGACCTATTACGAGCACATTCGCGCCGCGCTCGCGCATCGCGCCGATATCACGATGGACGACGGCGCCGACCTCGTCGGCGCGCTGCACATGATCGCCCTGAATCGCCTCGACGACCTGGCGCCGCCGGTTCGCAAATGGGTCGAGACACTGTCCGCTGCCGACCGCAAGGCGCTGGTCACGGGCGTGATCGGGTCGACTGAGGAGACGACGACCGGGGTGATCCGTCTGAAGGCGATGGCGAAGGACGGCGTTCTCCAGTTCCCCGTCATCGCCGTGAATGACTCGCAGACCAAGCATCTGTTCGACAACCGCTACGGGACCGGTCAGTCCACCCTGGACGGAATCATTCGGGCCACCAACCTCTTGATTGCCGGGAGCACGGTTGTCGTGGCGGGGTATGGGTGGTGCGGCCGCGGATTCGCGCTGCGGGCGCGCGGCGCCGGCGCGAACGTGCTGGTGACCGAGATCGACCCCATGAAAGCGCTCGAAGCGCAGATGGACGGCTACCGGGTGGTGACGATGGAAGCAGCGGCACCGCTGGGCGACTTGTTCGTGACGCTGACCGGTAACGTGGAGGTCATCCGGGTGGAGCACATGCGCGCGATGAAGGACGGCGCGGTGGTGGCGAACTCGGGACACTTCAACGTGGAAATCGATCTCGAAGGGTTGAAGAAGGTCGCGAAAGGACCGGTGACGGTGCGCGAGTTCGTCGAGGAGTTTCAGCTTGCGGGCAAGAAGCTCTTCGTGCTCGGCGAAGGCCGCCTGATCAACCTCGCGGCTGCCGAGGGCCACCCCGCCAGCGTGATGGATATGTCGTTCGCCAACCAGGCGCTCGCCGCCGAGTTCGTCGTCAATAACGCGAAGCAGTTGTCGAAGGACGTGCACCGCATTCCCGCCGACCTCGATCAGGAGATCGCGCGCCTCAAGCTGCAGGCCATGGGCGTCACGATCGACACGCTCACTGCCGCACAGCGCAAATACCTCGCCTCCTGGGATATGGGGACCTGATGCCGGCCCCGGGGGGAGCGATGCTGCAGGTTCGGGTAGCTCACCTCGGGCTGGATCGCACGACAAACACGCCGGTCGTGATTCTGCAGGAGAACGATGGGCAGCGCGTCCTGCCGATCTGGATCGGACCGGCGGAGGCCAGCGCGATCGCGATGGAGCTGGCAGGCGTGAAATTCTCCCGCCCGCTGACGCACGATCTGCTCAAGCAGGTGATCGTCGGGCTGGGCGCCGAGCTGCGCAAGGTGATCATCACGCAGGTGAAGGACAACACCTACTTCGCCGAGCTGCATATCTATCGGGGCGATACGATCATTCAGATCGATGCGCGCCCCTCCGATTCGATCGCGCTGGCGCTGCGGCTCAAGGCGCCGATCATGACGAGCGAGACGCTGCTCGAGCTCACGTCCGTGGACACCAGTGAAGGCGCCATCCAGCCCGGTACCGGCGGCAGTCCCCTCGACGCCGACACGCTGAAGTCGTACCTCCAAAACCTCGATCCTGAAGATTTCGGCAAGTTTACACCGTAGCCTGTTGCTGCTGGTAGGCATCCCCACGGCGCTCTTCTCCCAAGCGGTGAGCGTCAGCGGGCGCGTGCTGCGTGGCGGGCGCGATACCGTTCCGCTGGCCAGCGCCTGGGTGCTCCTCCATCGCCTGGCGCGCGAGAGTACCGGCCCCGTGGACTCGGTGCGCAGCGACGCCCGCGGTCGCTATCGCCTGGAGCTGCGCCGTCCCGACAGCACCAGCGGATACGCCGTCAGTGTGTGGTACGACAGCATCGCCTACTTCTCACTGCCGCTGAACGTCACCGGCCGTCCCGCGGTCCACGTCGAAGACCTCGTCGCGTTTCCTACCACGAGCAACGGTCCGCCGATTCGCCTGACGCGGCGGCTCGCCACGGTGGCGCGCGCGGGCGCTGAGGGCACGCGCGAGGTGCTCGAGATTCTGGAGTTGGAGAACACCGGTGTGACGACGCGCGTCACGCGCGACACGCTGATCCCGACCTGGGCGGGACGCGTCCCCGCCGGTGCGGGACAGTTCCGCGGCGGGCAGGGGGACATATCGAGCGAGGCGATGCAGTTCCGCCACGACAGCGTGATGGTGCTCGCGCCGATTCCCCCTGGGGGCACGAAGCAAATCAGCTATGCGTATTCGCTCCCCGCCGGCGCGCGCGCGCTCGTGATTCCGATCGATCAGCCGACCGCCGAGGTGAACCTGCTGGTCGAGGACACCACCGCGGTGGTTACCGCACCCAACGTTGAATCGCTCGGGGCCAAGGAAATCGAGCAACGCCATTTCGTCGCCTACCGTGCCCGTCCGCTCGTCGCGGGCGACAGAGTCGAGATTCGCTTGCCCGCCGGAAAATTTCGGGCGCAGCTGTTGTTGCCGTATGTCATCGCGGTGCTCGCCGCCGGCATGGTCGCCGCGCTGGTGTGGGCATTGCGCCGGAGACCGCCGCCGTCTAGACTGAGCTAGCAGTCAATTTTCGCGAATGGGGATACGGAAGCCGGTGCAACTCCGGCGCGGCCCCGCCACTGTAACGGGCAGCTGTGATCGGCTCATTGCCACTGGGGTAACCCGGGAAGGCGAGCTGAATCGCCCGAAGCCAGGAGACGTCTTCATTCGCGCCACCAGGTGGTTCCCTCGCGGGAGGGATGGTGCTACGACGTCTTCTGTTTGCGGTTCTTCTTCTTGTTGCTTGCCGGCCGGACGGCCGGACGGCCCGACGGCCGGCGCAACGAATAGTCTCGCTTCTTCCCTCGTTCACTGAAATCCTGTTCGCGATCGGCGCGGGAAATCGCGTCGTCGGCCGCACCCAGTGGTGCGACTACCCGCCCGCGGCGCTCGCAATCCCCAGCGTCGGGGACGGAATGCCGCCGAACGTCGAGGCGGTCGCGGCGCGGAAGCCCGACCTCGTGGTCCTGTATAATTCCGGGCCCAACGTTACGGCGGCGAAGCAGCTCGAGCGCATCGGGATTCATGCGGTGCTGCTCGATCTGAACCGGTTGGAAGACCTCGGCCCTGCCGCCCGGGCGCTGGGACGTCTCACCGGACTTGAGGAGCGCGCCGAGTCGCTCGCCACGGTTATGGACAATCTTCCTCGACAACCTCCACCAACCTCCAGACCCTCCACCACCCTTGCCTTTATTGTTTGGGATAACCCGCCGATCATCATCGGCCACGGCAGTTACCTCGATCAACTGGCCGCCCAGGCCGGTGCCCGCAACGTTTTCGGCGACATCGCGGCGCCGTCCGCCCAAGTGTCGCTCGAGACGATCGTCGCCCGTGATCCACAGTGGATCGCCGTCCTCGCCGACTCCGCCGCGCCGCCAGCGTTCGCGAAACGACGCGAATGGCGCGCCGTCCGCGCCGTGCGAGACGGGCACTTCCTGCTGCTGCCGGGCTCGTTGTTCGGCCGTCCGGGGCCGCGGTCCGCCACCGCGATCCAGCAGCTCCGAGCCCTCCTCGCGCGATGAGATGGACGCTGCTGGCCATTGTGGCCGCGCTCGCGCTGGTCCTCAGCGTGGTGCTGGGCCCCGCCGCCGTGCCGCTGGGCGAGCTGCTGCGCTCGGATATCGTCTGGAGCCTGCGCGCGCCCCGTGCGCTGCTCGCGTTTCTGGTCGGCGGTTCGCTCGGCGTTGCCGGTGCGGGTCTGCAAGCGCTGGTGCGCAATCCACTCGCCGACCCGTTTCTCCTGGGCTTGTCGGGTGGAGCAGGGCTCGGCGCGGTCGTCGCGATCGCGCTGCATCTGCCGGGGCCATGGGCGCTGCCCAGCGCGGCGTTCGTGGGGGCGCTGGCCGCACTTGGGCTGGTCTACCGGCTTGGTCTGATCGGCGGGGCAAGCCTGGATCCGCGCATTCTGCTGCTGGGAGGCGTGGCGATCGGCGCATTCGCCGCAGCGATCACCACCGCAATCGTCTCGCTCGCGGATGCGGCCGAGTTGCGGAACGCCTTCCTGTGGCTCTGGGGCGGGCTTTCAGGCGCGTCGTGGGACTCCGTGCTGCTCGTGGCGCTGTACGCACCCATCCCGCTCGCCGTTCTGCTCGCCGCCTCTCGTCCCCTCGATCTCCTGGCACTCGGCGAAGAGTCGGCGGGCTACCTCGGCGCCGATGTCGAGGCGGTGAAGCGGCGTGTCTATCTGGCGGCGTCTTTGCTCACGGCCGCCGCCGTGGCGGTCTCCGGGGTGATCGGCTTCGTCGGGCTGGTCGTGCCGCACATCTCGCGTCTGGTGTGGGGTCACCGTCACCGGTCATTGCTCCCGGCCGCCTTCATCGGCGGCGGTGCGCTGCTCGCCTTTGCCGACACGCTCGCGCGAACGGTTGTGGCGCCGCGCGAGCTGCCGGTAGGCGTCGTGACCGCATTGATCGGCGTTCCCGTGTTCGCGCTGCTGCTGCGGCGCTGGACGATCGCGTGAACCCGCTCCTGCAATTGTCCGGCGTTCGTTACCGCTATCCCGGTGCGGAACGCGACGCTCTTACGGACGTCTCGCTCTCCGTGGCAGCTCGGCAGTTCCACGCCGTGCTTGGCCCGAACGGTAGCGGCAAGACCACACTGGTGCGGATCGCGCTCGGCGCGTTAACGCCTTTCGTGGGACGTGCCGACGTTGATGGCCGTCCTGCATCTACATGGCCGCGCCAGGAGCTCGCGCGCCTCGTTGGCGTCGTGCCGCAGCGCGAGGACAACCTGTTTCCGCAGCGCGTGCGCGAAACGGTGCTGCTCGGTCGCTATCCGCACCTCTCGCTCTGGGGCCGCGAGCGCGCGGAAGATCATGACGCCGTGGATCGCGCGCTCGCGGCCTGCGACGCGCAGTACCTCGCGGGCCGCTGGCTCTGGACGCTCTCCGGGGGCGAGTACCAGCGCGTCCGTGTAGCGCGCGCGCTCGCGCAAGAGCCCAAGCTCCTCGTGCTCGACGAGCCCGGGATGTCGCTCGACCTGAAGCATGAGATGGGGTTGTTCGAGCTGGTGCTCGGCCTCGTCGAAACGCAGGGCCTCGGGGTGCTGATGATCACGCACGACTTGAACCTCGCGGCCCGCTTCGCCGATTCGCTCTTGCTGCTTGACGCTGGGCGGCCCGTCGCCTCTGGTGCCCCCAGCGACGTGCTCACGCAGCAGACCGTGGAGACGGTGTTCTCCTGGCCCGTCGCGATGCAGACTGTCGATGGCCGTCCCCAGATGATCCCCCTCCGCCAACCGAAGGAGTCCCGCGCATGAACGTCGCGCTGCTCGTGCTC
>WNEY01003215.1_pt1 | contig 17890 bp, 21 predicted proteins | sample 5400531 | NCBI WGS metagenome assembly WNEY01 (sample SAMN13153338, study PRJNA577476) | soil metagenome | isolation source: 200 cm saprolite under Douglas fir tree site 1 | place: USA:California | collected 2015-04-18
GATTTGCAATTTCTTGGATCGCCCAAACCCTCGTCACGGCGGCGCTCATCGGAATCTGTCTCCACGCCGAAGTCGTCGCCTATGTGGCGCGATACGCCAGTCAGCAGGAGATATCTAAGCTCATCACGATCGTCTCGCCGGTCATGGCGCAACAGACGCCATTGCCGAAGGACGACGAGGCGGTGCAGCTCAAGCAGGCGGTCGACAGCGCGACGGCGGAACTGCGGCAGTCTCTGCAGCAGGAGCACGACAGGGCGGAGGCGCTCGAAGCCGAACTGGTGAAGGCGTGGCGGTACGTCGGGAAGCTGTTGTCGATGCGCGAGGGCCGAAGCGCTGGCAACCGAACTGGCGAAGGTGCGACGGGCCGTAGAACAGAAACCTGCCGCTGTGGAAGAGAGGCCCGGTGTCTCCTTGCCCGCTTGGGCAAACAGCTACGCCTTCGTGAAGCCCGCCCAGACCGCAGTGCAACCGGACGTGGAAACGGAGAACAGCACATCGGCAATTAAACCGTTTGAACCAGCTCGCGTTGAGCACAAACCGCGCGGGGGCGACAGCTGCCAGCACTTCCGGACCTACGATCCGGCATCCGGAACCTACATGGGCTATGACGGACGACGGCATTCCTGCCCATAAGTTCGGGCGGCGTTTTGGAGACAAGTCTGGCTGACCTGCCGCCTTGGGCAACAAAATGCACCCGCCCTCACCTCGGCTGCTACGGCTTCTTGACAACCCAGCCGAATGCAATTGTTGAACCCATCCATCCAAAGGCCATGCCAGCGATCCGCTAAGGGGCTGAAATCGGAAAATCGAGAGGCAGGCGTCGTGGCATCCGCCTCCTTCAATGATTCGCCTCAATCAATGGGTTTGTTGGACAAACCATCCCTGTCCTCGCCCCTTGCCAACCGTGGAGCCCCTATGCACCCCGGCATGAAACCGAAATGGACCAAAGACGACACCAGACTAATGGCCAGGGTGCTTCCGTTCTTTGTTGGGATGTTCGCGCTTGCCAGTTTCTTCAATGGCGATGGCCTTCTTGCTGGTGCGCGTGCTGGCGTGGCCCTGTGGCTGATTACAATCGGAGCCCTCGGCTACGTGGCATTTCGGACGCTGCGGCGATGACGGGATGACCACCTTCTCACTTAGTCCGGCTATCAACCACGAACATCTGGCGGTATGGGCCCGATTCATCGGGGTATTTCCGCCTTGGTTTCTTCAGCCATTTAAACCTCGCCTGAGCTTCTGGCGGTTGAGGTCGAAGTGCATGTCGCTTATCCCTCACATGGCCCACGGTCCGCGGCGGCACGATTTGCCTAGCGTCACGCCCAACAACCTGACAAGTGATCTGTTTTGACCAGTGCTTGGTTGGGTCCTTACGGTAGTGTGGCTGACCTCTCACTGGAAGGTCACCAATGTCCGCACGCTCCATCTATCTGCGAGATCAAGCCGCCAACTGTGAGTGGCACGCCAAGAATATCCGTGATGACGAAATGGAAGTAGCGTTGCGAGAAATAGCGGCCCGATATGTCGCCGAAGCGGAAGATATTGAAAGCAGAGAGCTGGCGACGCGGCAAATGAAAGAGGCCGCCAACTGAGGCGCCTTACTCGCGCGCGTTATCTCCCGCCGCATCTACGGGTGCAATAGCCGGCAGCCTCAGTGTGTGAATATCCCATCTTCATGCCGCCCTTGACGCACTTGTCGTAGCCGCTGGGACAGCCGGTCTGGGTTGCAGCCGGCTTCGGCGGCTTCTGTTGCTGCTGCGCAAAAGCACCCGTGCCGCCAATCAGAACTGTCAGCATTCCGATAATCATCAAACGCATGATGTCCCCTCCCAAGGATCAATCACCTGATAGGCCCCGACGTCAGAGCACGGCGCAAAGCCAATCCCGGAATATGATTCATCGAAAGAGAAACATTGGGGGCGGCGAAAGTTGAAGCGAGACAATGATCCGTCCCGGTTCATACCTGGTCGGATGTCGGAGAGCCGGCCGGCGATCTCATATAAGTCACTGAAATCGCTGGCGCGCCACTCGGAATAAAATTGCGAACTCTTATCTAATTGAAATTGTGCTATAATCTGCATCTACACCCAAGCTTCAATAACGCTACCCATTGTATTGCAAAATGCGCTACAGGTCTCTATATTGCTGCCATGGAGGTCCATCATGCCGCGAGCCGTTAAGCGCAAGGAGCATCCGCTTTCGATGCGGCTGCCCGAAACTGACATTGCCATCATCGATCGGGCCGCAACGCTGCGCGGCCGTTCGCGCACCGACTTCGTGCGCGACGCAGCAGTACGGGCGGCCGAAGATGTACTGATGGAGACAGTACCCATTCGGATGAGTCCAGCCGGCTTCAAAGCTTTCATGGCGGCATTATCCGGACCGGCCACCCCAGTACCGCAAATGATTGAACTCTTCCAACGCACGGCGCCATGGGAGACCGGTGGCTCGGACGCCGCGGGCTGACGCTTGGAAATCTCCGGCCCCGAACCACTAACCGCTATCCATATTCTCGACGGGTTCTCTTGCGGCAAGCCGTCTCTCGACCGATGGCTCCAGACACGCGCGCTCTCCAACCAGGAAAAGGGCTTCACGGCGGTTATCGTCGTTCACGAGGCTATTCGGGTGGTCGGCTATTATGGCCTTGCGCCAACGGCGATCGTGCCATCGCGCCTGCCGCGATCCATCCGAACGGGTCAGCCGCCCGACCCTGTCCCCTGCCTGCTACTGGGACAACTTGCGACCGATCAGAGTTGGATCGGCAAGGGAATTGGCACCGGCCTGCTCAAACATGCCTTGCAACGGTGCGTTGCGGCTGCAAGCCTCATCGGAGGTCGAGCACTGATCGTCAACGCGCTTGACGTCGAAGCTGCTGCGTTCTGGGGGCGACGCGGTTTCATTCCATCAAAAGACGATCCGCTTATCCTCTTCAGATCAATCGCTGATATTGCGGCATCGCTTGGCTAAGTTATTCTCTTGGCGATGGAAGCTCGCCGATCGCAGCAATCTCAATTTGATGCAGGAGCTTTATTTCGCTGAGCATGAAGTCCTGCGATTGCTCAAGGGTCGCAATCAATATCTGTCCATCCACAATTTCGATGACGTAGTCGGCATCGGCGCCGACAGCGTCCGCCTGTTCATTCTCCCCGATGGTCAGATTGAATCGGAGGACGGCGCGTCGGGCGAGAAGCTGCATCAAGCACGAATGGCCAGCGCAATGGAACGGGCCGAAAAGAAAGAGCAGCGAGCCACCGAAAAAAGGTTGCCCACTATCGACACAGAGCAGTCCCTTGAGCAAACCAAGCGACAGATGATCACTGCTGTGCAATCGCTCGCGTTCGATCTAATTCGTGCCATCGATGAATCGTCGCCACCGGAAGCGCTTGAGCAAAGCATTGCCGTGGCGCATCAACGAATTAAGGATTATCGCGTGCTGAATATGCCAGATCGTATACCGGACGTTCTTCGCGATGCGCTATCGATCGATACTATCGAGCAAAAATCCGAGCCAAACACATTCGTGTTCTTCGAGGATCGCAAACGTATGGCGAAGGACGGAACGGATAAAGCGGCGGCAGCTCACAAGCAGATCACACACGCCGCCCTCAAAAAACTCAAAAGCCGGGTTCTCGGCCACTCACACTGCAGATGGGACGAAAGTTACACCCGAATTGAGCAATCTTTTCGATTGAGGCGCGACGCTGATTACGATGAGTATGAGTAACGGCGCATGCATCCTCGGATAGAACTCTATGGTGCAGATTTTCTTTCCGACACCGCAGTGTCCACGCTCCGCCGTATCGCAGAAGGCAACAACGAGCGGCTGCATAAGCAGGCGGTGAACACATTAAGCAAATATGACTTCATCAAACCGTTCCGCAGGAAATGGCGATTAACGCCCAAGGGCGAACAGGCGATCAAATACCATGCTGAGAAAGATGCCTTCCATGCGAAGGGGAAAGGCGACGGAAAGCAGGCGACCGCTGGGCTTTGATAGAGCCGTATCGCAAAATGTCGCGGAATAGCGTGGATTTGGCGCGCCACTCAGAACAAAACTGCGAACTCTTATGTGATTGAAATTACAATAAGAATTAGATCTTGACCAGGGTGATAAGAGCGACTGGCGAACCGCTGCTCTCGCACCCAATTTTCAGCGAGGCGCAGCATTGGAGGATGGGTCTGCCATCGCGGCTCCGCGCTTGCGGGTCACCCGCACGTCGACATCCTGTTGCAACGCTTTGAATGCCGCCTCGATCTGATCGACGCGCGAGGCGTGATCGAGGCGGAACAGACGGTCGACCGACTCGCGATGCCAGTCGAGCCGGCGCGCCAACTCCGCGCGGTTCATGCGAGACTCCATTAATACGGAGTAAAGCATGCATTTCAGCGACGTCATCAGCGGGAGTTTCACCCACACGCCTTTGTGCCGCTTGATCTGCGCTTCGGTCGCGGCTGCGGGTAGAGGATCGCCATCATCGATCCGAGCGGCGATGGCCTCCTCCAGGGAGCCAAGTGCGTTCTTCCATACCTGCGCCTTGTCCGCGCCGAACGTTGTGAGTTCGGGGAACGCCTTGCAGGTCGCGAGCAGCGAGCCATCCGTGTCCGGTTCGATGTCGATGAGGTAGATCATTTCAGGTCGAGGTCCTTCAAAATCTTACGTACTAACCCCTTTCCGAGTTCTTTGCCGCCACCGTGCATCGGTATTTGCGACTTGCGGTCGCCTCGCCGCACAGTGATGTGGCCTGAACCACCGCGGTGCGTCTCGAACTTGCAACCGCGGGAGGCGAGGAGCCTTTGAAGCTCTTTGGCATTCATAAATATAAGCTACTCCACAGAGCTGTTGAAGTCAACAGAAGTGTTATTTTCTGAGAACGAGCCATTTCGAACGGCCATAAATCCTGCCCCTTTTCCTCCGCTGGCCCGCCAAAATCGATTCCATGGCCCGATCCCGTCACTAGATAACTCTACCAATAAGCCTAACCTCCAGATCGATGCGACGATTCACTCGCGTCACTTTTTACTTACAACAAGGAAGACTGCGCCGCGCTTGGTGGCGCGCCACTCAGAATAAAACTGTGAGCTCATATGTTATTGATATTGCGATATAATGCTGTTGGTAGAACTGCGGGTGACGCTGGAGAACTCCCCTTCATAGGTGCGCGCTCCCAAAATATCGAAAACAACCCCATGCAAAGTAGCAGGCGGCCGGCATGGAGGCTTCGAAAGCAAGTTGACACGTCGGGCAAATCACCGGCATTCTTTCATCATCGCGCAATCTGTAAACGCCCGTCGCCCTGCCATAGCGGGCGCGTCCGTCGCGATTTGAAGCCGAAAATTCTCACTCATCATTGAAATTGCACCGGACCGCCGCGGCGAGCGATCGCCTGCGCGTGGCCGAACCGCGGCCTGCTGCGCGTGTGCCAAGGGACCTCACCATGAACACCGCGCCCGACCCCACTATCTCAACGGCGATCGCCGCAGCCGACCAGACCAAAGCTGCCGCCACCCCACGGATAACGCTTCTTTCGCACGGCTTCTCCATCGACCATCCAGATCCCGAGCTCGGCGAACAGCTCATGGCGAGCGCACTGGGGGTCGCCGATCGCGAAGCGATGCATGGCATTATCAGACAATTGGTAAAGGCCAGCGTGAGCGGCGAGAGCCCTGACGAGGTCAACCTCTCTTTCATGATTTCGATGGTGAAGAGCATCAAGCCCCGGGATTCCATCGAAGCCATGCTGGTGGCGCAGATGGTTTCGGTTCATGTGATGGCGATGAGATGCGCCCATCACCTTGCGAATGCGGACGACCTCGCCCAGCACGACAGCGCCGCGCGCGCATTGGGCAGGCTCGCCCGCACGTTTCCCGCCCAGATCGAGGCGCTGAACCGCTATCGGAGCCAAGGCGAACCGGCCATCACCGTGCAGAACGTGTCGGTCGGGGATGGCGGCAACGCCATTGTCGGCAACGTCACGCAGCATGCGAGCGTGATCGTGTCGGACAAGAACCCGGCATCCGCGGCGCGGAAGGCGCCGAAGGCCGCGCGCTCCAGGCGAAGGCATGATCCCGCCGATGCCAGGCGGGACGCGCAGGCATGAGCGCTCACATCGGAAACACCGGCCCGATGCTGGCGAGCCCGCGTTGCGGCGCCAAAACCCGCTCCGGCGGCTCGTGCCGCTCACCGGCGGTGCACGGCAAAAAGCGCTGCCGCATGCATGGCGGCGCACCGGGTTCCGGCGCGCCGAGGGCAAACCGGAACGCGCGCAAGCACGGCCTGTTCACCAGGGATGCGATCGCGGAGCGAAGGCAGATTCGGGCGTTGTTGGGTGAGGCGCGGAGATTTTTGCAGGCGATGAAATGATCTAGTTTTGCAGGTCGCTGGCACTCCACTCAGAACAAAACTGCGAACTCGCATCTTATTGAAATAGCTATATAAATCAACACCAGGGTTTTGGAGATGTGCTAGGGACGCCGGCGAATGACGTCGGAATCCATCTTAAGAGCTGCCTCTGGGGATTGCGGCGATAACCCGACGGGCAGGCGAGGCCCAGTCGCATCCGCGAGCTCGCGAAACTACAATGCTCGCGTGATAATCGATTCGATCTATCCCACCGTGGCTACGGACGATTTTGCACGCCGCTTCTCCCAGCGCGGCGGAAATCTCATGTGGCTGCTCGGAGCCGGTGCCTCGGCAGCCGCCGGCATTCCGACGGCGTGGGACATGATCTGGGAATTCAAGCAGCAACTCTACGTCAGCCAGCGACGCGTCTCCCCGAAACAGGTCGCCGACCTCGCCAACCCGGCCGTCCGACGCGAACTGCAAACGTTCATCGACAGCATCGGCAGCCTGCCTGCCCCCGGTTCGCCCGACGAATATGCGGCGCTCTTCGAGTCCGTCTATCCGAGCGAGGCGGACCGACGGACATACATCGCCTCGAAGATCAGCGGCGCCAAGCCTTCCTACGGGCACGTTGCATTGGCGACGCTGATGAAAGGCGCGCGTTGCCGTCTGGTCTGGACGACCAATTTCGACCCTCTGGTCGCAGACGGTTGCGCGAAGGTCTACGGCGGGACCGGTCAGCTGACCACGGTGGCGATCGAGAACGGGAGCCTCGGGCGGGACGCCATCGACGAGGGACGTTGGCCCGTCGAGGTCAAAATTCACGGCGACTTCCGATCGCGCCGGCTCAAGAACACCGGGGACGAACTGCGCGAACAGGACGCGAAACTTAGAGCGCTGCTGATCGATAGCTGCAGCCGGTGGGGCCTCGTCGCAACCGGCTACAGTGGTCGCGACGACTCCGTGATGGACACGCTCGAAGCGGCGCTCGAACGCGATGGCTGTTTTCCCGCTGGCCTCTTCTGGCTCCATCGCGGCGAGGACCCGCCCTTGCCACGCGTCCAAAGGCTTCTCGCTGCCGCCGCGCGCAAGGAGATCGACGGCGGACTCGTGCCGATCGAGAATTTCGACGAGACGTTGCGCGATCTCATGCGGCTCGTGCCGGACCTGGACACGACGGTACTGGACGAGATCGCATCCGAACGGAGGGTTTGGTCCCCCGCCCCGCGCCCGACCGGAAATCGGGGCTATCCGGTCGTCCGGCTCAACGCGCTCGAACTGACCGGGACGCCGACCGTGTGCCGCCGCGCCGTCTGCGACGCCGGCGGCGTGAAAGAGGTCAAGTCGGCGATCGAAGCGTCGGGCCTGCCCGTCATCGGCACCCGTTCGAAAGCGGGCGTGCTGGCGTTCGGCGCCGACGCCGACGTCAGAGCCGTCCTCTCCGCATACGAGATCGAGAGCTTCGACCTGCATCCGATCGAAGCCCGTCGGCTGCGCTACGACAGCCACGAGCGCGGACTCCTTCGCGAAGCGCTGACCCGAGCTCTCACCCGCGAACATCGGATGACCGCCGCCCGTCGCAGAAGCGCCGACCTACTGGCCCCGGCGTCCGTCGACGACGAAAAGTGGGCGCCGCTGAAGAAGCTGATCGGAAATCTCGGAGGAATGGTGCCGAAGCAGCCCGAACTGAGATGGCAGGAAGGCGTGGGGATCAGGCTGGATTGGGCGGACGAGCGACTTTGGCTGTTGCTTGAACCGCGCACCGTGTTCGAAGGGCTCACGGAGGCAAACAGGGCCGCCGCCACCGATTTCGCGCGCGAAAGAACCGTGAGACGCTACAATCCAGCGCTCAATGTCCTGCTCGAGTTCTGGTCGACACTGTTCGCGTCCCCGCAGCGCGACCTTCCGGCGCTCGGGATCAGCGCAGGCGTGGATGCCGCCTTCAAGCTGGGGGACGTCACCGCGTTCTCGGGGAGAGCCCGCCCATGACGAGCGAGATATCGCCTCACCTGTTCTTTCCTGAAGCAAGGCTCGCCTTCCACCCCGACCGCGCGTCGGACGTGGACCTCCATCCTCTACGCGGACTGCTGCGGTTCGGACCCTATTCATCCGGTCTCGTTCCCGATCCCATCCGGATCGCGACGATCGCACCGGCACGGCAGGGAAATCGGCTCTACGGCTTCATGAAGGAACTGGCGTCCCAGTACAAGCCAACGGAGCGCAAGGACTACCTGCCTCCCTGGCCCGGATTCCGCAAAGCGTTCAATCTCGACATGCGCGGGGCGGTCAAGGATTGCCATATCGAGCTGGACGACCGGCTCGAGGGCGAAATGAAGGACTCAGCCGCACCCCATGTCGTGCTGGCGGACCGCTTGCTTCGCGCGATCCGATCGCTGGAGGCTCGCCGCGACGCGTTCGACATTGTTTTCATCTACATTCCGCAAAGCTGGGCAGCCGGGTTCTGGGGAGCGGACGGCGACGACTTCGATCTTCATGACCACCTCAAGGCCGCCACCGCTGCGCGACGCATTCCGATCCAACTCGTACGCGAAGACCGCGCGCTTGCCTATCCAGACCGTGCAAGCGTCATGTGGCGGATCGGCCTCGCGATCTACGCGAAAGCGGGCGGCGTTCCCTGGAAACTCGCGGATTCGGATCCGGAGGCCGCCTACATCGGTCTCTCCTATGCGCTGCGTCCGACTGAATCCGATCGGCCGCGCTTCGTCACCTGCTGCAGCCAGGTGTTCGATGCGGAAGGAGCCAGCCTTGAATTCCTCGCCTACGACGCCCATGAAATCGATGTGCAGCGGGAAAATCCGTTCATGTCGCGGACGGAGATGTTCCGCGTGATGGGGCGATCGCTGGATCTGTACCGACGACGGCACTCGGGTCGCTCGCCCCGGAGAGTCACGGTGCACAAGACGACGGAGTTCAAGAAGGACGAAATCGACGGTTGCATGGAAGCGCTGCATCTGTGCGAAGCGGTCGACCTCGTGCAGGTCGTGGAAGACATCGGCTGGCGGGGTGTCCGCATCGATCGCGACCGGCAAAGCGGTAAAGGCAAGCCGACGGGTTATCCGGTCGATCGCGGCACCCTGATCCCACTCGGAGACCGGGAGTGCCTGCTCTGGATGCACGGCGACGTGAAGGGCGTCGCGGAGCGCTCGTACTATCAAGGCGGTCGCAGCACGCCTCGTCCGATCCGGCTGGTCCGCCATGCAGGCCACGGACCGTGGGACGAAACCGCGCGCTCGGCTCTCGCGCTCGCGAAGATGGATTGGAACAACGACGCGCTGTACGACATGCTGCCGGTGACGATGGCCTACGCAAAAACGCTGGCGCGCGTCGTCAAACGAATGGACGGACTAGGCTCCGCCCCCTATCAATTCCGCTTCTTCATGTAGCCGTCGGCGCCGCCCCGCGCATCGAATGACGATGCGCAGTCAGCAGCGGCCGAACTCGCAGCTAGCTAGGCACCCCCCGCCACTCACGGAGGGCGATCCGCCGGCGATCATCGGTGAGATATACAAAGCAATCCCAGCGAAGCAGGACGTTGAATTAGGACTGTTGACATTAAGGAGCGCCGAATGGTGTAGTGTCCTCTGTCCTAGGACAAAGGACACATGTCCTAGGACAGAGGACTAGGTTAATATTCGATGAAGAGTCAGGACGTTGTCGTATTGCTCAAGCTCGCTAGCTTAGAGTGGACCGAACATGAGCGGAGTGGTGAAGGAAGCTCCCACTACGAATACTCCTATTCAGTCCGTGGCCTGGAAGCCACTCTTGGGATTAGCAAGACCGAGGTCAACGCCTCAATCAAGCGAAGCATCTCTTCGGGCCTTGCCATCAAAGAACCGCGCTCAGAACGGCCAGTGCCCAATCGACGCAACCTCTACAATTTCATTATCCACGGACTAAAATTCGTCTATCCAGCTAACCCCGGTGCAATGACGCGTGGACTTCCAACTGCATTCGCGGCCCCCCCTCTAAGAAATCTTCTGATCAGCGGAGGCAACTACATCTACGTCTGGCCTTACGCCAGCGCCAAAACCATGGGCCAATCCGTAGAACCGTTATTCAAAACCGTGCCGGAGGCAGTCAAGAAGGATGATCGCCTATATGAGTATCTGGCACTTGTCGATGCGATCAGGCTCGGAAACCAGCGAGAAACCGGGCTTGCGACTGAACGTCTTTCAGAAAGGCTTTTGAAAAGATGACAACCGTCAAGGGTCAGTTGCTTCTCATGTTGGAAACCGTAGCGAACGCGTTAGGAGACGATCTTCGCAAGCGGCTTGTTTTTGTCGGCGGCTGCACCACAGCCCTGTTCATTACCGACGAGGTTGTGCTCGAATCCGTTCGCGCAACCGATGATGTGGACCTTATCGTTGACCTCGTCGGACGAGCGCAATGGGCTCAGCGAGTAGCCCGCATGAGCGCAGCGATATGCGGGGATGGACCATCCCCCGGATGTCGCTGCGCTCATCCGGGCTACGCTTGCTGCGGAGAGTTTCGTCACCGTATTTTCCAGCTAATCAAGCGGATAATGCAAACCCACTCAGAAGGTCTGTGGCATCTGATCATGATTGGAGAACGCTTTGAACAGGTCTGCAATATCTGGGTAAGCACCGAGAAGCGGCATATCCGCAGCAAAATCTGGCTTGTTATACGCGGTGAATGCCATCTCTAGTCCAACATAGAATTCGTCATGTGCCATCTGGTTGGATGGCATGTTGGTGAAGACAATGAACCCCGTCGCATCGTCTGGCGCGTTGCCGGGCTGTTCTTCAACGGCTCGCTTGGATGCGATTGCATCGCGTCGCCACCAGACACCCTTCCCTGGCCATCCAGACGGTGGGGGTGGGAGATTTAGGTCAATAAAGATAAGGCGTTCATCGTGGGCAGGCTTCAAAAGCGCATCGCGCAACTGACGGCTCACATCTCCCTTCATCGCTGCTGGCGAGGGCCTTTCACCCGCCTTGCCAAGAATTCCGGGCCGGCCCTTGGTTTTCATCTCTACGGCATAGCGCTTACCAGTACGTCGATGGACGGCGACGCCATCAGAATGAGCCGATGAGCCGTCCTCCTCGTCGGAGAAGGTGAAGTTAAAGCCCGCGCGAACAAGACAAGCGGCAATCATTAGCTCGTATCGTGCGCCATGAAACTGATCTGGAATACGCAAAGCCTTAACTAGGCGTTTGCGCGGTTTGGCGTTGTCCGCGAGCACAAAGAGATCGTAAGCCACAGTGAAGAAGCTCAGGACAGCCACGGTCGACATGAGACCACGCTCTGGTCCGAGCGGAGACCGGGCTGCGGCCTGCGTCTGCATCGCGGTCCACCACCCATGTAACGGATGGCGCGCATCTTCACGAAAGGACTCACCTAGCTCGCGTAACAGATCGCCTTGGAGGAAGTTTAGGAAATACTTTCCGCCCTCCCATACAATGATTTTCTCCCCGCGGACGATAAACCGTGTCTCGTCATTCCCAGTGACCATCATGGGCCGGTGAAATCCGTATTGGTCGAAATGAGCGACGCGTCCAACTTGGGCGCGGTCAAACGAGTCGCGAACGTGTATGGGAGTGGTGTGCCAATTATCGATTGGCGCGGAGGGAGTGCTGACCGACCATGCGCCATGGCAATGCTTGTAGCGTTTCTCGCTACCGCAGAAACATTTCGCATTGCGCGATATCATGCGCGGGCTTTGCGTCTGGACCGCATCTCCCTATTGCGATTCGTAGGCAATACGATAGCTTTTCCGAAAGGAACGGTAAATCTGTAGATCGGCTCGCTTTGAGCCCTCTTTCCGATCATATTTTGATTAGCGAAAAAATGGCGCTCCCTAGGAGAATCGAACTCCTGTTTTCGCCGTGAGAGGGCGACGTCCTAACCGCTAGACGAAGGGAGCGGACGATCAGGGAATAGCCTTGAAATCCGCCGGCTGCAAGATGGCTTCGTTCAGGGTTCGCTGAGCCGGTAGCTTTGAGCGTATGCGCGTCAAAAGTGCGGATTTCGGTGGCGCCGCCGATATCCAGCGTCACCACCAGGCGGTCGCCGGCGACGCCGGTGGCGACGATGCGGGCGCCTTTCGGCAGCATCGAGGTGGTATCGGTCGCCACGGCGCTTCCCTCGGTGCGGAAAAGACGATAGCCGATGGCGATGAGAACGGCCGCTACCGCCAGCGCCGTGGTAAGGCCTGCAATCAGCATCATCCGCCGCACCCGCGTGAACAACGCGGCCTGCTCGGGTGTCGGTTCGGGCGCCACGATTTCGGTCATGCAAGGCTCTTCAGGGAAAGAAATAAGGCGCTTCATTGGAACAAGGCTCGTCTTCGAACAGCGGTCAAAAGCTTGAGGTCATCGTCGCCGGCGACGAGGGCTCGGTCCGGCTCGATCGCATGCTCGCGGTGCGCCTTCCGGAGCTGTCGCGCTCGCGGCTGAAAGCGCTGATCCTTGCAGGTTCCGTCACCGTCAAAAGCGCCCCCGTCCGCGACCCCGCTTATCATGTCAATGCCGGCGATACGATCACAATCGACGTGCCGGAGGTGGTCGCCGCCGAGCCATCCGGCGAAGATATCGCGCTGGACATTGTCTATGAGGACGACGACATCATCGTCATCGACAAGCCGAAAGGCCTCGTGGTGCATCCCGCCGCCGGGCATGAAACCGGCACGCTGGTCAACGCGCTGATCGCCCATTGCGGGACCAGCCTTTCCGGGATCGGCGGCGTCCGACGCCCGGGCATCGTGCACCGGCTCGACAAGGATACCACCGGGCTGATGGTGGCGGCGAAGAACGACCGGGCGCATAAATCGCTGACCGAGCAGTTCGCCGACCACGGCCGCACCGGCGCGATGCGGCGCGGCTACATGGCCTTGGTATGGGACCTGCCGAACCGTCAGCGCGGCACCGTCGATGCGCCGATCGACCGGCATCCCTACGCCCGGGAGAAAATGGCGGTGCGCGAGAGCGGCCGCGAGGCCATCACCCACTGGGAAGTTCAGGAATCCTTCAACGGGCGCGACGGCAAGCCGGTCGCAGCACTGCTGGCCTGCCAGCTCGAGACCGGCCGCACCCATCAGATTCGGGTGCATCTCGCCCATATCGGCCATCCCTTGCTGGGCGACGGCGTCTATGGCCCGCATTTCAAGACCAAGGCCAGCCATCTTGGCCCGGAAAGCCAGAACGCGCTGGCCGCCCTCGGACGCCAAGCGCTGCACGCATACCTTCTGACGCTGGAACACCCCCGAAACGGGGCCGTTTTGGAGTGGATTTCGGATCTGCCCGAAGATCTCGTTCGCTTGCGGGATTCGCTACGAGCGACGCAATGACGCAGGACCCCTGAAAAAGCGATGTTATGCCAACAGGTTATACCAGTCCCACGGAGACGTGACCCTCACGATCCTTCCAAATGCCCCCCGGTTTAGTGTATGTTGCACCTGCGTTGAATATCCAACGCGGAACATCGCAGCCCGGGCGGCTTTAACACAGCGTCCGTCTGCCGGGCCCGCCGCTATCGGGGGCCTGAACCACTGGAGGGCGCTAGCAAATGGCCCGGCGAAATCCGCAAGTTCCCGATGCTGGAGCCGCAGCAGGAATACATGTTCGCCAAGCGCTGGCGCGAGCATGACGATCGCGAAGCGGCACACCACCTTGTCACCAGCCATCTCCGGCTCGTGGCCAAGATAGCCATGGGCTATCGCGGCTACGGATTGCCGATCTCCGAGGTCGTCTCGGAAGGCAATGTCGGCCTGATGCAGGCGGTGAAGCGGTTCGAGCCCGAAAAGGGCTTCCGCCTAGCCACCTATGCCATGTGGTGGATCAAGGCGTCGATACAAGAGTACATCCTGCGTTCGTGGTCGCTCGTGAAGATGGGCACCACCGCGAACCAGAAGAAACTGTTCTTCAACCTGCGCAAGGCCAAGAGCAAGATCTCCGCGCTGGACGAGGGTGATCTTCATCCCGACCAGGTGAAGCTGATTGCCAAGCGGCTCGGCGTGACGGACCAGGACGTGGTCGACATGAACCGCCGTCTCGGCGGCGATGCCTCGCTCAACGCGCCGATCCGTGACGACGGCGAAGCCGGCGAATGGCAGGACTGGCTGGTCGATACCTCGCCCAACCAGGAAGCCATCATGGCCGAGCACGAGGAGTTCGATCATCGCCGCGAGGCGCTGAACGGCGCGATCGGCGTGCTCAACCCCAGGGAACGCCGCATCTTCGAGGCGCGGCGTCTGGCGGAAGACCCGATGACGCTGGAAGACCTCGCCGCCGAATTCGGCGTGTCGCGCGAACGCGTGCGGCAGATCGAGGTCCGCGCTTTCGAGAAGGTGCAGTCGGCCGTGAAAGGCACGATTGCCCGGCAGGAAGAAGCCACGCTCCACGCCGCGCATTGATTTTCGCGGTAAGGCAATGAGAGACAAAAGCCGGCGGCAACGCCGGCTTTTTTGTTGAGGCGAGACGGTCCAACCCAACGAGTTGGCGGCGCCGGACCAGAGCGCAAACGGCGCCCCGGCCTAATCAGCAATAATTTCTGTGGCGACAATCGCGGCAAGCGACGGGTGCTCCCGGTCAAGAAATTCTGCAAATCGATCGAGGTCGGCGAGAGCCTCGTCCGACCATTCGAGCTTCATCGATTGCGCCAGTTCCGGAACGCCGGCGTGCCCCACGTCTGGAGCCACCGAACGACATCGTCATTCGCCGCGACTGAATCTTGCGCCTCAAACGCTTTCCAACGGCGATCAAGCTCAGCGATGTCGCCGACATCGGCATCGGCGGGACCGGCTTCGAGCGTGGCTAATTCCGCCACCAGTTCCGGCACGCTCAGGCCGCGTTCCGCAGCGCGTTGCTTGAGCACCATCGCAGTGTCATTGTCGATTTCGATAGTCTGGGTTTTCATCGGCACATTATAGCCGAAATCGCCTCCCGAATCCAGAATGTGTCGCGCAGCATCCGGGGCAAATAGCTACATCCGTGGATCACCCTACTCTCCCCACTGCCTTGCCAGCGTCGCCAGCGCGCAGCCTTCGCAATAGCGTGCGTCCTTGTAGTCGATCCAGTTGTGCGCATAGACCCGCCCGATCGGAATGCCGTAACGCGCCCTCAATACCCGCACCAGAATCCGCCACGCCGCGACCTGCGCCTCGGTCGCGCCGCGCGTCACGTCGGGATAATTGCCGGCGAATTCCACGCCGATCGAATTGCTGCCGACCACCTGATGAAAGGTCGGGCCGTTATCGATGTATTTGTTGTCGTTGCGGTTGGCGCCGTCGCCATGGGTCGGAACCAGATTTTCAGGCACCGCCCAATACACCGTGCCATCGGTTTCGACCCAGACGGTAACGCCGCGCCGCGTCGGGTTTTTCGCCTGCTGCTGCGCCCCAGATCGAGCCGAGCCGGCCGGTCCCTCGGTCTGATGCACGATGACGTTGCGCCAGCGATGGGCGCTTGACACCTCGCCCCACGGCGCCAGCCAGATCATTTTCAGGCCGGGAATATCGGGCGTGCCCGAGCCACGCGCCGCTGTCGCGAGGTCAGGCATTTGCGCGGCTGCCGGAGTCAAGAATGCTGCGACGCAGAGCGCCGCCACCAGCAAGCGGGAGTCCATGAGGCTCACGTCCGATGAACACTAAGCTGAGCGTATTCTACGCGCAAAGCCGGTATCCGCTTTTGCGGAATACGCCTGCGTAGCACGCTCACGCGCGCTTGCGCAGGCTCGGATCGGACATCGCCTTGGCTGCGATATCGGACCCCGACGGCGGCGCGGGGTTGTAAACCGCATGGCAGTTCTTGCCGTCCTTCTTGGCGGCATAAAGCGCATGGTCCGCGGCAGCCATCAGCCGGTCCGGGAACGAACCGATCTCCCGGGTCCATTGCGCGACGCCGATCGAAAGCGCGATCGGGATATCCGCGCCGACGCAGGCCGCGGCGTCCTCACGGCACACCTCCAGGATGCGGCGAGCGATCATCGCGCCTTCGCGCAGCGTCGAGGCTGGAAGCACGATGCAGAACTCGTCGCCGCCGCTGCGCGCCAGCATATCGCCGGGCCGCAGCCGGGTCTGCGCCATCAGGGTGAAATGTTGCAGGCAGGCGTCGCCGGCGGCGTGGCCGTAGGTGTCGTTGATCGCCTTGAAGCCGTCGAGATCGATCACCAGCAACGCGAACGGCTCGCCGCTGCGCTCGGACTTGGCGCATTCCTCGGTCAGGCGCTGCAGCAGGTGCCTTCGGTTGCCGACGCCGGTGAGATCGTCGAGCAGCGCCAGATCGGCGACCTCGTTGCGCAGCCGGTCCATCGCCATCAGCAGGCAGCCGAAATTCCAGGCCATCGACAGGAACATCAGCAGCAGGACCAGGACCGACTGCAACGGACTGAACTGGGCGAAGGTTAGCCCGGCGCTGACGCTGACAGGGAGCAGATTGGCCGCCGCGCGGACGAAATAAATGGCGATAATGAGAATGGCGACGGTCGCCGCGAGCCGGGCGCCGGGGCTGCTACCGCCATGCTGCCGCGACAACAACAGTTTCAGTGTGAGCGCGAGCGGCAAACACTGGCCCAGCGAATAAATCAATACCCGCATCGCCGAGCTGTCGTACCCGACCATGAAGAACGTCAGGCCGGCGAAGGTCAGTCCGGATATCAGCGCAGTGCTGCGCCAGGAGACCGGCTGGTCGTAGAACCGCTTGACGCCCATGGCGGCAAGGCAGATGGCGAATATCAGCACGATGGAGGCGACCAACAGCGGCAGCATCGAATCCGTGAACATGCGCAGCATCGCCAGTGCCGCGCCGCCGGCGGCGACGAATGCCGAGCCGGTCCAGAACCGCGCCGCCTCGAATTTCGGATAACTGCGCGTGACATAGGCCCAGACCAGGCCCAGCGCGAGAAAATTGACGACGTACGCCGTCCACAGCGTCGGGACGCTCAGCATGATCGGCCGAGGGCACGCGTTGCCCTCCCTCCGCCATCGTCGAACAGCCCACTCATGACGATCCTCGTCGCTTCATACGCCAAGATGCGGCTGGGCCGCTTAACGGACTCTCACTTGCAGCAGGGCAATCCGCAGTGTGGTTTTGAATTCGTGAAGACGCCGCGCGCTGGTTCCAGATCGACGCAGAATGCGCCGGTGCGTTGTCTCCTCGTTAACTCTGAAGAAGCGCTGCGTCGCGCGTCTCGATGGCTGGAGATGGCGCGGAGTGGATCATCGGTCCGCGCTTGTCCCGGACCCGGCGGCGCCTCTTGCGCGGCCATCATGTGTGAAGAACACCGAAAAACCGCCCCAATACGCATAACAACTGTGGATAACGCGATGACAGCAGCGTGACGGCGCGAGGCAGCGCGCCCCGAATCTGTTCGGATGAGAATTGAGGCTGTTGCGAGGCTAGCCCTCCCCGTGCATGCCTCGTGTCGCGTTTCCACCATTAAACTCAAAAGAGGATGCTATGGCTAAGAAAGCGAAGAAGGCGAAAAAGGCGAAGAAGGCAAAGAAGGCCAAGAAGTCCAAGAAGTAACCTTCGAGCCCGGGTGGAGCCTCGCTCCGCCCGGGCTCCCGCCACC
>WNEY01001217.1_pt1 | contig 17883 bp, 22 predicted proteins | sample 5400531 | NCBI WGS metagenome assembly WNEY01 (sample SAMN13153338, study PRJNA577476) | soil metagenome | isolation source: 200 cm saprolite under Douglas fir tree site 1 | place: USA:California | collected 2015-04-18
TTGCCGCGGCGGTGTTCTTCTTCGTCGTGAAGCCGGTGAACGCGCTGCTAAAGCGGTTCAGGTCGCCGGCGGAAGAGGGGATGCCTGATGAGGAGCGGCGCCACCAGGAGCTACTGGCGGCGTTGCGTGGGCTCATCGGCGTCGGCTCGCTAGCTGTTCCGACCCCGACTGCGGGCCGGCGAGTCCACCGGCAAGAATCAACGTCGCACGCCGCTTCATTTTGCGCGTCCTCTTGGCTGCACCGAGTATCCGCCGTTTCGGCGGCTACGACAAGGAGGGGCCAAACCCTAGACGGGCCGTGCCTCGAGCGCGGAGGCGCGTTCCCCGCTCGAGATCCGTTCGACTCGGAAGCCGCCGTCGGCCAGCAGTTTCCGCCACTCGTCCTCCGTCCGCTCGCGACCGCCAAGCAGGACCAGCATCTGGAGGTCGAGCAACACCGACGGATGCTGCTCGTTTCCGTCGGGCACGATCAGCTCGAGAACGACGAGCTTGGCGTCTTCTCCGATGGCTTTACGACAGGAGCGGAGGATCCGAGTGGCGTCCTCGTCGCTCCAGTCGTGGAGGATCTGCAGCAGTACGTAGACGTCCCCGCCTTCCGGCACCGACTCGAAGAAGCTCCCGCCGACGAATTCGCACCGGTCGGCGAGACCTGCGGCGGCGATCGTCTGCTCTGCTTCCTCTCTGATGTGAGGGAGGTCGTAGACGACGCCTTGGAGGTGCGGATACTTCGTCAGGAGCGCCACCAGAGCCGTGCCGTTGCCACCTCCGACGTCCACCACGCGGGTGGCGGTCTCCCATAGGGGGAGGGGCAGGAGCGTCGGCAGCCGCATCGTTGCCCCGCTCGACATCGCCTTGTTGAAGATCTCCGAGGCATCCGGATTTTCGGCCAGCCAGTCCCAGTACGGCTTGCCGAGCGCCTTGGTCGCCACGGGTTGTCCCGTGCGGATCGACTCGAGCACGTGCTCGAAGACCGGATCGGTCTGCTCGGCGAACATCAGCGACAGGTACCGGCGCGAAGCCGGCCCGCCCTCGCTGATCAGCCGGCCGAGGTCGGTGACGGAGAATACGCGCGGCTCGTCCTCCTCGAAGAGGCCCTCGCCGGCGAGCGCGCGCAGGAGTCTGTAGAGCGCGTCGGCATTCGTCTCCGTCCTCCGGGCGAGCTCTTCGATCGGAAGCGGGCCGTTCGCCAACTCGTCTGCGATCCCGAGCTTGGCCGCGGCGTAGACCGCCTTCGAAAGGATCGCGCCGAAGATCAGCCGCATGATCCGCTGGTAAAGGGCCGAGTCGATAGAAGCTTCCAAGTGCATATCCTCTCGCGTCCGGCGAGGATTAGATTCCGCCCGCTGTCGTCGACTACCGGAGGCGTGATGTTGACCGACGCGAACAAGGAGCTGATTCGTCGCTACGTCGAGGCGATCGACAACAACGACTCGAGCGACTGGAGCATCCTCGACGAGTACATCGCAGAGGATTTCGTGGCGCACAACCCACCGCTGCCCGGGGCCACGCTGGATCGCGACGGAATGAAGGAGGCGGCAGAGATCTTTCGGCAGGCGACGCCCGGCCGGCACGAGATCAAGATGCAGGTCGCCGAAGGCGATCTCGTGGTGTGCTACATCGTCGGCCGGGGAGTGCACGCGGGCGAGATTCTCGGCCTAACGCCGACGGGCAAGGAGGTCGAGACCGCGGGGATCGTGATCCACCGAATCGCGGACGGCAAGATCGTGGAGTACTGGTCGGTTGTCGACATGGCAGGCGTGCTTCAGCAGGTGGGAGTGCTGCCCTCGCCTCCGGCGTAAGCGGGGGGTTATTCCATCTCCAGCCGCTCGTACGCGAGCGTGAGCTCCTCCATGGCGACATCGGTGCCCTTTGCATTGAGCGGTCCGCTCGTGTGCTTGATGATGCGGGCGCGGAGGAGCTTCCAAGTCTGCACTGTCACCGCGTGGTCTTCGTTCATCAGGTGGATCAGGACTGTGCGATAGCCGGCGGCGTCGCCGTTCCGGATCTGATCGAGCCATTGATAGAGGTGCAGCGAGCCGATGATCCCGCGCCGAAGCGTCACATCATTCACGCGCGCCAGGCCGGTGAGCTTGCGGACGTTGTTCTCCTTCTCGTTGCCGTTTCGGTACTCGATAACGTCCACGCTCATGCCAATCTCGCTGCACTCCTGGAAACCGGCCTCGGGCCCGTCGGTACTGCCGGTGCCTAGGTCGACGAGGAAGTTGAACTGTGCGTAGGGGCGCTCTCGAAGGACGGCCATCTCAGGCTCCTTGGGTAGTGGTTTGCTCCAGCCAAACGAGGTCGTCGAAGGCGACCTCGAGCTCTTCGTAGGCGACGCCGCTGTCGAGGGCATTGAAGGCAGGGCCCGACCAGCGGCACGGCCAGGCGCCGACGAGCCTCCACGAGTTCGCGATGCGCCCGCCGGGACTTTCGAGCTGGTGGATCGTGACCTCCCGCCGGTCGTCGGCGCCGTCGACGATGCGTCTTCGCCAGTCGTAGAGCTCCGTGGAGCGCGTCAGCGCACGCCGGAGGACGACCGTCTCGAAGCGGTGGATACGCTCTCTCGGCGGCGCGACGAGGTCCGTCTCGGACGTGAGCCGGCCGATTTCGGCGAAGCCGAGCTCGCTGTCTCCGATCAGGACCCGGAAGTAGCTGGTTCGAAGCAGAGGTTCGTCGAGCTCGTGGGCAGGCACCAGCAGTGGACGCTACTGCGCTACGAAGCCTTCGTGCAACGAGTGGAGGCGATCAGTCGCCGTCAGGGTCATACGTGCTTCTCCACCAGAAGAGGAGGAGTGTGACGAGCGCACCAAGCGCGAGCGTGTACCGACGGCGAGTCCTCAGTTGCGCCTCAGCCGCGCTTTTGTCCGCGTAGTACGAGAGTAGGTCGGCGACGTAGCCGAATAATTCAAGGAGGATCACGCTTGGATCGCTCCGGTTGAAGTCGGTCCAGTTGTTGCGAACGGCGGGCCTCCTGTGGCGGAGCGACATCAAGCCATCATTTCATCGCGGGAACAAGGGCTGAGCAGCGTTCACGATCCGGGGCGACCGGATCGCGCTAATCAACGGCGTTCGCGGCGGCGGCGCAACGAGGAACGTCTTTTTGCCGTCCGCCCTAGCACGGCGCTCTCTTCGAGGCTGCTTCCGGCCCCGAGCACGACGCATTCGAGGGGCGCATCCGCGACGATCATTGGGAGTCCTGTTGCCGCGCCCAAGAGCCGGTCGATGCCGCGCAGGAGTGCCCCGCCGCCGGCGAGCACGATCCCGTGGCTCGCGATGTCGGCAGCGAGCTCCGGCGGCGTCGACTCGAGCGTGCGCCTAACGGTCTCGACAATGGTCTCGAGGGGCTGCGCGATTGCGCTCCGGACGTCGCTGGAATTGATCGTCGTCCGCCTTAGCAGTCCCGTAATTCGGTCCCGTCCGGCGACGTCGGCCTCGAGCTCGTCCGGCAGCGGCCAGGCGCAGCCGCAGGCGATCTTCGCCGCCTCCGCGGTCTCGGGGCCGATCAGCAGGTGCTCGTCTGCGTCGAGGTGGCGGACGAGCGCTTCGTCCTGCTCATAGCCGCCGACGCGGACCGACTCCCAGACGACGATCCCGCCCAAGGAAAGGACGGCCACTTCCGTCGTGCCACCGCCGATGTCAACGACCATGTTCCCTTGCGCTTCGGCGACCGGGAGTCCAGCGCCGATCGCAGCCGCCAACGGCTCCTCGATCAGCTCCACGCTTCGCGCGCCGGCGGTGAGTGTCGCCTCCTCGACCGCGTTCCGCTCGACGTCTGTGATCCCGCTCGGGACGCAGAGCACGACACGCGAGAAGGACAGACCTCCGCCTCCCACGCGGCGTATGAAGTACCGAAGCATCTCCGCCGTCACTTCGAAGTCGGCGATGACGCCGTGCCGCAGCGGACGGATCGCGCGGATTGTCGCGGGAGTGCGACCGATCATCCGCCGTGCCTCCTCGCCGACGGCCTGCACCTCGTCGGTGCGTTCGTCGATCGCGACGACCGACGGCTCGAAGACCACGATCCCCTCGCCGCGGACAAACACCAGGGTGTTCGCCGTGCCGAGGTCGATCGCAAGCTCGCGACCCCGTTGGAAGCGCCGTTGTCCCACAGACCCCGCTCAACAGTAGCCAGAGGGCTAGAGGTCGCGTTAGTAGTCGCGACAAACTCCGACGCGAGCAGTGAGGGGACGCCCTGTACTAAAGTCCGCGCGTCCTCGTCGACGAACTGGAGGCGCAAGTGTCAACCGAGGCGAACAAGGAGCTGTGCGGCTTGGTGCTCGGCTGCGTTGGTCCTTAGGCTTCGCCCGTGCGGTCGCTAACCGATCTGAGAGAGCCCCATCGAGGGCCGGTCATCACTCCGGATGACGGCTATGAATTCCAGCGTCTACAGGCGTGAAACGAGAGTACGACCCGGCGAACGTCTTCCGCTTCAACCACAACATCGCTCCGGGTTAGGCGTCCGTTTCGTCCTTAGCCCGTAGGCGGAACGCCCCCGGTATGCGCGAACGTCTTGTTGACGATCTTCCAGTCGCCGTCGACTCGTGCCAGCGTGAAGTAGTCGACGAACGAGACGGTGCCCCAGGCGCCGTCCTCCTCGACCACCGCGGTCGCAGCATTGCCTGTTTGCACCACGGCGACTAGCCGAGCCTGGAAGTTGTCATCCGTCTTGAGGGGCTGGGCCTCGGCGAGGCCGAAGAACTCCTTGATCGGCATGTCGAGCCGCTGTCCACCCATCTCGCCGAACATCCACGCTTGCTCGTGGAACGCGGCTTCGAGCTTCGACACGTCCCCGTTCGCTGCGCCGTCCATGTAGAGCTGCATCACTTCGGTGATCGCTTCGCGATCCGTGGCTGTCGCCGTGTCACTCATCGGGCCGTCGCCTTTCTCGTGTCCGTGGGTACTGGTGCCGCGAGCCTAAGCCCCGCTTCGAGCGGCTTCAACCTCGAAGGTCCGCAGATGCTGGCGCTCTCCAGACGGAGGCTACGAGTTCATCCTCTTCTGGCTCTTCCCGCTGTGGGTCGCAGTGACAGCGTTCGTGGCGAGCCCGCGTGCTGTTGCAGGTCCGGTTTAGCCACGATCCCCGACGCGAGGCTACATCCCCTTCGCGAGCCCGATGACGTGTCCCTCGGGATCGGCGAAAAGGGCGATCGTGACCTGCGGGAGCTCCGTCACGGGCATGATCGTCTTGCCGCCGAGCTGCTCGGCCCTGTCGAGGATCGCCTGCGGATCGTCGGTGCCGACGTAGAACGTGACGTGCCCGTTGCCGTCCGGCGCCTGGCCGATGCCGCCGCCGATGCCGCCGTCCTCCTTCTCGACCATCGCGTACGGCATGTCTCCGGGAACCTTCTGTGTCTTCCACCCGAAGAGTTCGCCGTAGAACGTCTGGAGCTTGCCGAGGTCCTTGCCCGCGACCTCGAAGTGCAGGACTGGATGTGCCATTGCCCTTTCTCCTCTCTCAGCTGTTGGGTTGCATTTCCTGGGTGAGCCACGGGTCTTCGCCCGGGTCGCCTCCGCCGGCAGCGATCTCGAGACGCGGGAGGTAGTGATCCCAGCCGTGCGCGTGCGATTCGGCCGCCTCGGCGTTCGGGAGGTCGCGGTGGATGAAGCGCAGGCTCGTGCCATCGCCTTCGGGCGTCAGCTCGACCTCGATCGTGGATGATCCGGGCGGAACCGGGTTCTCTTCGTCTCCCTTCTTTTCCCAACCCCAGGTGAAGACGAGCCGGCGGGGCGGGTCGAGCTCGACGTATTCGCCGCGGGCCGTGTGGCCGGGGATGACCTCGCAGCGGTAGATGCCGCCCGGCCGGGGATCGAGGTCGGCGTTCATGCCTTTCCAGCGCGTGAGCTTTTCGGGGTCGACGAAGAACTCCCAGACCGTCTCCGGACTGGCTGCGATCGAGATCGTGCGCTCGACTGAAGTGGTCTCAGTGGTTGCGTCCATGCTTCTTCCTCTCCTCCTTCTCCGCTTCGCGTTTGAGTGCTTCCAGTCGCACGTACCAGAACTCCTCGAGGAACTCCTTGAGCTCGGCGAGCCCTTCCGGACGTGCTCGGTAAAGGCGCCTCGTGCCGTTCCGTCGCTCGCTCACGAGCCCCGCCTCCTTCAGGACGTTCAGGTGTTGGGAGACCGCGGGCCGCGTGACGTCGAAGTGCGACGCGATCTCGCCGGCGCTCAGCTCGTCGTCGCGGACGAGCGTGAGGATCTGACGGCGCCGGGGCGCGGCGATCGCTTTCAGTGCGGCCTCCACGCGTTCTATGTAAGCAGATTCTTACGTAAGAAGCAACTTAACTTCAGAGACAGCTACAGCCGCTTGAAGCGCGGGTCGCCGTGCGCCGCCACGGTGAGCAGCGCGTCGTGCAGCGACTTCCGGGCCGGCTCGCTGAGCGGCTCCAGGACGGAGTCTTCGATCCCGCTCACGAGCCCGCGCAGCTTCTTCAGCTGGCGCTTGCCGTCTGACGTGAGGGTGACCGTGTGCCGGCGGCGGTCGTTGGGATCGCGCTGGCGCTCGATGAGCCCTCGCTTCTCGAGATCGTCGAGGACGTGGACGAGCTGGCTGCGGTCGAGCCCGAGCACGTCGGCGATCGCCGCCTGCGTCTCGCAGGCGCCTTCGCCGAGGGTCGCGAGCACGCCGTATTGGTACATGCTGAATCCCGCCTGCTCGAACTCATCGATCACGCGGGCCTTGATCGCGTAGCCAAGCCGTGCCAGCAGGAACACGGTGCTGGCCAGCAGCTCCTTCGGGAGGCATGGAGGCCGACGCTCGAGCTCGGGGGCTGCTGTGCTCATCGGGAATAAGCGTAGCGGGGACGATCGTTGGTAGGTTGCATCGTGGAATCTAACAACGATTGGAGCGGCGTATGACTTCCCTGGAGAACCGAAAGCGATGGTTTGCCCTCGCCTTGATCGTGGCCGCCCAGTTCATGGTCGTGCTCGATGTGGCGATCGTGAACGTGGCACTCCCCTCGATCAAGACCGACCTCCATTTCAGCCAGGAGAGCCTCCAGTGGGTGGTGACCTCCTACGCGATCCTGTTCGGCGGCGTCCTGTTGCTCGGAGGCAGGCTGGCCGACCTGCTCGGCCGCCGTCGCCTCTTCATCGCCGGAGTCATCCTCTTCTCCGTCAGCTCGCTGCTCGACGGACTCGCGTGGTCGGAGGGCTCTCTGATCGCCTTTCGTTCTCTTCAGGGGCTCGGCGCGGCGCTTCTTTCGCCCGCGGCCCTCTCGATCCTGACGACCACCTTCGCCGAGGGTCGCGAGCGCAACCTCGCGCTGGGGATCTGGGGCGCGGCCTCCGGTAGCGGTGCCGCCGCCGGTGTGCTCCTCGGAGGTGCATTGACGAGTGCCTTCAGTTGGTCGTGGATCTTTTTCATCAACGTCCCCGCTGGGCTGATCGTGCTGGCGCTGACCCCGCTGCTCCTGCGGGAGAGCCGCGCCGATCTCGACCACCGTCACTTCGACACGGCCGGCGCGGCCTCGATCACGGGCGGCCTGATGCTGCTCGTCTACGCGCTGACGCGCGCGACCCAGCTCGGCTGGGCTACCGCCGAGACGATCGGGCTGCTCGCAGCGTCCGCGGCGCTGATCGTCGCGTTCGTCGTGATCGAGCTGCGTTCGAAGGCGCCGCTCCTGCCGCTGCGGATCTTCCGCCTGCGCACGCTCACCGCCTCGAACACCAGCGGTCTCCTCCTGTCGGGGGCGATGTTCTCGCAGTTCTTCCTGCTGACCCTCTACATGCAGCAGGTGCTGCACTACTCGGCGCTGCAGACGGGCGTCGCGTACATCGCGCTGACGCTGTCCGTGATCGCGTTCTCCGGCGTCGCGCAGGCCGTGGCGACGCGCTTGGGGATCCGGCGCGTGCTTCCGGCCGGGATGCTGCTCGCGGCCGGCGGCCTCGTCCTCTACGCGCAGCTACCGGTGCACGGCCACTACTTCTGGGATCTCCTGCCGGCATTCCTGCTCAGCGGCCTCGGGCTGGCCTTCGCCTTCGTGCCGATGTCGATCGGGGCACTGACCGGCGTGAAGGGAGGCGAGGCGGGAGTCGCTTCGGGGCTGATCAACACCAGCCAGCAGGTCGGCGGCGCAATCGGCGTCGCCGTGGCCACGACCATCGCGACGACGTTCACCAACCGCTACGTTGACGTCCATGCGGGAGCGAACCCACTCGGCGGCGGAGCGCTCACGCACGGCTTCCAGGTCACCTTCTACGTGCTCGCGGTGATCGCAGCGCTCGGAGCCCTCGCGGCAGCCGTTCTGACGGAGTCGCGCCCACCGGAGGCAGAAGCCGTGCCGGCCGAGCGCGAAGCGCTGCTCGAAGCCGCCTAACACGCGACCGCCTGGAGGTGCTCATGATCATCCGCGTCTTCCGCGCCCGGCCGAAGCCCGGCACCGTCGACGAGCTCGCGCGCCTGGCAGAAGAAGTCTCTATCCCCTTCGTCGACGGCCAGCCGGGTCTCGTAGCGCGTTACACAGGCCGCGGCGTCGGCGCCACAGGCGAGGAGCTGGTGATGATCACCGTTTGGGAAGACCTGGACGCGCTGAAGAACATGACCGGCGACGCCTGGGAGAACGCGGTCCTTCCGGACGAACGCCTAGAGCCGCTAATCGCGGAATCGTTTCTGCACCACTACGAGTCGATCGGGTGAGCGTCGCCTCCAGCAGGTCGATCCACCAGTGCTCGGTCGGCGCCGGCGAGGCGGGACAGACGTAGAGGCGCCAGCAGGCCCGCGCATCCACCGGCAGGACGTGCTGCGCGCCTGGGTTTAGGGCCGGATGAGCTCCGTTCGTAGATCCGGCCCGCTGCTTACTCGCGACGGAGCCGGTACCAGTGCTCGTCGGGCCTCAACAGGAGCTCGATCGGTTTGGGCGCTTGAAAGTGTGATTCCCCCACGTCGGTCACGTTCCATCCCGGGAACGCCGCCTCGATTTCGGCGCGGCTGACGCCGCGGATCAGCGGCCTCCTGCGCTTGGGCCACGCGATCATCAGCACGGTTGCGTCGGGCGCCGTGACCGCGGTGACCTCCTGGCCCATCGCCTCGCGCTCGGCGCCGTTCAGGCCGTGGAAAGTCCCCGTGTCCAGTACCAACCGGAAGCCGGAGCCGATGCCGGCCGACCGGATGTCCGTCACGTCACCCTCGACGAGCCGCACGTCGACGCCGGCGTTCCGCACTCGGTCGTGCGCGCGGCGCAGGGCCTTGCCGACGATGTCGACACCGGTCACTTGCCATCCCCGCTTCGCTAGTTGCACTCCCCAGATCCCGCTGCCGCAGCCGAGGTCGAGCGCCGGGCCATACGGGGGCTCTCGCCCGCTCTCCTCGCGGTCGAGCAGTTCCGAGATCTTCTCGACGAACGGGGGATGGCTTTCGGCGTCCTCCCAGGGGTGGAAGCCAATCCGGTAGGCAAGCTCGTAGTTCATCGTGTCCTCCTCTTGCCCGTCACGAGATCGCGAGCGTAGCGTGTAGCGCACGGAGAAACGCTTCGGGCTGTTCCATCGCAGGGTCGTCGGCGGCGTTGTCGATCACGTGCAGCGGCCAGCCGTAGCGGGCGCTCGCAGCCTCGGCGATCCGCAGCCGAAGCCCGAGGTTGTGCCGTCCCCAGATGAGCGTGGTGGGCACGGTGATCCGCGCCAGGTCCGCCGACGGGATCGCCGGCACTCCGAGCCGCCTCATCAGGACACGGAGAGCGGCCTTACCGTTCGGCGTACGGGCACGATCCAGGTGGTATGCCGCGAACCGCTCCCAGCCCTCACCCATCTGCTGGCGCACGTCGTCTAGATCGACCGTGCAGCGTCGCCAGAGACGGTCTTGTGTGCGCTCAGTCGGCCGCGCGAGAAAGCGGACCAAGGCGAGCGCAAAGGTCGGCGACGGCCGGAATGGGCCGAGTCCGAGCGTGCCGACGAGCACCAGACGGCTGACCCGGTGACTTTGGTCGCTCGCGAAGCGGGCCGCGATGGCGCCGCCGAGCAGGTGCCCCACCAGCGCGGGCGGTGTCGCGCACGTCCGGTCGATCAGCTCGCCGAGCCACGCGAACACGCGATCGGCGTCCAGCCGGCCGGGAGCCACCTCGGAGGCGCCGTGGCCCGGTAGGTCGGGCGCGACTATCCGATGGGCCGTGACCAGCTCGGGGATCACCCGCATCCATTTGGCCGCGAATTCCCCCGGGCCGTGCAAGAGGACGAGCGGTGGACCGTCACCGCCCTCGAGCACGGCGGTCGAGATGCCGGCGAGCTGTACCCGTCGCTCGGTGACAGGGATCCCCGCCAGCAGGCGCTTACGTACGCCGTCACCGACGGATGATCGAGACCGTTCCTCCACTGCGAGTTGCACGCTCATCGTTGCCTCCTAGTCGTCTGCGGGTGCACCTGCACGCTACGAACGACGACGGAGCCGCGCATCGGCGGAACGACCCAGCTTCCGCCACACCGCGGGATGGGTAATTCCACCCAATGAAGAGTGCTCAGACGAGCTCGTGCTCGTACGCAAAGGCCGTGGCCGCAGCGCGCGAGGACACACCGAGCTTGGTGAAGATGTTGCTGACGTGCCGGTCCACTGTCCTCTCGCTGAGGACCAGCACGGCCGCGATTGCCTTGTTGGTCTCGCCGGTGGCGAGCAGGCGCAACACCTGCAGCTCACGCGGCGACAGCCCGTGAGCATCTCGAGACGCGACGCCTTGACCGAGCGCGTCGACGCGAGCGACGTCCCGCGCTGCCCCCAGGCGCCCGAAGACGCTGCGCGCCGCCTCGAGCTCGAACGTGACGGCGTCTTCATCCCCCAGCGCGCGGCAGGCTATGCCCAGCAGCACCCGCACGCGCGCAGCCTCGTACGGCGCATCGAGCTCCTGCCAGACGTGAAACGCGTGACGCAGCGCGACGAGCGCGGCCTCGGCGTCGCCGTCGGCCAGGTCGACGGCTCCCCGCGCATACGCAGCGATCGCGGCGAGGACGCTGCTCCCGTAACCGGCCGAGATCACTTCGAGCTCTCGGGAGCCGGTGCGCGCGTCATCGACGTCGCCGACGGCGAGCATGATCTCGACGTAGGCGGGGAGCAGCGCCGCGCGCTTCAGCGGTTCCGTCGTCTCACGCGCGACGCGGCGGATCGCGGCGGCGGCAGCTTCGAGGTTCCCCTGAGCCAGCCGCAGAAGAGCGAAACCCGGCTGAGGTTCCCAGCCGCATCGACTCGCGTCCCGATAAGCCTCCTCGGCTGCGGCGAAGTCCCCCTGCAGTCGATGGAGCTCGCCTTGCTGGTAGCAGGCGCGGCCGGCCATCAGCTGTTCCATTCCTTGCGTAAAGCGCTCGCCGGCTCGCCTTGCCTCTGCCAGCGCGTCCCGCCAGGCCCCGTGCAGCTGCATGATCTCGGCGCGGTGCGCCAAGCAGCGGCCGGTGAACGCGATCATGTCGGGCTGCTGCTCGCACCACTTCGTCAGGGCGGCGGTCCACTCGTGCGCGCGTCGCAGCGCGTACACCTGCTGGCAGCCGTCGATGACACTGCAATAGACCAAGCCGGTGACGATCGGCGACAGCTCACCTGCCGTGACCGCCACCATCGCCTCGTCCAGCAGCGCGAGACCCTTCTCGACCTGGCCTTGTTTGGCCAGGGCGTTGCCTTGCTCCTGGATGGCGAGAGCGAACAGGTCGGCATCGCCGAAGCGTTCGGCGATCGCGGCAGCTTCGGCTGCGGTGGCGGACGCGGCTTCGTAGTCGCCGGTGGCCGCATGCTCCAACACGGCCGGAAGCAGCAGATAGCCCTGCTCGACGCAGTCGCGCTGCTCCTGTTCGACAAGTCGCTGCGCACGGCCGAGCCATCCGGACGCCGGGCCCATCTCTCCCCGGACTGCGAGATGGACCCCCACCCAGAACGCGGAGCGCGCAGCGCGCAACCCCTCACCGGTTTCAATGTGCGCGTGATGCGCACGCTCGAGGAAGTTCAGGTGGTCGTCGTCCCGGCCGAGCATGTAGGCGGATGTTGCGAGAAGGTCGAGGTTCTCCGCGCCCAGCGGGGCGGCTTGATCGGCGTGTGACAGTGACGTATACGCGTCTAGCCACGCTCGCCTCGCGTAAGACTCGCGGCCGCGTTCCAGTGCGTCGGATGCCGGATGTGTGTGCGGGGTCATCGGCAGCACCCTAAGACGTTTTCGCGCGAGGAGACCGGGGCGCCGTCGCAGTCCCCATGGTCCTCGCCGCGCTCGATGCGGTCGGGGTTGTTCAAGCGCGTGGTCGAGATCCCCGGCTTCCAGGGTGGCTCCCACATCGCATTCCTGACGCCGGGCGTCGCCGTGATGACGTCGGCCTGCTCGCGGCGCTGCTGCTGATCAGCGGCACGCTCGCGACGATGGCGTTCCGCACCTACCAACGTTCGATCTCAGGAAGGAGGGACAGCTAAACCAAGACGGAAGGTTCAGGAGCGGGCGCCCCCGCGGCGTCGAGCAGCCGCTCGAGTAGCTCGCGGTCACCCTCGACCTTGACCTCTTCCCAGCGCCGCTCCACGAAGAGCCAGTAGAACGCATCCACTCCGCCTTCGACGACGACGTCCGGCTGCTCGATCGAGCCGCGCTGCGCCTCGCCGTCGACGAGTCCCGCGACTTCGTTGCCGATCCGGAACTCGAACGAGCCGGCCGGCGCCGCAGGCGCAAAGACCGTGTCGAGTGCGCCGTACAGCCAGCCGGGAGCGAGGTCGTCCTCCTCGGTCGGCGCGTCGATCGAGCGAAGACCCCAGAGCGCGAGCGCACGCATGACGGGCTTGAGCTCATGACCGTAGGGGGTCAACTCGTAGACCTGCGACGCCGCCGGCGGATCCAGGCGGTGCTTCGTCACGAGACCGCAGCTCTCGAGCTCCTTGAGCCGTGCCGCGAGGATGTTCGTGCCGATGCCGGGAAGGCTCGCGGCGAGATCCGTGTAGCGCTTCGGGCCGTGGAGGAGTTCCCGCACGATCAGCAGGGACCAGCGCTCCCCGACCAGGCCGAGGGCGTGGGCGATGGGGCAGTACTGGTCGTAGCGCTTGCTCACGAGCCCAGTGTAGCGCGCGGTCTTGCTGTTGTGAAGGAAAGACTTGCAAAAGACAAGCGTCATCTGCTAGGTTGCAAGCCTCACCTCTCCAAGCGAAAGGAAACGGACGACATGGTGGCTTCTGATCGGCGGAAATGGCTGGCACTGGCGCTCTTGAGCGTCGTCCAGTTCATGGTCGTCCTGGACATCGCAATCGTGAACGTGGCGTTGCCCTCGATTCAGGTCGATCTCGGGTTCTCAGAGCAGAACCTGCAGTGGGTAATCAGCGCATATGCGCTCTTCTTCGGGGGCTTCCTGCTCCTCGGCGGGCGGGCGGCCGACCTGCTCGGACGGCGGCGCATCTTCCTCGTGGGCATCGTCGTCTTCACGCTTGCGTCCCTTTTCGCCGGGCTCGCGTGGTCCGAGGCATCGCTGATCTCCGCGCGAGCTGTCCAGGGCCTTGGCGCGGCCATCATCACGCCAGCCGCGCTGTCGATTCTTTCGACGACGTTCATCGAGGGCCGCGAGCGCAACATCGCGCTCGGGGTGTGGGGCGCGGTCGGCGGGTTCGGCGCGGCTGCGGGTGTGTTGCTCGGCGGCATCCTCACATCCGCGCTCAGCTGGTCATGGATCTTCTTCGTCAACGTCCCCGTCGGCGTGACGGCCTTCATCCTGGCGCCGATCCTGCTCAAGGAAAGCCATGACGCGCGCGTGAAGGCCTTCGATGCGCCCGGCGCGGTACTCGTGACGGGTGGCCTCTCTTCGCTGGTCTACGCGATCACGCAAGCGGGCCAGGACGGATGGCTGGCCGGCACGACGCTTGGCTTCTTCGCGGCGTCGCTCGTCCTGCTCGTCGGCTTCGTCGTGTGGGAGCTCCGCCATCCCGAGCCGCTCATGCGCCTCGGCATCCTGCGGATCAAGACCGTGAGTGGGGCCAACGCCGCCGGCTTCATCATGGGCACGGCGATGTTCGCGATGTTCCTGATGCTGACCCTCTACATGCAACAGGTGCTCGGCTACTCGGCGATGAAGACCGGCGTCGCGTATCTGGCCGTCGCGGGGACAGCGATCTTCACCTCGGCAATCGCGGCGCAGCTCGTGACGCGCATCGGCGTGAAGCCGGTGCTGTTGATCGGGATGACGACGCTCACAGCGGGGCTCGTCTACTTCACGCAGGTCTCGGTGGGCGGCTCGTACCTGGGCGACCTCCTGCCGGGCTTCCTCCTGATCGCCGTCGGCATCGGCTTCTCCTTCGTGCCGATCTCGATCGCAGCCCTCGCCGGCGTGCAGGCCGCCGAGGCCGGCCTCGCCTCCGGTCTGATCAACACCTCGCAGCAGATCGGCGGCGCGCTCGGAATCGCAGCGTTGTCGACGATCGCGACCTCGCGGACCGCTGACGCGGTGGCGAGAGGCTCGACGCACGCGGCCGCGCTCGTCGACGGCTTCCACGGCGCGTTCGTCGCGGGTGCCGTCATCGCCGGCCTCGGGATCGTGGCAGCGTTGACGCTGATCCGTCGCGAAGAGCTCGAGCGGGTGGAAGAAGTCGAGCCCGCGTTCGACCTTGCGGCCTAGACAACACCTTGTGTGGGGGAGCTCTCGGCTCCCCCACCGCTGACCGGCTGCTTCACGCGTCGCGCGTGCATGTCCGCCATGCGCCGACCGCGAGAGGGACGACCGCCCAGGCAACGATCACGAGAGCCGCCGCGCTAATCGACATCGGCACGGTGTAATCGCCCTCGAAGAGAACGGCCGGTGCGAGGCGCTCCGTCGCAGCACCTAGCAGCCCTTCGCGGAAAGACCCGAGCGCCCCGATCTGGAGCAGCACCGGCGCGGCGGCGATCTGCCAGCCGAGCACGATTCCGATCGTGGTGCCGCGCGAGCCGAGCGCGGAGGAAACTCCGAGCGCGAGCAGCAGAGCGAGCGCCGTGACGAGTCCGAGCCAGGCCGCCGACTCGACGAGGAGGCTCGCGCGGGGCGCGTCGAGCGACCCCGCGAACATGGTCGACCCGATTGCCGTGACGGTGAAGCCTGCGCCCACGATCGGCAGGACCAGCCCGAGGCCGGCGGGAACGCGGGCCGCGAAGAGCGCGAGCCGCGAGCGTCCGGTGACGACCAGCTCGCGGAAGACGCCGGAGCCGAGGTCGCCCGCTCCCAGCGTCGCCCCGACAAGGATCGCGGCGACGACGCTGAGCGTGGTCAGCATGTCCATCGAACCCGACAGGTTCTTCAGCCCTCCTGCCGGCCCATGCTTACCGGGATTCGCGGCATGCATGCTCAGCAGGACGGCGTAGCCGATGATCATGGGCAGGACCGTGAGCGAGAGCGCCGAGAGCACGAGGCCGCGACGCTTGCGCAACTTCAAGAGCTCGGCATTCACGAGACGGGGTCGCCAGTGGACTCGGTTGCGTGTCCGCGGAAGCGCCGCGGTGACGGTTGTCGTGCTCATGCTGCTTCCTCCAATCGCGACGTGATCTCCAGGAACCGCTGCTCGAGCGATACGCGCGCCGGCTCGAATCGGCGTATGGCCAGCCCAGCCAGTACGAGACGGCGGCTGATGTCGTCCTGCGCTCCGGCGGAATCCGCACTGAGCGTGACGCGCGTTCCGTCGCGGCCGGGGACAGCGGACTCGACTCCGCGGTGCTCGGAGAGGATCGCGAGCGCCCGCTCCTCGTCGCTCGTCGCGATCAGAATCGTCTGCTTCCCGCCGGCTGCGAGGTCTGCGATCGACCCCTGCACGACGACCTGCCCTCGATCGACGATCGCGACCTCGTCGCAGATCTTCTCCACCTCGTCGAGCAAGTGCGAGGAGAGGAGGACGGTCCGGCCCTCGGCGACGAAGCCGCGGATCATGTCCCTGAACTCGTGGATGCCGGCCGGATCGAGCCCGTTGGTCGGCTCGTCCAGGATCAGGAGCTCCGGGTCGGCGAGCAGGCTGCGAGCGACGCCCAGCCGCTGGCGCATGCCCAGTGAGTAGCGTTTCACGCGCTCGTCCGCCCGCTGGGAGAGGCCGACGCGTGCGAGCGCGCCGTCGATCCGGTCGTGCGCCTCCGGCTCTCGCGCGGCTGCGATCCCGGTGAGGTTCTCTCGGCCCGTCAGATGCCCGTGGAAGCGGGGCTCCTCGACGATCGCGCCGACGCGCGCAAGCGCTGCCCCACGCTCGTCCGGGACCGAGCGTCCGAGCAGCCGCATCGTGCCGGCTGTCGCCTGGGTGAGACCGAGCAACATCCTGATCAGCGTTGTCTTGCCCGCGCCGTTCGGGCCCAGGTAGCCGAAGGCCGACCCGCGCGGGACGCGCAGGTCGACATTGGCGACCGCGACCCGCTCGCCGAAGCGCTTCGTCAACCCCGCGGTCTCGACGACGAATCCCGAAGGCTCCCCGCTTCGCCCATTCGTTCGTTCCTGCATGTTCATGTGTTCTCCTGTTTGAGATGTGGTCGTCACCACGCTAGGGCCGCCGGCACGAGCCGTCTTCGGCCGGGATGGGGATTCCGTGTCGTCCTCAAAGAGGATGTTTGGATCGTTCTCGCGGACGAGGCGACGCGACCACATTCGGAGTACCTTCAGACCGTGAAGAGGCTCTGGCCGTTGGCGCGGCGCTACTGGTTCGATGCCCTGCTCTTGGCGGTCGTCGGTATCGGGCTCGCCGGTGCGGTCCTCGGCCGGGACCACGTCGACGGACCGGCGGGTCCGCTGTGGTTCGACGTGTTGGCGATTCTGGCGATCGTTCTACCGCTGCTCGCCCGGCGACGCTTTCCGTTCGGTGCACCTGCCGCGGTGGGTGTCGCGGCCGCTTTGACCTCGTTCGTCGACAAGACGGTCGTTCCCTTCGACGGCGTGACATTTGTGGTGGGGTGCGCGGCGCTCTTCCTGGTCGGCTTGCTCCGAGACCGGGCCCAGGCCGTTGCGGGCTTTGCCGTCGCGGAGGGTGTTCTCGCGGTGGTGGTCCACAACGACCCAGGGTCGGGTGTGGGGAATTTCATCGTGGCCAGCATCATCTTCACCATTGTCTGGACGATCGCGTTCGGAGTCGGCCGGAAGTCCGTTGAGGCCGACGAGGCCAAGGAGCGGGCCGCACGGGCCGAGCGGGAGCGCGAGGAACGCGCGCAGGTCGCCGTCGCCGACGAGCGAGCGCGGATCGCGCGCGAGCTGCACGACGTCGTCGGCCACAGCGTCAGCGTCATGACCGTTCAGGCATCGGGGGTGCGTCGCCTCCTCCGGCCGGATCAGCAGCGCGAGCGCGACGCTCTGCTCATCGTCGAGCGGACGGGGCGCGAGGCACTGGCTGAGATGCGCCGCATGGTCGGCGTTCTTCGGCGCCCCGAGGAGGCGCCCGCGCTCGCTCCGCAGCCCAGCCTCGAACATCTCGAGAGGCTTGTCGAGCACGCGCGGGAAGCCGGCCTGCCTGTCGAGCTACGCGTCGAGGGGGAGGCTGTGCAGCTTCCGGTTGGCGTCGACCTGACCGCGTACAGGCTCGTCCAGGAGGGCCTGACGAACGCACTCAAGCACGCGCAAGCGACGCGGGCAGAGGTGCTCGTCCTTTACAGCGACGGGCAGATCGAGGTCGTCGTGAGCGACGACGGCCGCGGCACCGGCAGCGACGACGGCGGTGGGCACGGTCTCGTCGGGATGCGCGAGCGCGTGTCGGTGTACGGCGGGGAGCTGGACGCGGGCCCGCGGCCGGAAGGTGGTTATCGGCTCCGCGCGAAACTCCCGGTCGCCTTATGAGCCTCACCGTCTTGATCGTCGACGACCAGGCGCTCGTTCGGGCCGGCTTTCGGATGATCCTCGATGCCGAGGAAGACATCGAAGTCGCCGGGGAGGCGGCGGACGGAAGGGAGGCTGTCGCAGAGGCACGCCGCCTGCGGCCGGATGTCGTGCTCATGGACGTGCGCATGCCCGAGGTCGACGGCATC
>WNEY01003218.1_pt1 | contig 17879 bp, 21 predicted proteins | sample 5400531 | NCBI WGS metagenome assembly WNEY01 (sample SAMN13153338, study PRJNA577476) | soil metagenome | isolation source: 200 cm saprolite under Douglas fir tree site 1 | place: USA:California | collected 2015-04-18
TCCAGAATCGGCTGCCAGAAATCGCCCAGCACTACGAATGGCCGGTGCTCCATCGCTTTTTTGTTCAGCATTTCCCAGACCACGGCAAGTTCGACCAGCGTGCCCGTTCCGCCCTTGCAGGCGACATAGCCGTCGCCGAGACGCACCAACTCGAACAATCGCTCCTGCCAGGTGGCCATGCGGGTTTCCTCTTCCACCCAGCGATTGGCGTGCGACTGGAAAAAACTGGACGTCACGGCCAGCACGCGACCGCCCGCTTCGCGCGCGCCGCGCGACACGCCTTCCATCACGCCGCCGTAACCGCCAGTGCAGACGGCAAACCCCGCCGCCGCGAGCGCGCGCCCCAATTCCAGGGCCTCAGTGTAGTCCGCGTGCCCCTCTTCGGGGCGCGAGCTTCCGAAAACAGTGATAGTCTTCTTTTTGTCAGACATGTGGCCCAGGATTCCAGGGGCTAAAGCCCAAGAAATACAACTTCGCAGATGTCGCGGTTGAAACCGCGACCCACAACGACCGTACTTAGGATGGTTCTCCGTTCCTCAACATCCAGCACTTCCTCTACGTCCTCTACTTCCTCTACTTCCTTCACTTCTTCCGTTTCCTCAACTGCGGAGGCCCCAGCTCCTCAACCATCGCTACGGCAATCGCGTCGAGAACAGCGTCCGCGGCCTGCGCGTGGAGGCTGTTGTTGTTTCCGAGGATCGAGAAAATCAAGTGCGCGCCTTGCGAAGTCGTGGCATAGCCCGAGAGCGCAACGACGTGCTCGACCGTCCCGGTCTTCGCGAATATGTGGCCCTCAGCAGCCGTGTTCTTCATGCGCTCGGAGAGCGTACCGTCTTCTCCCGCAATGGGCAGGGACGAGCGATAGATTTCACCCCAGGGCTGCGCAGCGGCATAGTTCAACATTTGCACGATCGCTCGCGGCGTGACCAAATCGCGCCGCGAGAGCCCCGATCCATCGCTCAATACGACGTCGCCGTCGGCAATGCCCGCGGCCTTGTAAAAATCCGCGGCAAATTTCAGCGCCTCTTCGCGGGTTGTCGCACCGGATTTTTGGTGCGCGGCGAGGAGCAGCAGCAGCTCCGCGTGCAGATTCAGACTGTTCTTGTTCACGTGACGAATCTCTTCCGCGAGCGGTTCGGACAGGCGCTCCGCAAGGACTGGTTCCGCTGAACCATTCGCACCTGAAAGCACTGGATCCCCCGCATGGCGCGCGCGGGCGACGCCATGAATTTTTATCCCTCTCGCTTCAAGCAGGCGCGCTAGGAGCGTTGCGGCATATTCGGCGGGTTCCTCAATCGCAATCGTCAACCGCCGCGTCTGCGCGCCCGCCGGCATCGTGCCGCTCACGCGAATCGTGCGGGAACCAGGCTCGCGCGCAACGGCCAGCTTTTCCTCGCTGCCGTGGGCGCTGGTATGGACCGAGTTGTCGATTGTGTAGAAATCGCTTGCGGGTTCTACGGTGAATGTGGCGGCGTCGCCTTCGCGTTCGGCTGGCCGCAGCGCGAGCGTGAAGGTATTGTCATTGACGGCGACGGCCGAAACCGCGGCGCCGTAGGACCACAGCATATCGTCGATCGTCCAGCCGCTCGGAAATCGCTCCAACTGAAAGAGGCTGTCGTCGGCAATCACGCCCCCTTCAATCTCTTTCACGCCACGCGTTACGACGGCATCGGCCAGGGCGGCAAGCGCTTTTTCGGGCGGGCCGTCGTGTTCGACTTTTCTCTCGTACGGAAATTTCCGGTTCGAGAGGTTCGCGTCACCCCGACCGGTCAACACCAGGTCGCCGCTCAGCAATCCATTCGCGTCGAGTGTGCCGGTTGTCGAAATTGTGGTCCGAACGCGGTATTCCGGTCCCAACGTTGCGAGCGCGAGGGCTGTCGTAAATAATTTTGCGTCGGAAGCCGGTGTGAAATAGTAGCCGGCATTGCGCGCGTACAAGACTTCTCCCGTTGCGGCGTCGGTGACCTGCACGCCCCAGAATCCTTTGTCAGGGCCCGAAGCCGAGAGCGCTCTCTCGACTCGTTGGCGGAACCGCGCGACGTCCGCGCGTTCGGCGGGCTGGACCCCCGTTACCACGCTACGCGAGCTTGGCAATTTCGAAGGCCGCGACTGCGCGGCCACGTCCACGGCGCAAGCGAAGACAACCATGCAGAGGACGCCGCATCCAAACAAAAGTGAGTGCAATTTTCGGTGCAAGCCCATCCAGGCACTCCCGTGGAGCACTTGCAAGAAAAGGTTGATTATAGTCCAGCATCTCTCGGGAACCCGAAACGAATATGAATACTCGGTTCGCACTTGCAAAATCATCTCAGGTGGCCGGCGCGGGAGCCGCCGGCCCCGCGTTGCGCGAGGACACGTGAAGCCCTATGATGGGGGGCGTCTCCAGCCCGTGATGCCGCAAGCTCTACTTCGAGGAGGAATGAACTCATGAGAAAAATAATTTCGACCATGATGGCTCTTGCTCTCACCGCGCTTCCCGCGCTGGCCGCGGAAGGTAAGGCCGCGAAGGAAACGGACCGGCTGGAAAATTCGGGCACCGTGCTCGAAGAAATTCTGAACGTCCCGGACAACATCCCCCAGGATCTGCTGGACAAGGCGGAGTGCGTCCTCATTTTCCCGTCCGTGCTTAAGTTCGCGATTGGCCTCGGCGGAAGCTATGGCCGCGGCGCGATGGTCTGCCGCACCGGAGAGCACTTCACCGGGCCGTGGGGCGCGCCATCGATGACCGCCCTCGAGGGTGGGAGTTTCGGGCTGCAACTGGGCGGCCAGGCGACCGATTTCGTGCTGCTGATCATGAACCCGCGCGGCGCCAAGGCTATTCTGAGCAGTAAAGTGAAACTGGGCGCGGACATGGCCGCCGCGGCAGGACCGAAGGGCCGGGACGCCGCAGCCAACACCGATGCCACAATGCGGGCGGAGATTCTATCCTACTCACGCTCACGGGGATTGTTTGCCGGCATATCGCTTGAAGGCTCGACGCTGCGGCCGGACAATAATGCGAACGAAAAATTGTACGGCAAGAAGGTGACTGCGACGGAGATCGTCCGCCAGGGAGCCGTGCCGGTGCCTGCTTCGGGGCAAAAGATGGTTTCCCTGCTCGACAAAAAGTCCCCGAAGAATCTTTCCGATCCCAATTCACTGAAGTAGCTCCGCGCCCGCTCCATGAGCGCCGCATCCTGCTAAAGCCGCGGCGCTCGTGAGGGCGCACTTGCGTCTAGTTAGCGTGGCGCCGGAAGCGGCCCAGAGCAGGCTGCGCGCCGTGATATCCTGACCGCCATGAGCCTGCAGGTCGCGCACATTGATCACATCCAGATCGCAGCGCCCGAAGGATGTGAAGCAGTGGCCAGGGAATTTTACGGCGCAGTTCTCGGCATGAAGGAAATCGAGAAGCCTTCCGTGCTGCGGGCACGCGGCGGTTGCTGGTTCCAATGCGGCGCGCACCAGCTCCACATCGGCGTCGAAGGGGATTTCCGGCCAGCCAAGAAGGCTCACCCTGCGTTTGCGGTTTTCAATCTGGACAAGCTTCGCGAAGCGCTGACCAACCGCGGCGTGGCCATCGCAGATGACGATAATCTGCCTGGCGAGCGGCGGTTTTACGCGGAAGATCCTTGGGGAAACCGGCTGGAATTTATCGAAATCCGGAAATAATCTGGCCAACCAGGGTGCCGCAGCCAACTCAGGAAACATAGGGGCCTGCGTCGAAGGATTTTCCCGGAGCGAACACTTTTGCCTGAAAAAGCGATCTGCACGATCTGCAACAAGCGGCGCGCGGAACGTTATTGTCCGGCCAAGGGCGAAAAAATCTGCGCGGTCGATTGCGGCACCGAACGCGAGGTGACGATCGACTGCCCGAGCGATTGTGCCTACCTGCTGGCGGCACATCGCTGGGAGGAGTCTCACCCGAAGCCGCTTTCCGAACGTGAAATGCCTTTTCCGGACGTGTCGCTCCCCGCCGACCTAATTCATACACGACAAGCAGCGCTTTCTGGTCTCGCATATACAGTGCTCATCTATGCCGCGGACCAACGTTCGCTCGCGGATACGGACGTGTTTGCAGCCGCACAGGCAATGGCCGAAACGTACCGCACGCTCCTCTCCGGGATCTACTACGAGAAGCCGCCGGACGGCGCCGTCGCGGCCGGACTGTATGCGGCCATCGGCAAATTCATCGAGGGTGAAAAGAAGCGCGGAACGGAAGATCGGCAATTCCCCGCACTAAAAGATTCAGAAATCTTCCACTTGTTGGTGTTTTTTCTGCGGTTCGGGCGGTTACGGTCCAATGGACGACCGCGTACGCGTGCGTTCATCGAATTCTTGCGCGCGCAATTTCCCCGCGAAACGGGGCTCACTAAAGAAGAGCCGCGTATCATCATGCCGTAACCCAGATCCGTACTGCTATTTCCCTACCGAGAGATGACCAGGGATGGGTCGCTTGTTCCCGGTCAAATCTCCCGGCTGCCGGTAAATCTCGCGGCCATCCCTTTATTTCGTCTTTTTCAGAAACGGCAGAAGCATGGGAGTGCGTTCCCGATACTGCCTGTAAGCGTCGCCAAAAAACGTAACCAAATCATGTTCTTCCAATTGGATGGCCACTAGAATATAGCCCGTCGTCGCCACCGCAAACACGAGATGCCCCAACGTCATCTTCGGCGTCGCCCAGAACGCAATCAAGAAGCCGAGATAAATCGGATGACGGACCTGCTTGTAGAGCATCGGCGTCTTGAAACCAATCGGCGTGGGCTCTTTGCGCTTCAAGTAGAGAGCGACCTGGCGCAATCCAAAGAGATCGAAATGGCTTACCATAAACGTGCTACCGAGGACGGTCAGCCAACCGATCCAATAGAGCGCCACCAGACCCATGCGACCTGCGGTGTTTTGCACGTCCCAGATGGCTTCGGTCATGGCCCGCCATTGCCAATAGAGCAGGTCCAAGCACAGGCTGGCCATCAGTACATAGGTGCTGCGTTCGATTGGCTTGGGAATGATTTTCGTCCATAGGTCCTTAAACCAGCTCCGCGCCATTACGCTGTGCTGGACGGCGAATAGTCCCAGCAACAGGGCATCGATGACCAGGGCAGGGATAGAAAAAACCCCCTCCCCTGAATCAATGGATTTGGGAACGAAAACGTTACCGACAAAACCCATCGCGTACAGGAATGTGCCAAAGAAAATGACGTACGCGACCAACCCGTAGAGGAATGCCGCAACTCTGGCCATAATTGGCTCTCCTTCCGAAATGGATTTTCCTGCAGAAAATTCAAAGGAACCCGTCTTGCCGGCCAGCCACTGAAATTTGTGACTCAGCCCTATCCGACTTACATAGGTTTGCAGAAGCTGTCTGGCTGGAACATTATGGCGGTGAAGTTTCCATGTCAAGCACTCTCACCTGCGTCCGCTGACGCATTCGGTTATTTTGGCGTCACTCGCAAAGATGCAATGGGATTGTCTGGCATGAGGAGTCAGCCCCTCAAAGCGCCTGCACAAGATATTTTCTTCCAAAATTATTCACTAGATGAGGACGCGCAAGGGTGACTGAGCCGCGCACGCATCGGTCTGTCTGGGTGGATTCACGTTGCTGCTGGCAAAAGCGAGCTCGAGTTGGGGAGTAACACACTGTGCGGGGCCAGCTTCCAAAGGTCTCGTGCCAAGGTCATATTTCTTTCGAAGAGAAGCGACGCGATCGGAAATTTCATGGTTATACGCTTCCGGAGCGTAATTCGACCGGGAAAACCATTCACGGTATCGCCGCGCGAGCTTCGGGAACTTCGCATATAGAAACGGCAGGAACTGCTTCTGCGCCGAAGGCATCAGGTACAGCACCCTGGCGGCGAACCATTGCGCGCCGGCGTCGCGCGAGGCGCATGCCAGCGCGTCGAGATCCGCTCGCGGACGGCCTCCAAACGCAGGTCTGGCCGCGGAGCCCGCGGCTCCAGCAAACGTGCCAGTCGCGGGCGCAGCGTGGTGATGCTCAGATTCACGTGTACGGTGGAATGCGAAGCGATGCGCCGCAGCAGATCCAGATCGCGCACCACCTGGTTCGATTTCGTGGTGATGGATACGCTCAGCCCGCTTCGCGCGGCCATTTGCTCGAGAATCGCGCGGGTGGCGCCGAATTCACGTTCGGCAGGCTGGTACGGATCGGTAGCCGTGCCGATGGCGATGTGCTCGCCTTGAACTTTTTCCATGGCCAGGTCGCGCCCGGCCAGCGGTCCGGCGTCTTTCTTGACGTAGATCTTCCGCTCGAAATCGGCGGAGTCCAACTCCATGTATTCGTGTGTATACCGCGCGTAGCAGTAGTGGCAGCCAAATTCGCAGCCACGGTAGGGGTTCACTGTCCAGGAAAACGGCACGTGCTCGGAATCGCAGTGGTTCAGGATCGAGCGCGCGGGCAGAAGGAAATACTCCGTGCCGCGCTTGGCGTCAGCGAGCGGGGAGGAGGAGGCGAGACGGGCTATGCCGACGCGTTCGGGCCGAGGCCCTGGTGGTAGCAGGGCCCCTGGCCCGCTGTCCCGTTGGTTCGGGACGTCGGGGAAAAGGGTGGGAGTGGAATCTTTCCTGCGGCCGCGAAGAACCCCTTTGTTGGAGGAGTTCTGAGGGGTCGTAGGAATCGTGGTTGCAGTCGCCATCACCCGTCTCGGGAAGCACGGGGAGAGTATTTCGCTTTTTGTTCGCTTTGTCAAGAACTATTTCGCTTTTTGTTCTCCATGGATATCACCTCCAGCGGACTTCCCGCACCTGCGAACCGCACGGTTGACCTTTGGGACTCCCAGATGCATACCATCAAGCAGGTGCGTAGAGCCACGAGCTATACTCGGTAGGCGCAAGGGAGCACGCATTGGAAGCAAGGATCGGGATTCTGATCATCGACGACGACGTGGCGAGCCAGTCAGCACTGCGGCAGGTGCTGGATTCGGAAGGCTGGCACGTGCGGGTCGTGCCGATCATCAGCGACGCGCTTCATGAGTTGTCGAGCGGAGAATGGTCGCTGGTGATCGTGAACGTCTCCATGACTGGCCTGTCCGGCCCTGTGTACATGACGCTCAAGGAGCTGGCGCTCGCGCCGGCGGTCGAGCAAGGCATGGTTCGGGCACGCGTTCTCTTTCTCGTGCCAGAGGTGGCGAGCTCGGAAGCGCAGCCGATCCTCGAAAAGGAACGTTTGCCCTACGTGCTCAAGCCGTTTCAATTCAACGATTTTCTGGAAAAAGTAAGCGATCTGCTGATGGAAACGGATGCCCTGACCACCCCGATTCGCCGCGTGCGCCACGACGCGAGCGCGGCAGAACGGAAACGCAACGAAACCCGCGCGGGACACGAATCCGCCATCCGCCAGGGCCGCCGCGATACGGGGATGTTCGCCAAGCGCGATGAGTACGTCATGACCGAGGAAGAAATCGCGGAATACGAAAAGACGGAGAAGGAAGAACAGGAACAAAGGAAAAAGAAGAAGCAGCCTCAGAGCCGGTAATCCCACGCCGTTTGGTACGTCTCAATTTCTATATTCAGTGAACCCCGCTCCCCTTCTGCTGCCAGAGGCGGACTGCGCTTTTGTCCCGCGCAGCGGCGATCAATTCGGCAATGGTTGCGCCGAGGACGGGATGACGCAGCGCTGGCGCCAGCTCGGCCAGAGGCACCAGAACGAATCGGCGTTTGTCCATGCGCGGATGCGGGATTTCCATTTCCTCCGTGCGGATCACGCTCGCGCCGTAGAAAAGGATGTCTAAATCGATGATGCGAGGTCCGCGCGCTACGTGCTTTCTGCTTCCGAACCCGCGCTCGATTCCCTGCAGCACATGCAACAATTGCCGCGGCATCAGCGAAGTCTCTGCCTCCACGACGCAATTCAAGAACCAGGGCTGCGCGAGGAAATCTACCGGCTCGGTTTCGTACAGCGAAGACCGCCGAAGTGCTCGCACTCCCGCTTCGGGTAGAGCGGCGATAGCTCGCTCGAGGTTCGCGGCACGGTCGCCGAGATTCGATCCGAGTGAGAGATAGATAAGTTTGCCGCCGAGCATACAAGAGAATGAAACCACAGATGAACACAGATGAACACTGATAAAGGCAAATCAAACACAGAGAACGCTGAGGGCACAAACAACACAGAGACTTCTAAGGGACGGCTAAACACAGGCTCTGCCAATTTCTTTCACGCCGCGAAAATCTTTTTACGGAGCTTCAGCTTTGATCAGCGTTGATCTGTGTTCATCTGCGGATTCTCTTCAAAACAAGCCATGTTGCTGGCGAGGCTGTTCGAGGCCGAAGTGTTTATAAGCGAGGGCGGTAGCAACGCGGCCGCGCTGGGTGCGATCAAGAAGTCCGAGCTGCATCAGGTAGGGCTCGTAGATTTCCTCGATGGCATCTTCTTCTTCGCTGAGTGAAGCCGCAATCGTGTTGAGTCCGACAGGTCCGCCGGAATATTTCTGCAGGATAGTAAGCATCAGGTTGCGGTCCACTTCGTCGAGACCATGCTCATCGACGCCGAGCATTTGCAGCGCCTCGTTTGCGACGGCGAGCGTGATGTGGCCTTGCGCCCGTACCTGGGCGAAATCGCGCGCGCGGCGCAGCAGCCGGTTGGCGACGCGCGGCGTGCCCCTGCTGCGGCGCGCAATCTCGAAGGCGCCGTTGTCATCCACGGCAATCCCCAGGATCGAGGCGGAGCGGCGCACGATGACGACGAGTTCTTCCGGTGTGTAAAACTCCAGCCGATGAACGATGCCGAAGCGCGAACGCAGCGGCGCGGTCACCAGGCCTGCGCGAGTTGTGGCTCCGATCAGCGTGAAGCGATTCAATATGAACGGATGAATCCGCGCCCCCGCGCCCTGCCCAATCACCAGATCAATCCGGTAATCCTCCATCGCGGGATACAAAACTTCCTCGATCGCGGGAACCAGGCGGTGGATTTCATCGAGGAAAAAGACTTCGCGTTGCTCAAGCGAAGTGAGGATCGCCGTCAGGTCGCCCTTGCGCTCAAGCAGCGGGCCGGAGCTGGTCTTGATCACGACGCCCAGCTCGCTGGCGATGATCTGGGCGAGCGTGGTCTTTCCCAAGCCCGGCGGGCCATACAACAGCACGTGGTCGAGCGCCTCGCCGCGGCTGCGCGCCGCTTGGATGGCGATCTCAATGTTTTCCTTCACGCGCGACTGGCCGGTATAATCGGCAAGGCGCTTCGGGCGGACACTCGCGTCAATCCTCGCGTCTTCATCGAGCGCCGCGCCGGTCACGATGCGTTGCGTAGGCTTCTCCATCCGCGGCTCGCTTCCCGTACCGGAACTCACCTTGTCACCTCACGAACTCCTCCAGCGATCAGCACAAACGAACCGGAAATAATCATCGTGCGGCGCGCGCGCCTTTCTGCGCGGGCGCGCTCAACTCCTGCAACGTGGCGCGCAGCAATGCTTCAAACGATTCCGGCAAACCATTCTTGCCGGCACTCTCGACGGCCTGTTCCGCGTTCCTTTGCTCGTAACCAAGATTGAGCAGCGCGGACACAACATCCGCGGCTGTGCCGGTTGTCGCGGCCGGCTGCCGCGCTGCTTCCGGAGTCTCCATGGCCGCCAGCTTGTCGCGCAGCTCGACGACCATGCGCTCGGCCGTCTTGCGGCCGACACCGGGGATGCGCGTCAGGCGCACCAGATCTCCCGCGCGAACCGCCGGCACCAAATCATCGACGCTCATGCCCGAGAGAATCTTCAGGGCCAGCACCGGCCCCACGCCCGAAGCGGAAATCAGCAGTTCGAACAAATGCTTCTCTCGGGAACTGAGAAAGCCATAGAGCGAGATCGCGTCCTCGCGAACCTGCGTGTGAATCAGCAGCGTCACGTTTGAATGCAGGTCGCCCAGCGCGTAGAACGTCGAAACCGGAATGTGCACGAGGTAACCCACACCCCCGACGGCCACTAGAACCTGGTTAGGGCGTTTGTCGGCAAGCGTGCCGCGAAGCTGCGCAATCATCTATATCTTCACCCGGCTCGCGATTATGGCGGCGCGTAAGCGGAGTGTCAACGCGGGCGCACCGCTTACTTGTTGCCGTGTAGATCGACGGAATCGATCACGCCGATCACGGCGGCATCGATGGGAGAATTGGGGCGGCCGACGGCAGTCATCGCGGAGAAGCCTTCAGTTGAAAGGAGCACACGCTCGCCGATGCCCGCGTCCACGGCGTCGAGCGCAAGCACGGGATCGCCGCGATCAGTGCCGTCGAGGTTGAGTGGCTGGACGACAAGAATCTTGCGACCTTCGTGAGATGGCGACTTCTGTGTGGCGACAACATCACCAATGATGCGTCCAATCAGCATGGGATGAAGTCTAGAGTCTAGAGTCGAAAGTTGAAAGTTAAAAGTGCAGGCCCACAAACTGCCCACTTTTGACGAAATCCAGGCAAACCGAAAACACGTTCTACTCGCTCTTGTTGGGGATATTCACCGAATCCACGATACCGACGATCGTGGCTTCGGTTGGCGGTTCGGCGGGGAGAAACGGGAAGCTGGCTTCCTTGCCGCGGCACCAGTAGATGGTTTCGCCCGCGCCGGCGCCAACGGAGTCGAGTGCAACGAGGGGGCGGCCCTTGTCGCGGCCATGGCGGTCGAGCGGCTGGACGATGAGCAGTTTGTGCCCTGCCAGGGCGGCGTCTTTCATCGTGCAGACGACGTTGCCGATAACGCGCCCGAGCAGCACGCTATTTCTTTCGCGCGGCGGCCAGTTCGGCCTCGTGCAGCGCGTCGAGCTTCACTTCATCGACGATGCCGACAATCGCGGCATCCACGGGCCGGTCCTTGCATTCGGCGGCCAGGCGCGCCGAACTGCCGGTAACGACCAGCACGGTCTCGCGAAATCCGGAATCGACGGTGTCCACTGCGATGAGATAGCCGGATTCGTCGGCGCCTTCCGGAGAAATCGGTTTGACGACGAGAAGTTTTTTGCCTTCGAGGCGCGGGTCTTTACGCGTCGAAACCACGGTGCCAACAATGCGGGCTAGAATCATGGAGCGCCAACAAAACTCAAGTCAGAAATAGCCGCGAACGGATTCGCCGAAAGCGATGGTGACTTCAGACCTGCATTCGGGCGGCGACAACTTTATGGAAAGTTTACGCGCGACGACACCTACGCCGTTCGTTGCGGCCCAGGCACGCCCGCGAAGAGGCCCACTGCGCTTAGTGCCCGGCAGCGACGGCCGTCTTCCCGATGGGAAGCACGTCTTCGAGAGACTGGTGCGGCCGCGGGATGACGTGCACGGCGATCAACTCTCCCACACGCCGGGCGGCAGCGGCTCCGGCGTCGGTCGCGGCTTTGACCGCGGCCACGTCGCCCCGCACCATCGCTGTGACGTAGCCCGAACCGATCTTCTCCCAGCCGACCAGTGTGACCTTGGCCGCCTTGACCATCGCGTCCGAGGCCTCAATCATCGCCACCAGGCCGCGAGTCTCGATCATGCCGAGTGCTTCGCCCATGCTTCATCCTCCGTGGCCAGCCGTCGAAAAATTCCGGCCAGCGCTCTTTCCCCGAAATCAATAGACAGACTGCAGACTCTCGTGAACACTCAGCGATGCGCCCTGTCTTTTCGCACGGCCTCTTCAATCAGCGCTTCCAGCTCTTCGCGTGTTACGGATATGCGATTGGACCCGCCCGCTGCGTTGTCGCTCGTCACCGGGCAGTCGGAACTGACCGGAGCCGCGGTGGTCGTGCCGTAACGCACGCGCGCCGCGAGCAATTTTTCCACATCACGGCCAGAAAGCAAGACTTGTTTGCCAAGCAGCTCGGTGGCCAGCGAAACCTGCGCGAAATGCTCGACGGTTTCCATGCGGAAAAACGCAGTGAGCAGATCGGCGCCGCAGGTCACAACACCATGATTGGCCAGCAGGATCGCGTCGTAATTCTGCACCAGCGGCTCGAGAGCATCTGAAAGCTCCGGCGTGCCGGGCGTGCCATACTGCGCCACGGGAATGCAGCCGAGCGAGAGAACAATTTCGCTCAGCAGTGCTTTATTCAGCGGAAGCCCGGCTGCGGCGTGGGCGGTGGCAATCGGCGGGTGCGCGTGGCAAACGGCGTTGACGTCCGGCCGGCGAACGTAAATCAGCAGATGCATCGCCAGCTCCGTCGAGGGCTCACGGCGGCCAGCGAGTTTCCGCCCCCGAAGATCGGTGATGACCAAATCGTCCGGAGACATCAAGCCTTTGCTGACGCCGGTAGGAGAGGTCAGGATGCGGCGCGAATCGAGGCGAACAGAAATGTTTCCGTCTGTCGAGGCAACGAAGCCGCGGCCGTGAATCCAGCGGCCCGCCGTGCAGATTTCGCGGCAGTGCTCGTCCTCCGTTTTCACCGCGCCAGGAGAGATGGAATCCGCAAGCATTCGTCAGCGCCGCTCCATCATTCCGGGAGTCAGTCCGCCCCTGCAGAAAGCGGCGCGGCCCTCCAGGAACATTCGCGTAGGTTGCAGACTCCTTCTCCTGTCAGGCATAAAATCCGCGCTCTTTGAGAGCGAACGCTACGCGGTCGATCGCAAGCATGTATGCGGCGACTCGATTATTGACCCCGTGACTCTCCGCGTAACGCACCACTTCCTCGAAGCTGCGTTCGATGACATCCTTCAGCCTCTCGTTGACTTCCCGTTCGCTCCAGAAATATCCCTGGCGGTCCTGAACCCACTCGAAATAGCTCACTGTCACGCCACCGGCATTGGCAAGGATGTCCGGAATTACGAAAATTCCTTTGCGGTCCACAATCTCGTCAGCCATCGCCGTGCAAGGGCCATTTGCGCCTTCGCATAGGATGCGGGTCTGCAAGCGATGCGCATTTTCGGAAGTAATTTGGTTTTCCACAGCGGCGGGGATAACGATCTCCGCCGGTTGGAAAAGGACTTCGCTCGAGGTCATTTTCGCCCCGCCGCCGGGAAACTCTGGTAGCGGTTTGTGCTCGCCGTAGACCCAGTCCAGTAACTTCGGGACGTCGAAGCCATTTTCGTTGTAGAGCGCGCCATGGACATCGGCGACGCCGACAATTTTATAGCCCGCCTGGTGCATGAGCTTCGCGGTCATCGAACCCACATTGCCAAATCCCTGAATAATGACGCGCGTGTTCAAGTGCTGCATGCGGAACTTGGCGAGCGCGCGATCGCAGTTAATCAAGAGGCCGCGCCCAGTGGCTTCCTGGCGGCCGCGGGAACCGCCCAGGTCGATCGGCTTGCCCGTAACCACGGCGGTCGTGGTGTGCCGCACGTGCATCGAATAGGTGTCCATGATCCAGGCCATGGTCTGCTCGTTGGTGCCGAGATCAGGAGCAGGAACATCGCGCTCGGGACCAAACCATTCGATCAACTCGGCCGTGTAACGCCGCGTAATGCGCTCCAACTCTCCGTTCGAAAGCTTCGCGGGGTCGCAAATCACTCCACCCTTCGCCCCCCCGAACGGTATGTTTACAACCGCGCATTTCCACGTCATCCAGCTCGCCAGCGCGCGGACCTCATCGAGCGTCACGTTCGGCGCGAAGCGAATTCCTCCCTTGCCCGGCCCGCGCACGATCGAGTGATGGACGCGGTAACCGATAAACACCTCAAGGTGGCCGCTATCGAGCATCACCGGAATGTACACGGTGATTTCCTTGTTCGGGTACTTCAGAAAGCGGTAGAGACCCTGTTCGAGGTTCAGCTTCCGCGCGGCTGCTTCAAACCGGGCGTCGGCGGATTCGTAAATGTTCAATTCATTTCGCGAAACCAGCGTGGCCATGGCCAACTCTCCTCGGACACCTTGGCGGTGCTTCATGCAACCAGCCAGGCGAACCCACGCGTTCGAACCGGCTTCACGCCCCGAAAATTCGGCGGGAGAACCGGAGACGGCCAGTATACGAACCAACACTACATGGCGCAAGGGAAGGAACCGAGTAGCTACCTGCCTTCCCGCGACAGCACAACTCGCACGCTTCCATCACGAAGAATGGAAGCCACTAAGGGTCCTGGATTCCTACGGACTAGATTCGAAACTCGTGGCAAGGCTTTCAGGAAAATTGTTGCCATTTCCTGTGCGGTCAGGTTTCCGCTGCGGAAAGCGAAGGCTCGAACGCCACTCGTCATCAGCGCCGTCAGTTCCGGACCGCGATAGCGAATTCGGCGATCACTGGTGAGCACAATCCAACCACGTCCTCCCACAATCTGGAGCCAATGTTCATCCTTGGCATCGGGAGGAAAGTGGTCGTCATGAACTTCGATGTTCATGTGGGCCGCGCGCAGTGCTGAAGCAAGAATCTTTTTCCCGAGACACCGGTCGAGAAAGAACGTCTCGGATTCAAGCAGCTTCTGCAAGTTCGCAGCGGATAGCTTCTTCGATATGGAACCGATCTTGGCCGTAATCATCGGCGAGTTCGTCGATTGACTCGCCAGCTTTATACCGATCCGCGATCACGGCCGTGGGTATCCCCGTCCCCGTTAGTACGGGCCGCCCAAATGCAACATATGGGTCGATCAAGACATAACGCGGCTCAGTCAACTTCCTTTTTCGCGTGAAGGGATAAAGCCGGATCGCCAAACCGGCTGGATCACGATCAATCCGCTGGAGATACGCGTCAAGCAGCTCGCGCATGGCAAGCTGTCCATCCTGGGAGATATTTATTAGTTGACCAAATTTTCGAACGAAGAGATCGCGCCCATTCGTTTCCATTCTCTGGTCAGCGAGGGGGTGGTTTGAAGCGAAGTTCCTTTGCAAGAATGAAACCGCTTTCCGGACCTTAGGCAGTGGCACGTTGTATCGAGTGCGGATAGCGTCTAGTACATGTGCCTCTACAAGATTGATGAACGAAAGTTGGTGTTTTGTGGTATCCGGCAATGGAATCACCGGCTTGAAAAATCGATCGCCACTGCTCACTGGATAGCTGCGACCAACCACCCAGGAGCGGAGCGTTGGGGTAGGAACACGAAGATAGTGCGCAGCTTCCCCAACTGTATAGGCTGGTAAGTCCCTAGGATCATGCCCCTGGTATAAGTCGGTAGGCTTCGTTTTCATTTTTTGATCTCTACGGAAATTATTCAGGCGCTTATCTTAGCATCTAACAAGCATGTCTGGACACCGCTATTCCGGAAGTTCCCCAGTGCTCTCCGACCATAAGATCGTGTAGACTCAGTTGCGCGCTGGTTTGCGCTCGACGAATTCTTCGATGAGAAGCTGTGACAGACGCGCGGAGTCGTGCCGGACGACGCCGTGCTCCTCGAGCAAATTATCCAACAAACAGCGCACCCCGATCGCCTGCAATTCTCCGATATCCACGCGCACCGGCGCGGCTCCGCGGGCGCTATACCGGCGCACGACTTCCGGCGAGACAATCTGATTGCTCGCCACGACCCAGTCGAGCAGCTTGCGGCGGGTGTGTTCGAAAATGACGCGCACGTGATCCGAAAGAGAAAACCCTTCGGTTTCGCCGGGCTGCGTCATCAAGTTCGCGACGTAGACTCTTGTGGCCGGGGACGACTCAATCGCCTCTGCAACGCCCGAGACAAGCAGATTCGGCAGAATGCTCGTATAGAGCGAGCCGGGGCCGATCAAAATCAGATTGGCTTGCGCGATCGCCTGAAGCACTTCGGGAAGTGGACGGACATGGCGCGGCTGCAAACGCAACCGTCGAATTTTCTTCCCGCTTTTCGGAATGCGTGTTTCGCCGGAAACGATCTTGCCGTCCGTCATCACGGCTTCGAGAGTAACGTTTTCGAGAGTGGCGGGAAAAATGCGTCCGCGAATCGCGAGCACTTCACCACTGACTTTCACGGCTTCGGCAAAATCACCCGTCACATGGCTCAGCGCGGTGAGAAAGAGGTTTCCGAAACTGTGCCCCCGCAAACCGCTGCCTGAATGAAAACGGTATTGGAACAGACGTCCGAGCAGCGCCTCGTCCTGCGACAACGCGACCATGCAATTGCGAATGTCGCCGGGTGGAAGAACACTGTATTCGCGCCGCAGACGCCCCGAGCTTCCGCCGTCATCCGAAACTGTGACGATTGCTGCCAGGTCGACGATCGGATGACGCTCTGATTCCTGACGCCGCCGCGCGACGTAGTGCTTCAAGCCGCGCAGCAACATCGATAGCCCCGTACCACCGCCGATAGCGACCACGCGCGCGCCCGGAGCGCGTTGTTGCCTGCCGTTCTTCATCGGGCTCGCATCGGTGTGTTGAGAAACCAGAGGGCGCGTGCTGGATTAACCGCCTGATGCTTCGCGCTCGGGATAGAGCAGTTCCGTGAAGCGGGGATCTTCCTGCAAAAACGCGAAATCCTCATCATTGCGCGCATGGTAACGATTTTCAGGGCGCAAGGTGATGGCTGTCTTGAGATTCTCCATCGCTGACTCGGCTTCACCCGTCAGGCAATCGAGCGCCGCCATCGCATAGAAAACGAAATCGGCCTTGGGAGCCAGTTTGCGCGCGCGCAGCAAATGGTCGCGAGCCTCGTCCCAGCGTCCCAGGTTCATCATGGCCACGCCGGCCTGGTAGTGTTCCTCAACCGTTTTCAGCGACGGCGAGGCCTGTTTGGCCATCCGCTGCTCGGTAATCCGCAGATGGACTTGGGCGCGGTCGGCAAGCTCTTTGCTCGGGCCTGTCATCGCCTTTTCGAGCAATTCCTTCGCTTTCAAATATTTTTGCTGATGGAAGTGCTGGACAGCCTGCTCGTAAAGTTTAAGTTGCTGCTCAAACTGCGGGTCCACCATCTGCCGGACGGCTTCGGCATGTGCGGCAGTTGCACTAACAGTCTTATTTTTCAATGGTTTATGCTTACGAGGGGGGCTGCTCGATTTCCGTGCACTAGCCCGTTTTGTCGACTTCCCAGTGCGTGCCATTTCCGGCAGTCTAGCAGAGCTTAAGGGACTCGTCAATTGTTACAGCAGCGGAGGCATCAATCAGGCCCGCATTTCAGGCTTCGTAATGGGGGAAGACGAAATTGCCGCATCTCCCGAGCACACGGGCAGGGCTCACCTTGGTTACCTTGAATCCAGAGGGGGAGCCCGCAAAGTGATTGATTATTCAGGCTATTTTTGTTTTGACGGAGGAGTCTTGACCGGTGCGGGCGCGGGAGCTAGCGTTGTCGCGGGCGGTGGTGGCGCAGGTGTCAGCTCTTTCTTCACAGAATCGGGTAGCTCGTTGGCGTGAGCGACTAGGAGGGCCACTTGCCAAAGCTGCGTATCGGTCAGCGCGCCCTTAAAACTTGGCATCCCTGTTAGGCGGATTCCATTGGCCGCCTTCCAATAACTCACCGACGGCGGATCATCGGTCACACCCTTGTCCTTAAACATCAAGGTTGCATGAGGATACATGTTGTCTGCAACGGCTGGGGGAGGCTGATTGGGCAGACCATGGCACACGGCGCACTGTTCCTTATAGACCTTCGCGCCGGCCAGCAAATTATCCTCGTTGGTTTGTAACGGCGAAGGCGGAACATTCGCCTTCTCAATGTGCGCATCCAGGGATCTGCTCGCCATCCTTCTCTCGTACGGCAACGGCGGGTCACCAGCAGCCGCCGGCGCCATTCCAGAAGTAAAGTAGTAATAAACTCCACCGCCCAGAAGCAGCACACCCACCAAGAGACCGAACAAAAAAGCTTTCACGCGTTACCTCCCAATCGAAAGGTTCGGCCCGAAGTATAAAACAGGCGGGCGCTATCTTGGCAAGGCTTAAATTCCGAAGGATGGGCAAATTGACCGCTGATCCCATGGACTGCTTTGAAGTAGCTTCTCGTTGAACTCAATCCAAAGAAACGGACTGCTTCGCATCGACCTCGTCAACTGAGTCGATAAAAATCAAGCCCTCCGACCCCTCGAAAAATCACGAGGGATCGGCCACCCGAAAGATCAAAACCGTCTCAAACGGTGGGCCACCCGCCTCCATGGCTTCGTGCACGTCTGCATCAATGTCCG
>WNEY01002521.1_pt1 | contig 17872 bp, 20 predicted proteins | sample 5400531 | NCBI WGS metagenome assembly WNEY01 (sample SAMN13153338, study PRJNA577476) | soil metagenome | isolation source: 200 cm saprolite under Douglas fir tree site 1 | place: USA:California | collected 2015-04-18
GATCGGAGTTGCCGAGGACGCGATCGTGCACGACTTGCCGGCGCAGGTCGCAAGCACGGGCAACCCCTTCCTGTTCGTGGCGCTGCGCGACCCGGACCTGGTCGATTCCGCGGTGTCGGACACAGCGCGGGTGCGAAAGCTCCTGAAAGGGAGCGGCGCGCACGGCATCTTCCTGTTCGCGGCGGTTGGCTCAGAGCGCCTGTACAGCCGCATGTTCGCCATCGACATCGCAGAGGACCCGGCCACCGGCTCGGCCAGCGGGCCGCTGGGCGCATTCGCGGTCAAGTACGGTCTGGTCGCGCGCGCGCCGAAGGTCTCGATCGTCAGCGAGCAGGGGACGAAGATGGGCCGCCAGAGCTTCGTCCACATCTCGCTCGAGTACGGTGACTCCCGCGACATCCCCGAGCGCATCGACGTTGGCGGCGGGGTGATGCCGGTGCTCAGCGGCACGCTGTCAGACTTCGAGTAGGTGGTCGTCGACAGCTTCAGGTTCCTGCCGCGCAGCTTCCGTCCTTTCTACGAGGGGCGCGGCCCGTTTCCAGGCGAAGAGGCGCCCGTGTGGGCGCCGTTTGCGAAGAGGCTCGCCGATTCGAAGATCGCGCTGCTGTCATCGGCGGGGCTGTACCTCCAAAGCAGCCAGCCCGCGTTCGATCTCGACCGGGAACGCGCGGAGCCTGACTGGGGCGATCCCTCTTGGAGGGCGATTCCCGCCGTCCGGGAAGGCTCGCTCGGGGTCGCGCATCTGCACATCAACGACGCGGACTTGCTGGCCGACCCCGAGATCGCGCTCCCTGCGCGCCTTTTGTCGCAGCTCGTCTCGGAAGGCTTGGTTGGCGCAGCGGCCGAGAACCACGTCGCGGTGATGGGCTACCAGGACCGGCGCCTTGTCGACTGGCGCGAGACTACGGCACCCGCGATCGTCTCGTTTCTGCGCGACCAGCAGGTCGACGGGCTCGTCGTGGCGCCTGCTTGACCCGACTGCTGCAGCAACGTGCCCGTGCTGGCACGGTGGATCGAGGCGGGGGGGATTCCGACCGTGACCGTGACGGTGATGCCGGCGGTGGCGGAGGAGCGGCGGGCGCCGCGGATCGTCGGCGTCGAGTTTCCGTTCGGGCACGCGTTCGGGATGCCGGGCGACCAGGTGATGCAGCGGCGGGTCCTGGAGCTCGCGCTGCGGGTGCTGGCGGGCGCGTCGGCGTTCGGGACCCGTGTGGATCTCGACGTCGAGTGGCCGGTGCCGGTGCGCGACGCGTATCGCGCGTGGCAGCCCAGCGAGCCGAGCCCGATCGTCAAGAAGATGCTGGAGTCGCGAAGAGCCGGAGGTGTTTGACCGCTGAGCTGCTTCATCTGTGCCACTTGCGGCACGCAGTTCGCGCCGAGCGCTTCGGCGCCTGAACACTGCCCGATCTGTGAGGACGAGCGCCAGTACGTCGGCTGGTCCGGGCAGCGATGGACCACGCTCGACGAGCTGCGCGAGAAGCACACGAACAAGATCCGCGACGACCTCGGCCTGACAGGCATCGGCACCGAGCCTTCATTTGCGATCGGCCAGCGCGCGCTGTTGGTCCGCTCGCCGCAGGGCAACGTGCTGTGGGACTGCATCACGCTGATCGACGACGCGACGGTGTCGGCGGTGCGCGAGCTCGGCGGCATCCGCGCCATCGCGATCTCGCACCCGCACTACTACTCGTGCGTGGTGGAGTGGAGCCACGCATTCGACGCGGCCGTGTATCTGCATGAGGCCGACCGGCGGTGGGTCATGCGCGACGACCCGAGCATCGAGTCCTGGAGCGGCGAGACCAAACCGTTGTGGGACGGGATGACGTTGATCCGCTGTGGCGGCCACTTCGAGGGAGGGACCGTTCTTCACGTGCCCGGCGCTGACGCCCTGCTCGCGGGCGACATCCTCCAGGTGGCGCAGGACCGCGACTGGGTCAGCTTCATGTACAGCTACCCGAATTACATCCCGCTGTCCGCCGCGAAGGTCGACAGGATCGTCGCCGCGGTCGAGCCGTACGAGTTCGACCGCGTCTACGGCGCGTGGTGGGATCGCAACGTGCGGTCGGACGGGAAAAACGCGGTCCGCCGCTCGGCGGAGCGCTACAAGCGCGCCAAATAGTCCTCCCCATTCATAGGGAGGTGTCGCCCGCAGGGCGACGGAGGCGCGCCAAATAGTCCTCCCCATTCATGGGGAGGTGTCGCCCGCAGGGCGACGGAGGGGCCGGCGCCTGAGGCCGATCCGCTCCCGTTCCAGGAGCTCGGCGTAGACCCGGCCGGATACTTCGGTGAGGTCGTCATCGATGTCAGAGACATTCACGCGGACGACGCGGTAGCCCAACGACTCGAGCCACACCTGTCTTCGGACGTCGTGCTCCCACTGAGTGCCATCGTCGTGGGCCGGACCGTTGACCTCGACAATCAGCCGAGCGGCAGGGCAGCAAAAGTCGACGAAGTACGGTCCGATGGGGTGTTGGCGACGAAACTTCCATCCGTCGAGCTGGCGGCCTTTCAAGCAGGCCCAGACGCGGACCTCGGTGTGGCCCATCGTCTTGCGCATCCGTCGTGAGGTCAGTGTTCTGACTGGTGTCACGCGGCGACGATCGCACGCCGACACCGGGAATCCAACCCAGGCTGTTAAGCCCCTCCGGCGTCTACGCCGCCACCTCCCCGCGAAGCGGGGAGGACCAGATCACTTCTCGGAGTCGAGCTTGATCGACGCCGAGTTGATGCAGTAGCGCAGCCCGGTCGGCGCCGGCCCGTCGTCGAAGACGTGACCCAGGTGCCCGCCGCAGCTGGCGCACGTGACCTCGGTCCGGACCATGAAAAGCGAGTTGTCGACCGTCTCCTCGATCGGCGCCCCCTCGGCCGGCGCGTAGAAGCTTGGCCAGCCGCAGTGGGCGTCGAACTTCGTCTCCGACTCGAAGAGCTTGGCGCCACAGCCGGCGCACAGGTAGACGCCAGGCGTCTTGGTGTCCCAGTACTCGCCTGTGAATGGCCGCTCGGTGCCCTTCTCGCGCAGGACGTGGAACTGCGTGGGGGTGAGGTCTCGCTTCCACTCGGTCTCGGTCTTCTTCATCGCCTCTACTTTGCCCGGTTCTCCCAGGCGCCAAACTAGAGGTGATGGAGCGGCACGCGGAGTCGCGACTCAAGAAAGAGATCGTGATCTGGTTCGTCACCGCCGGCGCGGACCGCAAGCCGCAAGCCGTGCCGGTCTGGTTCCTGTTCGCCGGCCGGTCGTTCCTCGTCTACGCGCGCGACGGGGTCAAGGTGCGCGACGTCCAGGCCAATCCACACGTCGAGCTCCACCTGAACAGCGACGAGGTCGGCGACGACGTGGTGCGCGTCTCCGGCGAGGCGAAGATCGAGACGCGGAGTCCACGAAGGCTGCCGGACGCGTACGCGCGTAAATACGGAGGCGAGATCAAGCGCCTGGGCGCGACGCCGCAGAGCTTCCTCGAGACGTATCACAACGCAATCCGGGTCCGGAGGCTGCGCTTCCACTGATGGCGCATCCGCTTCGGTTCGGCCTCAAAGCATCGGGCCAGTGGATTACCGTCGAGCAGCTGCGAAGGGTGTGGAAGATCGCGGACGACGCTGGGTTCGACCACCTCTGGGATTTCGACCACCTGGCGACGATCGGGGGGAGGGGTCCCGACGGCCCGATCTACGAGGGCTGGGCGCTGCAGGCCGCGATGGCCGAGGCGACCAAACGGGTGCGCATCGGCTGCCTGGTCACCGGCAACACCTACCGCCATCCGGTGGTGCTCGCCAAGCTCGCGGTCACGGTCGACCACCTGTCCGGCGGCCGGCTCGAGTTCGGCATCGGTGCCGCGTGGGCGGAGATCGAGCATGAGATGTACGGCATCGAGGGGCTCGACCACCGCGTCGGCCGGCTGAGCGAATCGCTGCAGATCATCAAGTCACTGTTCACCGAGGAGCGGACGAACTTCGACGGTCGCTACTACCACCTCACGGACGCGATCGCCAACCCCAAGCCAATCCAGAAGCCACATCCGCCGATCTGGATCGGCGCCCAGGGCGATACCACGCTCCGCCTGGCGGCGCGCCACGCCGACGTCTGGAACATCTCGGGCGGCGACCCGCAGGCTGTCAAAGAGGTCATCAAGAAGTTCGAGGACGCCTGCGGCGCCGTCGGCCGCGACGCGACCGAGGTGCGCAGGTCGCTGCAGTTCGATTGGGAGAGCTCGGACAAGAACGAGCTCATCGAACTGTGCGCCAGCTATTACGAGCTCGGGGTGACCGAGCAGGTCCTGTACGTCCGCGGCGATGATCCCATCCGCCAGGCTGAGCGGATCGCCGAGGTGCTACCGGAGCTTCGCCGCCTCGAGGGCGTGCGCGCCTAGCTTCCAGCTGACCTCCCAAAGCCGCGCGGCGGCGGCGAAGGCGACCGCAGCTCCGTGCCGTTCCTAAAAGATTGTTGACAGGACATATGTCGCAACAGTAATATATGCGGCGTGGCGGCAGCTGATGTGTTCCAGATCCTGGCCGACCCGACCCGCCGGCGTATCGTCGAAGAGTTGAAGCGCGGCGAGCGCTCCGTCGGCGAGCTCGTCGAAGTGGTGGAAATCGGGCAGCCGGGCGTGTCACGGGCGCTCGCGATCCTGGAAGACGCGGAGTTCGTGGTCGTCCGGCCCGATGGCCGGCGGCGCCTGTACTCGCTGCGGCCGCAGCCGTTCCGCGAGCTCTCAGAGTTCGTGACCGCGTACCGGGCGATCTGGGAGCCGAGGCTGGACAGGCTGGGCGCCGAGGTGGAACGCCGGCGCAAGAACAAGGACAACAAGGAGAAGAAGCGATGACCGACACAGTCCGACCCTGCATCACGTTCAAGGACCGCGCCGAGGAGGCGGTCGAGTTCTACGTCTCGCTGTTTCCGAACTCGAAGATCACCAACCTGACGCGCGCCGAGGCCGACGGCGGCCCGATCCGGAAGGGCAAGCTCCTGGCCGCGATCTTCGAGCTCGACGGCCGCGAGTTCCGCGCATTCGACGGCGGGGAGAGCTTCACCTTCTCCGAGGGCATCTCGCTCGACGTGACCTGCAAGACGCAAGAGGAGATCGACCGTTACTGGTCGAAGCTCACCTCGGGCGGCGGCGAAGAAGGTCCGTGCGGATGGCTGAAGGACCGGTTCGGGGTGTCGTGGCAGATCGTCCCCGAGCAGCTCGGGCAGATGCTGAGCGATCCGCGCTCGGGCAACGCCGAGGCGTGCATGAACGCGATGTTGAAGATGAAGAAGCTCGACATCGTGACGCTCGAGAAGGCTTACAAAGGCTCGCCCGTCGCGTGAAGACGCGCCCACGTCCAAAGCTCACTCTCGAGCGCACGTACGACGCCACGCCCGAAGAGATCTGGGAGCTGTGGACGTCCAGGGACGGGATCGAGGCGCTGGTGCCCCCGGACGGGTTCAAGGTCGAGGTCAGCAAGCTCGACCTCCGTCCGGGCGGCGACCTGATCTACGTGATGACAGCGGTAGGACGGGAGCAGGTGGAATACATGACGAAGGCCGGCCTGAGCCTGGTCAGCGAGCAGCATGTCGCCTTTGTCGAAGTCGACCCGCCGGCAAGGTTGGTCACGCACGACCTCGCCGACTTCATTCCCGGCGTGGAGCCGTACGAGGTCGAAACCGTGCTCGAGCTGAATTCGGTCGAAGGCGGCACACGCCTGGTGCTCACCTTCGACGCCATGCACGACGAGCGGTGGACCGAGAACGCAAGGCTGGGCCGCGAGCAGGAGCTGCGCAAGCTCGGCGAATTGCTGGCTAAGCGAGAATGAGCTATCCACTCTTGAGGAGGTAGCTCATGGCCGACAGCGTGTATCGGGTGACCGAGTTGATTGGAACGAGCAGCCAGTCCTGGGAAGCGGCCGCCAAGATCGCCATCGAAACCGCCGCCAAGACCTTGCGCGACCTCCGCGTCGCCGAAGTGGTCGAGCAGGACATGACGATCGAGAACGGGAAGGTGACGAGCTACCGGGTGAAGCTCAACGTCTCTTTCAAGTACGTGCCAGAGAAGTGATCTAGGCGCGCCCCTCACCCCAACCCTCTAAGGGGAGAGGGGGATTTTAGGGGGCGGTCGCGGCCTGCAGCTGGCAGCCGGCCGCCTTCATCTCCTCGAGTGCCTGCAGGCCGGTCGCCTCGTTGACCGCCGCGCACAGGTTGACCAGGACGCGCACCTGGAACTGGTTCTTGCGCGCGTCCAGCGCGCTCGCCCGCACGCAGTAGTCGGTGGCGATGCCGCAGACGTCGATGTGATCGACGCGCTGCTCCTTGAGCACGTCGAGCAGCCCGTGGCCACGCTTGTCCAGGCCGTCGAAGGCGGAGTAGGCGGCGGCGTTGCGGCCCTTGGTGACCACCTCCTGGATGTACTTCTCGCGCACCAGGTTCTGGATCGTCGGCACGAAGGCTGCGCCGGGCGTGCCCGCCATGCAGTGAGGCGGCCAGGTGTTGACGAAGTCGGGGTGGTCGGAGATGTGGTCGGGGGCGCTTTCGTGGTAGTCGCGTGAGGCGACGACGAACTGGTACTCACTCTTGAAGTGGCGGACGTGGCGGGCGATCATCGCCGCCACCATGAGACCGCCGGCGACGCCGAGGCTTCCACCCTCGACGAAGTCCGCCTGGACGTCCACCACGAGAAGGGCGTTTCTCATTCGTACTTAAACTGGGCGATAGATGGCCTCCGTGATAGTAGCGGGCGCGCGCACGCCGTTTGGCAAGTTCGGCGGCGGCCAGCGCGACGCATTGACCGTCCGCCGCCCATAGATGCCCGAGAAGAAGACAGCCCACTTCGGTTCGTGGGCTTCGCCCATCACGCCGGAGATGCTCCTCAGAGGCACCGTCCAGATGCGCAACCAGATGGTCCGCTGGGACGGCGCCGACCTCTACTGGTCAGAGCTCCGGCCGTACGAAGGCGGCCGCATCGTCGTTTGCAAGCGAGCCGCCGACGGCAGCATCAGCGAAGTCACGCCGCGGGGCTTCAACGCGCGCAGCCGGGTGCACGAGTACGGCGGCGGCCACTACGCGGTGAAGAACGGGACCGTCTTCTTCACCAACTACGCCGACCAGTGCCTCTACCGGCAGGACGCGGACAAGCCGCCGCGGCCGATCACGCCTGAAGGCGACGTCCGCCACGCCGACATGGTCATCGACGAGGCGCGCGGACGCGTGATCGCGGTGCGTGAGGACCACACGGGCGGCGGCGAGGCCGTCAACACGATCGTCTCCATCGACGCTGAGGGCAAGCGCGACGCCATAACCCTCGCGGAAGGCAACGATTTCTACTCCTCGCCAAAGCTCAGCGGCGACGGCGGGCGCGTCGCCTGGCAGACCTGGAACCACCCGCACCTGCCGTGGGACTCGAGCGAGGTCTGGGTCGCCGAGCTCGACAGCGATGGCAACCTGGCGTCAAAACGCAAGATCGCCGGCGGCCCGGACGAGTCCGTGGTGCAGCCGGAGTGGTCGCCCTCGGGCGAGCTCTACTTCATCTCCGACCGCTCCGACTGGTGGAACCTCTACCGCGCGCGCGGCGACGACGACGAGCCCGTGTGCCGGCGCGCCGCCGAGTTCGCCGCGCCCCAGTGGGTCTTCGGTCAGCGGTGGTACGCCTTCAACGGCCCTGACGAGATCATCTGCCTGTTCTCCGACAACGCCGGCGGCAAGCTCGGCCGCATCGACCTGAACAGCGGCAGGCTCGACCAGATCGACCTCTTCTACACCACGCTGGCGAACCTGCAGGTGTCGGGCGGCAAGGCCGCGATGTACGCGAGCTCCGCGACTCTTTCGGAGCGGGTTCTCATCGTCGACCTGACGACCGGCGGCGAGCAGGTCGTGAAGACAGCCAACCCGGCGCACGTCGACTCGGGCTACTTCAGCGTGCCGCGGCCGATCGAGTTTCCGACCGAAGGCGGCAAGACCGCGCACGCGCTCTACTACGCGCCTCGGAACCTCGACTATGAAGCGCCCGTCGGTGAAAAGCCCCCGCTCATCGTCCACGTCCACGGCGGTCCGACGTCAAGCGGGGCGCCCAACTATCCATTCGAATACCAGTACTGGACCAGCCGCGGGCTTGCGTTCGTCGACGTGAACTACGGCGGTTCCGCGGGTTACGGTCGCGCTTACCGGCAGCGCCTTAAGGGCAACTGGGGCGTGGTCGACGTCGACGACTGCATCAACGCCGCGCGCTACCTCGCGGAGAAGGGAATGGTCGATCCCGACCGCATCTCGATCACGGGCGGCTCGGCGGGCGGCTTCACCGTCCTCCTGTCGCTGACCAGGCGCGACTTCTACGACGCGGGCGCCAGCCATTTCGGCATCGGCAACCTCGAGCTCTTCGATGGCACGACGCACAAGTTCGAGTCGCGCTACGACGAGTGGCTCATCGGCCCGTATCCCGAGCGCCGTGACCTGTATCAAGAGCGTTCCGCCGTCCACTTCGCCGACAGCCTCAGCGCGCCGGTAGTGCTGTTCCAGGGACTCGAGGACGTGATCGTCCCGCCGAACCAGGCCGAGACCTTCGTCGAGGCATGCAAGAAGAAGAATCTGCCCTACGCCTACGTGGCCTTCGAGGGCGAGCAGCACGGCTGGCGCAAGGACTCGACCATCAAGCGCGCCCTCGAAGGCGAGCTCTACTTCCTCTCCCGGGTCTTCGGCTTCGAGGCGGCGGGCGACATCCAGCCGCTGGAGATCGAGAACTTCCCGACAGCGCCCTCGCCTGGTGTCGGCGAGAGGATTTGAACCTCCACGCCCTTTCGGGCACCAGCTCCTAAGGCTGGCGCGTCTGCCATTCCGCCACGCCGACGCCTGATTCTGGCAACGATAGGCGATGCCACGTTAGCCACGAGACGGGCGATGTGGCCTAAAGTTCAGGTTTCGTGGGACAGGAATCTCCCCACCCGAACGGCCAGAACGGCCGAAAGCCCAAATCTGAGAACGGCAACGGCCATCGCAAGGTAGGCGGCTACCGCCTCCTGCGCGAGCTCGACACCGACAGCCTGGGCTCCATATACGAGGCTGAGCACCCGCGCCTGCACCGCCGCGTGGCCCTGCGCACCATCGGCACGGGCGTCGCGCGCGACGTCAGCTTCTCGCGCCGCTTCCTTCTCGAGCTCCGCTCGTACACGGCGCTCGAGCACGAGGCGATCCCCAAGCTCTACGAGCTCGCGTACGACGGGGACTCGCCTTACCTGGTGACCGAGCTCGTGCCGGGCACCACGTTCGACGCGATGCTGAGCGACGAGCAGCGCTACGAGCCGATGGGCATCGTCGACCTGATGCGTCCCATCGCAAGCGCGCTCGACTACGCACACTCGCGGGCAACGGTGCACCGCGACGTGAAGCCCGCGAACATCCTGCTCGCCGAGGACGGTCGCACGCTGCTCACCGGATTTGGCCTCGGCACTGTCGCGTCCTTCAACACCGGCCCGGGCGCGAGCGGCCCAGTCGCGCCGGACTACGTGGCGCCGGAGCGGCTGGTCGGTCACGAGGTCGACGGCCGAGCCGACGTGTACTCGCTTGCCGCGGTCATCTTCGAGGCCACTACGGGCCGCCGGCCTTTCTCCTCGAAGAGCTGGATCGAAACCCTGAGCCGCCGGCTCTACGAACCGCCGCCCAACGTGCGCGAGGTCGCGCCCGACCTGCCGGCCGCGTTCGCCGCCGTCCTGCAGCAGGCGATGGACCGCGACCCCGCGCGCCGCCCCGCGACCGCCGGCGAGCTGCTCGACAAGCTCGAGGCGGCGATCACGTCACGCAACGGGACGGCGAGCGCCAACGGCTCGGCGCCAGGGCGAGCCCGGCGCGCAGTGCGGAGGTTGCTCGGCCGCTAGGACCTAGGAAGTCATGCGGCCGTCGACCATCATCACCGAGTTGCAGGTGAAGAGGCGGTCGACGATGAACCCGGGACTCACATTGTTCGGGTTCTGCCCGATCACCGCGGCGATCTGGTCCACGACCTGCTGCGCCGGCACGTTCATGCCGAAGATGGTGCCGCCGGTCGGCATGATCTGGAAGACGCTGTTGTACGCGGTCAGCACGGCCGAACCGCTCCAGGAGAAACCGTTGTAGGTGCCCTGCGCGCTGATGACCGCGCCGGAGATCGTATTCGGGCTGATCGTCAGGCTCAGGTTGGAGATACCCGACGTGCCCGACTGCTGCACCGCGGTCACCAGGTCCTGCGCCGTGTAGCCGCGGTGGATGGCGCCGAACTGCTGGATGTCCGCGCTCTTGCAGTCCTCCACCGACGCGACGGCGACGAACGGCTCCTCGCCGTTCGTGCCAAGGCCGCTGACGCCGTCGACGAAGATCGTGTAAATGCCAGGCGGCGCGTTGTTGATGACGACGACGATCGGGGAGCGGCCGGTGCCGAAGTACTGCTGGCCGTCCGGCGCCTTGACGGTCAGCTTCATCGCGCTCCCCGGATAACCGAGCGAAGCCTTGAGCACGTTGCCGCCCGCGTAGCTGTACGTGTACGTCTGGCGATCGCCGTTGTGCAGCGCCGCGCCGACGAAGTCCTGCTCGGTGCCAGGCGTCGTGCCCACCTGCACGGCGTTCGACGCGTCGAGTGCGGGGCCAAAGGGGTCGCTCGGGTCGGGGACGATGGGACCGGGTTGCCCGATCGTCCCGTCGGGGGCGACGGTGACCTGCTGGCCGGCGTGCAGCGTGACGCTGCCCTTGCTCGAGGTCAGGATCAGCGTGCCCTCGAACAGCTTGACGATCATCGTCCCGTCAGCCTTCATATAGATCTCGAACTTGGTCCCGCGTACGCTCGCGGTCGCGGTCTTGCCATGGACGTCGAACGTCGCGCCCGAGACGAGGTGCTGCACGTTGGTGAACGTGCGCCCGACCTGCTGCGTCAGGGATACGTCGTGCATGTTGCCGTTCTTGGTGAAGTGCGCCGAGTCGAGCCTGATCTGCGTGTCGCTGGCCAGGCGCGTGATCGTGCCGTCGGGCAGGGTGATCGAGGCGCGGCCCTTGGTGTCGGTCTTGACCGAGTCGCCCGGCTGGATGACCGTGCCGGTGGACGCGGGGGCGAAGTCGGTGCCGCTGTGCGAGGTCGAGGCGGTGGGCTGGTAGACGGTCAGGGCGGCCGAGGCGTTGACCTGGGCCTGGGCGGCGATGTTCAGCCAGACCACGCCGCCGACAATCAGCACGATCAAGAGCCCAAGAGCGATCAGCAGGCGGCGCCCACCACGTCGCCTTGGCTGCGGTTTGGCGGCTACCGTGGCCATGTTGCCGGGGAAAGATAGCTCATTGGTCGCCGATTTCCGGGGGCTTTACCGATGGCCCTCGACGACCATGATGTCGTCCCCGCCAGCGGCGCACGAGTAGACCCGGTCGACGGTGAAATCCTGGGGAATGGCGCTGACCGAGGCCGCCCCGACCGAGCCCAGGTACTTCAGGACCTGGGTGGTCACGTTCACGCCCCGGACGGTGACCTGGGTGATCACGGCGCCCAGGTTGGGCGAGGCAGCGTAGAAGACGATCGTCCACGAGATCGGCGTCCCGCCCAGGTTCGAGTAGTAGTACAGGCGGGCCGAGGTGGGCGACGTGCCCTGGACCTGGAGCGTGATGCCCGAGGCGCCAGCGTCGGACAGGCTCTTCTGGATCTGCGAAGTGCTCAGGGTCTGGCGGACGATCGTGCCGATGTCAGAGCTGCCGGCCTCCGCGGCGACGCAGGGCGCGTTGGTGGCGAACGCGACCACGAACGCCTCGGCGGGTGACACGGTGATCGCGCGCACGATCGCCCGGTAGCGGCCGGCCGGTCCCTGGAGGTGGCCGGTCACCGGCGAGGTGCCGTTGCGGTTGTCGTGCACGACGCCGTTCGGGTCGATGACCTGCAGTGTCATGTAGCTGCCGGGATAGCAGAGGGCGACGCTGACGATCCCGCCCGAGGAGTCGTAGTCGACCTCGGCGGTCTGCCCGGTCGAGATGGGGTCGCCGCTGGTCGTCTGCAGCGTCCCGGCCGTCGTCCCGGGCGTCACAGCCCTGGTGCACTCGGCGGTTAGCTGGTACGGGTCCGAGGGGTCGCGCTGGATCGCCCGGACCGCCGACAGGTTGCCGTTGGCGTCGGCGTCGATCTCCTGGCCCGCGTTCACGCTCCTCGTCTGCTTGCCGGTGACGGTCACCGTGCCCTCGAAGACCTTGATCAGGTTCGTGTTGTTCGGCCGGACAAGGACCTCGAACTGCGTGCCGCGCACCTGCGCGCTGACCGAGTGGCCGCCGACCTTGAACGTCGCGCCGCTCGCCAGGTGCTGGACGTTGACGAGCGTGCGGCCGGCCTTCTGCAAGACGTCGGCCGTCTGCAGCTGGCCGTTCTTTTGCAGCTGGACGCTGTTGATGTGCACGGTGGTACCCGGCGACATGCGCACATAAGAGCCGTCGGGGAACTGGATCGCGGCGTGGCCGCCCGCCCTGGTCGCGACGTCGTCGCCCGCGTTCAAGGCCTCGCCGGCGCTCGCCGCGTTCGAGTTGACGGTGACCGGCTGGTTGAACAGGATCAGGGTGGCGGGGGCGGTGACCGCCGCTGAGGCCTGGACGACAAAGAACCAGTAACCGCTGCCCAGCAAGAGCAGGGCGACGAGACCGACCACGCCCAGACAGCCGAGGCAGCTGCATCCGCAGCCGCGGCCCATGCAGCCGCCCTTCTTCGGCGCCGTGGGCACGACGGACTGCTGCGTGACGACGGGAACGGGGGGTGGCTGCTCTATCGCCATCGCCGCGGAAGATTAGCTGGTGGGTATCTGCAAATCGACGACTAAGCGCGCGGGGTCACTGAGCACGAAGACGCGCATGCACGTCGGCTTGCTCAGGCCAAGTCCCCACTGCACATGGCCCTCGAAGTCCTGGATCTCCCGCGCTTCTTTCAGGACCTGAAACTCGGGGTGGATGAGGTCGTTCGACCCCGTGAAAGTCGTGCCGCCCGTGGCGGAGAAGACCGAGACCAGAACGCCGTAAGTGCCGCTCAGAGTCACCGGCTGGCCGCTTGGACCCGTGAAGACGGGCTTGGCCTGGCGCTTGACCTCGTAGCTCGGGACGATGGCGTCGAACTGGAGGACGAACCGGTCGTAGCCGGCCTGCTCACCCGCCCGGGCGGCGGTGAAGTTGGCCACGCCGGTCTTGCCGCCTTTGAAGTCGGCGCAGGCGAAGTCGGGAAGGTTGGTCCCGGGCGCTGTCGGCGGTGTGACCGGGGGCGGGGAGATGCGTGGAGGGGAGGCGGCCCTGGAGCTCCCCGGGTCGCTGGAGCTGACCGTGGCGCTGGGGGTCAGCGTGGGGCCGCAGCCGGCGAGGATCGAGATCAGGACCAGGGCAAACGCCAAGCGCACCGGCCAATGGTATGGTCGGAAGCCGTTCGCGCAGCGCCGAGGTGGCGGAACAGGCAGACGCGTCGGTCTCAAAAACCGATGTCCGCAAGGACGTGCGGGTTCGACTCCCGCTCTCGGCACCAGTGGGGTGGTGCGCCGAGCTGCTTGGCGGTTCGGTGCCACATGACGACCCGCGCCGGCCCTCGATCAAGTGGCTCGGCGGGCGCCACGCCGCGGGCGAGCTGAAGGCCGGCCGCGTCGACGAGCGCGGCCAGGACTACTGGCCACGAGTGTGGGCGGCCCGCGGCCTCCTCTACGCGTGGCGCCAGACCGCCGAGCCGGCGGTGCTGGCCGGCCTGCGCGACCCCGCCTGGCGGGTGCGCGAGATGTGCGCCAAGGTTGCGCGCCACCACGCACTCCATCGCGCCGAGCCGGTCCTGCGGAACCTGCTCGACGACCGCGTCCCGCGCGTCCGGGCAGCGGCCGAGGCCGCGCTTACGGAGTCGGCACGATCCCCGGAATGACGTAGGCCTCGATCATCGCCACCACGCCGACGGCGGCCGTGAGGATCAGGCTGTAGCGGATCACGCGGCGGAAGATGTCGCCCTCGGCGCCGACCTTGTTCACGCCCGCCGCCCCGACCGACAGGTTCTGCGGGCTGATCATCTTGCCCATCACGCCGCCGGACGAGTTCGTGCCCGCGGTCAGGATCGGGCTGACGTTGTGCAGCTGCTGCGCGGTCTGCGCCTGCAGAGGCCCAAACAGCGTGTTCGACGACGTGTCGCTTCCGGTCAGGAACACGCCCAGCCAGCCCAGGAACGCGGCCACGAATGGAAAGACCACCCCCGTTTTAGCGAAGGCGAGCGCAAGGCTGGAGGTCATCCCGGAGTAGTTCATCAGCTGGGCGATGGCGAGGATCAGCGCGATCGTCGCGACTGGCAGGGCGAGCTGACGAATGGTGGCCGCATAGACGCTGAAGAAGTTGAGCTTCGCCCCCGCAAGAAGCATCAGCAGGAACGCGACTATGCACGCATACAGCACGAGCGATCCCGCTGCGGCGAGGAAGTTCCAGTCGAAGTTCAGCGGATAGGGCGTCGACTTCCCGACGATCGGCTTCTCGCGGTCGATGACTGACACCGGCTGGCCCTTGACGATGTCGTACGTGCCGGGCCAGAAGAAGTTCCAGTCGGGGAACTTGAAGGCCTGACGGTCCTTGGCCGGGTCCGGCCCGATCCACGGCAGCTTGCACAGCGCAAAGGCAGGCGTGCCGCACTTCAGGTCGGCGGTGATGTTGGCCGGAGCCGCGAGCGCGGTCTTCGGGTCGTTCACCGGGTGCCCCGACCACCACGGCAGGTTGCCCATCTGGCCGATGAGGATCACGATCACGAGCACGACGTACATGGAGTAGGCGCGCGCGATCCGGGCGGGTGAGTCGACGGCGCCGACGCTGCCGCCTGCCACCGGCCGTGGCGCTCCCGCCGGCTTGGTCTCGTGGGCGAACTGCCACGAGTCGCGGGGACGCCACACGCGCAGCAGGGCCGCGAGGCAGGCCATCGAGACCAGCGCCGCGATGATGTCGGTCAGCTCCGGGCCGACGAAGTTCGAGACCAGGAACTGCACGATCGCGAACGAGACACCCGTGACGAGCACCGCGGGAAGGACCTCCCGCATGCGCCGGAAGCCCGCGAGCACGGTCACGAGATAGGCGGGGATCAGGATCGAGAAAAGCGGAAGCTGGCGGCCGACCATCGCCGACAGGGCGAGCGTCGTGTTGGTCACCGGGTGGCCGATGATCGGAGCGATCAGGCTGCCCAGTGTCACCACCGGGATGCCGATCGAGCCGAACGCCACGGGCGCGGTGTTGGCGAGCAGCGCCAGCACGGCCGCCGTCACTGGTTCGAACCCGAGGCTGGCGAGGATCGAAGCCGTGATCGCGACCGGCGCCCCGAACCCCGCGATGCCCTCGAGCAGCGCGCCGAACGAGAAGGCGACCAGCAGCGTCTGCAGCCGCCGATCGGTGGTCAGCCGGGTCAGCGAGCGCTTGATGACGTCGAAGTCCCCGCTCGCGACGGTCAAGTTATGGAAGAAGACGGCGTTCAGCACGATCCAGCTGATCGGCCAGAGCCCGAAGGCCATGCCCTCGGTCGCCGTAGCGACGGTGACTCCGAACGGCATGCCCCACACCACCCAGCTCAGGATGAACGCGGTGAGCATCGCCGCCAGGGCGCAGATCCACGCCGGCAGGCGCAGGACCGCGAGCAGGACAAACAGGACGTAAAGCGGAAGCCCGGCGACCAGGGCCGAGAGAAGCAGGCTGTCCAGCACAGGCTGGTACTGCTGATGAAAAACCAGAAAGACGCTCATCGCGCCCATTCCCCCAAAAGACGCGTGCCAGTATCCCCACGAAATCAGAGGCTTCGCCTTGATTTCGCGGGGGCCCCTCAGGAGCCGAGGTTCAATTCAATCCGAATCCGCCCGAGTTTGCAAGTTAGACCGGCGCCACACGGTCACCGCGATGCTGACGATCCAGAAGAACACGGCGGCGCCCAGGAGCACCCATTCCGCGCCGCGGGGGAAGGGCGGCGGGACGGCTCCGTACCGCCCGAGGTCGGCGAACTCGGTAGAGTCGGGCGAGTCCGTCGAGGCCAGGTAGACCGCGACGATGAACAGGCCGGCCCAGACCCCGCCCTCGAACCACCGGCCCATTCGCAGCAGTCCAAAGCCGGGAATCGCCGTCAGCAGCCAGAGGTCTTCGCGCGGTGGCGCGTGGTGCCGGCGCAGGTCGCGGATCACGGCGCCGGTAGCCAGCAGCAGTCCGGCCCCGGCCGCGTACCAGCCCGGGCCCATCAGGTCGGTCGGCATGAACGGGAAGGGGAGGCTGGCGAAGCGCGGCGTGGTCACGACCCAGGTGGCCCATCCGAACGACGCCACCAGGACGACCTCTGTGAAGAAGACGGCGATGACCGCGAGCCGGCCGTCCAGGGCCAGCGACGCCAGCATGCCGATGACGGCGAGCCAGCCCGCCGCCGACTCGATGCCGAATGTCTCGGCGAGGTGAGCGGGCGGAATGCTGACCGTCCACTGCGAGAGCAGCGAGATGATCGCGGACACGATGACAAGGAGGTCGAGGGGAGTCCGCGACCGCCTGTTGATGGCGATCGTTTGCACGGGCAGCACCTAGCGGGGCCGGGACATGAGATGCCGGCCGGACCTTCGGCGCCCAGGCGGACGCATCTGCGTCGTTGCCTCCTGCGCTCCTCGCTTGCGCATCAACGGATGCGCGCGCTCCGGTGCTCATCGGCGCCTAGCATCTGCGCCACCTGGATCACCGAATCTCTCGGCCAGCCCTCATGTCCAGCCCCGTATATTGCCAAGTCCAAATGACCGAGATCCGGCACGACATCCGGAACGTGGCGATCATCGCCCACGTCGACCACGGCAAGACCACGCTGGTCGACGCGCTGCTGAAGCAGAGCCATACGTTCCGCGAGAACCAGGAGGTCGGGTCGCTGATCATGGACACGAACGACCTCGAGCGCGAGAAGGGGATCACGATCCTCGCCAAGAACACCTCGATCCGTCATGGCGACGTGACCATCAACATCATCGACACACCGGGCCACGCTGACTTCGGCGGAGAGGTGGAGCGCGTGGTGAACATGGCGGACGGCTGCCTGCTCCTGGTCGACGCCGCGGAGGGCCCGATGCCGCAGACGCGCTTTGTCCTGCGCAAGGCATTCGAGGTTGGGCTGCGCATCATCGTCGTCATCAACAAGGTCGACCGCGCGCATGCGCGGCCGAAGGAAGCGCTGGAGCGGGTGCACGACCTGTTCCTCGAGCTTGCCGAGGACGCGGACCAGCTCGAGGCGCCGGTGATCTACGCCATCGCCAAGCAGGGCCGCGCCGGCTCGGCGCCTGACGCGCTTGCGCCTGACCTGGAGCCGCTCTTTGCCGCGATCGTCGAGCACGTGCCGGCGCCAGTCGTGCAGGCGGGCGGCTTCCAGATGCTCGTCGCCAACCGCGCCTACGACGACTACACGGGGACGATGGCGATCGGCCGCATCACGCGCGGTTCGGTGCGCCCCGGGGACCCGATTGCGGTTCTCGGCGCCGAGGGCGATGCGCGTCGCGTGCGCGTCGTGCAGGTCATGCTGTACCGCGGCCTCGAGCGCGTGCCCGTGCCAGGCGCAAGCGCGGGTGACATCGTCGTCCTGACCGGGCTCGAGGACGTTGCGATCGGCGACACGCTGGCCTCTCCCGATTCACCCGACCCTCTGCCGCGAATCGAGATCGACGAGCCGACGGTGCGCATGACGTTCGGCGTCAACACCTCGCCGTTCACCGGCCGTGAGGGCAAGTTCTCGACCACGCGCCAGCTGCGAGCGCGGCTGTACAAGGAGCTGGACACCAACCTCGGCCTGCGAGTCGAGGAGACGTCGCAGGCGGAGCGGTTCCTGGTCAGCGGTCGGGGCGAGCTGCACCTGGCCGTGCTCATCGAGACCATGCGGCGAGAGGGCTACGAGTTCGAGGTCTCGCGGCCGGAGGCGATCGTCAAGGTCGTGAG
>WNEY01001299.1_pt1 | contig 17870 bp, 14 predicted proteins | sample 5400531 | NCBI WGS metagenome assembly WNEY01 (sample SAMN13153338, study PRJNA577476) | soil metagenome | isolation source: 200 cm saprolite under Douglas fir tree site 1 | place: USA:California | collected 2015-04-18
GGCCGTGCTCTCGACGTGGCGCCCGATGCGGTTGACGTACCGGAACAAAATTTCTTTTACCACGATCACCACAATCAGGATGGCGAGCGTGAACGGCGCAGGGCCGTGATGCGGCGTGAGAATTTCGCGCACGCTTTGAATGGCCAAACCGAGTGCGGCCGCGAGCACGCCGAGGGCCACAACCACCGCCGCGATCGGTTCCGCTTTGCCGTGTCCGTAGGGATGCGTTTCGTCCGGCGGACGGGCCGCGAATTTCAATCCGCCCCAAATCACGAATGAGCCCGCGATGTCGAGGGCGGACTCGATGCCGTCGGCGATGAGGACGTAGGCGTGGCCGAACAAACCGCCGAGAATTTTCGCCGCGGCGAAAATCAAGTTCACGAGCATGCCGAAAAGCGCGACGCGCGCCCCGGTTTGCAGATTGCTCGCGGAAGCCTGAGGATGCAGCGCCGAAGTCATCGATGAATCAAAATATAAAGGCGGTCGTTTACGAAAGGCACGGAAATCCGGCGGAAGTTTTACGTGTGGAGACTCAGCCGTGGCCAACGCCGGCGGCGGACGAGGCGGTTGTGCAAATGCGCGCGGCGCCAATCAACCCGGCCGACCTCAATGCAATCGAAGGAAAATATCCGGTGCGACCTGAACTTCCGGCGACGCCAGGGTTCGAAGGCGCGGGAGTAGTTGTCGATCTTGGCAGCGACGTCACAGGAATGACAGCCGGGGCGCTCGTTATCCTGCCGCACAATCTCGGCGCTTGGCGCGAAGCCGTTGCCGTAAAAGCGAGCAAACTGGTCGCGGTCCCACCGGAGATCGAGCCGGTGCATGCGGCAATGTTGAAAATCAATCCAATGACCGCCTGGCGTTTGTTGCACGATTATGTCGATCTGAAGAGCGGCGATTGGCTGATTCAAAACGCGGCCAATTCGGCAGCGGGCCGGGCGGTGATTCAGATCGCGAACGATCTGGGCTACAAAACTGTAAATGTCGTTCGCCGCGCCGAATTGATCGATGAACTGCGCTCAGAAGGCGGCGATGTCGTGTTTGTGGATGGAGAAAATCTTCGCGAGGAAGTAAAGAATGCGATGAGCGGCGCACCAGTCCGATTGGGATTGAACGCAGTCGGCGGTGAAAGCGCGCTGCGCCTTGCCAACTGCCTCGCGCCGGGCTCAACGATGGTAACCTTCGGCGCGATGAGTTTGCAGCCGCTGAAAATCCCAAACGGCCTGCTCATTTTCAAAGATCTTCGTTTCCGCGGAATTTGGATTAACAAGTGGTACGACAACGCGACCATGGCCGAACGGATGGATGCATTTCGGCCACTCTTCGAAATGGCCAAGCGCGGACTGTTGAAAACGAAAGCGGAAAGAGCTTATCCGATAAGCGAAGTCAAAGCCGCGGTTACACACGCCGCGCAGGGAAAACGCAGCGGCAAGATTATTTTTGAATTTTGAATTGTAGGGCGCCGATTTTCGCCGCCGCTGGAAAAAGATGGCGGCCGACGTGGCCGATCTGCAACCTTGCGATTTAGACCATGCTCAGGGTAATTGTTGTCGGTGCGGGCATTAATGGTGTCACTGCCGCGATTGAACTAAAAAAACGCGGCCACAAAGTTGTTCTTGTCGATCCAGGGCCGCTGCCGCATCCGCTGGCCGCGTCCACCGATATCAGCAAAGCGGTCCGCACTGCTTACGGCGCTGATGAATATTACACAGCGCTGGCGGAGCGCGCGATTCCATTGTGGCGAAAGTGGAATGAGGAATTCGGCCTCGAGTTGTATCACGAGACTGGCGTTTTGTTCGTTCGGCGCGAGCTCATGCAGCCTGGCGATTTTGAATACGAAAGCTGCAAAATATTTGAGAAGCGCGGACACAAGTTTGAACGACTCAATTCAGCAAAGCTGCGCAAACGTTTCCCCGCATTTAATGCAGAACGCTTTCACGATGGTTTCTTCGATCCCGAAGCGGGTTATGTGGAGAGCGGGCGGGTCGTCGTTACGCTCGTTGAGCAAGCACGATCACTCGGCGTTGAGTTAGTCGAAGGGATCAAGTTCATCGCATTGGATGAAAACGATAATTCGGTCAACGGCATTGTCCTGCAAGATCGACAACGAATTGGCGGCGATGCCGTCGTTGTCGCAGTTGGAGCGTGGACGCCGTACGTGCTGCCGTTCACGCGAAAATTCTTTCGCGCAACGGGACATCCGGTATTTCATCTCAAACCTGACAAACCGGAACTTTTCTCGCCGCAACGTTTTCCCTTCTTCGGCGCCGATATTTCGACGACGGGCTATTATGGTTTTCCGCTCAATCGTGAAGGCGTGGTGAAAATCGCAAATCATGGACCCGGCCGCGAGATGTCGCCGGAATTGCCCGAGCGCACGGTCACTCCGGAAGAGGGAAAAAAGTTGCGCAAATTTTTGACCAACGCAATTCCCGCGCTGACAGAGGCGCCAATCGTTTACACGCGGATTTGTTTGTACTGCGACACGCACGATGGAGATTTTTGGATCGCGTCCGATCCGGAGCGACGCGGATTGGTTATTGCAACCGGCGATAGTGGTCACGGGTTCAAATTCGCGCCGCTGCTTGGCGAAATCGTCGCAGACGCTGTGGAGGGCAAATCGAATCCGCTTTTGGAAAAATTTCGCTGGCGACCGGAAGTGCGTTCGGGCCTTGCCAAAGAGGCTGCGCGCTTTCAAGAGAATCTGTAGCGGCGGTCTATGACCGCCGAAATGGTGCGCCGCTCATAGAGCGCCGCTACAGCTAGATCGACAATGGAGCCGCGGGGACGTGAGCGACATGGATGGGCGACTCGAACGGGTGAGCTTTCGGGAGAAAGCGAATCAATTACTCCTTTTGTGCGGGTTCTTTTTTCCGCTGGCGTTTAAGCAAGGTGATTTGTTTTATGCGCGCGGAATCGGACGGGCTCCAGGTCGCGACATCCGGATCGTCCTTGAAAGCATTGTGCACGAGGCGCCGTTCGTAGGAATTCATCGGCTCGAGCTGTAAGGAACGGCCAGTAATGCGAACGCGCTCCGCCAATTCGCGGACGCGCTGCACAATGCGGTCCTCGCGCATGGAGCGGTAGTGCTCGCAATCGACGATCACTTTCGCCGCGTCCCGGTCCTTCGTTTGTAACAGCCGGTTGAGAAGAAACGTGATGGCTTCGAGTGTTTCGCCGTCGCGCCCGATCAGGCGCCGGCTTTCCTCAGTGTAAATTTGCAGAACCAGGTTGCCCGCCTCGTTCTGCGACTCCTCGATTTGCACGACAAAACCGAGATAGCCGAGGATGGTGTCGAGTAATTCCTTCGGTGTCATCGGTTTTTTCGTTTCGCGGCGACCGAACGCTTTTCGAGCGTTGGCGCGGGTTGTCTTTTGTTCTGATAAAATTGCAAGATGCTGAAAAGATTCTGCGTCGTGTAATACAATGCCAGAGCGGCAGCAAAATTGTAGCAGATAAATAAAAAGATGAGCGGCGTGAACATCATCACCCGGCGCTGGGTGGCATCGCCGGTCTTGGGCGTCATTTGCATCAGCCAAATTTGCGTCGCGGCCATGCAGAGCGGAATGATGTTGACCGGCCAGCCGAGCACGGGCAGATGGGCAACCGTGTCCGGTTGCGAAAGATCACGCACCCAGAGAAATTTTGCGTTTCGCAATTCCACCGCCTGGCCGAGCATTTTAAACAGGCCGAAAAAGATCGGAATTTGAATCACCATCGGCAAACAGCCGCCGACCGGATTGATGCCGTACTCCTTGTAAAGCTTCATCACCTCCTGGTTCATGCGGGTGGGATCATCTTTGTATTTCTCGCGCAGCTCCTGCATTTTCGGCGAGAGCGCAGACATCTGGCGCATGGAACGGTTCGCTTTGTTTTGGATTGGCCAGAGCACAAGCTTGATGATGGTGGTAAGAGCGAGAATGGCGGCCGCGTAATTTCCGAGCAGGCCGTGCAACGAGTTCATGAAATTAAGCAGAAACTGGCAGACGATCTTGAACATGCCGAAGTCCATGATCTCGGCTTCGTTGTGCTCGAGTTGCGCGAGCCGATGGTAAAGCTTCGGGCCGGTGTAGATCTCAAACCGCGCGCTGTAAGTTTGTCCGGGCTGTAATTGAAAGCCGGGCATGCCCAGCGCGCCTTCGATTCCGAAGCTTTTTTGATCCGGCCAGCGCGCGATTTCGAAACGACGAGCCCAGGCGCCGTTCGCCTTGGCCGTGAGCGGCGCGATCAACGTGGTAAAAAACTGATTGCTCACCGCAACCCATTCCGCGCCCGCGACATTTTGCTGGTAAAAGGGTTGCGCGGTACGCTGACCCACACCAAAAAATCCGCTGCCGCCTCCGAACCAGCCGACATCGATGCCTTTTGCCTTTCCATCGATGCACCAGACGAGTCGGGTGTAGGAAGGGTAATCTTTCGGATGAATTGAAGCAGCACCTCCAAGCGCGACAAAGTAGCCGGGGTTCGCGTAGGGCGCGGCGCCGCCATTCTCAAGATCGACATCGAGCTCGGCGACGAAGTTGTCTTTTGCTTCCGCGGACCTTTGGAAGAAAAACTTTTTTCGAATCGTGACGCGCTCGGCCAGCGTGCGCTCGAATCGTATAACATCCCCTTCCCGCGCGATTTTGTATTCCGGCAAGAGCGGAGCGGCGGGATTGTCGATGATTGCGCCGATCGGCAAGCGGTCGGAAGAATTCAAGGTCACGTGCGCATTCTGTTCCGCCTTGTGATTGAGCAAAATCGCCTCGGCGATGCCGCCGCCGCGATTTGTAAGACGGAGCTCAACGTCGGAATTGCGGAGCGTCTCAACCGCTTCTTGAAACGCTGGAATTGTTTCCGCCGCTACTGCCGCCGCCTCAGGCGCCGGAGAGGCAGATGATGGAGGCGCGCTAGGCGCGATTACTGGAGTCGACGAAACTGGCGCGGCAGTTGTTCCGGGCGCGGCGAGCGGTTTTGGCCGGATCTGCTTCGCGAGATAAACTTCCCACAAAACCAGGCCGACCACGCAAAGTATAACGGCAATCCACGCGGTTCGATCCATAAAAATTGTCGCCCTGGCTATTCACAAACGAGCGGATCAGTCGCGTAATTACGGGAAGTGCGAGGCGGCACCGGATCGCGCCCGCAACCGCCCCAAGGTTGACATCGTACGATTCGTTTTGATCCCAGCCAGATCCCCTGCCAAAAGCCATGCGTTTCCACTGCTTCCAAAAAATAGGCCGAGCACGTCGGTTCGAATCGACAACCAGAGCCGGGCCCGCCGATTAAGGACAAGAGCGGCGAAAGCGTGCATTGATAGATGCGAATAAAAGCGCGAACCAGCCGGAGCATCAGGACGCTAGAATAAAAGCGCGCTTTGCCAGACGCAACCATTCATCTTCTAACTGGCGATAACTTGCGCGCGCAGCGTTCGCTCGCGCAATCGTCACAATCCACTTTGCATCGACAATCTCTTGCTGGTGGTTGCGCACGATCTCGCGCAGGCGACGACGCACCCGGTTGCGCACAACCGCGCTACCGAGCCGACGTCCCGTGACGAAGCCGGCGCGGAAACCGTGAAATTCTTCCGCCGCGAGCACGCCAAGAATCAGCAGCCCGCCATGATGGGCGCGGCCTTCTCGACGGACGCGCTCGAATTCAGACGCGCGGGTCAACCGCCGGCTTTTTGGAAACGAAAGCGAACGGCGCAACAGCATATCAAATTGTCGATCTTGCGATGATGCCGCAGTTACGACAATGCGCGAAGATCGCAGTACAGTAAGAGCCTTCCCGCGATCAGTGCGCAGGAGGACTTTGCGAAAGCTAAAATCGCTCCCGGAAAATTATGGAGCGGGTGTGGAAGTTGTGGTCGTGGTCGATTCGGTCTTTGTCTCGCTGCTGGGCGAAGAGGTGGTATTGATTGTCGTGTTCGACTCCGTCTTGCTCGAAGTGGCAGGAGATGGATTGACGATCGTGGTGTTGCTTTCCTTCTTCTCCGCAGGCGGGTTCACCGTAGTTTCCTTTTGCTCACAAGCCACAAGCAAAGCCGCGCCCGCCAAAATGCAGATGCATTTTTTCATAGATTGAAAAACCGAATTCTTTACTGAGTGATTCAATTACGGTGTCGGCGAAGGCGATTCCACGGGAGTCGTAGTCGTCGTCGTTTCCGTTGGAGTCGTGGCCGTAGTCGTTTCGGGTGACGCTGTCGGACTTGCGGCCGGCGCGGTGGTTTCGGTTTTCTGTTCACAAGCCGCGAGGAGCGCGGCGCCAGCCAGAATGCAGATGTATTTCTTCATAGGTTTTGGATTGCGAGGCCCAATATTGAGTTAATGATGAATCGGAGCAAGCTTCCTTTTCGGCCTTACATCAAATCAAAACGGTGGCTCGAATGGCAATCCATGCGCATCGGCCACCGCGCGACAGGTCAGCTTCCCGTTGCGGGTGTTGATTCCGCCCGCCAAGGCGGGTTGCTCCTTACAGGCTCCCTCTAAACCGAAATCGGCGAGCAACTCCACATACCGATAAGTCACGTTGGTGAGCGCCTGAGTAGCAGTGCGGGCGTAGGCGGCCGGCATATTCGCCACGCAATAATGAGTGACGCCTTCCTCGACATAAACTGGATTGAGATGCGTGGTCGCCCGCGAAGTTTCCGCGCAGCCTCCTTGATCGATGGAAATATCAACCAGCACGCTGCCGCGTTTCATTTTTCGCAACATCGCACGCGTGATCAGTTTCGGCGCTTTCGCCCCGGGCAGCAACACGGCGCCGATGAGCAAATCGCAATCCGGCATCAATTCCTGCAGGTTCGCTTCGCTCGAATAAAGCGTGTTCGTAGCGCCCATCGCGAGATCGAGAAAACGCAGTCGTTCAAGATCGACATCGAGAATGATCACGTCGGCGCCGAGACCAGTGGCCATGCGGGCCGCGTTCACGCCAGAAGTTCCACCACCGACCACCACGACACGACCAGGCAAAACGCCGGGGACACCGCCAAGCAGCACGCCGCTGCCGCCGTTATATCTTGCCAGAAAATTCGCGCCCATCACTACCGACATGCGCCCCGCGATCTCGCTCATCGGTTCGAGCAATGGCAAACGATTCCCGACCTGGATCGTTTCATAAGCAACACCGGTCACACCCGATTTCAGCAGAGCTTCGGTGAGCGCTTTGCTCGCGGCGAGATGCAAATAAGTGAAAAGAATCTGGCCTTTTCGCAAAAGTGGAAATTCGGATTCCAACGGTTCTTTCACTTTCACGATCATGTCGGCGCGCGCGAAAACGTCTTTCGCAAGATCGACAATCTCCGCGCCCGCTTTGACGTATTCTTCATCAGGATAGCCGGAGCCAACGCCCGCGCCTTTTTCCACGAGCACCGAATGCTCACGCCGAACCAATTGCCCCGCGGCCGAGGGTAGCAGCGCAACGCGTTGTTCCTGCTCCTTAATTTCCTTCGGAACGCCGATGATCATTGATCAGTGATAGGTGACCAGTGACGAGTGACAAGCTAAAACAAATCGAAGCAAATGCGACGCGTCACTAATTGAGTGACGGGTCATCCGGAGCAACCGCCAGCATCTTATACCAGGGCCCCAGACCGCGCATGATGTCGAACCAAAGTTTTGGCAAACGATCGGGTTCCAGGACGGAGCGACTAGGTTTTTGCAGCAGCCATGCTTTTTGCTTGAGCTCGGCCTCAAGCTGTCCCGCCTCCCAGCCCGCGTAACCTACAAATGCGCAGATTGACGCGAGATTCTGATCTGCCTCTTCGTTCGCTTCCTTCAAGCCGACATTGTGATTGAGCTTAAGCCCTTTGCCTTTTTGCCACTCGAACGCCGCAAACATCAGTTGATTCTTCCCAACCGGTCCGCCGAGAAAGACCGGCACGTCAGCGAGACCATCGGGCGGCGTCTCGCTCACTAAATCGGCCACCTGTTTATCGAGCGGCCGATTGATGATCACTCCCAGCGCACCGTCGCTTGGATCATGCGCAGAAATAAAAAGCACCGCGCGCCGAAAATTGGGGTCGAGCATGTTAGGATGAGCGACGAGCAACGAGCCAGCCAGGCTCGGTGACGTTTCGCCGTGCAGATTACGCATACAAAACTAGAACGCTCGAAGCAGGTTTATGCAAGCGCCACTAGTACTGCTCGCATCGTCTCGCTGAAATGCGGCCGCGCAGCCCAAAAGATCGACCCGCTTCGCGCCAAAGGCAGCCGATTAAATCAATCAGCTGGGTCGCCCGGCTTCCTCTCTTTGTCATCGAGTGCCGATCGCCAGTCGCGGTTGAAGGAGCTGCCCGGTGACGCCGGGTTTGGCGACAAGTTCTTTGCCAACCTGGCCGGCCTTCGCATAAGTTCACGCAAAATTTTGTTGCGACGGCCCGTAAGCTCGATTACTAGCACCGAAGTTTTCCAAGATTGTTCTGGGGGGAACAGCCGCCCTTCACGTCCATCGGGCGTGGGGGGCGGTACTTTTTTCGGGGTGAAAAGAAAACGCCCGACGTTCAACTTTCAACGCTCAATGTCGAAGTCAGCAGAGTCGGGACGATTTTCGTGGCCGATCGCGTTCACGTTCCTCGGGCTGATCATCGCCGCTGTTGTCATCATCGTTTTCCTGCGTCTGGAGAGCTGGCCGGCGCGAACGGCGGCGCAAGGCACGACCGAACTGGAAAGACTTGGCAGGGATCTGCGGTCGGCTTTTATCGACGTCGCGCATTTGCAACCGCGCATCACGATTAATAATCGCGTTTATCTGGAACAAAGCATACCTACGAGCGAACTCGTGATTCTTTCCCGCCGAATCGAAGTGGAGCATGAGTTGTTGCACTCCTGGGTGGGAAGCGCAAAGCGCGTAAAACTTCACGGCACTTTTACGGTAAAAGCTGGCTTTGATTTGCGGCAGGACCTGGCTGTCGACATCGGTACGGACGAAATTGTCGTGCAGTTGCCGCACGCTCAATTGCTCGGCGTGGAGCAGGAGCGCGTGGATGTGCTCGCATTTGAAAATGGTTTTTGGAACCGCATTTCCGCAAACGATGTCCAAAACGAATTGTCAATCTTGCCGCAACTCGCCCGGGAAAAAGCGGCCGAAAGCAATTTGCCCTCGGAAGCCGAAGATGCATTAGAGAAGCAACTCCACGAGCGCATTCACACGCGCCAACCGCTCAGACTTGTTTTCACGAGCTCGACCAAAACCGATTAGCGCCGCCGGAATCGCCTAGTCGTCAGGCCTGCCGGGCCGAGAAGAGCTTCCCCCGGGGAAACTTTGTCGCTAAAGCAATGAATCACCGGTGGCATTCACGAATCGACTTTTATTGGCCATGCTGCTGAGCGTTCTCGCTCTGCTATTTGCCATCTGGTTTTCGCCACCGGCTGTCTCGAATGGCCTTCGCATGTGGATCTGGTGGAGAGCGCGGCAGCAAGGTCTCACGGTCAAGATCGACATAATAGATGCGCCCTTCTTGCGTCCGGTGGTGCTGCGCGGATTTCACATGGCCAGCGCGCGTGATTCGGCGTTTCACATCGAGGTGAACGCGGTACGGGCAACAGTCGGTTTGAGTCTCAAAGCCATTGTGATGCACAGGAGCGAGCGGGCGATTCGAACTCTCTCGACTGAAGGATTGCGTCTGGAGATCCACCGCAGCAACCCCGCAGGAATATCGCTGACGGAGAGCGGCTGGGCGACTTTGCAAAAGTTGCTCCCAGGCAGTCTCGACCTCGGGCGCTTCGATTTGCGCGTCGAAGATGGACCCGCTGTGATCTTGTTGCGGAATGTTTCTCTTTCCGCGAGCGAAATAGATGCCGGGCGCTTCAGCGCGGACGAGGTCACAATCGCATCGCCCTGGTTTCGCCAAACTTTTTCGCATCTGCGCGGAGCAACAAAATGGGAGGATAATCGTCTGACGCTTGCCGGCCTCAGCCTGACCCGCGGCCTCGACTTGCCATCGGTCACCGCCGACTTGTCGCGCCTCGGCAAAAAAACCGTCGGACTCGACTTCGATGTGGAGGTGTTCGGCGGAAAAATTCGCGCCAGTATTTCAAATGAATGGCGCCCTCATGTTTCAAATTGGAACATGATGGGGTCGGCCGCAGATATTTCTCTCGCGCAAACCTCGGAAGCGATCGGATTGACCGATCACGCGGGCGGCTTGCTCCACGCTTGCAAGTTTACTTTTCGAGGCGATCCGCGCGACGTGACGCACGCGACCGCGTCGCTATGGACTGAGGTCACCGGCCTCACTTGGCGGGATCGCGCGGCAGACGTGATTATGCTCGGCGCCGCACTCTACAATCGACAGGTCGAAGTCGAGCAAATCTACATAAAGCAAAAAAACAATCAGCTCACCTTGCGCGGCGAGGCGTCATTTCCCACCACTTCGTCGGATTGGCTCAAGCCCGATTTTCGCGGCGATATCTCGGCGTCGATCAGTAATCTCGGCGATTTCGCCGGTCTCTTTGGCGCCAATCCTGGCGATTTCGCGGGAGAGATCGCGGTCGAGGGAATTATAAATGCCCGCGAACGTAAAATTGGCGGACATCTTACTGCTACCGGTTCTGCGCTCACGCTCTTCAAAGCTCCGATCGACCTGTTGACGGCCCGGATAAATGTGAAACTGACACAGCTTGAGATTGAAGAATTGAAATTGGAACGCGGTAAAGATTTTCTGAACGCGCAAGGCGAGATCGACATGTCGCATGAGCACGGTTCTCGTGGAACGCTCGCGCTCTCCGTCCGTAGCCTTTCCGATTATGCACCAAACCCGCTGCTTTCATCTTCACTCGGCTTACGGCTAATTTTCCAGGGTCGCACCGCTTCCATCGATTCACTGCAGGTGCACGATGGGCCAATCGAGATTGCGTTCAATGGCACAATCGACTTTACCGATCTCCAAAATGTCGGAATCACCCTTGTTCCAAGCCAGGTGCTGTTCGATCTCAGTTGGCTGTCCGCCGTCGATTGTGTAAACGCGTTGCAATTCTTTCCAGTCGGAAACGCGGCGGAGCCTTTGTCGGCAATTGAAAAGATCGATTTGCATGGCGACGCACGTTCTGGCCATTGGAGCGTTGCATTAAAGAAAGATGCGGGCCCGGGTGAAGAAGATGCAATTTGCGCCGCGCCGGCCGGCCGCTCACTTAAGATTGGAGTTCGCGACAGAGGCGCGCCTGAGTTTGGCCAGGCCGCGCTTCGAGCTTTCCACTATGGCGATCGGCAATCGCTCAGCTTTTCGCTGGATCGACCATAACATTGCGGCGTTCTACCTTTGTCGAGACGAGCCAGCGCGAAAGCTTTTCCTCGAGGTCGCCGGTCAGATTTACTCGTAAATCTGCGCCGGCATCGACCCGCAATGAATTTCCGGTCGGCCGATCGAAAAGCAATTGCACCCGGCGTTGGCCGGGAGAACTGGCCAGAATTTTGCGCACCTCGCGCAATTCTTCATTCGTCGTCGCGGGCGAAAATTGTAAGAGCACAGCCGGCTCTTCAAAAGCATTTGTCGATCTTTCATTTGCGCTGGCGGCTCCGTTCGTTTTCTCCGCGCCAAGCACTTTCACTTTTTGCGCGGTGGCGCGAACGGAATCACCGCGTGTATCGACAGCTCCCTGAATTTCAACGACGCGTCCAAGCGCAAGCGCGTCCGACACTTTCACGTAAACATCATTCCAAATCACAACTTCGATCGTACCGCTCAAGTCTTCCATCCAAATAACCGCGAATGGCTTGCCTTCTTTTCGCGTGAATTTCTTGTCGAACTGCACGATGGCGCCGGCAGTTTTGAATTGTGATCGGTCGTCGAGCTCACCTAACGAAGCGATCGGTTGATAATTTTTCGCCGCAAAAAGATCGCTATAGGCATCGAGCGGATGCCCACTGACATAAAAACCAAGCAGTTCCTTTTCGTAAGAAAGCTTCTCGTGGTCGCTCCACGGCGCGATCGATCTCTTTCTTGTCGATGTTGTCGCAGTTATCGCTTCATCGAACAGCGAAACTTGTCCGGCGGTACGATCGCGATGTGCCGCGGCCGACGACGCGAGCGCCTGGTCGATACAAGCGAAAAGTTCCGCGCGATCACGCCCGAGGAAATCGAACGCGCCCACCTTGATCAAACTCTCGAGCATTTTTCGATTGGCGACGCGAGTTCCGAGTCGTCCACAAAAATCTTCCAGCGAAGCGAACTCCCCTCCTCGCTTCCGTTCCTGGATGGACATTGCCATGGCGCTTTCACCGACATGCTTGATCGCCGCGAGACCGTAGCGGATCGACATCTTTCCATTTTGCGATTCCGGGATGAATTTCAAGCCGCTGCGATTGATGTCGGGCGGCAAAATGGAGATCCCCATGCGTTTGCATTCGCCGACGAAGACAGAAATTTTTTCGGTGTTGTTGATTTCGTTACTCAACAAACCGGCCATAAATTCAACCGGATAATGCGCTTTGAGATAGGCCGTGTGATAACTGACGACGCCGTAAGCTGCGCTGTGGCTCTTGTTGAATCCGTAGCCGGCAAATTTTTCGAGTAAATCGAAGATCGCGTTCGCTTTTTTCCCGGGGATTTTGTTTGTCTTGGTGCAGCCTTCGATAAAGTTTCTGCGCTCCTTTGCCATCTTCTCCTTGTCTTTTTTGCCCATGGCGCGGCGGAGCAGATCGGCTTGCGCAAGTGAGTAACCGGCGAGTTTGCTCGCCGCCGCCATCACTTGCTCCTGGTAGATCATGACGCCGTAGGTGTCGGCGCAAATTTCTTCGAGCAGCGGATGGAGGTATTTTATCGGCGTAATTCCTTTCTTCGCTTTTACAAATTCCGGGATCAGTTCCATCGGACCGGGCCGATAGAGCGCGATCAATGCGATGATGTCATCCAGTTTTTTCACATCGAGTTGCTTCGACAAACTGGTCATCCCGCCGGATTCCATCTGAAAAAGGCCAATCGTCTCGCCCCGGTTGTAGAGCGCAAATGTGGCGGGATCATCGAGCGGAATATTCTCCAGAGAAAAATCCGGATCGCGTTTATGAATAAGCGCGAGCGTGTCTTCGATCACGGTTAGCGTTTTCAGTCCGAGAAAATCCATTTTCAGCAGGCCGAGATCAGTGAGCGGCCCCATCGGATATTGACTGATGACGTCGTTGCCTTTCACGTCGCGACAGAGCGGGATGTATTCGGTCAGGTCGCGATCGGCGATGACGACGCCGGCCGCGTGCACGCCGGCGTTACGGGACAAGCCTTCAAGAATTTTGCCGTACTCAAAGAGTTGTTTCGTTTCCTTCTCGGTCGCGATGGCGCGTTTCAGTTCGGCATTTTTCTCCGCGGCTGAATCCAGCGTGATGTTCAATTCATTCGGAATCATCTTCGCGATGCGGTCGGCCGCAGCGTACGGCAGCCCCATCACGCGCCCGACGTCGCGGACTACGCTCTTCGCTTTCAGTTTTCCAAACGTGATGATCTGAGCAACGCGGCGCTCGCCATATTTTCGGCGAACATATTCAAGAACTTCCCCGCGACGCGCCTCGCAGAAATCGACGTCGATATCGGGTGGCGAGATGCGATCCGGATTCAAGAAGCGTTCGAAGATCAATCCGTATTGCAGAGGGTCGATGTCGGTGATGCCGAGAACGTAAGCGACGATCGAACCCGCGGCCGAGCCGCGGCCGGGACCAACGGGAATTTTGCGCTCTTTGGCAAAATGGATGAAATCCCAGACGATTAGAATATAGCTGACGAACCCCGTTTTTTCGAGAACGCCCAATTCGTAATCGAGGCGCTGCGAAAGCTGACTGTCGATCGTGGCGCGGTCGCCGTAACGCTGCTGCAAGCCTTTCGCGCAAAGCTGGCGCAGGTAACCTTCGCGCGAAATTCCTTCCGGCGCTGGATACTCCGGATATTTCGATTTCCCGAATTCGATCTCTAAATTGCAGCCCTCCGCGATCTCCAGGGTATTTGTAATCGCTTCCGGAAGATCTTTGAACAACTCGCGCATTTCCTCGGACGATTTGAAATAAAGTTCCGGCGCATAGCGCATGCGGTTTTCGTCTTGCACCATTTTTCCGGTGCCGATGCAAAGCATGACGTCATGCGCGTTATGATCGCTGCGCCTTAGAAAATGAACATCGTTGGCCGCCACCAAACCGACGCCCAGGTCTTGCGCGATCCGCGGCAGAACTTGATTGCATTTCCGCTGCTCTTCCATGCCGTGGTCGTGCAATTCCATGAAGAAATTTTCCGCACCGAGAATATCGCGATATTCCGCCGCCGCTTGTTTTGCGTTGTCGATCTTGTTTGCCTGAATCGACGAATTCACTTCACTGGCCAGACAACCGCTCAGACCGATCAATCCATTGGAATGCGCGGCCAGGAGCTCTTTGTCGATCCTCGGCCGATAATGAAACCCGTCGAGGTGCGCGGTTGAGATTAACTTAATGAGATTGTGGTAGCCGGTCTCGTCCCGCGCCAGCAGGGTGAAATGATACGCCGCCTCGCGCATCGAACTTGATCGATCTTTATGTGAACGTGGGGCGACGTAGGCTTCGCAGCCGATGATCGGTTTGACCCCGGCCTTCTCCGCTTCCTGGTAAAACTCGATCGCGCCAAAAAGATTGCCGTGATCGGTCATCGCCACCGCCGGCATTTTAAATTCGGCCGCTTTTCTCATTAACTCCTTCATCCGCACCGCGCCATCGAGCAGGGAATATTCGGTGTGCAGGTGCAGATGAACGAAAGAGTCGCGGGGCATTAACTCTCAGTATAGACCGCGCGCACATTTGGCAAAAATTTTCCGCGCCTGAGCACAGAAAAATCGTGATTGCATCTGCGGCGTTGTGTTGTTAAGAGAGCGCGTGCCGCGTTTAGCTTTCGATTGCAAAAGACCGGGCGGCGCGAAGTTTACATCGACATGAAAAAACTGGAAGCGATCATCAAGCCGTTCAAACTCGAGGAGGTCAAGGAAGCGTTGGCCGAACTCGGCATTGAAGGGATGACCGTCACCGAAGTAAAAGGGTTCGGCCGGCAAAAGGGCCACACCGAGATTTATCGCGGCAGCGAATACACAGTCGATTTTTTGCCGAAAGTGAAAGTCGAAGTCGTGCTCGCGGACGACATGGTGGAGAAAGCCGTCAGCGTTGTGGTGGCGGCGGCAAAGACCGGCAAGATTGGTGACGGAAAAGTTTTTGTGCTTCCAGTGGAACACGCGGTGCGCATCCGCACGGAAGAGATCGGCGAGAAAGCGGTGTGACAAACGCCGCGCGATTGTCGATCTTACGTCAGAATCGAACCATCGGCGGCCAATTCGGCCGCGAAACATTTCGCGAATGAGTGATTCAATGAATTAACGATTTTCCTTTTCTCAACCCTCGACCTTAAACCCTCATCCTTCGAAATTATGGCCAAAGAAAAAACTCCATCCGACGTCAACAAAATGATCAAGGACAGCAACGTGAAACTTGTGGACTTCAAGTTCACCGACCTGCCCGGCACCTGGCAGCATTTCACGACTACCCTCACCGAGTACAACGAAGACATTTTCACCGATGGGATCGGTTTCGACGGTTCGAGCATCCGGGGGTGGAAGGTAATTAACGCGTCCGATATGCTCGTCATTCCCGATCCGACGACCGCTTGGATCGACATCTTTAATGCGGAACCGACCCTCAGTCTCATTTGCACGATTGTCGATCCAATCACACGCGAGCCGTACGATCGCGATCCACGCGGCGTGGCTGAAAAAGCGGAAGCGTACTTGAAGAGCACCGGAATCGGCGACACCGCCTTCTTCGGGCCGGAAGCCGAATTTTTTATTTTTGACGACGTGCGTTTCAGTTACGCGGCCAACTCCTCATTTCATCTTGTCGATAGCGTGGAGGGACATTGGAACAGCGCGCGCGAAGAGTTTCCAAATCTCGGCTACAAAATTCGCCCGAAAGAAGGTTACTTCCCAGTCTCACCGGCCGACACTTTGCAGGACATCCGCAACGAAATGTGCATCGAGCTCGAGAAAGCGGGCGTCCCGATCGAAAAACAACACCACGAAGTGGCGACCGCCGGACAAGCCGAGATCGATGTCCGGTTCGCGCCGCTCAAAGTGATGGGCGACTCGATGCAGTATTACAAATACATCATTCGCAACGTCGCCAGGAAGCACAACAAGTCCGCCACATTCATGCCGAAGCCGCTCTTCGCTGACAACGGCTCGGGCATGCACACGCACATGTCGCTTTGGAAAGACGATAAACCGCTGTTTGCTGGCAATGGCTATGCCGGCTTGAGCGACATGGCGCTTTTTTTCATCGGTGGAATTTTGCGGCACGCCTCCGCCCTCACCTGCATCACGAACCCGACGACCAATAGTTACAAGCGGCTTGTGCCCGGATTCGAAGCGCCGGTCAATCTCGCCTACTCGGCGCGCAATCGCTCCGCTGCGATTCGCATTCCGACTTATTCGGCCAGTCCGAAAGCCAAACGAATCGAATTTCGCACGCCGGATGCCTCCGCGAATCCATATATCGCCTTCTCCGCATTATTGCTGGCCGGCCTCGATGGAATCCAGAACCGCATCGATCCCGGCGACCCGCTCGACAAAAATCTCTACGAGCTGCCGCCGGAAGAACTCGCGCAAATCGCCAGTGTTCCGGATTCGCTTCGCGGCGCGATCGAAGCGCTCCAGACCGATCACGCATTTTTGCTCAAAGGGGACGTCTTCAACGAGGACTTCGTCGCCAACTGGATCGACATGAAACAAAAGGAATACGACGCGCTCCGCTTGAGACCCCACCCTTATGAGTTCAGCATGTACTACGACGTTTGATCTGCGGAATCGTAGGCATCTGACGTGCTGTCGTTCGCCGGAGATTTACGACCCGAATTAGATGAAAAAATGTTCGCCTTTAATTACGAACGTTCCTCTAATCATAGTTAGGCGACTCAGAAAGTCCATACAGCAGCAAAGAACCAAAAACCACAAAACAGAACACATGAACACAAGCACACGCGAAAACAGGAAAAGCATCATGAGCGCTGCAGCACTGCTCACATTTACGTTTGCCATCTTGCTGGCCGCTTTGCCCGCAGCATCCATCGCGGCCGATCCAGAGACCAAGGAGCACAAGCCGGTTATCGTGCAGCCCTCGGAGTTGCAATGGTCAGACAGTCCGGCTTTGCCCGCAGGAGTGAAGGTAAGCATTCTGTATGGCGACATGAAGAAAGCCGAACCCATCGGATTCCGAGTCAAGCTTCCCGCCGGAGGTATGATCGCACCCCACACCCACCCCGTGGATGAAAGGGTGACGGTTATTTCTGGAGCGTTCGCGATGGGCGAGGGCGAAAAGTTTGACAAGGCCGCGCTCAAAGATATGCCGGTTGGCAGCGTGGCAGTTTTCCCGCGAGGCTGTACGATGTTTGGCTTCGCGCGGGAAGAGACGATCATCCAAGTGAACGCCGAAGGCCCGTGGGGCATCAACGGGAAGAGTCGCCTAACCATACGATGCAGCGAACCGCGCCCCGCTCCGATGCGTAGCTTTGACTCGCTCGCGCCCGCTCACTCGGCCGTATGGCCTTTTCGTCCATGTCGCGGCTGCCCACCTCGCTCCATTCGTGTAGTTAGTTCGTCCAGCTTGCAGCCACGCGCGCTCTCGGGCGCGGTCGCTGATCTTGTGTCTCGTTAGACCGAACACTGAATTGGTATGCGCGAAGTTCAGATTAGCTACCTGATTGAGCACCCCGAATACATCTCGCAATTGGCGCAGTGGCTGTTCGAACAGTGGGGCTCTATTCTTGGCGAAGAAACCCCTGAGGCTCGAATCAAAAAACTGAAGACGCACATGAATCGAGATAAGTTGCCTATCGCATGGGTTGCGCATGCTAATGGACAAGTTCTCGGAACCGCCGCCCTTCGCGTGCACGATCTTGAGGG
>WNEY01001219.1_pt1 | contig 17866 bp, 14 predicted proteins | sample 5400531 | NCBI WGS metagenome assembly WNEY01 (sample SAMN13153338, study PRJNA577476) | soil metagenome | isolation source: 200 cm saprolite under Douglas fir tree site 1 | place: USA:California | collected 2015-04-18
AAGTGTGCTGGACCTGGCTCGCGCTGCCGCCGCCGAACTGCTCGGCCAGGTAGTTGGCCGTCGGGTTCGGGCGGAGCCCCGCTGTGATCTCGTTGGCGCCGACGGCCTGGTACTCGAACTGCTTAGCCCGCAGCGTGGCGTTCTCGCGCGTGGCCAGGCTCACGGCCTCCTCGAGCGTGAGCCGGTTCAGCCGCTCCTGAGCGCTCGCGCCGCCGGCAGCCAGCACGACCATCGCCCCAACTGCGAGAATCAGTCGACTCATCGTCCGCACCTCCTCGCTCCCGCGCGTTATGAGGGACAGGCGGCCGGCGTCCCGCTCTCGCGGCCGTCCACGACGATCCCTCCTTCAAGCACGTTGCTCTGCCGACCGTGGTCGTCTTCGATTTGCACGTAGTACCAGTACTTCCCCGGCCTCACGAAGCTGACCGGCACTTCCACATCACCCGCCGGTTTCCCCCCGAGCGCGGCGGTGTCAACTGGCAGATCGACGCGTCGGGGCTCGCGTGCCCGACGGAGCCTTCGAACGATTTCCACGTGAGCCCGAGCGACCGGCCCATGCGGCGCCTCGAAGTGGAAGCGCACGGTCAATGGACAGCCCGCCGCCGTCCGCGCCGGCACAAGCTCAAGCGCCGATATCGTCGGTCCGTCCGCCGACGGATCGTTCAGGTGAAACGGTCGACCGCATGCGCCGAGCACGGCGACCGCCGCGATGGCCAATCCCCATCGCCACCGGACGCTCGACCAGAGCGCAAAGTGTTCTTCCGACTGCTTCCGCGGGCCCACGGGCACCTCCGCGCATTCTTCCGGCCGAATGTGCCGGGCACTGATCGGCCGCCTGGCAGCCGCCGCCCACAGAGGGCGGACGATTCCGCCCTTCGGGACAGCGAAACTTGGGTGATGTGCCGCGGCTGCGCCGCGGCCAGGACGACGGTAGGAGCCTAGGACGCCGGTGGGGCGCGGGCTTCAGCCGGCGCCGACGGTCGCGCGACGACGTGGCGCGTGTCGGCCGGCCCGACCGAAGTGACGAGAACCAGGAAGGGCTGGAGGTTGTCGAGCGGGAAGAGGTCGACCGTGGCCCCGGCCGACGTGAGGAACACAACGACGTCGTCGAAGTCGGCGTCGTCGTAGAAGCCTTTCACCCAGACCGGGTCCGGCGGGCTGGCGTAGGCCATGGGAGTCAGCGGGACCATGACCGCCACCAGAACCAGGAGCAAGAGGCTTCGGAGCTTCATTGAACCTTCTCGATACCCTTTCGCGCCCAAAATGTCAAATGCATTGCGACCTATGCCGCAGCACCCCCGATGGGCCGGCCGCCGACCCACACGCGGCGCACATCGCCAAGCGCCTGGATCCGCTCGGCCGGATTGCCGGCCACCGCGACGAGGTCGGCCGCGTAGCCGGGCGCGATGCGGCCGACCAGCGCTCCCAGGCCCAGCAGGTCGGCGGCGCTGGACGTGGCGGCGCGAATGGCCGCGAGCGGCGACATGCCGTACTTCACCATCAGCTCGAGCTCGGGCACCAGCGAGCCGTGGGGATTGAGCGGCGTGCCCGAATCGGCGCCCGCGGCCACGGGCACTCCTTCGCGCAGCGCCAGCTGGAAGCTCGCCACATGAGCCGGAATCACGGCCTCGGACTTGCGCACCATGAACTCGGGGATGCCGGCGGCGGTGCCACCCGCGGCGATGGCCGCCGGCGCGATGAGGGTCGGGACCAGGTAGACACCGTCCCGCCGCATGCGCGCCACGATCTCGTCGGTCAGATAGATGCCGTGCTCGATGGAGCTGATTCCCGCCTCCACCGCGTCGCGGATCCCCGAGGCGCCGCCGGCGTGGGCCGCGGTCCGGCGCCCGGCCTTGGTCGCCTCCTCGATCGCGGCGCGCATCTCGGCAAGGGTCAATTGGGGCGAGGCCGGGTCCACGCCCGGCGTCATCACGCCGCCCGTGGCGACGATCTTGATCAGGTCGACGCCGGCCTTGAGCTGCTCGCGCGCCGCCTTGCGGGCGTCGTCGGGCCCGTCGGCCTCGCGCGCCAGCCAGTGGCCGTGCCCGCCCGTCATGCAGATCGGCCGCCCGGCGGCGAGGATGCGCGGGCCCACCACGAGCCCGTCCTGGATCGCGCGCCGCACCGCCAGCTCGCAGTATTCGCGGCCGCCCAAGTCCCGGACCGTGGTGACCCCGGCCTCGAGGGTCTGACGGCAACGCACCAACGCCTTGATGGCAGTGAGCGCCAGCGGCTCTTCCCTCAAGGGTCTCACCGGATCGGCCTCCGCTCCGAGGCAGAGGTGCACGTGGCAATTGATGAGGCCGGGCAGCAGGGTGAGGCCGCCCAGGTCCACGCGCTCGCCGCGCGGGGCGCGGCTTTCGTCGACGACGTCGGTGATGCGTCCGCCCGCGACGACCACCGCCCGGCCACGCGCCGGCTCGGCGCCCGTGCCGTCGATGAGACTCGCCCCGATCAGCACCGTCGTGTCCATTCAGATCTCCGGGACGACTCGCCGGGCGGGGCTGGGGCCGCTCCCACGGAACACGCTGCGTCGCAACCCAATGCGCCGACTCGTCACGGGCCACGAGAGCACGGTTCGCCGCCACACCAACACGCAGAAGCCACGGTTCCGACGGGAGCGGCCCCAGCCCCGCCCGGCGCTCAGGTGCACGGACTTCCAACTCATCACGCTAGAGCTTGAGCCGGGGATCCAAGGTATCCCGCAGCCCATCGCCAAAGAGATTGATCCCGAGCACCGTGAACAGGATGGCGAGCCCCGGGAAGGTGGCTAGCCACCATGCCGTGGAGAGATAGACACGGCCGTCGGCCAGCATGCCGCCCCAGGTCGGCGTGGGCGGCTGCACGCCCAGCCCCAAGAAGGACAGCGCCGATTCGATGACGATCACGCGGGCCATGTCCAGCGTCGCCACCACCAGCCAGGGCGTGAAGGTATTGGGCAGGACGTGACGCACGATGATGCGCCAGTTCCGGCTGCCCAGCGCGATCGCGGCCTGGACAAACTCACGCTCGCGGATGGACAGCACCTCGCCCCGCACGACGCGCGCGTAGACCACCCAGGACGACACGCCGATCACGATGATGATGTTCTCCAGGCTCGGTCCCAGCACGCCGATGACGGCGATGGCCAGCAGGATGAACGGGAACGCCAGCTGGACATCGGCGACGCGCATCAGGAAATCGTCCACGCGCCCGCCGAAGTAGCCGGCGGCGAGCCCGATCGCCAGCCCCAGCACGCCCGAGATGGACACCGCGGCCAGCCCCACCACAAGCGCCACCCGCGAGCCGAAGATGATGCGCGCCAGGATGTCGCGCCCCAAGTGGTCGGTGCCGAGCGGGTGAACGCGCCCCTGTGCGTCGGCCCATCCCGGCTCGCGCAGCCGCTGGCCGATGTCCTGCTCGAGGGGATCGAAGGGCGAGACCAGCGGCGCCAGGACGGCTGTCAGCACCGCCACGGCCACCACGGCCAAGCCGAAGAGGGCGGTGCGGCGGCGAATGAGGCGCCGCAGCAGCATGACCCACTCGCGCTCTCCCGCCGCGCGCGCCGGCGCGACCGCGATGGCTTCGCTGGCAATCGAAGGCGAAGTCATCTCAATCTGATCCGGGGGTCGAGGTAGGTGTAGACGAGGTCCACGAGGAAGTTGACGATGACGAAGGTGCTGGCGAGCAGAAAGACGGCCGCCTGCACCACGGGGTAGTCGCGGTTGAAGATGGCCTGCACCGAGAGCCGCCCCACGCCGGGCCAGGCGAAGATGGTCTCGGTGATCACCGAGCCGCCCAGGAGCGTGCCGAGCTCGATGCCCACGATGGTGACGATCGGAATCGAGGCATTCTTAAGGGCGTGCTTCCAGACCAGGGGCTGCTCGCTCAAGCCCTTGGCGCGCGCGGTGCGGATGTAGTCCTGCCCCAGCACCTCGAGCATGCCCGATCGGGTGAGCCGGGTAATGCGCGCCGTCGTGAACAGCCCAAGCGTGACGGCGGGCAGGATCAGGTGCTCCAGGCCGCCGCGGCCCGAGGACGGCAGCCAGTTGAGGCGGACCGAGAAGACGAGAATGAGCATGATGCCGAGCCAGAAGGTGGGCATGGCCTGGCCGAGCAGCGCCCCCACGGTGGATACGTAGTCCGCTGCGGTATTTCGCCTGACGGCCGAGATGATGCCGGCCGGGATCGCCAGGCAGAGCGCCAGAAGCAACGCGGCGCCCGCCAGCTGGAATGTCGCGGGCAGGCGCTCGAGCACCAGCGCCATCGCGGGCTCGCCATGGCGCAGTGATTCGCCGAAGTCGCCGCGGAGCGCCCCCTTGAGGAAGCGCAGGTACTGGACGACCCATGGGTCGTCGAAACCCATGGCCGTGCGGAAGCGCGCGATGTCCTCCGCGGTGGCGTCGGGCGGCAGGAGCAGGGCGGCGGGATCGCCGGTGAGATGCAGGATGCCGAAAACCACCACCGACACGCCGAACAGCACCAGCACCGACTGCCACAGCCGCCTCAGCAGGTATGAATTCATCCGCAGAATCCGTCATGGCGTCGGGGCCGGGGCGCCTCCCTCAACCACGAAAGGCAGGCAACGGGTTTCGGGAGGCATCCCCGGCCCCGGCGCCTCCAAGGAATCAACCGGACAGCTCCAGCCGCGCGACCGCCTCGATATGCGGCGTGTGCGGGAACATGTCCACCGGCTGCACCCACTCGAGCCGGTAGCCGCCGCGCACCAGCGCGCCCAGATCGCGCGCCAGCGTGGAGGGATTGCACGAGACGTACACGATGCGGGCCGGCCGCAGCGTGAGGAGGGCGTGGAGCGCTTTGGGATGGAAGCCCGCCCGTGGCGGGTCGGCCACGACCACCTCGGCGGTGATGCCCTTGGCGATCAGCGAGGGCAGGACGAAGCGGACTTCGCCCGCCAGGAAGGTGCAGTTCGCGATGCCATTGGCCTCGGCGTTCCGGGCCGCGTCGTCCACGGCCGCCTGCGTGAGCTCGACCCCGTACACCCAGCGGCAGCGGCGCGCCAACAGCAGGCTGATGGCGCCCGTGCCCGAGTAAAGGTCGATCACGGTTTCCGCGCCCGTGAGCCCGGTGGATTCGAGGACCAGCGCGAACAGCCGCTCGGCCTGAGCGGTATTGGTCTGGAAGAAGGAATTCGCCGAGACCTGGAAGGTGAGCCCGCCGATGGACTCGCGGATGTGGTCCCGGCCCCCGAGCAGGTGCTCCTCGACGCCCACGGCCACGCTGGCCTTCTTGGGATTGACGTTCATCACCACGCTGCTGGTCTGGGGCACGCGCGCCGCGAGCCGCGGGGCCAGCGGGGCCAGCTCCGAGACGGCGGGCGCCGCCGTCACCACATTGGCCATCATCTCGCCCGTGTGCTTGCCCTCGCGCAGCATGAGGAAGCGCAGCAACCCCTCGCCCGCCTCCTGCTCGTACGCCGTCAACGCGCGCTCGGCGAAGAAGCGACGGGCCTCGTCGAGCAGGGCATTCATCCGGTCCGACTGGAGCAGGCAGCGCTCGATGTCCAGCACGGAATCGTAGCGGTCCGCTTCGTGGAGCCCGACGATCAGATCTCCCCTCACCCCGACCCTCTCCCCCGAGGGGAGAGGGAGACGGCGGCCCTCTCCCCCGAGGGGAGAAGGATGCGAGGCGCGGGGAGGCGCCACGGTGAATTCCATCTTGTTGCGATAGCCGTAGAGCTCGGCCGCGCCCAGGATTGGGCGAAGCTCGACGGCGGTGAGCCCGCCGAGGCGCTCGAGGGCATCGGCGACCTGCTTGCTCTTGAAAGCGAGCTGGGCCGCGTAGTCGACGTGCTGCAGGCGGCAGCCGCCGCAGCGGCCAAAATACGGGCATGGCGCCTCGACGCGGTGCGGGGAAGGCTCCTCGACGGCCTCGATCACCGCCCGGCCGAAGCGGGAGCGGGCCTGTGCGAGCCGGATGCGGAGCCGGTCGCCGGGTACGCCGCCCGGCACGAATACGACATATCCGTCGGCCCGGCCGACCCCCTCGCCGCCGAATGCCAGGTCGTCGATGGTCAGGGACAGGACGTCCCCGCGCTTGGGCCTGGCCATGGTAGCGACACTATAAAGGTCGGTCGGAGACGAGTCAATTTGACGGCTTCCCGAGAATGTAGCGGGCGGGTTCACCCTCAAGTATCATGGGGATCTATGAGTCGGGGGAAGTTCACCGCCCCTGTCCGGGTGAGTGAGGTGCTGGCGGCCGCGGTGCCCGAGCTCGGCGAGCGGATGCTCGAAGAGACCATCCGCAAGGAGTGGCGCCTCACGGTGGGCGCGGACATGGCCCGGCGCTCTCAGCCGGCCGAGTTGCGGTCGGGGACGCTCACGGTGCTCGTGGACAATTCGCCGTGGCTACAGGAAATGCACCTGCGGTCCGCCGAGCTGCTCGAGGTCTTGCGGGGCCGCTACGGCACCGCGGTGAGCGCGCTCCGCTTGGCCTTGGGCCGGCTGGCGCGCAAGCCCGAGCCGCCCGCGCGGCGGCGGGCGGAGCCCGAGGCGAGGCTCACCGACTCGGAGGCGCTCGAAGTGGAGAAGACGGGCGCCCAGCTGAACGACCCGACGCTGGCCGCCGCCTTGCGGCGGCTGATGACCAAGGATCTGATCGCGCGGCGCCAGGCCCGACCCGCGGGCCCGGGTGATCGCCGGGAGGACGCATGAGCAGCCGGACGTCGACGTGGCTCCGCATCCAAATCGCCCTTGGCGGCATCGCCGTCGCGGCCGCGCTGTTCGGCTGCGCCAATCTCGCGTCCGGGCCTACCGTCGAAGGGGGAGAACTCGCGTCGCCGCCGCTGCGGCGGGCCTTCCTCGTCGATAGCCGGGCCGAGGCCTACCAACATTTCGCCGTCGCCCAGCTCAAGGCGCGCGCCGGGCAGTTCCCGGACGCCGTCGCCGAGCTGCGCGAGGCGATCAAGTACGATCCGACCAGCGCTGCGCTGTGGATCCAGCTCTCCCAGTGGCTCGCGCGGACCAATGACGTGCCTCAGGCGCAGGAGGCGGCCCAGAAGGCCATCGCCCTCGAACCCAACAACTCGGAGGCCCACCAGGCCCTGGCCGAGCTGCTCAAGCGCCAGAAGCGTTTCCCCGAAGCAGTGCAGGAGCTGGAAAAAGCCATTGCGCTCGCGCCGCAATCGCAAGAGGCCTATCTCGCGCTGGCCCAGCACTACTTCGAGCAGAAGGATTTCGACAAGGCGCGCGCCGTCCTCCTCCGGCTGGGCGCCGCCCAGCCCCGGCTGGCCCAGACGCAGTACCTGCTGGGTCGCGTCGCGATCGAGACCGAAAAGTGGGACGAGGCCATCGTCGCGCTCAAGAAGGCCGTGGACATGGATCCCGACATGGACGCCGCCTGGTCGGCGCTCGGCTTCGTCTACGAGTCGCGCAATCAGCTCGAAGAAGCGGTCAAGATCTACAAGCAGGCCATCAAGGCGAACCCCGACAACATGGGGTTCATCGAGCGGCTGGGCGACCTGCTGGCCAAGCTCGGACGCTACAAGGAGGCCCAGGAGGAGATCGAGGCGCTCGTCGACTCGCTGCCGCGCGACCCGCGCGTATGGCTCAAGCTGGGCGCGCTGCACTACGAGCAGAAGCAGTGGGACAAGGCGGTGTCCGCCTTCCGCCAGGCCGTGCTGCTCGAGCCCACCAATCTCCGGACACGCTACTTCCTGGCGACGGCCCTCATGGACGCGGGCAATGACGACGAGGCGCGGATCGAGCTCGAGAAGATCCTGCGTGCCGACCCGCGCTCGGTGGACGCCCGCGTGCAGCTGGGCTTCCTGCACGGCCGCGCCAAGCGCTACGACGAGGCCGTCAAGGTGCTGCAGGAGGCCGTCAACCTGGAGCCCAAGCGCGCCGAGCTCTTCCTCTATCTGGGCTCGGCGTACCAGCGCGCCAATCAGTACGACCGCGCCGTCGCGGCGCTGAACGAGGGGCTGTCGCTCGACGACAAGCAGAAGGACCTGCATTTCCAGCTGGGCGTGGTCTTCGAGAAGCAGCAGCGCTTCGACGACGCCATCCGTCAGTTCCGGAAGGTCCTGACGCTCGACCCCAAGCACGCCGAGTCCTACAACTACATCGGCTACATGTACGCCGAGAAGGGCACGAACCTTACCGAGGCCGTCCAGCTCATCCAGCAGGCGCTGGCGATCGAGCCGGAGAACGGCTATTTCATCGACAGCCTGGGCTGGGCGTTCTACCAGCAGGGCCGCTACCCCGACGCCCTGCGCGAGCTCAAGCGGGCCGTGAACCTGGCGAAGGACGATCCGGTTCTCTACGACCACCTGGGCGATGCCTATTTGAAGAACGGCCTCCTTCAGGAAGCCATCGAGGCCTGGGAGCGCTCGCTCAAGGTCGACCCCGAAGGCCCCACCGCGGCGTCGGTGAAGAAGAAGATCGAGGATGCGCATGACACCCAGCGGGCCAAGGGCGCGCCCAAGGCCCAGCAGCAGAAGTAGCCGCGGGACCAGCCGCCTCGCCGGCGCTCTCCTGATCGTCCTCGCCGCAGCGGGCTGCGCGTCACTGCCGCCCGCCCGCGAGCCGATTCCCTCCGAGGTCAAGGCGTCCCTCGATCGCCTTGACCAGCGCTGGCGCGCCTTCACCGATCTCCGCACGCTCGCCGAGCTCACCATCCGCCGCGGCGACCGGGTTCAGCGCTTCGCCGGAGTGCTGCTGCTGCGGGCCCCCGCCTCGCTCCGCTTCGAGGCGCTCTCCCCCTTCGGCACGCCGGTGCTGATCGTGGCGGCCGATCCCAAGACGCTCACGCTCTGGGAAGTGGCCGACGATCGCGCGTACCTCGCGCCCGCCACCGGCGAGGCCAACCGCCGCTGGCTGGGAGTGGCGCTGGACGGCCAGGAGCTGGTGGCGCTGCTGGCGGGGCGCGTGGTGCCGCTCAGCGACCCGCTCAGAGCGGAGCAGCTGTCGCCCGACGCGGCCGGTCCCTCGATGAATCTCGTGGGCGCCGACGGCAGCCAGCGGATCTGGTTCGACCCGGCCACCGGGCAGGCGCGCCAGGTCGAGTGGAAGGGGGGCAAGACCCCGTTGCGCGCGACCTTTGTTTCAGCCAAGCCCGATGCCCCGCCGGGGGGTGTGAGGCTCGCGGCCCCGGACGGATCGCTCGACGTCCGCATCACGTACAAGAATCCGCGGATGAACACCGGCTTCGACCCCGCGCTGCTCACCTTGACCGTCCCAGAAGGCGTTAGAATTCAGGACTTCCGTTGACACTTCGCCGCGGCGCGTGGTAAAGTTTTCTGCCTTGTCGAAGCGGTCGCGAGGTCCTCGCCGGCTCGTCCTCCGGACCTCGGCCAAAGTGAACTTGGCCCTCGAGGTGCTGGGGAAGCGGGCGGACGGCTATCATGAAATCGCCACCGTGCTGCAGGCGGTGGATCTCTTCGATCGATTGACGGTGGAAGCGGCCGACACCATCTCGCTCGAGTCCGACGATCCTGCCTTGCCCACCGACGACGGCAACCTCGTCGTCCGCGCGGCGCGGCTGCTCCAGAAGGAATCGGGAGTCGAGGCCGGGGCGCGAATCGGGCTGAGAAAGCAGATCCCGGTAGCCGCGGGGCTCGGCGGCGGGTCGAGCGACGCGGCGGCGACGCTCTGGGCGCTGAACCGGCTGTGGCATCTGCGGTGGCCGAAGGCGCGGCTTCACGACGTGGCCGTACAGCTCGGGATGGACGTGCCCTTCTTCCTGGGCCCGGGGCGGGCGCTGGCGACGGGGCGCGGCGAGCGGCTCGAGGCGCTGCCGTCGGGCGGCGGCTACGCGCTGGTGCTGGTGAATCCGCGGGTGCCGCTGTCCACGCGCGAGGTGTACGAGCGCGTGCCGGCCGGATGGCGGGCCGAGGCCACGGGCACGGCGCGGCTGATCGAGGCGCTGAGGACGCGGAACGTGGCGAAGGTGGCCGCCACGCTCACCAATAACCTGGAGGCGGTGGTCGAGCCCATGCTGCCGGCGATCCGGCAGATGAAGGCCGCGCTGCTCGCGGCAGGGGCGCTGGGCGCGGTGATGTCGGGCAGCGGGCCAACCGTGTTCGGGATGGCGCGCTCCCTGGATCATGCGAGGCAGATCCGACAGCGGGTGAGCCGGGTCGGCTGGGCATGCTGGGCGGTGCGGAGCAATTCGGGTCTGGCGATCCGTGCGGCGTGAGCACCCAGAACTTGGGGCGTCGGCTAACTGGTAGGCCACGAGACTTTGGATCTCGGAACGGAGGTTCGAGTCCTCCCGCCCCAGCCATTGCCGTGCGAGCCGAGACGCGGCCGGGTTGTGTCGGGCGCGGCGAGGCGAGCGGTGAAATGGTTCGAAAGACGTGCGAGCCGAGACGGGGCCCGCACTTCGAGCCGAGAGGCGTAGCGGCGAGGCGAGTGCTGAGTGAATCCCGCAGGCGTGGCGGTTCGAGCTGAGCGGCGAAGCCGCGAGGTGAGCGCTGAATTGATGCCCGGTGAGGTGAGTGGTGAAATGGCTCGGCTAAAGGAGAACGGCGCGACATGGCCTACGATCTGAAGCTCTTCTCGGGCAACGCGAACCGGCCCCTCGCCGAGGAGATCGCCCAACATCTTCGCCTCAAGCTTGGCGACGCCGATGTCTCCCGGTTCTCGGACGGCGAAGTCTACGTCCAGATCAACGAGAACGTCCGCGGTGAGGACGTCTTCATCGTCCAGCCCACCTGCCCGCCGGTGAACGACGCGCTGATGGAGCTGCTGGTGATGATCGACGCCTTCAAGCGCGCCTCGGCCCGCCGCATCACGGCCGTGCTGCCCTATTACGGGTACGGCCGGCAGGACCGGAAGGCGCAGCCCCGGGTGCCGATCTCGGCCAAGCTCGTGGCCGATCTCATCACCGCCGCCGGGGCCACTCGCGTGCTCGCGGTGGACCTGCATGCGGGCCAGATCCAGGGCTTCTTCAATATCCCGGTCGACCACCTCTTCGCCGCGCCGGTCATCATCGACTACCTGGCGAAGAAAGATCTGCACGATCCCGTGCTGGTCTCGCCCGACGCGGGTGGCGTCGAGCGGGCCCGCGCCATCGCCAAGCGGCTCAAGGCCGGGCTGGCCATCATCGACAAGCGCCGCGACGGCAATAACGTGGCCGTCTTCATGCATCTGATCGGCGACGTCTCCGGCAAGGACGTGGTCGTCATCGACGACATGATCGACACGGCCGGCACCTTGATCCAGGCCGTGGACGCCCTCAAGCGGGAAGGGGCGCGCCGCGTGCTGGCCGCCGGCGTCCATCCCGTACTCTCGGGTCCGGCCATCACTCGCATCAAGGAGTCGCCCGACCTGGAGGAGCTGGTCGTGACCAACTCGATCCCGCTGCCGCCCGAGAAGCTCCTCCCCAAGATCCACGTGCTGTCGGTCGCCCCGCTGTTGGCGGAAGCGATGCGCCGCATCCACGACGAAGAGTCGGTCTCCACCCTCTTCGTCTAATTCAAGCCCAAGGAGCAGAACGCAATGGAAATGCGCGAGCTGACCATCCGGAAGCGCGAGGGCCTGGGCAAGGGGCCCGCCCGGCGCCTGCGCCGCGCCGGGCAAGTGCCGGCCATCCTCTACGGCGGGGCGAGCCCGGTCAACGTCGCCGTCGATCCGCTGGACATCTTCCGGATCATCCACGGCCGCGAGGGCTCGACCCAGCTCCTCAAGGTCACTCTCGAAGGCACGCCCGGGACCAAGATGGCGATCATCCGCGACATGCAGATGGACCCGGTCTCCGAGGACCTGGTGCACGTCGACCTGCAGGAAGTGGCCATGGACAAGGCCATCCAGGTCAGCGTGGCCGTCCACCACGTGGGCGACGCCATCGGCGTGCGGGAAACCTTCGGCATCCTGGAAATGATCCTGCGCGAGGTCCAGGTCGCGTGCCTGCCGAGCGCCATCCCCGAGTTCCTCGAGGTCGACGTCTCGAACCTCGCGATCGGCGATGTGTTCACGGTCAAGGATCTCCAGGCGCCGGCCGGAGTCCGCATCCTGAACGATCCCAACCAGGCCGTCGTCACCGTGGCGCCGCCCGCCGCCGAAGAGATCGCGGCGCCCGTCGCGGCCGTGGCGGAGGCCGTGCCGGCCGAGCCCGAAGTGCTCACGGAGCGCAAGCCCAAGGAAGAGGTGCCGGGAGCCGAAGCGGCAGCGGCACCGGAGAAGCCGAAGGAGAAAGGCGGTCGCGAAGAGAAGAAGAAGTAAGTGGCCCAGGCGATCGTCGGCCTGGGCAATCCCGGGCCGGAGTACCGGAACACGCGGCACAACGTGGGCCAGCGCGTGGTGGAGGCGCTGGCCAAGCGCGCGCGCGCGCGATTCGCGCGCGAGGCGGGTCATCAGATCGCCCGCGGCCGGTGGCAGGGTGAGACCGTCTACCTGGTCAAGCCCGCCAGCTTCATGAACGTCTCGGGGCCCGTAGTGGCCCGCATCAGCCGCAAGCTCCGCGTGGGTCCTGCCGATCTCATCATCGTATTCGACGATCTCGACCTCCCGCTCGGCAAGGTCCGCGTTCGCATGAAGGGCTCGGCAGGCGGGCACAATGGCGTGCGCTCCCTCATCGAGGCGCTGGGCACGGAGGAATTCCGCCGCGTCAAGGTGGGGATAGGCCGGCCCGCCGCGCCCGGTGAGAGACGAGCCCCGCAGGGTCGGACCGAGCAGGTGGTGGACCACGTGCTCTCGCCGTTCTATCCCGACGAGCTCGAGGCCATCGAGGCGGCCGTGGGCGAGGCCGCCGATCAGGCGCTCAAGCTCGTGGAAGGGCGCGCGCGATAATTCTGGCGGAGGGGGCCGTCGATTGCGGCCTCCCGGAGTGCGTGGTATACCAACGATCCAAAGCGCTTTGCGCGACGTCATCACGCCTGAAGGTCCGGACACGGGAGCGCGTATTCGGTTAATCGCCAGCGGCGCAGGAGTCGAGTGGGACCAGGTGCGCGCGCTGCTGGCCCGCGAGACCTCCACGCCGATGGGGCGCGAGCTGGCATTGGCGCTCTGGCCCCAGGCCGAGCTCGCCGCCATTCGCGCGGCCCTCGACGCCACCGCCGAGGCGCGCGCCGCCCTCGGCCCCTCCGGGCCGCCGCCCTGGGAAGCCATCCCCGACGTGCGGCCGACGCTCGAGGCCGTGCGTATTCCCGGCTCAGTGGCCGAGGCCGCCGAGCTGGCCGCGCTGATCCCGCTGCTGGACGCGGCGGGTCGACTCCGCACCTATGGCCGGGGCATCCAGCCCGTCGCCCCCGCCCTGGCCGCCGCCTTCGCGGCCTTTCCGCATCTCAAGCCGCTGGCCGATCTGCTCCGCCGCTGCCTCGATGACGACGGCGGCGTACGCGACGAGGCCAGCGCCGCCCTGCGCGGGATGCGGCAGCGGATCCGCGATCTCCGGCGCGACCTCGTCAAGACGCTCGAGGGCTATTTCCAGGCGGCCGGCGCCGAGCACACGTTTCAGGAGCGCTACGTCACCGTCCGCCACGGCCGCTACGTCCTGCCGATTCGCGCCGAGGCCAAGGGCCGGCTGCGGGGCATCGTGCACGACCGCTCCCAGAGCGGCGCCACGCTCTTCGTCGAGCCCGAGGGCGTGGTCGAGGCCAATAACGAGCTGGTCCAGGCCTCGCGCGAGGAAGAAGGCGAGGTCCTTCGCGTGCTGGCCGAGCTCACCGACGCGGTGCGGGCGGTCTTGCCCGAGCTGGACACGCTGGTCGACGGCATCGCCCGGCTCGATCTCACCTTCGCGCGGGCCCAGCTGGCCGAGCGCATGGACGCCGGCGCGCCCGCGGTAGGCGACACGCGCGAGGTCTACCTGGCCGGGGCGAGGAATCCCCTGCTCCTGGCCCAGAGCTGGCAATCTCCGGAGCGGCCCGTGGTGCCCATGGATCTGTTTCTCGACCATTCGCGCCCGCTGCTCGTGATCACGGGCCCCAATGCCGGCGGCAAGACGGTGGCGCTCAAGACGCTGGGGCTGCTGGCGCTGATGGCCCAATCGGGCTGCCACGTGCCGGCCAAGGACGGCGCGCGGCTGCCGGTCTTCTCCCAGGTCTTCGCCATCGTGGGCGACGACCAGAGCGTGGCCGAGAACCTTTCGACCTTCTCGGCCTTCGTCAAGCAGCTTCGCGTGGTGCTCGAGGGCGTGGACGACCGCTCGCTGGTGCTGCTGGACGAGCTGGGCGCGGGCACCGATCCCGACGACGGCGCCGCCCTCGCCCAGGCCGTGCTCGAATCGCTGGCCGAGAGCGGGGCGCTCTGCGCGGCCTCCACCCATCTCGAGCCGCTCAAGACCTTCGCCTCCACCTTCCCCAAGGCGCGCAATGCCTCCGTGGAGTTCGACCCCGAGCGGCTGGAGCCCACGTTTCGGCTGGTCTACGACCGCCCGGGGCAGAGCTACGCGCTGTCGATCGGCGCGCGACTCGGCCTGCCGCCCGCCCTGATCGAGCGCGCCCACGCCCATCGCTCGACCCAGCAGAAGCAGCTCCAGGAATTGCTGGCGCGGCTCGACGATCGTGATCGCCGGGAGGGCGAGCACGCGGCGCTGCTCGAGCGGCGCGAGGCCGAGAGCGCCGGGCTCTTGAGCCGCGCCCAGGCCGAGCTCGAAGCCGCGCGCAAGAGCGCGCGGGACACGGTGGCCAAGGCCAAAGCCGAGGCGCAGCGCCTCCTGGCGGACGTGCGGCGGGCGGTGAACGAGGAATGGGAGCGACTCAGGAAGGGTGAGAAGACGCGGGCCGAGCTCGAAGACAGCCGAAAGAAGCTGAGAGAAACGGAGCGCGGCGCCGACACCGTCGCCGGCGAGCAGGTCCCCGCACTGGAGGACCGGCCGGCAGCCGCGGGCGATCGAGTAGAGGTCAGTCATCTCGGGCTCAAGGGAGAAGTCGTGAGCGTGGACGGACAAAGTGCTACTGTACTGGCGGGGGCGGTGACCGTGAAGTTACCGCTCCAGGCGCTGCGGGTGATCGGTACGGGAATCCTTCCCCCTCACCCCACCCTCTCCCCCAAGGGGGAGAGGGATCGGGAGTCCTCAGGGGAGAGGGTCAGGGCGAGGGGCGAGTCGAGAATCACGGTGCCGACCAGAACCGCGGTGCCGGTTGAAATGCACCTGATCGGACGCACCACCGACGAGGCGCGGGATCTGCTAGAAAAGTATCTGGACGATGCCTTCCTCGCCGGCCTTGGCTCGGTGCGGATCATCCACGGCAAGGGCACGGGCGCCCTTCGCCGGGCCGTCGAGGAAGTGCTGAGCGCCCACCCGTTGGTTGCCGAGCACCGACCCGGCTCCCCCCAGGAGGGGGGCGCGGGGGCGACAGTCGCAACCTTGAGTCACAGCTAATGCTCGAGCCGAGATAGATGGCCGGTTACCCCCCGCATATCCTCGACGAGATCCGCACGCGGGTGGACATTGTCGAGCTGGTCGGGCAGTTCGTGACCCTCAAGCGCGCCGGCGAGAACTGGAAGGGCCTCTGCCCCTTCCACACCGAGAAGACGCCCTCCTTCACCGTCAATCCCAAGCGCAATATCTTCCACTGCTTCGGCTGCGGCGCCGGCGGAGACGCCTTTGGCTTCCTCATGCGCCAGGACAAGATGGCCTTTCCCGAGGCCGTGCGCGCCCTGGCCGAGCGAACCGGCGTCGAGTTGCCCACCGTCAGCCGCCAGCAGTCCGAGACCGATGGCAAGTTCGAGGCGCTGCGCCGGGTGATGGCGCTGGCGGCCGACTTCTACACCCATGCGCTGTGGGAGGCCGAAGGAGCCAAGGCCCGCGGCTATATCGAAAGCCGGGGCATCGACGTCGAGGTGGCGAAGCGCTTCGGGATGGGTTATGCCCCCGAAGGCTGGAACGCGCTATTGGGCCATATGGCCAAGCAGGGCGTGACCGACGAGCAACTCGTCCAGGCCGGCCTTGTGCTGCCGCGGCAGACGGGCGCGGGCTTTTACGACCGCTTCCGCGGCCGGCTGCTCTTCCCCATTCGCGATGTCCAGGGACGCGTCGTGGCGTTCGGCGGCCGCGCGCTGGCCGGCGAAGAGCCCAAGTACCTCAACTCCCCCGAGACCCCGCTCTATGTGAAGGGGCACATGCTCTACGCGCTGGATGTGGCCAAGACGGCCATGAGAGAGCGGAAGCGCGCCATCATCGTCGAGGGCTATCTCGACTGTCTCATGGCGCATCAGCACGGCTTCGGCGAGACGGTGGCGGCGCTGGGCACGGCCTTCACGCCCGCCCAGCTGGGCCTCCTGCGCCGCTACGCCGACGAGGTCGTGGCTCTCTTCGACGCCGATGCCGCGGGGCAGAAGGCCTCGACGCGGCTCGAAGAGATGATGAACGACGTGATGGACATCCAGGATCTCGGCTGGTCGGTGGCGCGGACGGGCAGCTTCGAGCGCGCGGGCTACTTCCCCATCTCGGTGGCGCTGCTGCCCCAGGGCCACGATCCCGACAGCCTGCTCCGGGCCGAGGGCGCCCCCGGGCTCACGCAGCGTCTCGAGGCCGCGCGCCCACTGCTCTCCTTCGTGCTCGACCGGGCGCTCGGCGACGAAGACCTCACCACCGCCCGCGGCCGGTCCAATGCCCATGCCCGCGTCTCGCTGATCCTCTCCAAGGTGGCCAATGCCGAGGAGGCGACGGTGCTCGCCCGCGAGGCGGCGCGTCAGCTGGGCGTGGACGCCACACAGCTTTGGATCGAAGCCCAGCAGCTCCAGGGTGCCCGCCAGCGCGGCCGCCGCTTCAAGTCGCCGACGGAGGTGCCCGGCAAGGCCGAGGGCGCCGCCGCATGGCCCCCGCCGAGCTTCTCCGAGCGCGATCTGCTGGCCCTGCTTTTGCACGTCGAAGAGGCTCGTGAGGAGCTGCTGCCGCTGCTGGACGACGAGGACGTGGCTCATCCGGGCCTCCGCGCGCTGCTCGGAGCGCTCAAATCGAGCCCGACGACCCGGGCCGAAGCCCTCATGGCCGATCTGCCAGACGAAGCCGAGCGGGGACTGCTCGCCGCCCTGCTGGTCGATGAGCGGCAGTGGGTCGACACACATAGTCAGGTTACCGAGCTTCGGAAGCGGTACGATATTCGACGTCGCAAGAGGCGGGTCCGCCACGTGACCCAGGCCATCGTCCAGGCCCAGGCCACGGGCGATGCGGCGCTGCCCGCGCTCGAAGAAGAGCTGCGGAGCCTGCAGCGCGATTTGCAGCGAGAGGCGCAGGCCGTCAGGGAGTTGGCCCTGGCGCCGCCGGCCCCGCGCGCCCCGGGCGGCGCGACGGGACCCAGCGCCAGCTAGGGATCCCTCACCCCCATCAGGAGAACGGTACAGCATGGCGGACGAAACAAAAGCGCCGGAGGAACCCCGCACCGAGGAGCTGGACAAGCTCATCGCCAAAGGAAAGCAGAAGGGCTTCCTCACCTACGACGAGGTCAACGACGCGCTGCCGTCCGATGTAGTCAGCCTCGACCAGCTCGACGACATCATGCTGATGTTCGGCTCGATGGACATCGAAGTCGTGGACTCGGCCAAGGTCGGCCGCCTGCCCTCCGAGCTGGGCGCCCAGCCCGAGGCCGAGGCCGACGAGGACGAGGTCGTGGAGCCGCGCCGCATCGATCTCACACCGGGCCCCGTGGGCCGCACCGAGGATCCCGTCCGCCTCTACCTGCGCGAGATGGGCAAGGTGGCGCTGCTCACGCGCGAGGGCGAGATCACGCTCGCCAAGCGCATCGAGGAGGGCAAGGACGAGGCCACCGCCGCCATCCTCGCCACCTCGCTCGCGATCGACAAGATCCGCGGCCTCCGTGACGAGCTGCGCAAGGAGCTGGTGCCGATCAAGGACGTGGTGGATTACCCTGAAGAAGAGTCCACCGAGGAGAAAGAGGAGGCCCTCCGCCGCTCGGTGATCCGCGAGCTCGGCCAGGTCGACCGGCTGCTCCGCGAGCGCGAGCGGTTCATCAGCCAGG
>WNEY01002496.1_pt1 | contig 17845 bp, 15 predicted proteins | sample 5400531 | NCBI WGS metagenome assembly WNEY01 (sample SAMN13153338, study PRJNA577476) | soil metagenome | isolation source: 200 cm saprolite under Douglas fir tree site 1 | place: USA:California | collected 2015-04-18
TCCTGATCACGAAATCCCTCCTCATTTAAGAGACGACCACGGTCGTTCTGCGCCGGCGCCGCTCTTCGGCTCCCCGCGCTTCGCGAAGTTCATTCGATCTGGTCACTCACTTTTGGAGGAAATGCCATGGACGCAATGATAAGGAAGACTCGCTCCAGCTCGAAGTTCGGTACCATCGTACTCGCTGCATTCGCTCTTTCCCTCTGGACAGCCGGGAAGGCCTGGGCGGACCGGAGCGCTCCGGCGGCGGGCAATCTGAACGACGCCCAGGTCGTACAGCGGATCCTGAACCTCAACCGGTCCGAGGAGCGGACCGCCGAGGCCGTCAAGGGGAAGCTTTCTTCGCCTCCCGTGTGGCAACTCGCGCAGCGCATGAACGTGGACCACGCCGCTCTCGATCGACAGTTCACGTCCCTCGCCGCCGCGACGCAGCAAGCAGCCGGCGATCGCGTGGCTGACGGACAGAGCGAGGGTACGGATCTCTCGAAGCTGTCGGGTGACGCTCTCGAGAAGGCGTACGTCGATCGCGAGGTGAAGTCGCACCAGACGATGCTCACGGCTCTCGACCGCGAGCTGATCCCGAGCGCGAAGAGCGAGGAGCTGCAACGCCGGCTCATCGACCTGCGTGCCGAGGTCGGGGCGCACCTGGACCACGCGAAGAGCGTGCAGCACGCGGAAGAGGCCCGTGAACTGGCCGCCCAGCAGCGGGAGCTCATCATGAGGGAGGTCGGGAATAGCGGACCGTAGCACCACCTCGATCATCTGAGCAGCTGTGCATGGACGGTCGGCGGCGCCCCCACGAAGGCGCCGCCGACCTCATTGAGTGAACTGCCGCCGCATACAGGAGGCAAGCACGTGATTCCCTACTTCCAGTTTCCCGCGATCCACCTCGGTCCGATCACCATCCAATCATTCGGCCTGTTCGCCGCGCTCGGCGTGTACGTCGCCGCCCGTCTTCTCGCCCGGGCTGCTCGCCAGCGCGGACTCGATGACCGTCCGGTGGCGGACTTCGCGACTTGGGGGTTGATCGCCGGTCTCGTCTCAGCGCACCTGGTCCATCTCTTCCTCTACCATCCAGAGGAGTTGCGATCCGGTGGACTCCTTCAGGTCCTGAAGGTCTGGGACGGTCTGTCGTCGATGGGTGGCCTGCTCGGCGGAGTGCTCGCAGCGTTCGTGTTCTTCCGCGCCCGTGGTCTGCGCTTCGCCAGCTATGCCGATTCGTTCGCGCTCGGAATCGCCCCGGGGTGGGCAATTGCGCGCCTCGGGTGCTTCTCCATGCACGACCACCCAGGAGTGCTGACCGATTTCTTCCTGGCGGTGCAGTTCCCTGGAGGCGCGCGCCACGATCTCGGCCTGTACGACGCGCTGGTGCTGCTCGGGTTGACGCTCTTGATGTACGGCCTTGCGCAGCGGAAGCTGCTCACCGGGCGGCTGCTTGCAGTACTCGCGCTGGGATATGGCCTCGCCCGGTTCGCGCTCGATTTCCTTCGGGCAGCGGACGTGGCGTACGCGGATGCTCGCTATCTCGGCCTCACGCCTGCCCAGTACGCCAGCCTGCTACTCGTGCTGTACGGAGCCATCCAGCTGCTCCGGCGCGGGCGCGCTTCTCGGCAATCCGGCGCGGTCTCTGTGTTGACGAACGACCGAGTCCCTGCAGCCGCGGCTTGAGTGCGGCGGTGCACGGCCTTCCCGGACTCGTCAGCGCTGCTCGCCGCTCATGCAGCTCTTCATCATCTGGGCCATGTGCTGGACGCGCTGCACCTGGTCCTTGCTCTTGGCCCGCATCCGGATGGTCGCCCCATCCTTCGTGTTCTGTACGGTGACATCGGCTCTGCCCATCATCTGCGAACAGGACATCCCGCCCATCATCCCGCCGTCGGCCATCATGCCACCATCGGCCATCATCCCACCCATCATGCCGCCATCCGCCATCATCCCGCCCATGCCACCGTCACCCATCGGCATGCCTTGCATCGAACCCTGGCGCTCGGCCCCTTCCGGCCAGGCGGCCAGCGCAGCGAGTGAAAGGCCGAAGGCGAATCCGATGCTTAGGAACGATTTGCTCATGTCGTCCTCCGTGCGAGGCTTGTGACCCAGGTTCCGGCACGATCGTAGCCACCTTGCCAGCGCGGCGCATCCGCGCCAGCAACGCCATCCCGCGCGGAACCGGCTAACGGCTAACGCTATCGGGCGAGCCCGGCGAACTCCGCGGCGGCGAACACGACGCGGCCGCCGACGACAGTGAGCACGGATGTGAGCCCCCGGATGTCATCGGTCGGGACGGCGAAGTAATCCCACCCGTCCCTCCTGCACCAGGTTCCAGGCACAGCCCGCGGTCTTGGCGCGAAGCGCCTCCTCTCGGGTCAGCCGCTGCTCGGGCGGAACGCCGGGCACCGCCGGATTGAACGACTTCCCGCTGATCACGTACCAGAGGTCAATGAACGGCGGGTACGGCGCGACGTTCATTGCGTCCGTCGATAGGCAGAGATGGATGCCGCTGTCGAACATGCTCTTGAAGCGCGGAGTGCGGCCGCTGCCGAGCGCCCCGCTGGTGCTCGGGGTCATCCCGACGCCGAGCGCCTTCACGCGCGAAAGCGTGGCATCCGTCGGGCTGACGCCGTCGTTGCCCGGATGGGCGATCGACCAGTGGAGATTCGCAATCGGATGGACGGTGTTCGCTTGCTCCCAGAAGCTGAGCACTGCCGCCTGAGTCGCGTCGGCGCTCGCGTGGTTCTCGAAGCTCATGCGGTTGGCAGCGAGGAAATTCGCGATCGCCTGGTACTCCGTTGGCGTAGGGGCCGGCTGATCTCCGGGACAGAGCACCTCCTCGCCGACGCCGAGGTAGCGGAGCATGTCGTCGCCCATGAAGCCCAGCGGATGGCGGTGGTCCGGAAGGACCTGTGAGAGCCCGGAGAAGTTGTTCATCAGGTGGAACACGATCCGCGCGTTCAGCCGGCCATCCCTGCGCAGCTGAATCACGGCCTGGTGATCGTGCTGCCCGACGCCGAACTCCAGGCAGCTGCCGGCCGGATTGAATGGCTGCTGGTTGCCCTCGGGGTCGTTCCAGGCAGTGAGGCCGAGCGAGTTGGCGGCGTGGATGAAGTCCGCCAGACAATTGGCTTGCTCGTCGATCGAATGCGCGTCGAATTGCGCGATGACCGCAGCGCCCGCTGCCGCTTGGGCCGAGCCCGTGAGTCGTCCCGTCGGGTTGGACGCGAGGAGTCCGAGCAACTGCAGCGCCCCCGTGTTCACTTGCGCCAGCGGCGCCCGAGCCCACGATGAAGACCGGGTTCGCGGGAAGGGCCGCGTCGAGCTCGGCCAACGTGAACATCCCCGGCTGGTCGAGTTGTGCGACCGTCCATCCAGCGGTCGTGAAGATCCAGGTATTCGCGGCGAGCTTCTGTCCCTTCGCCGCGTACAGACCGAGCGCCTGGGCGCGCGAGAACACGTTGTCGAGCCGCACCGTCTGCGTGAAGCAGTGGTACCCGTTGCGGAGACCGTGCAGGTGGCCGTCGATCAGCCCGGGCAGCACGCGCCGCCGGTTGAGGTCGACGAGCCGCGTGTTGCGCCGGGCCAGTTCCCGGACGCGCCCGTTTCTGCCTGTGGCGATGATCTCGCCATTCTTGATGGCGATCGCCTCGACTGTGGAGTTCTTCGCATCGACGGTCGAGATCCTGCCGTTGTGAAGCACGAGGTCCGGCCCGTCGCCATTCTCCGCCTCCTCGTCGCCCTCCCTGTCGTGCGGCGTGGCGCTGGGCGCCACGCTAAGGGCAGCCACGACGACAAACGCCTGGAACCAGCGCTGCCTCCTGAACGCAAGAGCTTTCATCGGTCTCCCCCTTTTCAGCGACTCAGGGGCGCCTCGCGTTTCGGCTTTGCGCGACGAAGGTCCTGGCCGGCAACTCAGCGTCGTTCGCCTGGCGCCTCCGGCGCGTATAGGCACCGTCCCGGAAATGGGTCAAGAGAGCGGAGCCAGGGGAGCACGGAGCTCCTGCTTGCCGCCACCGCTTCTGTTAAGGAGCACCGCCGACCCACCGCGTCTTGAGGTCTGCTCTTGAGTCCGATGATCGCCAGCGCGGCGATGAGCTTCGGATATCCATTACCCGAGGCACGTTGCTTATTATGTTCCGCCCGTCAGGAGCGATTCCGCGCGGCGTAGCGGTCATGCCGATGACGTTTTTGTCATGAACGACGGGCTTATCTTCGGAAGCTCCTCGGACGCTGGAGCCGGAGGACTCTGGGCGATGAGGTACAAGCCGGGCCTCAAGGGGACTGTCGCCTGGAACGCGGCCGAATCAGATGTGGTCGTGACGAGAGCTGGGCATGGAAGACACGATCGCGATGACGATTGACCGAGGCTGACGCCGAGAGGCAAACGTCAGCGCTCACAGTCAAGCAGACAGGGGCACGCCATTGTGGCGTGCCCCGTTTTATGTCGAAACGTTGATAGAGCGGATCTCCCGCTCCATCCGCAGCTCGCGCACCTCTTTGCACAGCCGCGGCAGGTCCCGCCGCTCCTCGGAGCCGATGACGGACCTGCAGGCAGGCGTCTTAGTCGTCGTCCCCGTGCTCGTGCTCCCCGGTGAACCGGACCACCCAGAACCCCCCGTTTACTGAGTTGAACCAGATGTTCCCTTCGTAGAAACGAACGAAGGAGTAGGCTCGATCCGCAAAGACGCGGGGCCCCCCGACATCGATTGCCGGCGTGATGAAGTAGCCGACCTCCTTCGGGTTGTACGGATCGGAGATGTCGACGACGCGCAGGCCCGAGGAGTACCAGGTGAATGCGGCAAGCCTCGCTTCATCGGTATTGTCCACGCCCAGATAGTGCGAGGAGTAAAAATTCCCTTGAAGGATGCTTACAGGACCAGTGGTCGGGTTGCCAACGTGGTCAGCCAGCGTCCGGCTACAGTTGGCGGGATTGTTGACCTCGAGGCGGAAGGTCGAAATCGGGATCGGATTCTGTTCATCGTTGACGTCGAGAATCTGGGCCCAACCGTAGGGACACGGGCCGCCGCCCTCATTCTCCACGAGCACGTACTTGCGGCCTTGTATCTTCACCAACTGGGTGGAGTGGCTGCTGCCGGGCACGGGCGGCGACCAGTACACGATATGACCGACTCGGCTGATCGTGGGTCGCTGCATCCCTGGTTGCCACTGGGCCACCTGGCTGGTGTCGAGGATCGTCAGCCCGCCGTTGGTCCCCCCAGCTGGTCTGGCGGTGCGGATGTTGACGTAGAGGCGCGTGCCGTCCGCGGAGATATCCATATCGTGGATGTTGCTGTCGGGCATGCCGGGCTCGTCGCTGAGATCCCAGGTGGTTAGCAGGACCGGATTGTCCCGGTTGCTGGCGTCAACCACGGTGAGGGAGGGTCCCGCGCCGAAGCTGTCCACCGTCGCATAGATTTTGTCGCGCCAGATCCGGTGCTCATGCGTAACGATCGTTTGCCCATTCTCCTTGCCGAAGTTGTAAGTCCCCCTCCGCACCAAATCCGTGCAGTGGCCGGGGACGTCGTAGATCTGCAGCAAGGAGGCAGCGGCCGGAGGGTCTCCGAAGATGTTGTTCGACGGCCAAGGCATGACGACCACCATCCGCGAATCCGCGTTCGCCTCGACCTGGGACTCGCGTGAACCTACAGTTCCGGGCCAGATCTTGACGAGCCGCGGGTCCTTCGGACGAGCCACGTCGAGCACGGCCAGGCCGGCGGTGGGATCGTTCGTACCGTAGTAGGCCGCCACGTAGGCGCAGTCATCCAGCCAGCCGAGGTTCCCGTTCTGCAGCCGGTTGAGGATGCTGTTGTGGCCAACGAGCTGCGCGTGTTGCTTGTACCCCTGTAGCGCGCGACCGCTCAGCTGATCGGCAATCGGCACCTGACCCTGAAGGCGTTTAGCCCCCTCCGCGGCCTCGGCCGAGGAACCGGCCCACAAGAGCCAGCCGACAACCGTAATTGCACTGATTAGGATCCCCAAGAGTTTCTCTGCCTTTCTTCGCATCGTGTCCTCCCTCCAACTCTCACAACGTTGACATGGACAAGAGCCGTAAGAGCTACCCTCTGTCTGTCACCGCTGGCCTCGTAGATCCCATTCCAGCGGAATCAGCCATACCCGGGGACCCACGCGCTGCCGCTTGAGCTTCATTTGACCTTTTCCTAGGAACTCATCTCATGCGATGAACGGGCCGATACGGACGCGACCCGAAACCGGCGGGAGTAGCGCACGTCGAAGGATTCGGTCGTTCGACAAGAGGCCCGAAGCCGCGGGAACGCATCCGAAGTCAAGCCGCGCTGCGGCGTTCGCTGTGCCGCGCCACGATTTGATGAGCATCAGCGAGTCCACCTAGCACCAGCCACCCGGCCACTAATACGTCCGAAGCGCCCTCGGTTGGCACTGGGAGAGGGACGGGAATGCCTCGCTGCTGGCACCCAGAGCGTCTTGTACGCCCCGCGAACACCGCGCGGCGGTCGTAGGTGAAAGACCATCGATCCGCCCATGACCGCGAGCATACCGTCTGGACGGTTGGCGTGGCGTCGTCGAGGCCTCGGCCGATCGACCGCGACGCATATTCGGCGCAACCGCCTCGACCAACCTGCATGTCCACGCCAGACGCGACCGGATGGACAAGGGGACGCCCGGGGCGAAATGCAGAACGCGTCTCGCGTTTTCGACGCCCCTGCTCGCCGGTCCCGCCGATGACGCCGGGGTAAAGCAACGGTCGGCGTGTGTATTGCTGCATGTTTCTGTCGCGCGTCACGACTTGACTTTCCGAGCGAGCGGACGCCTAGGCTCCGCTGGCGGACCATGGGGCTCCGGCGCCCAGAGCCGAACGTTCTGGTGCAATACTCGGGAAAGAGAATTCGCGCGGCGACTTCTCGTGAGATGCGTTCGCTCGCGTCTGCAGCCGATCAAGAAGGAGGGTGATCCAGTAACGCGTGGCTGAGTGCACCCGCCGCGCCGGCCGTCGCGAAGCGGCTGCCAGTCTCAAGACAAGAGATGAAAGCGAGGGGAATCATGACAAGGCGGATGGAGTGGTGTGCGACGTTCGTTCCGTTTGCCGTCCTGCTCAGCGTCGCCTGGACCGCACAGGCTCATGATGACGACGACGAAGGCGCGAAGGCCTGCACGCCGGGTGCTGGCGCTCAAGTCCCGGAAGCACCGACGCCGCCCGGCGTCGACATGTTCGATTTGAACTTCGGGCAGACAAGAGCGTTTTCACGGAGCAAGAACTTCAAAGTGCTGGGCCACAGTTACTTCAAAGGTCCTTGGTTGACACCGTCTGCGCAATTCAACGGTCTGGGCGCAGGCCTTCAAACTCCACGCGTGCATAATGGCATCGCCTATGTGGGCGGCTACCCGCCGACGCTGTTCGGAGTACTTATTGCCGACGTTAGCGATCCAAGGGACATGCAGGTCCTCAGTTTCATCCCTTGCAATCCGGGTACGCGATGCAACTACCTGCGCGTCAACAACAACAAGAAGATCCTAGTCGGCACTCAGGATACGAGTAGCGCGAATCCCATTCAGCCCCCAGCAGGGCAGCCAGTTCAAGCCGGGGTGACCTTCTACGACATCTCCAATCCGTCGAATCCTCGGCCTCTCGGCTTCTTCCTGACACGACCAAACGGGGGCACGCACGGGTTCGAAATCGATGACAGGTTCGCATATACGTGTGCAACGACACCTCAGAGCAAGCCTGGGAGCACGCACGAACTCGTCATCATTGACTATGGCGACCCGCGGAATCCGGTTCTCACGAGCACGCTTCACATCCAAGGACAACACGTCGGTGAAACGTACGCACCCCAGGATCAGCTCAACCCGAACGGCACCGCGCAGACGGTCATGTGCCACGAGATCAACCTTCACAAGAACCGCTTGTACGTCGCGTGGCGTGACGCGGGCATGGTCATTGTAGATGTCAGCAATCCATATAGCCCGTCGATCATTTCGCGCCTCGACTATGTGCCGCCGTACAATGGAGGCAGGTCCCCCGGGGGAGCGGCCCATACCTCGGCCCCCGTGGTCGTGGACGCGAGCCAGCACCCAGCCCTTGTCGTTCACACCGACGAGATCTTTGATTGTCCGCCCGGGTTCGGTCGCATCATCGACATCTCGAGTCCTTCGTATCCACAAATCATTTCGAGCTACCGGCTTCCACATATTGACGACAACTTCGATTTCAACACCGGGAAGTTCGTGTGCGCAGCGGGCCAGCAGTCGATCCACCAGCCTTGGTTCGACTACCGTTCGCCGAGCCTGTTCTATCAGGCATGGTACGACCAGGGAGTGCGGGCATGGGATATCTCGAATCCCTTCCTCCCATGCGAAGTTGGGTACTACATTTCTCCGAAGTATGAGCCTCCCGGAGGCGCCGGTCGCCAGACGCGGGAGACCTTCCAGGATCCCGACACGGGGCTGATCTACATGACCGACGGGAACGGCGGCGGCTTGACGGTCCTTCGCTGGACCGGAGCCATTCCAGCAAAGCCTCCGATCCCAGGAGCGCGGTGAGCCGGACGTAGAGGCGGACAGCCGCGGGCGCCGGATGCGTTCGGCGCCCGTGGCCATCGCGAGCACTGACTAGCGGAGTTGATGCTCGACGCCACCGCTCCGGTCCAAGAGCACCGCCGACCCACTGCGTCTTGACTTGCTCCCCCAAAGTGGCGCGTACGTGCCGACGCGTATGCTTTGATCGTACGGAGTAGGCATCCGGTGTTCGTGCTAGCTGCTTGGCCCGCCCGAACAACAGCCGGATCTTGGCACGACGATCTGCGCGCGCGGGCGACCAGGGAAAGGGGGTGCTTCGAGAACGCGTGGCTGAGGTACCCGCTTCGCCGCCAGTCGCTAAGCGGCTGCGAGCTCAGACAAGAAATGGAAGCGAGGAGAATCATCTCAAGGAGAAAGAATTGGTGCGTGACGTTCATTCCGGCCGCGCTCCTGCTCAGCGTGGTGGCCTGGACGGCGCAAGCTCATCATGACGATGACGACGACCAAAGCGCTGGGGCCTTCGCTCCTGCGGTGGACACACCCATCAAGCATGCTCCGAGGCCGATCATCGGCGCGTTGCGCGAGCCTCTCGACAAACTCCCGCAAGTCGAGAATTTCGAGATCATCGGACACAACGTGCTGCCGAATCCCGGAGATACGATCGCCCGTGGCCGCAACGGCCCGATCGGCATCTCGGACAACTGCCTCTACGTGGGCAACCGCATCGGGCGACGGACTGGCACGGGTGCCGCCTTCAACACGCCCGCGCACGACCCTGAAGTCCTCATCGTGGACATCTCGAATCCCAGGAAGCCGGAGGTGGTCGGCGCGTTCACGACGCCAGCAGGCGCGACCTCGAGGGAGCTACGGACGATCCCGGACCTGCACACCCTCATCATCGAAAACTTTCGGGACACGGCCCCGGCCTCCAGCGCCGTGGACAACTTCCAGATCTACGACATCACCGACTGCCGCAATCCAGTCCTGAGCGGAACCATTGGCCTCGGCGCGGACACCCCGCACGAGTTCTTTCTGTGGCGGGACCCGGCGAATCCGAAGCGTTTCCTCATCTTCGCGTCGGTCAACAACAGAGAACCCTCCTTGCGCGTGTTCGAGGTGCTGAATCCGCCGCGCGGCTCCGTCTCCTCGACGCCCGTGGCAACGTTCTCGTTGGCTCCGGCGGTTCCTGCGACCGAACCTGTTGATCCCGCCGACTATGCCGATGACAACTTCGTGTTTACCGCGAAGCCGACCACGCAGGGGAATACCCTTCACTCGATGTCCGTATCGCGCGACGGGAAGCGGGTCTACATGGCGAATTCGGATGCCGGCTACTTCATTCTCGACAGCTCGCGTCTGACCGCCGGCTTGGCGTGCACGCCGAATACGGTCACCGTCGACGCGAACTCCAACAAGGATCCGAACCTCTGCTTGCGGAAGATCAACCCGGATCCCCAGGCGAGGATTGACCACAGTCCGCCGTTCGGGGGAATCCACCACTCGATCTATCCAGTCCCGGGAAGAAACGCTCCCAATACGGGTCTGCCCGAGTATGCAGTCTCGGCCGGCGAGCGAAACGGGACCACGACGTGTCCATGGACTCCAGGACAGATCCTCGAGCTCAGCGACGAGAAGAGCCCGCAGATCATCGCTCAGTACATGGTACCGGAGAACCTCGCGGAGAACTGCTTCGTCGGCGGACCCGGCGACCCAGCCCTCCTCCGGGAGTTCTCGACCCATCAGCTGCTCATCTTCCCGAATCTCTTCTTCCAGTCCTGGTACTCGGCCGGCCTGCGCGCGTGGGACATCTCGAACCCGTGGCTCCCGATGGAGGTAGGCGTCTTCGTGCTCAGGCCGGAGAAGCAGGTGGTCGAGCGGTTCAGGAACAGTCCCGACGTGTGGACGTGGCCCTTCCCGATCCTTCACGACGGGCTCGTCTACATGTGCGACGAGAACAGCGGGCTCTACATCCTCAAGTACAAGGGGGCCCGGGCCGACGAGCTGCCGCGGCGCGGAACCTTCTTGAGCAACACCAATTTCTGCAGCATCCCGAACGGTTGCTAGAACGACGGCAGCGTTGTTCACCTGAAAGAGGGAGCAGACGGCCCTCTTTCAGGCGGTTCTCACTCCACCAAGGGCTGGGCGCGATGTTGCGAGTGCGTCGACTTCTCGAGTGCGCGTTCTGCTTGCGCGGCAGGCGGTGACCGCGCAAGATTCCCGGCCGATGCGACGACTGCTCGCGGCGCTGTCTGCCACCTGGATGCTCGTCGGAGCGTTGGCTCCGGCCGTATTGGCAGCATCGTGCGACCGAACTGCCCCCCATCCCTGTTGCGCGTCGGGTCATCCCGGGTCGCCAGCTGCGCAGATCGCGGGCTGTGCCCCGTTCTGCGCATGCGATGAACTGCGTAGCGCGCCCTCCGCTCCCGCCACCGTGCCAGAGCGCCTGTCCGCGCCAGGACCGGTTGCGGTTGTCGTCAGCGTCATCCCTGCGTTGCCCGCCTCGAGCGGCGGTCTCCGAGTCGACCTTCAGCCACGACCGCCCGACTTGCCCAGCGCGCTCGTCCCGCCGTTGCGCCTGCGGATCTAGACAGAAGGCCTGCCTGAGCGAGGCCCGCGCGATTCGCGCGCGCCGGCGTATCTCTGCTGACGGCAGCGGTCGCCGGAGCTGTTCTGTCCCGTCGTAAGCGCAAGGACCAGCCACATGAAGCGGATGAAGCCGGCCACATTGGCGCTGGCGCTCTCGAGCGTGACCGTGCTCGGCTGCGTCGCGCTTCCTCCTCCGCTGCCCCCGAGCAGCGACCCCGCCAATCCGCACGCGCCGGAAGTGCCGGCACTCGCCCCATCCCCTGTGCTCAGGTCCGACCCTCCGCCAGCGACGGCGCTCCAGCCCCCTGCCGCAGGAGGCGCGATGCAGATGGGTCACGAGTCGATGCAGCACGAGGGCCACGGAGGCATGCAGCAGGAACAAGACGGCGGCATGCGACACGAAAACGATGCCGGCATGCAGCACGATCACATGCATCACGGTGCGAGCGAGCCAGGCGATGCCGGCCCGACCATGCCGGAGCAGCATCACCAACATCAGGGAGCGCAGCCGGCAGCTCCGGTCGAAGCGCGTGACGGAGGTTCCCCATGAAGATGACCCACCTCACCGTCGCCGCCTTCACCGTCGCCGGCTGTGCGTCCAATTCGCCGCGGCCGAGCTTCGAGGAGACGTCGAAGCTCGTCGAGGATCGCGGAGGCAAGCGACTCTACTGGGACGAGGGCACACCGGCCGACGCACAGGTGCAAGCTCATGTCCGCGATCTGCTGCGCGGCACGCTGACGCCGGAGGGCGCCGTGGAGGTCGCCCTGCTGCGCAACCAGGGACTCGTCGCCACGTACGAAGAGCTCGGGGTGGCCCAGGCGGACCTCGTCGAGGCTGGGCTGCTGCGCAACCCGACCGTCGGCGCCCGAGTCCGCTTCCCTACTGGCGCGGGCTCGACCGATACCGAGTTCTCCGTGGCGGAGGACTTCCTCAGCATTCTCACCTTGCCCATGCGAAAGCGCGTTGCTGCCGCGCAGCTCGATGCCACGAAAGCCCGAGTCGGCAGCGCGGTCCTCGACCTCACGGCCGAAGTTCGCGAAGCGTTGGTTGCCCTCCAGGCCGCGCAGGCGACGGCGAAGGTGCGGCAGCTCCTGCTAGAGGCCCAGCAAGCCGCTGCCGAGCTGCGGCGGCGCCAGCGCGCGGCGGGCAACGTTGGCGATCTCGAGCTGGTGCAGGAGGAAGCGTTCTACCAACAAGCGAAGCTCGAGCTCGCCCGCGCGCAGACACGAATTGTCGAGCAGCGAGAGCGGGTGAACCGTTTGCTGGGTCTCTGGGGCGAGGAGAGCACCTCATGGAAAGTATCGGACGAGTTGCCCGCCCTGCCCCCTGCAGAACCAGCGCTGGAGCATGTCGAGTCCCTGGCGGTGGCGCGCCGCCTCGATCTGGCCGCGGCAAAGAGCGAGGCGCAGGCGTTTGAGCAGGGTGCGTCGGCAGCCGGCCTGACCCGCTTCATCCCCGCGCTGGAAGTCGGCGTCTCCACCGAGCGCGACGCCGAGGGCACCCGCGTGAGCGGCCCTTCGGTGACGGTGGAACTGCCCCTGTTCGACCAAGGCCAGGGGCGCGTAGCGCGGCTCGCCTCCCAGGTCCGACAGGCGCGAGCGAGAGCAGCAGCGCTGGCGGTCAACGTCCGCGCGGAGGTTCGCACGCTACGAAGCCGGCTTCTCGCCGCGCGGGGCGTGGTCGATCACTACCGTACCGTGCTGCTTCCCCTCCGCGAGCGCGCCGTGCAGCACGCGCAGCTCCGCTATAACTCGATGCTCCTCGGTGTGTTCCAGCTCCTCGTCGCGCGCCGCGACCAGATAGATGCTTACCGCGACTACCTCGATTCCGTCCGCGACTACTGGACCACCCGCGCCGAGCTCGAGCGCGCGGCAGGCGGGTCGCTGACGGCAACTCTTGCCCAGGAGAACAAGCCATGACTCGCACCCTCGTCCGCGCCGCTGTCGCGGCCGTGCTCTTCATTCCCGCGCTTGCCCGTGCGCAGAGCAAGCTGCCGTATCTGCCGGTGGTGACGCCGAACGGGAAGTCGCTGCCCTTCGTCATGGACCGCGGTGTGAAGGTCTTCCATCTCGTGGCGGAGCAGGTGAAGCGCGAGCTGGCGCCCGGCATGGTCATCAACGCCTGGGGTTACAACGGTCAGACGCCCGGTCCCACGATCGAAGCGGTCGAGGGCGACCGCGTCCGCATCCTGGTGACGAATCACCTCCCCGAAGACACGTCGGTCCACTGGCACGGGGTGCTCCTGCCCAACGGCATGGACGGCGTGCAGGGGCTGAACCAGCCGCACATCAAGCCCGGCGAAACGTTCGCCTACGAGTTCACCCTGCGCCAGAGCGGCACGCAGATGTACCACCCCCATGCGGACGAGACGCTGCAGATGGCGCTCGGGATGGAGGGCTTCTTCATCATCCACCCGAAGAAGGAACGGCAGCGCATTGACCGCGACTTCGCCGTCTTCCTCCACGAGTGGGACGTGCCCTTTGGCAGCGCCACGCCGAACCCGGCCACGATGACCGACTTCAACCTGTTCAGCTTCAACGGCCGCGTCTTCCCGGGCACCGCACCCCTGATCGTGAGGAGGGGACAGCGCGTCCGCGTGCGGCTGGCCAACCTGAGCATGGACAGCCACCCGATCCACATCCACGGGGTCCACTTCGTGGAGACGGGCACGGACGGCGGGCCCACGCCTGTCTCGGCGCAGGTCCGGGAGACGACGGTGAACGTCCCGCCCGGAACCACGCGCGACATCGAGTTCGTGGCCGACCTGCCCGGCGACTGGGCCATGCACTGCCACAAGAACCATCACACGATGAACCAGATGGCCCATGACCTCCCCAACCTCCTCAACGTCGATCAGTCCGGCATCGAGGAGAAGGTGCGCGCCCTGCTGCCCGGCTACATGGCGATGGGCCAGACCGGCATGGGCGAGATGGCCGACATGCAGATGGGAGGCCCGCGCAACACGCTGCCGATGATGACAGGACAGGGACAGTTCGGCGCCATCGAGATGGGCGGCATGTTCACGGTGGTGAAGGTGCGCGACGGCATCACCAGCTACCAGGATCCCGGACCCTACAAGTACCCGCCCGGCACCGTGGCCCACAAGGTTGGCGACGAAGCCGGCCAACCGAAGCGCCAGATGGACCATCAGCATCCCGGAGGCGCCCCATGACCAATGACGTGCTCCCAGTCGATCCCGACGAGAAGAGCAGAATGTGAAGAAGCTCTGCATAGCCCTTGCCGTGCTTGTCGTCCTGGTGCTCGGCGCGACCGTCGGTGGCCTCGCCCTGCTGCTGCGTGGTGGTATCAGCGCAAGGGTCGAGCCGACGGGCATCGAGGCGGCCGTGGCAGGCAAGTTGCGGCGGGTCGGCATCCCGGGCTCTTTCCGGCGGCTTCGCAACCCGGTGCCTTCCTCGAACGAGGCGCGGGGTGCTGGCCGTGGCCACTTTGCGGACCATTGTGCCCTCTGCCACGCGAACGACGGGAGCGGGCAGACGGAGATGGGCCACAATCTCTATCCACGGACGCCGGATCTGCGGCTGCCCCAGACGCAGCAACTCACGGACGGTGAGCTGTTCTACATCATCGAGAACGGCGTTCGGCTCACCGGGATGCCCGCCTGGGGAGACGGAAGCGAAGAGAGCAAGCGCGCGAGCTGGCACCTCGTCACGTTCATCCGCCACCTCCCGCAGCTCACGCCCGAGGAGAAGCTGGAGATGGAGCGCCTCAACCCGAAGAGCCCGGAGGAGTGGCGCGAGATGCAGGAGGACGAGGAGTTCCTCAAGCGCAACGTGCCTTCCGGCCAGGGCCACAAAGAGCCACGCCACCATTAGACGAGGGACACCAACATGAAGGTCGCGTCGATGTTGCTCGCGTTCGCACTCTGCTCCGCTCCTGTCGCCGCCCACGAGGGCGGGCACGACGCACGCGGGGTCGTCACGTCCGTCGGTCCGCAGGAGCTGACCATCAAGACGAGTCATGGCGAGAAAACGTTCGTCCTGACGCCTGAGACGCAGTTCGTGAAGGACGGGTCGCCCGCGACCGCGCAGGATCTCAAGGCATCCGACCGCGTCGTGGTCCATGCGAAGAAGAAGGCCGGGAGCCTCGAGGCGGTGAAGGTGCAGTTCAAGTCGGTGGAGAGGCCGAAGAAGCGATGACCGAGATGGAACTCGCGAAGGCGCTCGGCGTCGAACGCGGGGACAAGCGGCCCCTTGTGTAAGAACTTCGTTCGCCGTCCGTCAGCAGGGCAGGAGGCACAGATGGAAGCGCACCAGCACGAGACGGCTTCGAGTCCTCGCACCGGCATCGATCCGGTCTGCGGCATGACCGTGGATCTGGATCACCCCCGGGGTGGAAAGGTGACTTACCAGGGACGGGAGATCGGATTCTGCAGCCCGTCATGCCGAGTGAAGTTCGAGGCCGATCCCCAGCGGTTCCTCGGCAACGGCAAGGCCGCGCAGCCGCCTGCTACGCCCGGTGCCCCTTGGGTGTGCCCCATGGACCCCGGGATCGAGGCCGACAAACCGGGCCCTTGCCCGAAATGTGGGATGGCGCTCGAGCCCGCGTCTCCTGTTCCCGCCACTCGGATCGAGTGGACCTGCCCGATGCACCCGCAGATCGTGCGCAGCGAGCCGGGCTTCTGCCCCATCTGCGGGATGGCACTCGAGCCGCGGACCGTCTCGATCGACGAGCAAAACCCTGAGCTGGCGGACATGAGCCGCCGCTTCTGGGTGAGCCTCGTGTTCACCGTGCCGGTGTTCCTGCTCGGCATGTCCGAATTCCTCCCCGGCATGCCGGTGCAGCGCGCGCTCGGCCACTGGATGCCGTGGATCGAGCTTTTGCTGGCGACCCCGGTGGTGCTCTGGGCGGGATGGCCGCTGTTCGAGCGTGGCTGGGCATCAGTGGTGAACCGCAGCCTGAACATGTTCACGCTGATCGCGCTCGGAACGGGCGTCGCGTACGTCTTCAGCCTCGTGGCAACTGTCGCGCCCGGGCTTTTCCCCGAGACGATGCGTCAGCACGGCGTCGTGCCGGTCTACTTCGAGCCTGCCGCGTTCATCGTTTCGCTCGTGTTGCTCGGCCAGGTCCTGGAGTTGCGCGCGCGCGCGCGGACGCGCGGAGCGCTCAAGGCGCTTCTCGGCCTGGTCCCGAAGACGGCGCGCCGCATCGAGAAGGATGGCTCCGAACACGACGTTCCTCTGGCGCAAGTGCAGCCAGGCGACCTGCTCCGGGTCCGGCCCGGCGAGAAGGTCCCCGTCGACGGAGTCGTGATCGAAGGCCGGAGTAGCGTGGACGAATCGATGATCACGGGCGAGCCGATTCCCGTCGAGAAGGGGCCGGGCAGCAAGGTCACCGGCGGCACCGTGAACGGCACGGGCAGCTTCGTCATGCGGGCCGAGCGCGTCGGCGACGCTACCCTGCTCGCCCAGATCGTGCGGATGGTGGGCGAGGCGCAGCGGAGCCGCGCTCCAATTCAGCGGGTCGCCGACAAGGTCGCCGCCTGGTTCGTCCCCATCGTCATCGCGGTGGCAATCGTGACCTTCATCGTCTGGTTCCTTCATTGCCTGCCCCTGCGCGCTCGGCCTCGCCACGCCGATGAGCATCATGGTGGGGACTGGCCGCGGAGCCACCGCCGGGGTCCTCGTACGCAATGCCAGGGCGCTCGAAGTGATGGAGAAGGTAGACACCCTCATCGTGGACAAGACAGGCACCTTGACCGAGGGAAAGCCACGCCTCGTGACAGTGGACGCATTCGCGGGCGTATCGGATGAGGATGTACTTCGCTTGGCGGCGAGCCTGGAACGTGCCAGCGAGCATCCGCTGGCGCACGCGATCGTCGAGGGCGCGCGTGAGCGAGGAGTCGCGCTCGCTCCACTCAGCGAATTCACCTCGGAGACGGGCGGCGGCGTGAAGGGGCGCGTGGACGCGCGTCAGGTGTGGGTCGGGAGCGCCCGGTTCCTGGAGAGTCTCCGGGTAACGATCGAGCCAGCGAAAGAGCGCGCTGAGAAATTGCGCACCGAGGGACAGACGACCCTGTTCCTCGCGGTGAATGGCCAGCTCGCGGGCCTGATCGGAGTCGCGGATCCCATCCGGCCGTCGACCGCCGATGCGCTTCGCCTGCTGCGCGAGGAGGGCATCCGCGTGGTCATGGTCACCGGGGACAGCCTCACCACCGCGACGGCAGTGGCCCGAAAGCTCGGCATCGACGAGGTTCACGCCGAGGTGCTCCCGGCGCAGAAGACCGAGATCGTCGCCAGGTTGCGCAGCGAGGGCCGCATCGTCGCGATGGCCGGGGACGGCATCAACGACGCGCCCGCGCTCGCCGCCGCGGAGGTCGGCATCGCCATGGGCACGGGGACGGACGTGGCGATGGAGAGCGCCGACATCGTGCTGGTGAAGGGGGACCTGGCAGGCATCGTCAGGGCGCGGCGGTTGAGCCGCGCGACGATGCGGAACATCCGCCAGAACCTGTTCTGGGCATTCGCCTACAACGTGCTCGGCGTGCCCATCGCTGCGGGCGTGCTCTATCCCGTCTCGGGTTTGCTGTTGAGTCCGATGATCGCCAGCGCGGCGATGAGCTTCAGTTCCGTGTCGGTCATCGCCAACGCGCTCCGTTTACGGCGCGCGCCGCTGTAGCAGCAGTGGTATCAGCCCTTCAGCTTCGCGATGCTCCAGTCGAGCATCGTGATTTTCCAGGTGCCCTCTCTCTTCTCGAGGACGTAGACGGACCAGAGCAAGTGACTCGCCTTCTGAGCACCTTTGCCGCCCGCGAAC
>WNEY01001224.1_pt1 | contig 17837 bp, 14 predicted proteins | sample 5400531 | NCBI WGS metagenome assembly WNEY01 (sample SAMN13153338, study PRJNA577476) | soil metagenome | isolation source: 200 cm saprolite under Douglas fir tree site 1 | place: USA:California | collected 2015-04-18
GGGATCGCGAGCGGGGTGATCTTGGCCCGCGCCACGATCTCGCCAGTCTCCACGGGCTGAAGGTCGCAGAGCGTGAAGACCGAGATGCCCTCGAGCGCATTGACGGTCTGAAGCGTCTCGGCACGCACCCCCACGAGACCACGCCGCGCCGCGGCCAGCGTCCACTGGCCCCCTGCGTACCCCTTGACTTCTACGCCGTCGCCGGCTGCCGCGGCTGCGAGGCGCGCTCCGGCGGGCTCCTCGTGGAGATCGCCGGGCTCGAGCTCGAGCACATGGATCTCGTCCCAGGCCAGCGCGAGCAGCCGCGCCGCCGCGGCGGCATCCAGGGTCTGCCCCTTGGCGACGGCGACCTTGCCCGCGCCGTCACGGACGTCGTGGCAGGCGATGCGGCCTTCAAGCTTTGCCGCTACAGCATCACCCTTTCTCACCGCCAACGGCTTCATCGGATCCCCCGCTTCACCTTTTCGCTGATCGGCAGCGCCGTGGCTCCACGCTGCACCGCCAGGATCTCGGCCAGGATGCTGAGCGCGATCTCCGGCGCGGATTGAGCCCCCAGATCGAGTCCGATCGGCACCCGTACCCGCGCCAGCGCTTCCTCATCCACGCCGTCCTCGCGCAGCAGGTTCAAGATGGCCGCGCCACGCCGCGTGCTGCCGAGCAGCCCGATATATCCCACTGGCGTTGTCAGCGCGTGGCGCAGCACCGGCAGATCGTATTTGTAGTCATGCGCCACCAGCACGAGCGCGGTCGTGGCGATCAGCGGCACGTCGCGGACGAGCTCAGAGGGAATGCCCACCCGCAGCTCGTCCACGTCGGGGAAGCGCTCGCGGGTCGCGAAGCGCGGCCTGCCGTCCACCACCACCGTCTTGAAGCCCAGGCTCCGGGCAAGCGCCGTCAGCGGCATGGCCACATGCCCGGCACCCACGACGAGGAGGATCGAAGGCGGCGCGAACACTTCCACGAAGCTCCGTATGCCCTCCAGGAACAGGGTCTTCGACTTTCCCGCGGCCAGGGTCTCGCGCGACTCGGCTGCGAAGCGACGGTCGAGGAAGGAATCGCCCAGGGTGCCCTCCTGGACGTCGCTGTCGAGCAGCAGGAGCTTGGCGCCGTGCTGCGGTGGATCGAGGCGCGTGATGATGGCCGCCCGCCCGCCCCGCTCGGCGTGGGCGCGCGCCTTCTCGTAGAAGGCCAGCGTCGGTTCGCCGGGCCGATCGAGCGCCACCGGCTCCACGAACACCTCGATAGTCCCGCCGCAGGTGAGCCCGATCTCCCAGGCTTCCTCGTCGCCCAGATTCAGCTCGAGCAGCCGCGGAGCGTTCTGGCCGAGCACGCCGGCCGACTCCTCGATCACCTGGGCGTCCACGCAGCCGCCGATGGTCACCGAGCCCAGCACCCGGCCCCCCTCGCCCACCAGCATCTGCGCGCCCTCCTTGCGGGGGGTCGTGCCGCGGGTATTGACCAGGGTGGCCAGCGCCACTCTGGTCTCCTCACGTTTGAGCTGCTTGAGGTGCTCGAAGAGCTCACTCATCCGGCTTCATCTCAGGTTCAGGTGGCCGGCCAGCTCACGCAGGCTGGCCAGGTTGTGAGCCGCGGCGAAGTGGTCGACGAGCGGCAGGGCCGCGGCCATCCCGCGCGTGAGCGGCTCATAGGACGGGTTGCCCAGCAGCGGATTCAGCCAGATCACGCGGCCGGCCCGGCGCTTGAGGGCGAGCATCTCGCTCGCCAGGAGCTCGGGCTCCCCCGTGTCCCAGCCGTCCGAGAGCAGGATCACGATGCTGTGGCGGTCCACCAAATGGCTCCAGGACCCGTTGAACTCCCGCAGCGACTCGCCGATCCGCGTGCCGCCGGAGAAGTCGCGCACGTCGGTAAGCCGGCCCAGCGCCAGGCGGTACGACGGCCCCTTGAGGAGGTCGGTGACCCGCGTGAGGCGCGTGGCGAATGTGAACGTCTCCACCCGCCCGAAGACGTTCTGGAGCGCGTAGAGGAACTGCAGCAGGAACCGGCTGTAGAGATCCATCGAGCCCGAGACGTCGCAGAGCAGCACCAGCCGGACCTTGCGCCGCCGGCGCTCCCGCCGCCGGAGGTCGATGATCTCGCCCTTCATCATATTCGCCCTCATGCTGCGACGGAGATCGATGACTCCGCCGCGACGGGTCGGCCGCCGCCGCCGGCTGATCCTGCGCGCCAGCCGCTTGGCGATGAGCACGGTGAGCCGCGCCACCTCGTCCAGGTCTTCGGCGGGGAACGTTGAGAAATCCTGCTCCATCAGGACCTCCTGATCGCTCACCCCGGGGACCTCGAGCGGCTCGCCCTCCTCCATGCCCGGCTCTTCCCAGCTCTCGAGCGCCACCGACGCCTGATTCTTCCCGCCGCCCTCCGTGGACCCCGCCTCGGCGTCCTCGTCCGGCTTGGGTGTCTGGCTCGCGCTCAGCAGCCCCTCGAGCCCCTGGCCTTCCTCGGCATGGAATTTCCAAAAGGCGTCGAAGCAGCGGTCGAAGGCGGGGATTTCCTCGTGGCGGGCGACGAGCGTGGTCCGAAGCGCAAGGTACACCTCGCCGCGATCCAGCAAATCGATCACCTCGAGCGCCCTTACGGCATCCATCACCTCCGACACCGTGAGCGGCAGCCCCGCCGCGCGCAGCATCTGGCCGAAAGAGAGAGTGGCGGTAGCCAAGTTCCTCGGCTGTACCAATGGCAGGGTCCGCTCCTAGCCTTCGGCAGGGACGAAGCGCTTGAGCCCGGAGGCCGTGAGCTCCCGTTTGAAGCGCTTCACATCGTCGGCGTCCTTGAGGACGCAGCCCAGCGTCTCGGCCACCAGCTCCTCGTCCAGGCAGTCGGCGTGCAGCGAGCCCAGCGCCTGGGCCCAGTCCAGCGTCTCGGCCACGCCGGGCACCTTGGAAAGCCGGATGGTGCGCAGGCTTTCCATGAAGCGGGAGATCTGCCTGGCGAGCCGCTCATTGACGCCCGGCACCTTCCGCATCACGATGCGCACTTCCTTGTCGAAGCCCGGGAAGTCCACCCAGAGATAGAGGCAGCGGCGCCTGAGGGCATCGCTGAGCTCCCGATTGCGGTTCGAGGTGAGGATGACATACGGAGGATGGATGGCCTGGATGGTCCCGATCTCGGGAATCGTCACCTGGAAGTCCGACAGCACCTCCAGCAGGAAGGCCTCGAACTCTTCGTCGGCCCGGTCCACCTCGTCGATCAGCAGCACCGGCGGGCTGCCGTTCTGGCTGATGGCCTGGAGCAGCGGCCGACGGATCAGGAAGGGCTCGGAGAAGATCGCCGCTTCCTTCTGCTCCACGGTATGCGTGGTGCTCTCCTCCAGCTTGATGTGCAGGATCTGCTTGGGGTAATTCCATTCGTACAGCGCCTGCGCGGCGTCGAGCCCTTCATAGCATTGAAGCCGGATGAGGTTGGTCCCGAGCATCCGGGCCATGACCTTGGCTACCTCGGTCTTGCCCACCCCCGCATGCCCCTCGATGAGCAAAGGCTTCTTGAGCGTCATGGCCAGGTGCACCGACGTCGCGATGGCGGCATCGGTGACGTAGTCAGCGCCTTCCATCAACCCCTGAATTTTCTTGATCTCTTCTCTCATGACCCTACCAGTTTACACCGCCCGGTCCCGGGACCGGACTCTGTCGTAGTCCTCCGGCGTGTCCACGTCGGCCGGCATGGACTCATCGAAGTCCACCCAGGCGACGCGGCTTGCATCCTTTTCGATCACCGCGCGCGCGCCGCTGTCGCCGGTGAGGGCCCGAAGCTCAGAGATTACTTGAGGTCCGAAGAGTACGGGGTTCCCCTGGCCTTCCCGATAGCGGGGAGCGGTGATGGCCTTGCCCATGCGCCTGAAGGCGGCGATCAGGCCCGGGATGACCTGGGGCGGCAGCCGCGGCTGGTCGCCGAGGGCGATCAGGAGCGCCTCGGCTCCCGCCGGCGCGGCGGATACGCCCACGGCGATGGAGCTGCCCTGCCCTGCCTCAGGCTTGGGATTCACGGCGAAGCGCACGGGTATGCCCGCCAGCGCCGCCTCGAGATCGCCGTGCTCGGGGGGCACCACGATCACCGTCTCGTCCACGCCGCCGGCCAGCATGCGCTCCACGGCATGGCGCAGCACCGGCTTGCCCTCGAGCGTCAGGAGCAGCTTGGGCTGCCCCATGCGCCGGGACAGCCCCGCAGCCAGGACCACGCCGACGATCATTCGGCCTCCCGCAAAAAAAGAGCCCCGCGGGGCGATCCCGCGGGGCTCCGGTCGATTAAGCGGCGTTCACTTCACGGCGGCGGCGGCCGCCTCCATGGCCCGCTTCGCGAAGACCTTGCAGAGGTGCGTCTTGTACTCCACCGAGCCCTGGAGGTCGGGCTGGACGTCGATGCCGTCGGCGGCCTTCTCGGCCGCGGCCTGGATGCTGGCCGCGTCGGCCGCCTTGCCGGTGATCGCCGCCTCCACGCCCTTGGCCCTCACCGCCTTGGTGCCCGCGCCCGTGACGCCGACGCTGGCCTTGCTGATCTTACCCCCGTCCATGGTGAGAACGGCCGCGACGCCTACGATGGCGAACCGGGACGCCGGATGGGGGAACTTCATATAGGCGCAGCCCACCTTCGGCCCGCAGGCCGGAATGCGCACCTCGGTGAGGATCTCGTTCTCGGCCAGCGCCGTGGTCATCAGCCCCTTGAAGAAATCGTCGGCCTTGATGCTGCGCTTGCCCTTCGGCCCCTCGGCGACCATCTCGGCGCCGAGGGCGATGATGGCGGCCGGGTAGTCTGCCGCCGGATCGGCATGGGCGAGGCTGCCGCCAATGGTGCCCATATTGCGCACCATGGGATCGCCGATCTGGCTCGCCACCGAGGCCAGCACCGGGCACTTGGCCTTGACGATCGACGAGGATTCGATGGCGTAATGGGTGGTCAGGGCGCCGATGACCAGCGTGCCGCCCTCTTCCTTGATCCCGGAGAGCGCGCTCACCTTCCGGATGTCGATGACGTGCTTGGGCTGGGCCAGGCGGAATTTCATCGCGGGGATGAGGCTGTGACCGCCGGCCAGCAGCTTGGCGTCGTCCTTGTGGCGCGCGAGCAGGTCGAGGGCCTCTTTCACCGTGCCCACGGCATGGTATTCGAACTGGGCTGGGTACATGGTCGCGCTCTCCTTTAGTTTCTCTGCTTACTTCTTCGATTTGGCGGACTGGATGGTCTTCCAGACCCGCTCCGCCGTGAGCGGCATCGTCTCGATATGGTCCACCCCGAGTCCCCCGAGCGCGTCCACGACGGCATTGACCACCGCCGGCGTCGAGGCGATCGTGCCCGTCTCCCCCGCGCCCTTGACGCCGAGCGGGTTCACGGGCGTGGGCGTCTCCGTCCGAGCCGTCTCGTAGTTGGGCAGCATGTCGGCTTTGGGCAGCGCGTAATCCATCATGCTGCCGGTGACGAGCTGCCCCGACTCGTCGTCGTAAACGGCTCCTTCCCACAGCGCCTGGGCCACGCCCTGGGCGATGCCGCCATGCACCATGCCGTCCACGATCATGGGATTGATGACATTGCCGACATCGTCCACGGCCAGGTAGCGCAGGATCTTGACATGGCCCGTGTCCGGGTCCACTTCGACCATGCAGGCATGGGCGCCGAAGGGGAAGCAGAAATTGGCCGGGTCGTAGAAGGACGTCTCCTCGAGACCTGGCTCGAGGCCCTCGGGATAGTTGTGCGGCACATAGGCGACGAGGGCCACCTGGCCGAAGGGCACCGCCTTCTCGGGCGAGCCCTTGACGAAGAACTGGCCGTTGGCGTACTCCATGTCCTTCGGATTCGCCTCGAGCAGATGGGCCGCGATCTTCTTGCCCTTCTCCTTGATCTTGTTGATCGACATCAGGATCGCGGTGCCGCCAACCGAGGCCGAGCGGCTGCCGTAGGTGCCCATGCCGAACGGCACCCGGCCCGTGTCGCCGTGAACGATCTCGATATCGTCCATGGGAATGCCGAAGTGCTCGCCCACGAGCTGAGCGAACGTGGTCTCGTGCCCCTGGCCATGGGAATGAGAGCCCGTATAGACGCTCACCTTCCCCGTCGGATGCACCTGGACCTTGCCGGATTCCCAGAGCCCGGCCTGGGCGCCGAGCGAGCCCACCACCTTGGACGGCGCGATGCTGCAGGCCTCGATATAGGTGGAGAAGCCGACGCCGAGGAGCTTGCCCTTGGCGCGCCCAGCGGCCTGGTCGGCCCTGAACTTCTTGTAGTCGAGCATCTGGAGCAGCTTGTCGAAGGCGGGGGCGTAGTTGCCGCTGTCGTACATCAGAGCCACCTTGGTCTGGTAGCCATTGTCGAACTTGGGAATGAAGTTCTTCTTCCTCAGCTCGGCCGGGTCCATCTTCGCGGCGGCGGCCGCGGCGTCAACGATACGCTCGATCAGGTAGCAGGCTTCGGGGCGGCCGGCGCCCCGGTAGGCGTCCACGGGGGTCGTATTGGTGAAGACGCCCATCACCTCGCAGTGGATGGCGCCCATCTCGTAGACGCCGTTGAGCAAGGTGCCGTAGAGATAGGTCGGCACGGCCGGAGCGAAGGTCGAGAGATAGGCGCCCAGATTGGCCGTGGTCTTGACGCGCAGCCCCGCGATCTTGCCGTCCTTGGTCAGCGCCATCTCCACGTCTGACACGTGATCGCGACCGTGGGCATCGGTTTGGAAGGACTCGCGCCGGTCGGCCGTCCAGCGGATGGGCCGCTTGATCTGGCGGGTGGCCCACGTGCACACGGTCTCCTCATTGTAGAGGAAGATCTTGGAGCCGAAACCCCCACCCACGTCCGGGGCGATCACCCTCACCTTGTGCTCGGGGATGCCCAGCACGAAGGCCGTCATCAGGAGACGGTGGACATGCGGGTTCTGCGAGGTCACCCACAGCGTCCACTCGTCGGTGGACTCCTCGTAGCGCGCCACGCAGGCGCGCGGCTCGATCGCGTTCGCGACCAGCCGCTGGTTGACGATGCGCTTCTTGACCACGGTGGCCGCCGACTTGAACGCGGCCTCGGTGGCCGCGGCGTCGCCGATCTGCCACTTGAAGGCCACGTTCCCCGGCGCCACCTCATGGATCTGGGCCGCTCCCTTGCCCGCGGCCTTGTCGGTGTTGGTCACCGAGGGCAGCACCTCCCAATCCACCTTGACCAGCTCGGCGGCGTCTCGGGCGGCGGCCAGGGTCTCCGCGATCACGATCGCCACCGGGTCGCCCACGTAATTGGCCTTCTCGGCGGCCAGCGGCGGGTGCGGCGGCACCTTGAGCTCGGGCAGCAGCCATCCGCACGGCAGCGAGTTCACGCCCGTCATGTCCTTGCCGGTGAATACCGCGACCACGCCCGGCTGCTTGAGCGCCTGCGCGGCGTCGATCTTGCGGATCTTGGCGTGGGCGTGCGGGCTGCGCACGAATACCGCGTACGTCATCCCGGGCAGCCTGAGGTCGTCGGTGTAATGGCCCTTGCCGGTGATGAAGCGGGGGTCTTCGCGCCGCTTGATGCTCGCGCCCAGAAGCTTCGCGGTGGCCATGGTCGCGCTCCCTTACCTGGCCGCCATCTTCTCGGCGGCGTACTGGATGGCCTTGACGATATTGTGGTAGCCCGTGCACCGGCACAGGTTGCCCTCGAGCTGGTGCCGGATCTGCTCCTCGGTGGGCTTGGGGTAGCGCTGCAGGATCTGGGCGGCCGACATGATCATGCCCGGCGTGCAGAAGCCGCATTGCAGCCCGTGCTTCTCCCAGAAGCCCTCCTGGATGGGATGCAGCTTGCCATCCTTCGCCATGCCCTCGATGGTCGTGAGCGAGGCGCCGTCGGCCTGGACGGCGAACATCGTGCAGGACTTCATCGCCTGCCCGTTCAGGTGGATCGTGCACGCGCCGCACTGGCTGGTGTCGCAGCCCACGTGGGTGCCGGTGAGCCCCGCCAGCTCGCGGATGTAATGAACGAGCAGCAGCCGGGGCTCGACCTCATGGGAATGCTTGACGCCGTTGATGGTCATCGAGACGGTTGTTTTCACCGCGGTACCTCCTAAAGGATGGAGTGCTCGGGCGAGCCCATGCCGGCCTTGGGATTGGCGACGATGATCATCTTGACCATGAGCGATACCTCACCGGTGAGAGGTCGAGGCCGGCTGAGCGAATGAGACGTTAGACCCGGGGGGCCGAGATGTCAAGGGCGGGCGGAGCGGTCACGGCCGTCGCAGTCGCTCGAGGTCTTCGAGGGCAGCCTGAACCGGCGCCCAGGCGAGGAAGGTGAGCCGCAGGGCGGGATCGGGAGCGCGCTCGGCGATTTCCGCTATCGTCTCGGCGGCCAGGGTCGCGACAACATGCGCCTCATCGCGCTTGGCCCGGGCGGCGCGCTCCGCCTCGGCCCGCGACGCGAGCACGCCGGCCAAGGCGTGGGCCGCGGGCCAGATCAGGTTTGGATACTCGATGCGGCGCGCGATGTCGAGCGCCTCGCGGAGGTCGGCCTCACCGCTCGCCCAGTCCCGTCCCGCCAGCGCGATCCTGCCGCGCAAGAGGTGCGCCTTCCCCAGGTATTTCTGCGAACCCGTCTCGCGCGCCGTCACGAGCGCCTTCTCTAGCTGCGGCAGCGCCTTCTCTGACTCGCCCTGAGCGAAAAGGACTTCAGCGAGGTATGTCGCGAGGTGCATACCCCAGCGCCAGCGGTGGGCGCCGAAGGCGAACTTCTCCACTCGGACCTGGCTGTCTTCGAGGATCCCCAGAGCCTTGTCAGGTTCACCCATGTGGAAGTGGTCGTAAGCGATGTTGATCAAGGCGCTGATCTCGACGTTCGGGTTCTTGATGCGAAGCCCTATGTCCTGGCTTTCGAGGTTGAGCTCGGCCGCCTGGCGGAAGTCGCCCAACTCCTGATAGAGCCAGCCCAAGGAGTTCGTCAGGCGCCCCACGATGAAGGCCGCCTCGCGCTCCCGCGCCAGGGCCAGCCCCTCGTTGATGACGGCAAGCGCCTCTGCATGCTCGCCCAGGCCGGTCAGGGCAAGACAGCGGAAGGCCCGCCCGAGCAGCTCGGAGAATCCGTCGTGAATCTCAGCGGCCGTCTCCTCCGCCCGGCGACAGAGCGGAATGGCCTTGCGGAATTCGGCGCGCCAGTCGGCGTGGGCTCCGAGCCAGGTGAGGTCCTGCGCCATGGCCTCCTTGAAGCCGTGGGCCTCGCTGATCCGGAGCGATTCCTCGAGCTTTTCGTCGCCCCGGACGAGATCGCCTTCCATCTGGTAGACGAGCCCGAGATAGGACAGGCTCTTGGCCACTGCCTCCTCGTCGCCGATCTCGCGGCCGATCCGGAGCCCCTCTTCGGCAAAGGCCTTCGTATGCGGCACGTTCTCCGAGGAGAACGTCAGCCAGTGGGCCAGGGAAAGATCCACGAGGGCCTGGGCCTCGGCGAAGCGGTCGCCCACCTTGCGCGCCATGGCGAGCATGGGCTCGAGCTCGGCGATGGCCTCCTTCACCCGTCCCATCAACCGCCAGACCTGCCCGCGCCGCTGGTAGATCTCCATGATCTGCCGGGGCGGCGGCGGCGGCGAGAGGCGCCCGGCGACCTCGAGCGCCTTGGCATAGAAGTCCAGCGCGGTCTGGTTGGCGAAGGCATCCTTGGCCCGATTTCCGGAGCGGACAAGATACTCGAATGCTCTGGCCCAATCCTCGCCGTTGACGAAGTGATGCGCCAGCTCCTGGTAGTGGTCGGCCAGCCGGTCGGGATACAACTCCTCGATGGCGGCGCCGACCGCCCGGTGGAGCTCGCGCCTGCGCTCCTTCAGGAGACTGTTGTAAGCCACGTCCTGGATCACCGCGTGCTTGAAGATATAGGCCGGCTCCGGCAAGAGTCCCTGCTCGTAGATGATCTCCAGCGCCTTGAGCTCCTGGAGCAGCCCTTCGAGACTGCCCGTGAGCCCCGCGATCCGCTCCAGCAGCCGCTGGAGAAACTGCCTGCCGATGACCGACGCGAGCTGGACGGTGCGCTTGCCGTCCTCGCCCAGCCGGTCGAGCCGCGCCATGATGATGCCCTGGATGGTGTCGGGCACGCTGACCTCGCCCATGCCCTTGACCATCCGGAGTCCGCCGTTCTCCCTTCGCAGCACGCCCAGATCCAGGAGCGTCTTGGCCACCTCCTCGACGAAGAGCGGCACGCCCTCGGCTTTGTCCATGAGGGCGGCTTTGAGCTCGACGGGGAACTGGTCGGTGCCCAGGACCCGGCCGGCCATGGCCAGGGCCTCGGCCTCGGAGAGCGTGTGCAGGGTCAGCGTGGTGTAGAAGCTGCGGCTGCCGAAGGCCGGGCTGTACCCCAACCGGTAGCTCATGACGACCATGATCGGCGCACCGGCCACGGAACCCATGAGCGCGTTGAGATGCTCCTCCGTGCTGGCGTCGATCCAGTGCAGGTCCTCGAACACGAACACTATAGGGCGGACGGCGGCGCCCCGCAGTGCCAGCCCCCGCATCGCCTCGAGGATCCGCTTCCGCCGGGCGGCCGGGTCCATCGTGGCAATGGCTGGATCGCCCGAGTCCACGGAGAGCAGATACCGCACGTATGGGATGTACCCGTCCACCTGCCCCATCCGGCGCATGGCGTGCTCGACCTTGGCGATGATCTCGGGCTCCCCGTCGAACTCCTCGATGCCGAAGTTCTCCCGGAGCTGGTCGATGAGCGGCAGGAACGGGATGGACTGGCCGAAGGAGATGCACTGGCCTTCGAGCCAGGTCACCGGCTCCCCCGCCTCGGCCAGCCGGCGGCGGAATTCCAGCAGGAGGCGCGACTTTCCGATGCCGGCGTCGCCCGAGATGAATACCACTTGCCCCCGGCCGGCCTTGGCCTCGGTGAAGCGCTCGACCAGAGTGGCGACTTCGCGTGTCCGTCCCACCAGCGGCGTCAGCCCGCGCTCCACCGCGGCGTCGAAGCGCGAGCGCCGGAGCCGCGGGCGCAGCGCCTCCCAGGCCCGCACCGGCGCGTGCCCCTTGACCTGGACCTCGCCCAGATCGAGCGTCTCGAAGAATGCCGACACCAGGCGGTGGGTCGCGTCGCTCAAGACGACGCTGGCGGGTCGGGCGATTTGCTGCATCCGCGCGGCCAAGTTGGTGGTGTCGCCAACCGCCGTGTAATCCATCCGCAGATCGTCGCCGATCCGCCCAACGACGACCGGGCCGCTGTTGATCCCGATTCGCATCTGGAGCGGCGGCCCGCCCTGGGCCTGCAGCTCTTTGCCATAATCCCTGAGCGCGCGCTGGATGCCGAGTGCCGCGTGCACGGCGCGCCGCGGCCCGTCCTCGTGGGCGATGGGGGCGCCGAACAGCGCCATGACGCCGTCTCCCGTGTACTGATTGACCGTTCCCTCGAAGCGGTGGATCTCGGCCGTGATCAGCTCGAAGCAGCGATCCATGATGCGGTGGACGTCCTCGGGATCGAGCTTCTCGGCCAGGGGCGTGAAGCCGGCCACGTCGCTGAAGAGCACGGTCACCTGGCGGCGCTCGCCCTCGAGCGCGGAGCGGCTGGTCAGGATCTTCTCGGCGAGGTGCTTCGGAGTATAGGAGGCCAGACGCGACTGGAAGTCCGGGGCGGCGGCAGGCTTCGCGGTCTCGGCCGCCTGGGCCGTCTCCGGCGCGCTCATCCGATGGCCGCACTCGATGCAGAACTTGGCCCCGGCGGGCAGCTCGGCGCCGCACTGCGGGCACATCAGGCCCAGTCGCGCCCCGCACTCGGCGCAAAACTTCGCCCCGACGGGATTCTCGTGGCCGCAGCCGGCGCAGCGCATTCAGTCCTCCCGGAGCAGTCGCCGCCCGTCGGCGCGGGCCTGGTCGAGCACCTCACGGACGGCCACGCCCTTTTCACCCGCGATGCGCCGGATCTCCTCGAACTCTGGCGTCACGGTCACCACCCGGCCCTCGAGCCGCGAGACTTTGAAGGGCACCGGCCCGTAGACGGTGGGAAGCGTCACCATCTCCCGGTCGAGCCGCGCGCGCTGGTAGGCCGTCCAGCGGACGCCGATGGTGGAGGATTCCTCGAACAGCGCGCGCGAGAGCTCGGCGACCCGGTCTGGAGCGCAAAGCGCCGTCAGCACCACGCCGGGGCGGCTCCGCTTCATGATGACGGGAGTCAAATAGACGTCGAGGGCGCCCGCCTCGAAGAGGCGCTCCATCAGCGGCTCGTAGAGCTGGGGCGACATGTCGTCCACCGTGGTCTCGACCTGCACGACGGTTTCCATCCCGGCCGGCGCTCCCGACTCGCCGAGGAAGAGCCGGATCACATTCGGCGTCTCGAGGTCCATGCTCCCGGCGCCATAGCCCACTGCGCTCACCGTCATTGGCGGCATAACGCCCGCCGCAATGGCGAGCGTCGTCAGGATCGCGGCGCCTGTCGGCGTTACCAGCTCCCGGCGGACGCCGGTGTCCACGACGGGGAAGCCGCGGAGCAACTCGGCCGTCGCGGGGCCAGGCACCGGGATCTTGCCGTGCGGGCCCGTCACGAGGCCCCCGCCCAGCGGGAGCGCCCCGCAGTGCACGGCCGCCACGCCGAGGAGATGAAGCCCGATGCAGGCCCCCACCACGTCCACGATGGCGTCCACCGCGCCCACATCATGGAAGTGGATCTGCTCCGGGGTGGTCCCGTGAACCCGCGCCTCGGCCTCCGCCAGCCGCCCGAAGATCCGCGAGGCATTGCCCTTGACCTGGGCCGGCAGATCGCTGCGGGCGATGATCTCAAGGATGCTGGTGAGATTGCGGTTGGGATGGACGTGGCCGGCATGCGGGCGCTCGTGGGTATGCTCGGCCGCGCCGGACGCGTGGTCGTGATCGTGGACGTGGACGTCGACCTTGGTCGCGCGGAAGCCGGCCTTCATCACGGTGCTGCGCTCCAACGAATAGCCGGGCAGCCCGAGCCGGCCGATCTCGCGCTCCAGCGCCTCGAAGGGCACGCCCGCGTCGACGAGGGCTCCGAGGATCATGTCGCCCGCGGCGCCGCTCGGACAGTCGAAGTACGCGACGTTCACCGGATCTTCACTGCCAGCTTGTTGATCTGGTTGGCCTGGGCCGCGGCGCCGTATCCATTGTCGATATTGACCACGGAGACGCCCGGCGCGCAGGAGTTCAGCATCGCGAGCAGCGCGGTGATGCCGCCGAAGGAGGCGCCATAGCCCACGCTGGTCGGCACTCCGATCACCGGCCGGTCGACGAGCCCCCCCACCACGCTGGGGAGCGCGCCTTCCATCCCGGCCACGGCGATCACCGCATTGGCCTCGTTGAGGAGATCCAGATGAGGCACCAATCGATGCAGGCCGGCCACGCCGCAGTCATAGAGCCGCTCGACGCGATTGCCCATGGCTTCCGCCGTTACCGCCGCCTCCTCCGCCACGGCGAGGTCCGACGTGCCGGCGCTGATCACCACGATGAGCCCGACCCCCTCACTGAGCCGGGGCTTGACGACCACCAGACGCGCCTCCGCATGGATCCGGCATTCGAGCTCGCTGGCCATAAGCGCCTCGATCACGGTCGCCTCCGCCCGGGTGCAGAGGATATTGTCGTGCTGCTCGGCCAGCCGGCGGACGATGGCCAGCACCTGCTCGGCTGTCTTGCCCTGGCAGAACACGGCCTCCGGCACGCCGTGGCGGAGCGAGCGGTGGAGATCCACGCGCGCGAAGCGCAGGTCCTCGACGGGAAGATCGCGCAGCCGCGCCAGCGCCTGCTCCGGGCCGAGCTCGCCCCGCGAAACGGCCTCGAGCAGCGCCCTTACTTTCTCGCGATCCATGCCAGCACCTCATTGGCGCTGCCGCTGCGGAAGCCCTGCAGGTCCAGCGTGACGTAGCCGTAACCCAGCTCGCGGAAGCGCTTGATGATGGCGTCCTGCCGGCCATTCTCCCAGAGCAGCGCGATCTCGTCCGGTGCCAGCTCGAGCCGGGCCAGCCGGTCATGGTGACGGACCCGGAACTGCCGAAATCCCAGGCCCCTCACGAAGGCTTCCGCGGCGTCCACCTGGCGGAGCTTCTCCGCCGTGATCGCTTCGCCGTACTGGAAGCGCGAGGACAGACACGCGAACGAGGGCTTGTCCCAGGTGGGCAGCCCCAGCTCCCGCGACAGCGCGCGGATCTCCGCTTTCCAGAGCTCGGCCTCGATCATGGGAGCCCTGACGCCCCTCTCCTTCGCGGCGGTCATCCCGGGCCGATGGTCGCCCAGGTCGTCCATATTGGCTCCGTAGACGAGCTGGGCCGCGCCAGCCTCGCGCGCGATGGGCTCGAGCTTGGCGAACAGCTCTTCCTTGCAGAAGTAGCAGCGATTGGGCGGGTTCTTCGCATACTCGGGATTGTCGAGCTCCCGGGTCCGGATCACTGCGTGGCGCATGCCCAGCAGGTTGGCGAGCCGTCTGGTCTCCTCGAGCTCCGCCGCCGGATAGGTCTCGGAATCCGCGGTGACCAGGAGGGCTCGCTCCCCGACGGCGTCCCTGGCTGCGCGCGCCAGAAAGGTCGAGTCCACGCCGCCGGAGAAGGCCACCACGACGCCGCCCATGTCGCGGATGAGCGCCACCAGCCGGTCGTACTTGGCGCGGAGCGCGTGGTCCACGCTCAGTGCTCGAAGCTCACCATGGCCTGGAAGGCGCCATAGCGCTCCTCGATCTCCTCGGCCTTGAGCCGCTTGAGCCGGTCCAGCGAGAAGTCCTCGACCGTGAACGATGCCAGCACGGCGCCGAAGATCATGGCTTTGCGTATCGAGGGGGCGTCGGTGAGACTCCGCTGGGCGAGGTAGCCCATGAAGCCGCCGGCGAATGTGTCCCCCGCCCCCGTGGGATCGAACACGGACTCGAGAGGGTAGGCCGGCGCGAAGAAGAAATCGCCGCCCGAGACCATCACCGCACCGTACTCGCCACGCTTGATCACCACGGCCCGGGGTCCCAGCTCGATGATCACGCGCGCGGCCTTGATGAGATTGGGCTCGCGGGCCAGCATGCGCGCCTCGGTGTCGTTGATGAGCAAGACGTCGACTTCCCGCAGGACGCGCAAGAGGGCCTCGCGCTTGCCGTCGATCCAGAAATTCATGGTGTCCATCGCCGTCAGCATCGGGCGCTCCATCTGGCGCAGGACGTCCAGCTGGAGCTCGGGATCGATATTCGCCAGGAACAGGAACGGCGCGTTCTTGTGAGCCGGCGCCAGCGAGGGCTTGAACTCGGCCAGGGCATTGAGCTGGGTGTCGAGCGTCTTGGCCTCGTTGAGGTCGAAACCGTACTCCCCGGTCCAGCGAAAGGTCTTCTTGCCCGGAAGGATCTCCAGCGCATTGATATCGATTCCGCGATTGCTCAGCAAGTCCAGATGTTCGCGGGGGAAGTCGTCGCCCACGGCGGCGACCACGCGCACCCGCGTGAAGAAGCTGGCCGCGTACGAGAAATACGTTGCCGAGCCGCCGAGGGCGGCCGTCACCTGGCCGAATGGCGTCCGGACGGTGTCCAGCGCCACCGAGCCCACCACCACGAGATCAGCCACGGCGACCCCCCGCCCGCTTCCGCGGGAAATACCTGTCGAGCAGCAGGCCGAGCCGCTTGCGGGTGCGTGGCGGAAACGCTTTGGGGTTCGTGATCACGGCATTGGCGAGCGCGTCCCCGCATGCCGCCGGGCAGGGCTTGCCGATCTGGGGAATCACCCGCCGCAGCACGACCTTCGCCATGGCCACGTTCTTGAGGAGGTTCGCGATCACGGCCTCCACGCTCACGGCGGCATGCTCCTCGTGCCACACGTCGTAATCGGTGGCCAGGGCCAGCGTGGCATAACAGAGCTCCGCCTCGCGGGCCAGCTTGGCCTCGGGCATATTGGTCATCCCGATCACCGAGACGCCCCACTGGCGGTAGATGCGCGACTCGCCCTTGGTGGAGAACTGCGGCCCTTCGATGCAGAGGTAGGTCCCGCCCCGATGGACCGTGGCCCCGCTCTCGCGCCCGGCGATCTCCAACAGCTCCGCCAGCGCGGGGCAAACCGGATCGGCCATGCCCACATGGGCCACGATCCCGTCGCCGAAAAACGAGGAGACCCGGCGGCGGGTGTGATCGTAAAACTGGTCGGGCACCACCAGGTCCAGGGGCCGGATCTCTTCCTTCATGCTGCCCACGGCGCTGATGGAGATTACCCAGCGCGCGCCGAGGGCTTTCAGGCCGTAGATATTGGCCCGAAAGTTGAGCTCCGATGGCATGAGCCGATGGCCGCGGCCGTGGCGCGGCAGGAAGATCACGCGCCGGTCGCCCAGGCGACCCACGCAGTAGGCGTCGGACGGATCGCCGAAGGGCGTCCGCATTTTCACCCAGCGGATGTCCTCGAGCCCCTCCATGTCATAGAGGCCGCTGCCCCCGATGACCCCCACGGTGATAGCCGAAGCGGCGCTCGCGTCTTTCACTCTCACGCCGCCGGCTCCTCTAGGGTGGCGAGGGTGCGCTCGGCGCTCGCGTCGCGGACGGTGACGGTGACGAAGCGGCGCGCCAGGTCGCCCGGCCCGTCGAAGACCACTTCCACATAATTGCCCGTGAGGCCCAGGAGCCGTCCCGTCTCCCGCTCGCGCTCGGCCAGCACCACCACGTCGCGGCGCTGCCCGACCATGCGGCGCCTGAAGGCGAGGTTCATCTCCCGCGCCAGCGCGCGCAGCCGGGCACCGCGCTGCCGGATGATCGGCGCCGGCACGTGGCCGGGCCGCCGCGCCGCTTCCGTTCCCTTTCGGTCGGAATAGGGGAAGACGTGCAGATACGAGAACGGCAGGCTGCCCACGAGGGCCATGGTGGCGTCGAAGTCCTCGTCCCGCTCGCCGGGATGTCCGACGATGACGTCGGCGCCCAGCCCCAAGTCGGGAATCGCGCCGGCCAGCCTCTCGACCAGCCGCCGATACATGGCGACATTGTACGGCCGCCGCATCAGCCGCAGCACGCGATCGCTGCCGCTCTGAAGCGGTAGATGGAGATGGGGGGCGACGCTGGGCGAGGATGTGACCACGTCGATGAGCTCGGCAGTGAAATAGGCGGGCAGCACCGAGGAGAGTCTGAGCCAGCGCAGTCCCGGCACCTCTGCCGCCTTCACGACCAGATCGGCCAGGCGGCTGCGCGGGAAAAGATCCCATCCCCAGTGGCCGATGTCGACGCCCGTCAGCGTGATGTCCCGGTAGCCGGCTTCGACGAGCCCGTGGATCTGGTCGAGCACCACCTTCGGCTCCTGGCTCCGGCTGCCGCCGCGTGCGACCGGCACGATGCAGAAGGCGCAGCGATGCTGGCAGCCATCCTGGATCTTCACGAAGGCGCGCGAGCGGCCGAGGACCTTCGCGAACGGCGCCACCGGCACATCACGCGCCTCCGCGATGTCCCCCACCCTGATCTCGGGCCCCTGCATCTGGTGTCGAGACCGCTTCACCAAATCCGCCAGCAGATCGGGCAGCCGGTACTTCTCCTGATTGCCGAGCACCAGGTCCACCCCCGGGATGCGGGCAACGGCCTGGGCATCGGTTTGAGCGTAGCAGCCAGTGACGACCAGCAGGGCCTCCGGATTCCGGCGGCTGAGCCGGCGGATCAGCTGCCGGTCGGAGAAATCGGCCCGACCCGTCACGGTGCATGTATTGACCACGTAGACTTGGGCCGGCTCGTCGGCGTTCACGGTGCGGAAGCCGCGCCTTTCGAGCAAGCCTCCCATCTCCTGGGATTCGACCTGGTTGAGCCGGCAGCCGAGCGTGGCGAAAGCCACGGTGACCGGCGCACTCATACGGTGACCATCTCGCGCAGCTGTCCGCAGGCCGCGCCGATGTCTTCGCCCTTGCTCCGGCGGACGGTGGCCCTGACACCGTGCTCGAGGAGGATGCTCTGAAAGGCGAGGATGCGCGGCAGCGGGGGGC
>WNEY01001739.1_pt1 | contig 17835 bp, 20 predicted proteins | sample 5400531 | NCBI WGS metagenome assembly WNEY01 (sample SAMN13153338, study PRJNA577476) | soil metagenome | isolation source: 200 cm saprolite under Douglas fir tree site 1 | place: USA:California | collected 2015-04-18
CAGGGCAACGGGGAACATTTTTCCTGGAGACGTTTGGCTGCCAGATGAATGACCACGACTCGGAAAAGGTGGCGGGCCTGCTGCTCTCGCGCGGCTATCAACAGGTGGAGACGGCGGAGGCGGCTTCACTGATCCTTTACAACACTTGCAGCATTCGCGAGAAAGCGGCGCAGAAAGTTTTCTCGCGTCTGGGCGAATACCGGGAAAGGCAGAGCGAGGGGAAGGTCATCGGAGTGCTGGGCTGCGTGGCGCAACAGGAAGGCGAACAGATCTTTAGGCGCGCGCCGTGGGTGAGCCTGGTCTGTGGTTCGGCAAGCTACAGCAAGCTGCCTGGAATGCTGGCGCAACTGGAAGCGGGGAATCAGCGCGTTACCGGGCTTGATACGGACACGGATGAAACGTTTGAAACGCCCGTGACGCGCCGCGACAATCCCTGGCGCGCGTACCTGACCATCATCGAAGGCTGCGACAAGGCTTGCTCGTACTGCGTGGTGCCGTTCACCCGCGGTCCCTCGGCTATTCGGAAGTTCAGCTTCTCGGGCAAACGGTGAATTCTTACGCGGACCCGACGGCGCGAAAGCTGCGCTTTTCGGAATTGCTTCAGGCGGTGGCGGATGTGCGCGGAATTCGCCGCGTGCGCTTCACTACCTCCCATCCCAGTGATTTCACGCCCGATATTGTGGATGCCATCGAGCAGGAGCCAAAGATCTGTGACCACGTGCACTTGCCGGTACAGTCCGGTTCGACGAGAGTGCTGGGCGCGATGCAGCGGACCTATTCGCGAGGAGAGTATCTGGAGAAGATCGCCATGATGCGGGAGGCGAAAAGGCCAATCGCTATCACCACGGACATTATAGTAGGGTTTCCAGGGGAGACGGAAAGCGAGTTCGAAGAGACACTGAGCTTGCTGGATGAAGTGAAGTACGACAGCATGTTTTCGTTCAAGTACTCGCCCAGGCCAAACACGCCTTCCCTCTCCATGAGCGATTCCATTTCTGAAGACGAAAAGAGCCGGCGGCTCGCGGTTCTGCAGGACAGACAGCGCGAAATACAGGCGGCCAAGAATGCGCGCCTGGTTGGAGAACAATTCGAAGTTCTGGTCAGCGGAAAATCGCGCCGCGAGAACCAGTGGTCCGGGTATACCACCGCGCACCGGATGATAAGTTTTGCTTCACAAGAGAGAGAGCTTCTGGGAACCTACGTACAGGTTCTCGTTACTGGAGCGGGTTCAAACAGTCTGGTAGGAGAGCACGCCGTCTAGCTCAGGGAGGCCTCGATGGAAGTGGAGATGAAGATCCGTGGCCTGATGATGGATCCCGTCACAAACATGCCCATCGTGGTGCTGAAGGACGTGCAGGGCCAAGCGATCCTGCCGATCTGGGTGGGGGTGTACGAAGCAAACGCCATCGCGCTAGAAATCGAGAAAGTACAAACGCCGCGGCCGATGACCCATGACCTGCTGAAAAATGTTCTGCTGGGGCTCGAAGTGCAAGTACGGAAAATCGTGGTGAATGATCTGAAAGACGATACGTTTTACGCGTTGATCTGGGTGGAGCGCGAAGGCCAGATGATGACGATTGATTCGCGCCCCAGCGATGCCCTGGCCCTGGCGCTGCGCATGGATTGCCCGATCTTTGTGGACGAGGCTGTCCTCAAGAACTCCAAGATTTCGAGCGCATTTACCGAGCGCAATACCAACGAGCAGCTCCGCACGTGGCTCGATGGCCTTTCCGACGAAGACCTCGGCCGCTACAAGATGTAATGGAGCGAGACCTCTCCGCGATTCCGTTCAGCGCGTCAGAACTGTGTCTGTTTCTGGCTTCTGCTGTTGAGCTGGACTGCCGGGCGTTGCGCGCATGTCTCCCACCGAAGATGGGACCTCCACGAAAGGCTTGTCCTTGTACGCCAAGAAAGGAATGAGCGCGATTGCGCGTAGCACAACGGCGACGCAAACAACGTACCAGCCGGCGCCGGGAGAATGAATCTGGATGAGACTTCCGACGGCGGCGAGGGGTAGCGAGAACAGATAGGCCAGCAGTTGGAAGGGAAGCCCGCAGAGCACAGCGACAACGGTCGCGATTACTCCAGTCAAGAAAAGCTCTTTGAAGACCCTGCCCAATCTCCAGTTGGCGTTGGGGGCGACGCCGGTAACGGCTCCGATGATCGGCGAGCGAAGTTCGGCGAGTTGCGGCGGCAAGGGGCGCGCGTCCGCGGAGGCTTTCCGCCAGTTTTGCAGGATCTTTTCGATCTGCGTAGTTTTGCGTTTTAACTCAAAAAGGGAGCTTCCTTCGATGCAGCCAAGATTGAACGTGCCGCTGCGTCCAAGGTCGACATCTTTCCAAGCGATATAGATTCGCCGGTTCGTCACCAAGCCGGGGACACCACGGCCAAGAACGATAGCCGTGACTTCGTTGCGGCGAAGAGCAAATTTAGTTTCTTCGCCGCAGTAACAAAGGCGATCCGAGCGGATGAACAAGCTTCCGATATCCCAATTCGAATTGAGTTCGTAGATACGAGGTGATGCGGCAGGAGCGAAACCGACGGTGATGCCGCCCCAGGCATTGGCCTCCACGCCTTCCTTCTGGAGTTTGCTTTTCAGGGCAACGATCAGTTCGGGGAGACCCGAGAGCGACGCAAAATTTGCCAGCACCAGATAGGAGACAAACGCCACAACCGGCCCCGCCAGGTAGAAAGCCCGATGCAAGACTGAATCCGCTGCATAGAAGCGGGCCAGCCAGGCAAATGCGGCCGGCACAAGAATCATCGCGTGCAACATTGCGAAGGTGGCGCGAATGCTGCTCTTGAGCTTTTTCTGGGTGGAGAGAATTTTGGCGCCGGGGGCCACGGTGGCCGGAAGAATGTAGTGGTCCGTCTGGGCGATGCTGGCGGAGGCGATCTCCTGAATCTGTTCTACAGGAATGCCGGCTTTGCGGGCAATGGCTTGCGCGCGGCGCAGCGAGGAGGGATGCGTAAGCCATTTTTCGCTCCACTTGCTCCAATGGAGCGGCATCATGTTCAAACTGGAAAGTTTGAAAAGAGCGGAAATTGCGGAGCGAGGATCACCGTTGACTTCCACCGCTCCGGCATCCGCACCGTATTCGAACCGGCGGGACCAAAAGAGGGGGAAAAATGTCACAATCGCCAGGATGAGGGAGTAACGCAGGAGGGGCGATTCCATTCCGAAAGGCGTCGCTATGCCTACAACAAAAAATGCGCCAAACATGCTGGCGACGCGGGCGGCGGCAATTTTCCCCGGGTGCTTGTGCTTCAAGTGGGTGAGTTCGTGGCCGAGGACATAATTTACCTCCGCCCGTGACATGCGCTGCAAAAGAAAATCCGTGAAAGCGATGGTGTTGCCGGTGCGCGCAAAGGCATTGGCCATCTGGCCTTTACCTGCGGGAACCACATAAACCTGCTGGAGCTTCACGCCCAGGCGCTCTGCCATACCAAAGGCGTGATCGCGCAGGTCACCGGTCGTGAGAGACTGCGGCTGCGTGCCCATCAATTTCTGAAGGGCTCCCGCCGCCACCAGGCGCACTGCGAAAGCAGCAACAAACCAGAGCATGCCTTTCCGGAAATCGGCGGACCCGAGAGTTTGCAAGCCCGTCAAGAACAATGCCAGCGGGATGAGGGCCGCACAAACGGAAAAAACTCCCTGAAGAACGAGTTCGCGTCTCGTCCATTTGAGACCGCGGAGTTTTTCCTGGACGGGATGGGAGAGGGCGAAACAAAGAATCCAGACGAGACAGGGAGGAATCCAGTCCACGATGATAGCGGTGACGGGGAAGCGCCATGCGGAGGCGAGCCATCCGGTGGAAAGAAATTTCAGAAGGGGCACAAGATGAATGGATTCTGAAGCGATCCACCAACCGATCAGAACGCCGCTGAGCGTCCATTGCAGGTAACGCATGTAACTGAACCAAACGGCGGCTTTGCCCGCGGCAGGAGTCGATAGTGCTTTGCGACCCAGCCAGAAGACGAAAAGCACCGGCCCAACGAGAACTATGGCGAGGATGGCGCCAGCGCGGCGGATGGTATTTTGCGTGTAACCGATAGAAAATGTGATCGCTTCCGGCAGGCTCGAATCCAGGGACCAGGAATAGATACGGTTGCGGTCCAGCTTTCGCAGGAGTTTGGAGGGAATTTTCCCGTTTTGCATCACGGGAGAGGTCGGAGCCGGCTGGGAATCGAAGGTGTCGGTGTCCGGAAGATGGAGCATGATCAGCAGCCGTTCGACATGGTTCGAACGGGCATAGTCAGCCAGTGGCGTGATCCAGATTCGCCCGTCATGGCGGAAGGCGGCCGGCGAAAAGGGCATATCACAGGAGCCATCGAGAACGGTGCGTATGCGGGAGAATCTGGAATTTAATTCCAGTTTGCAACCGAGAGCTTTTTCCACGGCAGCCAAATTTTCGGCCCGGTTTGAAGAGTCGGCAGACATGTAGAAATTTACGTGGGCACGGTCGCCTTCTGACAGCGTGACAGTGAGATTGGCGACGGGCGCTGGTTTTTCGTCTTCCTCGTCGTCGGAATCCTGCGCGGCTGTGGGCGCTTGCTGCGCGCTTACCGGCCGAGGGGGGAGCAGAAAGAGAGCCGCTGCCCAAATCAGGCCAAGCCAATACATGCGTTTCGGCATAGGTATCCCACCTGGACGAAAGAATTTGAGATTGGCAACAGCGCGGAAGTAAAAGTCCGCACTGTTGCGCACCAGACCAGAATAGAGGTCACCTTCATGGAAAGGAGGGATTTGCGTCCTGAATTGGTGTTGCGGTTACGTGGAGTATCAATAGCTCAATTCTGTCCCTCGGTTCTATTGACAGAGAGCAGTTTGGGCTAAGGCGGAAGCATTCAATTTGCGAACCGCGCGGCGCCAGGCGAAAAGCAGGACAATGCCGATCAAAATGAGGGCAAGACTCAGGCCAGCCCATAGTCCGAAAGCGCCCCAGCCGCGGTGAAAACATAGCCAGGCACCGAGCGGAAGACCAATGATCCAGTACGCTGTGAAATGACAAAACATGGGAGTGCGCGTATCGCCCGCGCCGCGGAGAGCACCGGTAGCGACCGTCTGGATACCATCAAAAAGTTGGAAGGCGGCGCCGGCGGCGAGCAGCAGAATGGTGCTGTGAATGACGGTCTCATCCGGCGTGTACATTCGCGCGATCCATCGGGGAAATAAGAGGAGAGCCGCACTGGCGCAGGTCATGAAGGCAGCACCAAGAAATATGGCAGTTCCGCCTGCTTCGCCCGCTCCTCTGGGGTCTCCGCGGCCGATGGCCTGTCCAACACGCACAGCGGCCGCGGAGGCGATCCCGAGCGGCACCATGTAAGTGAACGCAACGGTGTTTAGGGCGATCTGGTGGCTGGCGAGCGGAACGGCACCAAGCCGGGCGATGAGCGCCGTGATGAGAGCGAAGACGCCGCTTTCTAGTGTGAATTGAATCGCAGCAGGCAATCCAAGGGTAATGAGGCGGCGGATACGCGGCAGATCGATGTCGACCGGAGTTCGCAAAAGTTCGGTACGGTGCTTTCGGTCGTACCAAAGCAGGTAGCCGACAAGCACCGCGGCCATGTAAAGCCGGGCGATTGCTGTGGACCAACCGGAACCAACCGCGCCCATCGCCGGCACTCCCCATTTGCCATAGACCAAAATCCAGTTGCCGAGGGCATTGATGATGTTGGCGCTGACGAGTGCGAAGGCCACGGGCTTGACCATGTTCATCGCTTGCAGACAGCGGCGCACGGCGAAATAGAGAAGCAGGGGTAGCAGGCCGGCGGCCAGCGCCTTTGTGTAGGGAATGGCGAGGGCCAAGACTCCGGGATCCACATGCATTCCACCGAGCAAAGAGGGTAACAACCAGACAGCAGCGGTAAGAAAGGGAGTTAGGGCGATGCTCAAATAAATGCTGTTGAGCAGGGAACGATGACAGTCTTCACGCTTGCCTGCTCCGAACGCCTGCGAGACAAGCGTATCCAGTCCCATGAGCAGACCGCCACCAAAGAGAGCCAGAACAATAAAAATGTTGGAGCCAAGGCTGACGGCGCCCATGGCGGTCGCGCTGTTGGGGAGCCGCCCGACCATCATGGTATCGACGATGGCCATGCTCATCCAGCCGAGTTCGGCGAGGACCAGAGGAACGGCGAGCCGCAAAGTGGGGCGAAATTCGGTGCGAAGTGTCTGGAGTCCAATCATGAGCGGGAGATAAGAGGAACGAGTGTATGCGGGGATGAGAAAAGGAGCAAACGGAGGCGTGGGAGAAACGAAGTGATGAAAGGGGCTGCGGCGAGAGAGGTGGGGGCCGACTACCCGGTGGGAATCAAGTGCAGGAGAAACTCCTGTAATCTCTCGCTGTGTGGAAGCGGTAGCCGATGAATCTGTTTACAGCTGGGCGCGATGGGTACCAAAAGGGGGACGGACGGACCTTCTAATAGGAGTAACCTCTGGAGCGTACTGGCAATCAAGTTCCATTGACCCGGTGGAGAAACACCCGTAGGCTGATGAAATTGTTGAGTTTGTGACCTCAGCATTGGCAAATCCATTTACGACAACTGAAGAGAGTGCCCAGCGCGAGAGCTGTCCTCGAATCCGGGCACTGAGGAGATGACCGTGGCGCTTTTGAAGGATGCAAGCTTTGAAACCCGCATGAGGCACATTCGCGGCGGCGGTCGGGTCAATTCGCGCGTGGCGGTGGCGATCGAGTGGACCGATGCGGGCCGGAGCTTGCGCGCGGAGGGCTACACCGTCGATATCGGTGCGAAAGGCTGCCTTGCCGTGGTACCGCAGGGATTTGCCGTGGGGCAGAAGCTGCGGCTCGTCAATCTCATCAACCAGATTTCTTGCGAAGCGGTATTAGTGTGGCGCGGCCACGAAGGCCGCACGGGCTGGGAACTCGGCTTGGAACTACAGGAGCCTTCGCCGGGTTTTTGGGGCCTGGATATTTAGGGTTCTGCCGAACAGCGACCACTCATTTGCCCTGCGCCCGGCGTCCTGATTTCCACCGCGAGGCCCAGCGATCGGCCCACTTTTCCCTTGCCAATGAACAGGTTGCAAACGTAGAGTTAGCCTAGGCCTAGGGGGTTTTCTGAAGGCAGCACCCATATATAGGAACCCAGTTGCCGGATCGCTGCGGCTCGATTTTTCGCGCGCGGGCGGAGGCAGAAACAGATGACGGCCATCATCACGATTGCGAATCAAAAAGGCGGCGTCGGAAAAACCACGACGGCGATCAATTTGTCCGCGGCGCTGGCGCATCGCGGCAAACGTACGCTTCTGATTGATCTCGATCCACAGGCCAATTCGACGATTGCATTTTACGATTCGGGCGAAATATCAACGAGCATGTTCGACGTGCTGAGCGATAGCCGCGTCACGATGTCCGCGGTCATCAGGCCGACAAAAGATTCAATGTTGTTTCTTGGGCCCGGCAGGCTGGCACTGGCAAAGCTGGAGCAGGTGCTCGCGGGGCAATTCGATGCGCCGTTCAAATTGAAAGACGCGCTGACTCCGGTCCTGAAAGATTATGATTACGTGGTGCTCGATACTCCGCCCTCGCTGGGAATTTTGACGGTGAATGCGCTGGTAGCTTCGACGCATTTGCTGGTGCCCATCCAGGCAGCATACTTCGCGATCGAGGGAACGGACGATTTGCTGGAGACCTACGAGCGAATCCGCGCGCGTCCGAATCCGGCGCTGAAAGTTCTGGGCGTGGTGATTACGCTGTTTGACAAGCGCACGAATATTTCCAAGGACACGCACGGGCAAATTCGTTCGGTGTTCGGTGAAGTGCTGTTCAAGACGAAAATCACCAAGAACGTGCGGCTGGAAGAGAGTCCGGCGTACAAGGAAACAATTTTGACGTTTGCGCCGAAGTCACCCGGCGCGGTCGAGTACAAGAAACTCGCAGGGGAGGTTATCCAACGTGTCGAAGAGAATCGGGCTACCCATCACGCTGAAGATGCGGCATGACGCGCATTACGTAGAATCGCTGACCAGCTTTAGCGGTGCGGCGGTCGGGCGCATGATTCGCATCGACCAAATCCGCCCCAATCCGGACCAGCCACGCAAGGCCCTGGGCGACCTGCGCGAACTGACGGAGTCGATCCGAGAAAAGGGCGTGCTGGAACCTTTGCTGGTGCGTTACGTTCCGCGCGAGGACTGCTTCCACATCATCTCCGGCGAGCGGCGCTATCACGCGTCGCGCGCGGCCGGCCTGCGCGAAGTGCCCTGCATCGAGAAGACCGCCGACGACGCGGAGACGCTCGAAATCGGGCTGATCGAGAATATTCAGCGGAAAGACCTGACCCCGTTTGAAGAGGCGGACGGGCTGCATCGATTGAGCGCGCAATTTGAGTACACGCATGAGGACATCGCGAAGAAAATCGGCCGGGCGCGATCCTCGGTGACCGAGACTTTGTCGTTGCGCAACATCCCCGACTCGCTGCGGAAGAAGAGCATCGAACACGGGATTCTATCGAAGTCGCTCTTGCTCCAAATTGCGCGCCAGCCTACGGAAAAGAAAATGATCGAGATGTTCCACCGCATCATGCAGGGGGGGCTGACGCGCGATGAGGCGCGCCGCGAGCGCCGCGAAGAGCAAGCGGGACCGCAGCGGCCGCAGCCGTTCATTTTTCAATTCGAGCCGCCGGAGGAGACCTTCAAGTTCCGGATTCAGTTCAAGAAGAGCCATGTTTCGCGCGATGAGTTGATTTCGACGCTCCGCGAAATCCTGGCACAGCTCGAGGGCTCCTCCTCGGCGGCCGATTCGACAGCGGCTTAGTATTCCCAAGATCGGGCAGGGCAAGCCTCGTGCCCACCACTCTGGTCCATGCTTGAACTAAGCCCACAGCAAATGCAGGTGATTGAGCGGCTGTTTGCGGCTGGTTTTCGTTCCATTGCGATTCCGCCTTACGAAAGCGCACTGTGCATGAAAAAAGGGAATTGCGCCGGCGTTCTTGCTCCGGTGCCGAACGGCGGGATTAAACTGCTCGCGCCTCCGTCGTACCTTGTCGAGGGGAACCTCAGTGTGAAGCTGAAACGCGGCTCAGGCGAAGTGTTCGTCTGGAAGAAGAAGGAGGTGGAAGCGACGCCAGAGAAATTGAAAGAACTTGAATTGTTCCGGCGGGAACTAACGGAAATCCTCGATCTGCCTCCGAAGCAGTAGAATTGGCGCAATTTGCAATTCCGAAAAACTCCCGGCAAACTGAATTTCTCATGGAAACCTACGACATTATCTGCATCGGAGCTGGGCCGACGGGTCTGGCAACCGCGATTGAAGCCAAGCGCGCTGGGATGCGGCCGCTGGTCATTGACAAGGCCTGCCTCTGCAATTCGATCTTCCACTATCCGGTGAACATGGTGTTCTTCACGACGCCGGAGTTGCTCGAAATTGGCGATCTTCCCCTGGTTTGCGCGGCGGAAAAGCCTACTCGCGTCGAGGCGCTGAAATACTACCGGAAGGCTGCGGAGCACTATGCTCTTGAATTGCGGTTGTACGAGCGGGTGATGAGGGTCGATGGCCAGGATGGAAACTTCACGGCAGTAACGACAACGGAGAAGGGAACCGAGCACAGATACCAGAGCAAAAAGATTGCCGTTGCGACAGGCTATTACGATCTGCCGAACCAATTGGGCGTGCGGGGCGAAGATCTTCCGCATGTGTCGCACTACTACACGGAGCCTTACCAATATTGGAACCAGGACGTTGTTGTGATCGGCGGAAAGAATTCCTCCGCGGAGGCGGCGCTCGACCTCTATAGAAACGGCGCGCGGGTCACGCTTGTGCATCGCGGAAAGGATCTGGGTGCCACGGTTAAGTACTGGGTTCGCCCGGACATCGAGAACCGCATTAAGGCGGGACAGATCCAGGCGCTGCTCAATGCCCGTGTGGAGGAGATTACGAGGGACGAGGTGGTGGTGGAACAATACGCTCAAACAAAAAGAATCCCGGCGAAGCAGGTATTCGCGCTCACCGGATATCACCCGGACTTTTCGTTCATCGAGAGCCTCGGGGTGAAGCTCGATCCTGAGAGCCGCCGGCCGGCGCTGGATCCCAATACGCTGGAGAGCAATGTGTCCGGAATCCACCTGGCGGGGGTGGTCATCGGCGGGCGGCACACCGGCGAGATATTCATCGAAAACGGGCGCTTCCACGGGAAGCAGATCATTCAAGCACTGTCCAAGTGAGATGCATCGGGGAAAATTACGGGAGCCAGATTTGCTCGCCCAGAACGCGTTTGCTAGACTCGTAGTTTATGGCATCGATTATCCGCGAAGTGGGTGAGACGTTTGGTGCGCTGGTGAAGGGCTTCAGCGTAACTTTCCGCAACATGTTTCGTAAGACGGTCACGGAGAACTATCCGTACGAGCCGGTACATTTTCAGCCACGCTACCGCGGGATCCACGTACTGCACCGGGATGAAAGCGGCCTGGAAAAGTGTGTTGGCTGCTTCCTCTGCGCGGCCGCCTGCCCTGCGAATTGCATTTATATCGAAGCCGCGGAGAATGTCGATGCCAACCGCATCTCCGCGGGTGAGCGCTACGCCAGCGTGTACAACATCGATTATTCGCGCTGTATTTTCTGCGGATATTGCGTGGAAGCGTGTCCAACCGATGCCATCACCCACGGGCATGGCTTCGAGCTCGCGACCTACGACATTAACTCTCTCGTTTACCGTAAAGAACAGCTTCTTGAAAAAGAACCCGCTGCAACGGCTTCTTCCGCGCGTTAGCTTGTTGCCCCTCTAGCGTTGTAGTTTCTTTCGAATAACACAACTGTATGTCCGCGTTCGTCACCGCAGTGTCGCCGCCTTCTCTCTCACTTAGCGTCCTCTAATAAATATAAAGCAGCCAAGACGTAAGTCCGAGGAGGGGCGCATGGACGTGCGGGCTGCGATGCCTTTTGAAGGGGAACGCCAGGCGCGGTTATGCGAAGCGTCCAACAGGAACGCTGGAGCGAGAGAGTGTAAGCCGATAAGGCACACAACGCCGGGCACAATTCCGGGACGGGGCGACCACGGCGTCGTGAGCGAAATAGCAAGCAGCAAACTCCAGATTGAGCACCGAATAATGGCCTTCACCTCAAGCGGGGCCCCGGTTTGCGGACGGCATAACCGTCCGCTCCGGGAAAACATTATCGGACACGGCATGTCCGTTTTTCGGGAAAGATTCACCCGGTGCAGCGTCTTGTTGCGCTTGCTGCGGGTGTTCCCGCTCTTGCATCAGCCAGCGCGCCAGCATGGCCGCGGAATTTTCCTCCATCCAAAGGTCGAGCAGCGCGCCAATTTCCTTGCGGAGATTGGCGGCATGGTTGAGCCGCGAGAGTTCAAAGCTCTGCAGCGAGTTGCGCGAAGCCGAGAGAAGGAACTCCCACGGGGGCTGAGTTTTGTAATGGTTCACGCGGGCCTCCTGGTGGCTGGAGCGGGCACATTAACATTTCGTTACTTACGGTCAATAGTACCGATGGGGCACTAAGCTGTGGAAAAATGTGAAAAACGTCGGGAGCAAGTCCGCGGTGCCGCCGCTCGGAACGGACTGCAGAGGGAAGTCTACTCGATAGAAGGCGCCGGCGCGGCGAGGGAAATGCGCGCGTGCAGCGCCTGCGCGGGGAATTACGAGGATCCAGACCGCACGGCGTGGACGCCCGACGAGGGAGAAGACCAAGAGCGCGACGGTGCGCCGTGCACAGCGGCGGAAGAGTTTCCTGCTGAGGAGTGAAATTCGGCGGGAAAGGAGGCGAAGATGCGAACAATTTGGAGAAGGGGACTCAAACGGGTGGCGCGGCGCAGGCAGCGCGACGTTCTTTGCGACGTGATGCTGAGTGCGCGTCAATGCGAGACGTGGTTGACGCTGGACGAGCTGGCGAAACTGACGCATTACCCGCCGGCGAGCATTTCCGCGCAATTGCGGCATTTGCGGAAGCCGGAATATGGCGGATTCGTGGTGGAGAAAAGACCGCGCGCCGTGGGCAAGGTCTTGCGCGGAGAAGACTTCGGAACGGTCTGGGAGTATCAGCTCAAGCGCGCGATTCGCAGGAAGTTCGTGGGAGCGCGTTTGCGGAGCGGCAGAAAGCAACTTTCAGTGCAACGGGTGGCTTGCTGAATCACGGGAACGGTGAGCAAGTGCGGTGGCTTCGGATGGAGATCGACAGCGGTTCGTGGAAGCAAAGTCGGGTGAGGTGACAGCGGAGGGGCCATGGGCGTCAAGCCGGAGCTGGCATTTGATGTGTGCTGGGAAGTGTACCGCGGCGCGCGCGAGGTGCTGGAAACCAAGCGCGGCATTTCGGCGCTCAACTGGAAGGACACCGGGAAGTTCCTGTGGCGGCCGGATTTTCGTCCGCGGCTGAACGAGTGGGTGGCGGATTTCGCGCTAGCCGGCAAGTCCGTGCTCGATGGACCGGACTGGGCGTCGCGCATGGTGCTGTTCCGCCTCTACTACTTGGGGCTGGCGCCGTATGAAAATGCGCGCCACTTTCTCGGCTTGAGCGAGCACAGTTGGGTAAATTGGACGGAGCAGATCCGTCACCGTTGCGGCAAGGAACTCCTGGGCCGCGGCATGTTCCCGCCGCGAAAATATTTTCAGCAGGGATCATAGCCTGCGGATGCGCTGATACACAGGCTGATGGCGGGAAATACAGTCCTGGCTGCGTGGGAACAACACGAATGGGAATACTGCTTGCAGTCGTATCGCGACATCATCTATGATATTACAATGCGAAAGCGAAAAGTGAGGCGGTTTGCGACATCGCCCAGCGTGACGCAGTCACCTCGCAAGGTGCAGACCACACTGCGGCTGCCGCGCCAGCTTTACGAGCGGGCTAAGCTGTTCGTCGACAGGGGAAGCCAGAGCAGCGTGAATGATCTGATCGTGAACGCCTTAACGGCCTACGTCAGAGCCCTGGAGCGAAAGACGATCGACGACTCGTTCCGGCCCATGGCCACAGACAAGCAGTATCTGCGCGAGGCCCGCGGTCTGGCAGAGCAATTCGCCGCCAGCGACGCCGAAACGATTGAAATCGGCGAGCGCGACCTGATCGGCGCATAGATGCTGCGCGGAGAGGTCTACCAGGCCGATCTCAATCCCATCGCCGGCTCCGAGCAGGGCGGAAAGCGGCCTGTTCTAATCGTCAGCCGGAATGCGCTCAATGTTAACGCTCCCATTGTCATCGTGGTTCCGCTCACCGGCCGGGAAAATAAGCGGCGTCTCTATCCAACGCATGTGGAACTCACAGCAGGCGAAGGCGGATTGGTGAAAGACTCCGTCGCGCTTTGCGAACAGGTCCGGGCGATTTCGAAGAATCGGCTGACGAAGAAAATCGGACAAGTTTCAATGCAAAAAATGTCCATGGTGGATGCCGCGCTGAAAATTTCAATGGACTTGTAGGGGCGGGTCAAACAGGGATTTTCACTCCGTTCGCAATTATCGCGGGGCAGGCGAAGGCAGCCTCTAGAGAAGAAGCCGGTCGCCGACGCGCAGAATTTTGCCGGCTTCGCTGAAGGCCACACGCGTGTTGGTGGCGAAGCGGTAATAGTGGTCGAAGCGGGGTTCGGGACACCACGCCGAAATATGCGAGCGGCGGTAATCGCTGAAGATTTTTTGGAAGCCCGGAATGATTTCACCCGTGCGCGGGTCGCGCGAAGGAACCGGGCAACGCCCGCAGGGGTTGCTGCCCTCGAAATGCACTTCGCCGAGGCAGAAGCGCACCGCGCTTCGTTCTTCTTCGCCGAAGAGCTGATCCTCCCAGAACGCGGGCGCGCCTTCGATCTCGAGCGTGGTGCGGAAGCGCTGGCGCGCTTCGTCGAGGTCCATACCGCTAAACAAATCGCAAACAGCCTGCAGGCTCGCGGTGGAAACAATCGTCGGGCCATTGGCGATGTTGTCATCGGGGAAACCTTGGGGAGAATGCCGGACGGTGATGGGCTGCTCGAAGAAGTTGGAAAACCATTTCGAGGCGGCTTCGGTATCGCGCGGGAAGTCGAATGTTTTCGTTGGGATTTTGCGCCTGTCACCCGGAACCGAAAGGGTGACGGAGCTGATGTCCGGCGCGAAACCCGCGCGTATCAAGTGTACAGCCGCGGTGCGCTTGCCGTTCACCCACTGGCCATCTGCGGAGTAGAGCGCCCAGGCGCGGTCGAATTCAAGCCCGCCGCCCGGCCCGATGCGCGCTTCTTTTAGATGCAACGGGTCGAGCGCTTTGATCGGATGCAGGCGAATGTTTGCAAGTCGCGGTGCCGCGGATGAAGGGTTCACACAAAAATTGTAGCAGACAAGAAGTTCAGTAAACGTCTTTCACTTCCGGCGGATTTGCGCGACTGGCGGGCGGCACGATATTGTTTTCGCGCAGGTAGAGAACCATTTGGCCATAGTGGTCGGCGCTGTGCCAGACGATGACTGTAGCCATGCCGAGCCGCGTATTTGGGCCGGCGTAGGGGCCCTCGATGGGATCGAACATGTTCTTGGCATCGATAGCGCCCAGGGATTTGCGAGCGGCGGCAAAAGAGTCGCGCAAGTAGATCAGCAATTCTTTCTTGGTCTTCGCGGGACTCGGGCCATCTTTGTCACATCCGGCGGGCGGGTTCTGGCCATCGAGTTCGGCGGCGAACCCAAAATTCGCGCAAGCGACATGCTTCACCTGTTGCGCAAAGGTGCGCACTTCAGCCGGCCCAAACTCCGGTTTTTCGTTCTTGAATTTGCCTTCAGCGGGGCGGTAGCCGTATTTTTCCTCGGGCATGGCTTCCGCTGCGGAACGCACTTGGTATTCCTGGTACTTGAAGCCGCGCAGGAACGCGGACGCGACGGTTTCCTTCTTGCTCAATTCCGCGGCGGCGGGTTCCTGCTGCTTAGGAGCGCCTGAGACGGTCTTATCCTCAAGCGGTTTCGTCACGTCGGGCCGCTGCGAAAGTGGCGGCGCAGCTTGTTGAGCGGATTGGGCTTCCGGGAACTTTTCAGCGAACGAAAGCCCTGCGAGCAGCAAAGCCGCCAACGCCGGCGGCGAAAGGTACAGAGCCAATTTGTATTTCGGTTGCATCGGTGAACTCCTGCCGGAGAAGTTTATCACCGCTTGCGTTTTGAAAATCAATCACCTCGGAGGTGATTGAAAACGCGGAATTAAAAAAATCTTTGCCGAACACGAAGATTTTACTTGACAATACTTATAAGTGTGATACACTTGGTCTTGTAGAAAAGTGCGTCCCGATCTACTCGGGACGTTTTGCTTTTTAGGGCTGCTCTCGGCCCTCTCTCGAACCACCAACCACCATTTTATCTGCACTGGCTAAAGCCTGTGCTACCAAGACTTTCGCGCCGCATCCCGGCATTGCCGCATCCGTGCGTTCGCGGGCGACGTTTGCCGTACCTGCGGTGAAAAAGGAGCCAAGATGCCGAGCTATCAGAACGTGAGTCCGCCGATCTCCCTGTTTTCGGGAGACGTCGGTTTCAGCTTCAACAATGAAACATTTCCTGGGGCCAATACCGCCGGCAGCCAGTTCGCGATCCCCAGTTTTACAGGCTTGCCGGACGGCGGCACCGCCGTGCGCTGGCAAACGATCTTCGGCACCGCGCCCACGGCCGTGAATATTGTCTTGCAAGGCGCGATGTCCGACATCGACGCGGAATACCAAACCATTGACACGACGGTCGCCACCACCGGCGAAGCCCGCACCGTCGCCAGCGTGCAAGCCAAATTCTTGCGCATCAAGTTTGTCTCTTCCACCGGCGGCGCTGGCTTGACCGCAAAGCTGATGGTCTGAAACGGCGACTCTCCTCCCCACAAACCGCTTTTGCTCGGAAAGCACAGGCTGAACCATGCACCGCGAGGGCGACGGACGCTTCTCGAAGTCAATTTGGGCACACGAACCCATCCTCACGCCCGAAAAGAGAGTCTGGCGCGCCGTCCTCACCCAGGCGCTTGAGGACGCGGAGTCGACGCCGGGATAGCCCCTTTGAGGCGGAGGGCCTCAAACTCGTTTGCGACTTCGCGGATCTGCCCGCGGACCGTGTGTTCTTGTGGGCGCGGCGGCAATATCCGCTCGCGGAACGCTTGGAGTGCGGCAGCGAAGCTGCCGCTTTTCTCACGGCTGAGCCGTCCGTGATAACGCAAAAGCAGGAGCCATGCTCCCGCACTCCACAAAATGCCGCGTCGCCGCAGGTTGTGGAGCCGGCGCAACAATCGCCTTTCCCGCTTTCTGACTAAAACTGAAATCTTAGAACTCAGAACTAAGAATGAGAGCTGCTTTGATGTCACGCCGCAACACTTCGGACAAACCCAACGGTCACGCCGGACCGCAAAGCGGCGTGAACGGCAATGCCCCACACGATGTGGCCGACAAAGTATCCAAAGGTGACGGCAAAGCTAAACCCATCCCAGGCGGGGAATTTCCTCTCCCTGATAATCCCGGAGCTTTCGTCGACGAAATTCATCGGCGTGTCGATTTGTTCGAGATATGGCAGAAGCTACTCAGTCCCGACGACCCGAAAATCCAGCAGCGCGCCGTCGAGAAGCTGACCGAGATGCGCTACAAGGGCGCCGCGGCGTTGGCCGACGAGCCGCAGCAGATCGTGATCGATATCGATAGCGCTGTCGCCAGGCGCGCAGCAGAAGGAGCAAGAAAATGACAGGAGTCCCCATTCCCGGTCCGTCCTTTTTTGAGAAGCTCACGAACGCGATTCATCTGGACTACGTGCTGAAGATCGCCGGCGTGGGCGGCTTTGTCTGGGCGTTTCTGGCTTCCTGGCAGACCCTCGGCTTGGGCGTGAAGGCTGGCATGCTCGCCTCCGTGGCGGCGTGGCTCGTAGGCAGCCGGTTTTCAAAGATCTACAGGTAAATGTTTCTCAGCGAAAGTTATGAGCCTTTCGATCGCCAAAAACAGTTTCACTTGAGCCCTGCCAGGTACCGGCTCTTCGGCGGTGCCGCAGGCCCCGGCAAAACGAAAGCGTTGCTCTGGGAAGCTATCTTCCAAGCGATTTTGGTAGATGGAGCGGACACGCTGCTCCTGCGACGAACTTACCCTGAGCTGGAATCTTCGCTGCTCGCGTATTTCCGTCGCGACGTACCGCAGGCTCTCTATAAGAGCTACAACGAATCGAAGCACCTGGTTACCTGGACCAACGGTTCGACTACGCGGTTTGGCTACTGCCGGAACGAGAGTGACGTTTACCAGTATCAAGGCGCAGAGTTTCTTTTTATCGGAATTGACGAACTGACGCACTTCACGCTGAAGCAGTGGCAGTTCCTTACATCACGCAATCGATGCAGCGTGCCGGGAAGCTCGTGCAGGATGGCGGGCGCTACGAATCCGGGGAATGTTGGGCATGCTTGGGTGAAAGCACTCTGGGTCGATAAGCAGGCTCCGTCGGGGTTCGAGCGTTCGGACTTGTACCAGGCTCAAGACTACGAATTCATTCGCGCACGAATCGATGACAATCCCATTTATGCCAACGATGCGGAATACCGCCGGACGCTCGAAGCGCTACCGGAACATCTGCGGCGGGCGTTTCTCGACGGCGATTGGAACGTTTTTGCCGGGCAATACTTCGACATTTTCGATATCGGGCGGCACACGGCACGTCCCGAGGAAATTCGGCTGGAGCCTTGGTGGCCGCGATGGATTTCGATTGACTGGGGCTTCCAGCATCCCAGCGCGGTGTATTGGCACTGCGCAATCCCGGGAACTGTAGGTCAGGCCTTCAGGACTGAGAGTCTTTCTTCGGCCGATGCGGCGGCAACGGATCGTAAAGGCCTCACCCCTGAAGGGGTGAGCTACAGCAGTGCATCACGGATTGTCACCTACCGCGAATTCGTGCAGAACGGCCTTTCGCCGCGCATGCTGGCGCAGGCCATTGCG
>WNEY01003377.1_pt1 | contig 17833 bp, 15 predicted proteins | sample 5400531 | NCBI WGS metagenome assembly WNEY01 (sample SAMN13153338, study PRJNA577476) | soil metagenome | isolation source: 200 cm saprolite under Douglas fir tree site 1 | place: USA:California | collected 2015-04-18
TCCTGGTCGATGAGCGCGACGGTGGCGGCCCACAGCGGCGCCGCCGCCGATGTGCCGCCGGCCTGACCCTCCTGTCCGCTGAAGATGATGTGGAACCCGGTGGCCGGATCCGAATCGGCGGCGACGTCGGGTACCTGCCTCAATCCATGGCCCGCGGCCAGGGCGACGACCTTCTGGTAATCGGGTACCGGGTAGAACTGGCTGGCGCCGCCGCCCGAACCGATCTCAGCCACCGGGCCGCCCCAGGCTGCCTCTTTGAAATAGATCCCCTGCACCGACTCGAACACGGTCGTGCCGCCCACCGCGGTCACGTTCGGGAGCGTCGAAGGGAAGCTCGCCGCTGGAGGCGCGGACTGGCCGCATGTATAGGCGCCGCTGTCGCCGCTGGCGATGAAATGCGACATCCCTTGTGCTACAGAGCGATCCTGGATGCTCGCGTACGCAGCCCGATGCCCACTCGGCGTTTCGGGTTCGCACGCGCCCAGGCTCTCGGAGATGACCGAGCCCAGATGGTCGCTGATCATCTGGTCGAACGCACGGTCTGCGTGTGCGAAGTCAGGGGCCGAAAAGTAAACGACCACCTTCGCTGCCGGCGCGACCTGGTGGATGATCTCGAGGTCGAGGACGGTCTCGCCCTGCGGCTTCATGGGCGTCCCCCACAAAGGGTCTCGCTTGAGCGTCAGCAGCGGCCCGTAAGGCGGCAGGCTGAACATGGTCGCGAACTTGTCCAGGTCCGTGAGGTTGGGGAGGTCGTCGATCTCGGGGAGGACGATGGTGATACCAGAGCCGTCAAGTCCCGAGTCGCGAAGAGGCTTCAAGTTGTAGAAGGCGAGCACGTCCGTCGGGGTCAAGCCGCCTGGCCTCACGGCATACGTACGCAAGTGCCGGTAGTTGTCGAGACCGGTCACGCTGCTGACGACGGCCGCGATCGCAGGGGGAATCGTGGGGGTGTCCAGCGAGGCGTAAAACGTGGTCCCGCCGGCGAGCCGGTACGACTCGATGTCGACCCCGAACAAGGCTGCCACCGCGGGCGCGGGACCACCGGCCGAGATCAATGCAGAGCCGGTGCGCCATTCGGCATGCAAGCCGCCCGATATGAGCGCCCCGAGCGCCGCCTGAACCTTGACCGGGTCAGGTCCGAACTCGGCCGCGTACTGCTCGGGCGTGACGGTCTGGCCGGAAGCGATGAGCTTCGCCAGCCGCTCTGGTGACCGCGCCTTGAGGCCGAGGCTGAGGTCGACCTGGGTGACCGTGCCGGCGCGGCCGAGGTGCGCGGCCTGGGCGATCGCCGTCTTGAGCAAGGGGGTCGGGGAGCTCAGGTTCTGGCTCACCGGCGCGGGCGGGGTGGACTGCGGCGAGCTGCACGCCGCCGCGGCCAAGATCACAACAGCCGCCAGCGCGCGCCACCCTCGCATCGGCCCAGTCTGGCGGTTTCGCCCCACTACAACGTTGCCTCCCAGACCTCCAATGCGAATGCCGGCTCGAAACCGAGCTTGCGATACGCCTCGAACGCCCGCGTGCGGTTCCAGCTGTCGACGTACAGTGATGCCGAACGGGCGCCCTCATCTCGGAGGCGGTTCAGAAGCTCGGCCACCAGCCAGGTGGCCAACCCCTTGCGGCGATGCTCGGGGACGGTGCCGACCGAGCTCACGATGCCCACCGGCTGCGGTCGGGAATCCTCGAGGTAGGACTCGACCTGGCCCCACGCGAACGCGGCCGGCGATCCCCCTTCGGTGATCGCCATCAAGGACAGGTCGGGCGGGCGTCCGGTCACCTGCTCAGCCTCCTGGCTCGGCGAGAACCGCCAGTGGTCTGCGAATGATCGGTTGTGAAGGTCCGACCAGCTGCCGCCGGCCACCTGGGTTCCATCCCGCAGCACGTAGCCACGCACGGGCCGCGGCGCCGTTGGGTCGCCTGCAAGGTTCATGTCCATGCGCCACCACGGGCGGACGTACTCTGCGCCCAGCTCCGCCATGCCTTCGCTGTGGCCGCGGCCGCACCACATCTGCGCGGCGATCGCGCCGGCCGCCTTCGACAGATCGAGGCCCCAGCCGAGCAGTTCCTGCCTCATGTCCGATGGGCCGCATGCGACGGACACCCGAGTCAAGGTGCCGTCCGGGGTCGATCGCCCCGCGACCAGGACGGCACCCTCCAGGCCACGCGCGGCTTCGACCACCCGCGAGCGCGAGCTCCAGTCGAAACCCGCCAGCATCCGCTGGAGGTAGGCCTCGCCGGGCACGCAGTCCTGCCGACCCGCACGGACCTCGGCTTGCATGAGCCCGAGCACCCCGGGCAGGTCGTCTGCGCGACCTGGCCTCATGCCCGGCCTCACGCCGTCGCCCTGGCAGTGACCTCGCTGACTTCGGGCAGTGCGCGGCGAATCTGCTCCTCCAGCTCGGTCTCGACCTGATGGGCCTGCTCGAGGCTCACATCGCCGGCCAGCTCCGCCACCACGTGGGCGTGGATGCGGTTGTGCCGGTCGCTCAGCTCGATGTCGACACCGCGTTTCACAGCGGGGTGTGACTCGACGATCTCCCGCATCCGTTCAGTGAGCAATGCGCGGCGCTGCGTGACGTCCTCACCGCTCACGACGTGCGGCTCCATCGGCTCGAGGTGGATGTCGATCCGCGTGGCGTCGGGCAGCTCGGCGCGCAGCGCCTTCTCGAGGCCGGCGCTGGCCAGCGAGGCCGACGCGAGCGTCATGTCACCTGGAAGCTTGGCGTGCATCGTGAGATGCAGCGAGCCATCGCTCTCGCGCTCGACGGTCACATTGTGAAGGTCGCGCACACCGCCATTGCGGGCGGCGGCCGCATGAACGCGTTCGACGAGGTCGCTGGGGCGCGACTGGCCTTCGACGAGGACGGTCAGCTCGAGCTCCGGAAGCGCGGCGCCGGCCACCCGCTTGACCTCGTCCACAAGTCTGCCCGCGGCTTCGAGGGATAGCATTCGCGCGGTGGCGATGGCGGCGTCGCCCAGCAGCTTGGGTCCCGAGCGCCGAACCCGCACCGAGCGCACCTCGCGGACGCCGTTCACGCCCTGGATGGCCGCGCGGAGCTTGCGCTCGGCGCCCGCCGGCGCGCGATCGATGAGGATGTCGCCTGAGCGCCAAGCCAAAAGGCCGGCGGCGCGCGCGATGATCACGGCTACGAGCAGAGCTGCCACCGAGTCGGCCCAAGCCAACCCCATGCGTACGCCGATCAGGCCCGCAAGGACGCCGACGGTCGCGAGCACGTCGGACCAGCGGTTGGTGGCGTCAGCCTGCAGGGCGTCGCTGCCTGCGTCACGCCCGACTCTGCGCAGCACGGCAGCGCGGCCGAGCTCGATCAAGAGCGTCGCTATCAGCAGCGCGAATGCATAGCCGGCCGCGTTAACCGCGCCGCCTCCCATGGAGAGCCGGTGCACGGCTTCGAACGCGATGCCGGCGGCGGTGATCATGAGCAGCACGCCTTCGGCGAAGGCGGCCAGGTTCTCAGCGCGGCCGTGGCCGTATGGGTGCTCGGTATCGGCCGGCTTGCGCGCGGTCCGAACGGCGACCAGGGTGAACCCGCTCGCGGCGAGGTCGAGCAGCGAGTGGACCGCCTCGCTGATGATCCCGAGGCTGCCGGTCAGCAGCCCGACCACGAGCTTGCCCACCACAATCGCCGCGCCGATGAAAACCGAAATCAGCGCGACGAGCTCTGGCCTGCGTCCGAGCGCCTTCATGTCACTCACAACAACTCTAGTCGGCCGGTTTTGGGCCCGGCCGGAACCAGCCGGCCCGCTACCTGAGCATCGCCGCGGACGCGAAGAGCTGCTCCTCAGAGCCCAGCGCGATGACGAGGTCGCCTTCCTCCAGGAGCAGGTCGGCGGCCGGGTTGGCGTGCAGCGTGCCATCGCGGCGGCGCACCGCCAGCACCTTGGCCGCGTCCGGGCTCACCAATCCCGCGCCGGCAATCGTCTTGCCCACCGCCGCGACCTTCGGCTGAACCAGCATCTCTTCGACGGCGATCTCAGACTCGCCGTGATGAAGGCTGTCCATCACGTCCACGAGCGCCGGCCGCACGGCGAGCTCGGCCATGCGATGCCCGGCCATCTGATACGGGGAGATCACCCGATTGGCGCCGGCCAGCTCCAGGCGGCGGATCGATTCGGGCCGCCCGGCGCGGGAGATCAGGTACAGCTCAGAATTGAGCGCCCGTGCGGCAAGGATGATGTAGACCGCGCGCTCGTCGGAGTCGACGGCAGAGATGAGGCCGCGTGCGCGCTCGATGCCCGCGAGCTTGAGGATCTCCTCGCTGGAAGCGTCACCCTCGACGTGGAGCCGGTCCTCGTTGCGCAACCGCATCACCGCGTCCTCGGTTTGGTCGATGACGGCGTAGGGAATGTTGTGCGCCTCGAACTCGGCGACGATCTGCGTCCCGATGCGGCCGTACCCGCAGATGATGAAGTGATCCCGCAGCTGATTCAGCGAACGCTCCAACTGCCGCTCTCTCCTGTAGTGGATGAAGCTGTTGTCGGTGAGGGTCTCGGCGAAGACTCCGAACCCGTAGAGCATCGTACCCACGCCGACCACAATGAGCGTGGACGTGAAGATCCTGCCCGCGTCGGACAGCTTGTTGACCTCCGAATAGCCGACTGTGGAGATCGTGATGATCGTCATGTAGAAGGAATCCAGGACGTTCCATCCTTCGATGAGCGTGTAACCCAACACGCCGTAGACGATCACGACTGCGAGCAGCGCCGCCGGCAGCCGGAACCGGCGCAGCGGATGCGGTAAGCGCTTCTTCAACTCTCAGCGGCGGGCTAGCCGCCTCCGCCGGGACCTTCGAGACCGGGTTTGGTCATCTTGCCAAGGTCGAGCACTTTGTTCAGTGCGGCCTCGGAAACGCCGCGTGCCCGTGCCAGCTCGCGGATCGGGCGTCCCGTCCGGATCGACTCCTTGGCGATCTTGGCTGCCTCGTCGTAACCGATCAACGGGTTGAGCGCGGTGGCCAGCATCGGGCTGCGCTCCACCAGCTCGGGGCCCTGGCCGGTCGCCTGGAGCCCTTCGATGCAGCGCTCGCGGAAGTTGCGGGCCGTCGCTGCCAGCAGGGCGATCGACTCGAGTCCGGCGACCCCGGCGACTGGCATCATCACGTTCAGCTCGAACAGGCTGCCCGACTGGCCGCACATCGTGACCGTGAGGTCGTTGCCGAGAACGCGGGCAACCACCATCGTCAACGACTCGACGATGACCGGGTTGACCTTGCCGGGCATGATGCTGGAGCCCGGTTGCGTCTCGGGCAGGCGCAGCTCGCCGAGGCCGGCTATCGGTCCGGTGCCCATGAGCCGGATGTCTGAGCCGATCTTCCACAGGCTCACCGCGATCGTGCGCAGCCCGCCGTGGGCCGCGACCAGCGCGTCGAGCGTGGCCTGGGCGTGAAAGTGGTTGCGCGTTTCGTGAATCGGGAGCCCGGTCGCCTTGGCAAGTCGTGTGCACGCCAGCCGCGCGAACCTCGGGTGGGAGTTGAGGCCCGTGCCCACCGCTGTCCCTCCGAGGGGCACACTGGCCAGCTCCTCCACCGCCGCGCGTGCTCGTCGGATCGACTCCTCTACCTGCCCCGCGTAGCCCTTGAACTCCTGTCCCAGCCGGATGGGCGTCGCATCCTGGAGGTGCGTCCGGCCGGTCTTGATCACCGGCCAGAACTCCTTGCTCTTCGACTCCAGCGCTTTCCCCAGCTGCTGCAGCGCGGGGATCAGCTCGTCGGCGATTGCGATCGCCGATGAAACCTGGATGGCGGTGGGGATGACGTCGTTGGACGACTGGCACAGGTTGACGTGGTCGTTCGGATGGACGAGCTTTGATCCGCGCTTTCCGCCCAGGATCTCGGTCGCGCGGTTGGCGATGACCTCGTTGGCGTTGGTGTTGGTCGATGTGCCAGAGCCGGTCTGATAGATGTCGATGGGGAACTGGTCATCGAGCTTGCCGTCGATGACCTCCTGGGCGGCTCTAGCGATCGCGCTCGCGCGGCGCTTCGACAGCAGGCCGAGCTCGCTGTTGGTCTGGGCTGCGGCCTTCTTGACCAGCCCCAGGGCGCGGATGAACCGGCGCGGGAAGGGCTGGCCGGAGATGGGAAAGTTGAGGACCGCGCGCTGCGTAGAGGCTCCGTAGTAGGCGTCCGCGGGCACTTCCACCTCGCCCATCGAGTCGCGTTCCATCCGTACTCCCTTCTTTTCCGCCACCCACGGAGATTCTAGAGTGGGCCCATATGCGGCTGGCAGCCGTCGACATTGGGAGCAACACCGTTCACGTGCTGGTGGCAGACGTCGTCCGCAACAAGCTCGTGGATGTTGCCCACTACGTCGAGATGCCCGAGCTCGGGCCGCGGGTCGCTCGCACCGGATCGATCGGGACCAAGGGTCGCATCGCGATTCGCGCGTTGCGATTTGTGATCGCGCAGGCCCGCAAGCACGGCTACGACACCCTCATCGCCGCGGCGACTGAGGCGGTTCGCCAGGCTTCGGACGGGGAGGCGTTCGCGAAACAAGCCGGCGAAGCGATCGGCGTCCCGGTGCGGATCATCTCGCGGCGGCGCGAAGCGGAGTTGAGCTTTCTGGGAGTGGCCAGCCGTCATGCCGCGCGGCGGGAATGGGTGATGGTCGATCTCGGCGGCGCGTCCACCGAGGTGGTGATCGCGCGAGGGCACGACCTCGTCCGCTCGGCCACGCTGCCGATCGGGTCGGGCGTCCTGGCGAGCACGTACCTGTCTGACCCGCCGTACCCCGACGACCGGGCCCGCATGCGCAAGGCGGCCTTGCGGGAGCTCGCCCACGCCCCCGACGGCGACGTCGAACGCCTGGTGGCGACAGGCGGGACGGCCTCCAACCTGCCGTTCGTGCTGGCCCGGCGCAACCCACCCAGCGTCCTGACCACCGCCGACCTGCTTGCCTGCGAGAGCCGCCTCGACCGCGGCCCGGCCGCCAGGGTCGCGGTGAAGGTGGGCCTCCCGCCCAACCGGGTCAAGGCGATGCGCGCGGGAGTGGAGACGCTGCTCCTCTTCCTCGACTGGTACGGCCTGGCGCTGCTTCAGATCAGCCACGAGGGCCTCCGCCACGGAATGCTTCTGGCCTACCTGGAGCGTGGCGAAGAATGGTGGCTTTGAAGCGTTAAGACACTGGGTAGGATGAGTTCATGGAGCCAGTGACCGATCAAGGGGCGACGCTGAAAAAGGCGCTGGCCCTCACCTGCGTCATCCTCGTTGTCGAGCTCGCCGGCGGCGTCGTTTCGCACTCGCTGGCGCTCCTCTCCGACGCCGGCCATGTGCTCACCGACGTATTCGCCCTCGGCCTCGCCTGGTTCGCCGTCGAACAGTCCAAGCGGCCGGCCGACCGCCGGCGCAGCTACGGCTACCAGCGGGTGAGCATCCTCGCCGCCCTGGTCAACTCGGTGACGCTGATCGTGATCGTGATCGCAATCGCCTTCGAGGCGGTGCGCAGGCTCACCCATCCCGAGCCGGTGCAGGGCGTGGTCGTGATCGTCTCCGCGCTGGCCGCCATCGCCATGAACGCCTACGTCATGCTCGGCCTACGCGGACACGGCAAGAGCCTGAACCTTCGCGCCGCGCTCCTCCACGTCACGGGCGACATCGGCGCGTCGGTTGGAGTGGTCGTGGCGGGAGCAGTGATCCTTCTCACGCATTGGCTGTACATCGACCCGATTCTCTCGCTGGGCATCGCCGTGCTCATCGCGTACGGCGCCTGGCGGATCGTGCGCGAGACGGTCAACCTGCTTCTCGAGGGCACCCCGGCCGACATCAACCTGGGCGACGTGACGCGCGAGATCACCAACACCGAACGTGTCATCAGCGTCCACGACCTCCATGTCTGGGCGCTTTCGTCAGAGGAGATGGCCCTCAGCGCCCACGTCGTCCTGGAGGAGTGCCCGCTCAGCGACGCCGAGCACGTTGTCCGAGACCTGGAAGGTCGCCTGTGCGGTCATTTCGCCATTGGACACACGACGATCCAGGTGGAGAGCTGCCATCCATGCGGCAAGATCCATCACGGCGCCGGCGAGCACAACCACCCGCACGAGCACGTCGTGCTAGTCAGCTCGTCGACTGCGCCGGGAGCGCCTCCTCCTGCTGCAGGATCCTCCTCGCGAGGGCGATAGCGGCCGCGTACGTCGAGTCCATGCCTCGGTAGCTGAGGCCTCGAGCGCCTAGCGTGCGCGCCTGCGTGTAAGGCGTGTCGGACGCGTAGAAGACGATCCCGAGGTCGAAACCGAGCTTCGCCATGTTCACGCTCTCGCCCAGCGGATAGCGGTCGGGTTGTGTGATCTCGTAGCACGCGTCGAGATAGGGGCCCGCCTCCATCTCTACGACCGTATAGCGACCCTGATAGTACATGTCGAGGTATTCGCGGTTCTGTAGGAAGGTTCCCCTCACCGCGACCGCACGCTGGTTGTCCAGTGCCGAGCCGTAGACGAGGTTGGGCTGGACGTCGGCTGCCGCGATGCTGTTGTCGAGCCAGTACGTGTTGCCCGAATGCTCGTTGTAAACCGCGTTCGGGATCATCACGTCTCCCACCTCCGCGTTGAGCGTGGCAGCCTTGCCCAGGACATATACCCCCGCGACCCAGGCGCTGTGTTCGGCGACCTGCCGGAGGATGTGGTACGCCGCCAGGCCGAGGGGGTAGTCGACGTTGACGATGCAGGCGCCGGACGCGCGTAGCCGCTTCTCGTCGACCGGCCCGACGCGTGGGTCGATCGCCGCCGGGTCGAGCTGCGAGATCTTGAACACCTGGGCGGCAGAGTCGACGCCGGTCCCCTTGGCCGGGATGTGCCGGATTCCGTTCGCTGTCTCCATCTCCGCGCGGCTGGCTCGCAGCCGGGTGCGGTCGGGATGCTGGTCGAAGAGTTGGCGCGCCCCGAAGTAGAGCCAGTTGGAGCGCGAAGCGCGGCTGTGGCCGGCCTCGAGCTTGCGCCGTTCCTCATCGAGGTCCGGGTCATTGGTGCGGACGAAGCCGAGGATGTCTTTCTCGAAATGCCGTGCGACCCCGGTGAGGACGTTGACGAGGCTGTGCGTGTTGGACGACACGAAATAGATCGGCGACTCACGCACGCCCATCTCGTCCATCGCGGCCGCGATCGGTTGCCACCAGCGGCTGGCGTTGCGCGCGTAGCCGAGGTGGCTGCCGCCGATCAGCCGCAGGACGATCCGGCATTCCTCGCGTTTGATCTTGGCCAGGATCGCGTCGAAGTCATCGCCCCAGGTCAAGCGCAGGCGCCGCCAGTCCTCCTCGCCCGCACCCGCCGCCAGGCGCGCATCCTCGTCGTTGAGGGGAACGTCCTGGAGCAGGCGATGCATCTTGTTCCACTCGATCTGGAAGGCCACCAGAGTCGGGACCAGGTCGTCGATGTCGGATGGGGATGCGATGAGGACGGCGAGCGTGTCGCCATGCTGGTACCAGCGGCGGCGGCGGGCCGGCGCTTTGACGGCCTGCCAGCTGAGGATGTCCGCGCCGAACACCGCTCGGAAACCCTGGGGGCTCTGGCCCATGACCACCCGCCGGCAGCGGACGATGGCGCCCGGGAGGCGCCGGACGGCGTACAGGAGCGCGCCCATGTCGACCTGTGGCTCGCCCGCGAGCGGATGCAGCACCGAACCCATGGCGAGATGGGCGTGAGCGAGCGAGTCGATCTTGATGTCACCCGAGCTCTGCAGCATCGTCGTGTAGGTGCGGACGTAAAGCTCGACCGCCTGCTTTCCGGTCCAACCGGTTCGTGTGGGCGACTCCATGCTCCGGTGAGTCTAGAGTCCCGGACTTGCGGCCAGCGCTAGCCTTCTGAGCGTCCCGCGCCGGAAGTTCCTTGCATCTTCGCGCCCTAGGCGGCCGGGCGCCTTCGGCGCTGAAGCCTACGTCATGGGGCCCGGCGCCGCGTCGTCACGCATCTGGCGATGCGCTCCTAGCGGCGCCACCCTTTCCTTGGCTCCGGCCGCCGATGACGCGAAATATGCGGCGGACCTCCTGCGTGGGACCCTAGCCTTCCTCGGGTGGGGCGCCGAGCCGGCGCATGAGCTCTTCAAGGAGCTGGCGGGTCTCGGGGTCTGACATCAGCCGCTGCTGCATCTCCTCGGCCGAGCGGCGGATGTCGGGGTCGGACATAAGACGGTCCGACATCGCCTGGAAGCGTGTTGACATGTCCTTCATCGACGCCTCCTGCGCCACCTGGATGAGGATCGGCTGGCTCGCGGCGGCCACGACCGCCTCAGCTTGAACGCGGACCATCTCGATGCCCTTGCAGCCCAGGCACTCCCCTTTGAGGCCGCAGTGGCAAAGCTGCGGGCGTAGGCGATCGAGCGCGGCGTGCAGCTCGGACATATCGGCGGGGCCGGCCATGCCGACTAATCTACGCGGGACTTGGAGGCTTCTGCTTCTGCTCGTACATCGACTCGATCTGCTTCTGGTAGCGCTCCTGGACGACCTTCCGTTTGACGTCAAGCTTGAGGGAGAGCTCGCCTTTCGCCTCGGAGAAGTCCTCCGGCAGCAGGGTGAAGTATTGAATTCGCTCCCAACTGCCGTGGCCCTCGTTGGCCGCGTCGACCGCCGTCTGGACGCGCTGGTTGATGGCCGCATCGTCGAGGCCTCCTTTCCGGGCTGCGTCCCAGTCGGGCACGACCAGGGCGGTGACGTATGGCCTTCCGTCCCCGACTACGACCGCCCGCTCGATCAGCGGATCGCGCATCAGCTCCACCTCGAGCGGCTGCGGCGCGACGTACTTGCCGACCGCGGTCTTGAAGAGGGCCTTCTTGCGGTCGGTGATGCTGAGGAAGCCATCGCCGTCGATGACGCCGATGTCGCCGGTATACAGCCAGCCGTCCTTGAGGACCTCGGCTGTGGCCTCAGGCTTGTTGTGATAGCCGAGCATGTTGCCTGGGCTATTGACCAGGATCTCGCCGTCATCCGCGATCTTCAGCTCCACCCCGCGAAAGGCCTTGCCCACGGAGCCGAACCGGTGGGCACTCGGAGTGTTGGACGTGACTCCCGAGCACGTCTCGGTCAGGCCCCAGCCTTGATAGATGGGCACCCCGATCGCCCAGAAGAATTCCTCGACGTCCGGCGCCAGCGCAGCGCCGCCGCTGATGAACATCCGCAGGCGTCCGCCGACCAGCCGCTCCCTCAACGAGTGGAGCACGAGCCGGTCGGCCAGCCGGTGCTGAAGCTGCCGCTGAGGTGACGCGTGCCGGTCGTGCGAGAAGCGACGCCCAACCCGAATCGCCCAATCGAACAGCGAGCGCCTGACAGCCGGCGACGAGCGCACGCGATCCATCACGGCCGCGTGCATCTTCTCGTACACGCGTGGGACGCCCGTCATGACGGTGGGATGCACCTCGCCTATGTCTGCCGCCAGCCGGTCGATGCCCCGCGACATGTACACCTGGCCGCCCATGGCCATACAGACGAATAACGTTGTTCGCTCGAACACGTGCGAGAGCGGCAACCATGAGAGCGCGACGTCGGTCTCGCCCAGCGGAAACGCCTCGAGCTCGACGCGCGCCATATCGACGAAGCTGCGGTGCGCGAGCTCGACGCCCTTCGGCTCGCCCGTGGTTCCGGATGTGTAGATGACGCTCGCGACGTCGTCCGGTCGCAAGCCCTCGAGCCGGCGCGCGATCTCTTCCAGTTCCGCTGCTGACGGCTGTCGGGCAAACCATTCCGTGACGTCGGTGTCCATGAGGACCACGGCACGCATCACGCGCGTCGTCGGAATTCTCGCCGCAAGCTTCTCGTCGCCGGCGATCGCGAGCACCGCCCCGGCATCGGCCGCGATCCCCTGCGCCACAGCCGGCGGCGTGGTCGCATAAATGGGCACCGTGATGGCGCCCACGGACTGGATGGCGAGATCCGAGACCGGCCACTCCACCCGGTTCTCGGCGATGAGCACGACATGGTCACCGGCTCGCACGCCGGCCCGAATCAGGGCTGAGGCCTCGGCCAACACCATCTGCCTCGTTTGGTTGGTGATGCAGGAGCGGGCGTGCCGAGAGGCGCTGAGCTTGGCGATAAAACACGCCGACCGTCGTCCGGTCAGAGATGGCGTCGAGGTTCAGGTCTTGCGCCGTCTGCCTACTTGACCGCCTTGACCGAAAGCGTGAGCGTGCCGGAAGGAACGCTGACCGTGATGCGGTCGCCCTTCTTCTTGCCCACCAGCGCGCGACCGACCGGCGAGTCGATCGAGATTCGGCCGGCCGAAGGATCACTCTCGACCGCGCCCACCAGGTGGTAGGTCTCTGCCTGGCCGTCGGAGTCGACGACGTCGATGGTCGAACCCGGTCCGGCGACGCTCGAGTGCGACTCCTTGATGATTTGGGCTCGCCCGATCATCTCCTGGAGCTCATAGATGCGGCCGTCGAGGAGACCGACCTCCTCCTTCGCCTGCTCGTATTCAGGGTTGTCTTCGATGTCGCCCGGCTGGAACGCCTCCTTCAGGCGCTCGCCCGCCTCGGCGCGCCGCTGCAGCGCGATTTCGAGATCGCGCTTGAGCTTTTCCAGCCCCTCGGGCGTGAGCAATACCGGTTCTGTGAGGTCCATCTCCCAGCCATTTGACATGATAACCGCCGCATGGACCCCTCCGAGGGGCTGGCGGATCGGCTGGCCGGCGGCGAACCGATCGATGCCGAGACCTTCAACGCCGCCTGCTTCATGCTTTCGCGCGCGCTGGAGGGAATTTCCTTCTCCGTGCCGGAGGCGGCTCCGCTGGTGCGCCGGCTCCTGCGCGTGGCCGGTCGCGTGGTGATCGACACCGGCTTGGCCGCGTCAGCGCCCGAGGTTTGGCCCAACACCAAGGAGATGGCGCTGCAGTGGATCGACGAGGCGCTACGTGCGCTGGGCTACGAGGTTCGCCCAGCCGCCGTCAGTTGATCAGTCGCGCGGCCGGCGGAGCAGCAGCGTAGTTCGGGTTGAAGTCGATGCCGGCCTGGCCCGCCCCGGTGACGGTCGCGGTCGAGCAGATCACCTGGCCCGCGAGCGGCGACTTGTCGGCGCCTTGGATTTGCCAGTCGGCGCTCGGCGAGTAGATGGTGCCGATGTACTGGGTCAGCGCGTTGCCGTTCATCCGGTTCGGGCTGCAGGTGGCCACGTTGGGTGGGATCGGGAGTGGTCCGGCAGCCTGGTAGATGACGATCCAGTTGTACTGCTCTCCGCTGAACACGTGCGTATACCCGCCGGCGTTCTGGTCGACGCAAGAGCCGACGGGAAAATAGAACTGCACAGCTCCAGGCGTGATCTTGGCCGCCGCGCACGGCTGGGCGGGGTCGCCGCCGGACATGAGCGCCGCCTGGCAGTAGTTCTCGTTGGCGACGTCCCCACCGGTGTTGTCGTAGTACTGCAGCCCCCACGGGGCGTTTTCCTGCGGCACGGCAGCAACCGGCGGGCAGTTGCTGAAACACGTTGGCGGCGTCTCGTCCTCCGGAGTCCAGCAATGCTTGTTGGCGCGCAACCAGGTGCTGCATGCGCGCGTGGTCGCAGGCAGGACGTTGTTGTAACTGATGCTGCAGACCGTGACCCCGGCCGCCGGGCAAGCCCACCCGCCCGGCGCCAGGCCACCAGTGAGCGTGGCACCCGCAACCGGAGCCGCAAAGGTATTGACGAACGAGAAGTCGCTGCGGGTTCCGCCGATGTACCCGACATCACCAACGCAGCCCTGGGGATTGACGTACACGTTGTAGTACTGGGCGCCCGGCGAGTTAACCGTGATGTTGACGTTGATCCCCTGGTTGCTCAGGTCGATTGTGCTCGCCTCATGGCACGCGGAGGGTGCGCTCTCGCGCATGCATGCCGTGAAGAAGCACACGTTGCCTGATTGCGAGTTGTCGAGGAACCGGTCGTACCGCACAGACGTCACCTCGATGCCCCAAGCCCCAAGGCCGCTCTGGTGCTGCAGGCCCTGGCCCCCGCCGACGGGGGTGGCTGCCACAGCGAAGCTGCCCGCGCAGCCGCCGGCGCCCCAGAACGTGTTGACGCCTGTCTGTGCCGGCGAGCCCGTCGGCCCGTTCCACAGCCCTTCGTCAGGGGGCTTCAGCTCGTTGGAGACCATTCCACCGTGGGACACGTAGTTGCCGTTCCAGGTATAGACGCCCGCGTCGAGGAAGTAACAGCCAGGACCGCTCAGGAAGAAGCTGTTGTAGGCGCCGGGAGTCATCTCGGTGTAGGAGCCGTGGTCGATGAAGGACCCTGACCCACCGTAGAAAGGCACCGAGGGGGCCAGGTACCCAGGGTCGGGCAGGCTCGGGGCGGGCACGACGGGCCCACCGAGGACGTCACCGAACGCGCAGGCTCCAGGCGGGTGCGGCGGCGGCGGGGCTCCGTTGGGGTCGTACGGTATGAAGCAATAGGTGGCTTGATTGCACTGCGAGCCCGCCGCCCCGTAGCAGTTCCCTGCCTCATGCAGGTTCAAGCCCGTACACACGGTGCCGTTCGAGTACGTGTCTCCCAACACGGTGAGCCGGCCGCCTCCTTGCAGAGAGGTCGCGCAGCCGGCGGTGCTCAGCGTGAGCAGCGCCGGGGTCTGGCGCTGGTTGCCGACGATCGAGGTCGCCGTGGCGGTGATCAAGGCGGTCGTCGGGCCGCCGAAGATCTGCATGAACGCCAGCGGCAGCTGGTGCTCGACGTAAAACACGAACTGGTAGCCGTTGAATTGCGTGTTCGTGGCCGTGATCGTCAGGGTTATGCCGCCGGGGTAGCTGATCGTATCGACGTCCTGCCTGAGGTTGCCGAGTGGTCCGACGTAGGTTGGCGCCGGCAGCGAATCGGGATATGGGCCCGAGTAGAGATGCAGGTCGGTCTCGAACAGTTTCTTCGAATGCGGGAAAATCCCGTAGGGGGCGCTGAAGAGGTCGCTGTAGTTCTCGTACCAGTCGCCGGCGGCCAGTGCCCCAGCATCGACCGCAGCCTGCAGGTCACGCCGGTCGACGTAAGCGCGCCCGGAGTCGATCGCCAGCCCGAGCATGGCGAATAGGACGAGCATCAGCAGCGCGATCAGGACGATCGCCTGACCCTCTTGCAGACGCCGCTGGGGCGACTTAGTTGCTGTACTCGGCGCGATAAACCGCATAAGCAGTGATGACGATCTGGTTGCCGACAACTTGCTGAATCAATGGAGTAAGGGGCTGGAAATCAAACCAGAGCGTCACTTTGAGCGGCTCATTGCCCACTGCGGGCTTGATGCCTAGACATCCCGCTCCAGTCGAAAAAGTCGTACCGAGCCCGCCGCGAGGGCCGTTGGGGACGGCGTAGGTCGTGGGATCGGGCCCGACGTTGAGACCATTGCCGTCGCCGGCGGGGCTGGGGTCGGTGATGAAGATCCAGCCGGTGTTGGGCGGCGGTAGCTGCGGTGAGCCCTGAGGGTTGCCGCCGTTGGGGATGGGCCCGTTGGGACACGGGTTGGCAAGGACCTCGGTCACCGCGTGCGCCTGCACGGCGGCGGCCACGTCGGAGTCGTACGGCCAAGAGTGTGGGGCCCCGCTGGGATCGGTGAAGTAGGAGGCGCGCACGGCTACGCGCGCGCCTTCGTTGGCCGCCTGCTGCAGCGTGATGTAGAAGTACAGCCCTCGGCCGAAGTCGATGATCCCGAACGTCAGCAGCAGAATGATCGGCGCAATCAGCGCGAACTCGGTGAGACCCTGCGAGCGCTCGCTGCGCGTCCACCCCTGCACGCTCGCCATCGATCGCCTGGCGCTTTCGGTCAGCCGGCGAAATCTCATTCTCATGGCTTCCCTTGAATGGTGAAGTGTTCGTTGTACGCCAGGTTGAGGCCGTTGCCGAACAGGCTCTGGATCATCGGTGTGATCAGCTGGAAGTTCATCAACAGCGAGACGTTGATGTCTCCGAGCCGCCATGAGTTGTCGGTGGGGGCATTCGGCATGGTCCCGGTTTGGGGCGCACCGCCGGGATATGTGTAGCAGATGTAGATGTTCACGCCCTGCGAAGTGGACGGATAGGCAGACGCCGGGTAAGGCTTGTTGTTGTATCCGTTGCTGTCGGTCGGGACCAGACAGTTGGCTTGCGCTACGCCTATCCCGGTCAATCCGGCGCCCCCGAGCGACTGGTTCACGGCGTTCCAGATCTCGGTGTCTTTCAGATAGTTGTTGGCTCGCAAGCTGGTGCTGAACCATGCGCCGTGGCGAGCTCCTTCGCGAGCCGCTCCGTCGAGGTTCACAGCGAAGTAGAACGCGCGTGACAGGTCGAGGAGTCCCATCATCAAAAGGAGCAGCACGATCGAGGAGATCGCGAACTCCACCAAGGACTGGCCACGCTGCCGGCGGCGCCTAATCGCCTTGCTTTTCATGGGCACAGTGGAATTGAACCTGATCGGACCGCCGGATGCAGCGCATTAACCGAATAACGAAGCAGCGGGCGTTTCCGTGTGCTTCGTAAGCAGCTGCTGGTTGACCGCCTTACGGCGGAGGCGCGTGCGGCGAGCTTCCAGGGCCGCCGCTTCGTCCGGAATCCTGCTCTGGGCGGCCTCCACGACTGCCAGCGCCAGCTCAGGGTCCCGGCGCCGCCACTCGAGCAGCCTCGCGCGCGCGACCGGCAGCCGGACGTCGGAGGCGACTCGAGACTCCAGCCATCCGAGGAACTGCTCGGCCCCCGCCACCGACGTCCGCCGGCGGGCCAGTCGTCGTGCGATCAGGAGGCCCGCCGTGGCGGCGGCCTCATCCTGGGCAAACCCGGAGGCGTTCCTAAGTGCGCGCCAGCCGTCGGCGCGGGCGCCGCGGCGAAGCCGGTGGCGACCCAGCGCCAGCCAATCGGAGGCGTCCATGTCCGCTTCGCTACCCTCGAGCCGTGACAGGAGCCGGGAGTGGAGGTGGACCAGGCTGATCACATCCAACCGGTTGTGTTCGAGCACCGCTTCCAGCATCGGGCTCGATCCGCTGCGCAGGTACGCGAAATACGCGTCGGGGACGAGCGCGCCCGCGATCGGATCGTCGCGTTCGTAACCGAGCAGCCGCTCTTCGACGACCCGCAGCGTGCAGCTCTCCATACGGTGCCGGAAGAGGGCGCGGACCAGGGTGAGCAGGTCGACGTGCGGCGGCGGAGCCAGCACTCCGGGCATCCTGGCCATCACCCAGCGCGTTCGCAGCACGGGGAGGTCGAACGAGCCGCCGTTGAAGCTCGCCAGCCCCTCCGCCGCCTCCAGCTCCTCCCGGAGCCGGTGGAGGAAGGCCGCTTCGAGGCCGGGTTGGGGCAGGAAGAGCTGGGCCAGACGAAGGCCGCAGTCGATCGGCCGTGCGACCGCCGCCGCGAAGACATAGGTCCCCGCTCCCCCGTTGAGCCCGGTCGTTTCCGTGTCGAGATAAGCCACCGCTCCCGGATCGGGGTCGAGCGGCGGCAGGGGGATGACGTCCTCGCGCAGCATCGCGACTCCGAAGGGGGTCGGCACCAGCTCGAACCCGCGGGGAAGCGCCGCATCGTGTCGCGGCCGTGGCCGCGCGGGCCCGCCTAGACGGTCAAGGCGCGCTCTAAGGTCGCGGACAGCAGTCGCAGGCATGCGCTCTTGGCTCCTTCCACGAGATGCAGCGGACCGATGCACGACGGGCAGCCGGCGATGCAAGGACACTCGCGCACGAGCGCCGCGGCGTTCTCCAGGAGGTCTTGGTGCAGCTCGTACATGCGCTGCGAGTAGCCGACCCCGCCGGGGTAGACCTCGTACACGGTCACGGTCGGCAGGCGCGTGGTGGTGGACCGCACCTCCGCGACCGCTCCGAGGTCGCGCGGGTCGCACATCAACCGGATGCTGGCGACGTGGCGCAGCGCATGCGCCATACCCTGCAGCCCTGCTTCGAGCGTTTCGCGGCCGAGCGCCGTCCACAGCTCC
>WNEY01001227.1_pt1 | contig 17827 bp, 17 predicted proteins | sample 5400531 | NCBI WGS metagenome assembly WNEY01 (sample SAMN13153338, study PRJNA577476) | soil metagenome | isolation source: 200 cm saprolite under Douglas fir tree site 1 | place: USA:California | collected 2015-04-18
GCCGATCGGCGTCGCCCGGACCGCAAGCACAGGACCGTGGTCGAGCAGCTCATCCATCTTCATGATCGACACTCCCGTCTGGGGATCACCAGCGAGGATCGCACGCGCGATCGGCGCCGCGCCGCGATGTCGCGGCAAGAGAGACGCGTGCACGTTGATCGCGCCTAAGCGCGGGATCGATAAGACCGATGGCGGAATGATCTGGCCGTAAGCGACCACGACCAGCAGGTCGGGCGCCAACGCGCGCAGTTTTTCGACGGCTTCGGGGTTTCGAATCTTTTCCGGTTGATAGACCGGCAACCCCAGCTCCTGCGCCGCCACCTTCACGGCCGGCGGGGTCACCTTCATCCCCCGGTGCGCCGGCCGGTCCGGCTGGGTGACGACGAGCGGAATCTCATGTCCCGCGTCGTGAAGCGCTCGCAGAGAAGGCACGGCGAAAGCGGACGTACCGGCGAAGACGATCCTGTAGAAGGACGTTACCCCGAGGCCGCGGCGACGGCCTCTTCGTGCTCCTCACCCAAGAGCTCTTCGACGCGCCGCAAGGTGTCCAGGCTCGTCAGCCTGTCGGTGAAAAGGACGCCGTCGAGGTGGTCGAGCTCGTGCTGGAAGGCGCGAGCGGTGAAGCCGGACGACTTGACCCGGATCTCCTTGCCGTGGCGGTTGCGGGCTTTGACGACCACCGTCTCGAAGCGCTCGACCTCTCCGACCCAGCCCGGGTAGCTCAGGCAGCCCTCGAGCCCGACCTGGACGCCCTCCTTCTTGACGATCTCGGGGTTGACCAGGCCCCAGATCTGCTTGTCGTCCCCCTTGACCACGCAGACGCGCAGGGCCACGCCGATCTGGTTCGCGGCCAGGCCTGCGCCCGGGGCGTCGATCATGGTCTCGGTCAGGTCGTCGAGCAGGCGCTGGATGGACGCGTCGACGCGCGCCACTTTCTTCGCCTTTTCGCGCAGGACGGGATCTTCGAAGGTGAGAATCGGCCGGACCACGAGCTCGATTCTACCCGCGAGGTGCGAAAACCCAACCTTTTACGCGAGCCAACTGGAGCGGACCATCACGTCGCGGCCGCCGATCTCGTCATAGCCGCGGAAGGCCTGGATTCGGACCGGCCGGAGGCGAAAGAACATCCACCCCTCACTCACCTCCCTGGGGTCCCAGCCCACCGCCGCGGCAAAGCCCCCCGCCAGCTCGGCCGCGTCCTCCACGGCGCGGCTGTCGATCATCTGGGCGTCGATCACGACCGCGTCCGACGGCGCGCCGCGCGCCACCTTTGCACTCGGGTTCATCGCCAGGTTGCGCGCGGTTTTGCTCGCGCCCCGAGTCGCGACCACCAGGTCGGTTCCGTCCCACCAGGCGGAGACGGCAATGATGTGTGGGCGGCCGGCGACGTCGGCGGTGGCCAGCCACATGTCGTGCTGCTTTTCAAGCGCAGCCAGCGCGTCCGCTTTGCGAGTGGCCGTGTCCCTCAACTCCAGGTCCTCCCTCTAGTTGACCGGGTCGATGTCGTAGCTCCAGCCCTTGCCACGCGGCGCAAGGTGTCTGGCGCGCTCGAGCCGATCGCCCTTCAGCGTGACCTGCCAACGGTACTCGCCGCGCAAGCGGTGGATGAACGCGGGCGAGGGCCCCATCACGCGGATGCCGTCGACGCCGTCCTTCAGCAATCCGGCGGCGATCGATTCCGCCGCCTCACGCGCTGAGGCCGCTGCGCGAGCGTCATCGCGGTCCGTGCGCGTCAGGACGGCCAGCTCGGCGAACGGCGGGAAGACGAACGCTTTGCGCGCCGGCAGCTCGGCCTCATAGAAGCCTTGGTAGTCACCCGATGCTGCGCATCGCAGGCAGTAGTGCTCCGGGTTGCTGGTCTGCACGATGACGCGCGACGCCCTTCCGTCGCGGCCCGCGCGACCCGCGACCTGCGCGACGAGCGAGAACGTGTTCTCGGCGGATCGGTAGTCTGGGAAGTGCAGCGGTAGGTCCGCGTCGACCACTCCGACGCACGTGACCGCGGGCAGGTCGAGGCCCCGTGTCACCAGCTGTGTGCCGACCAGGATGTCGGCGCGGCGTTCGCTGAACTCCTCCCAGATCCGGAAGTAGGAGTCGGGCCCGCGCGCGGCGTCGCTGTCGAGCCGCAGCACGCGCGCCTGCGGCCACAGCTTCTTCACCATCCCCTCGAGCCGCTGCGTGCCCACGCCGAGGGCGCGGATGTTGCGGCTGCCGCAGTGGTCGCAAACGGCCGGCATCTGACGCGCGTAGCCGCAGTAATGGCACACGAGGCCATCGATCTCAGCGTGCTGCACCAGCGCAACCGAACATCCAAGACACTGCACAGACTTTCCGCAGTCACGACACATGACGTATGTCGCGAGGCCGCGGCGGTTCAGGTAGAGGATCGTCTGCTCCTCGTTGTCGAGCGTTTCGGTGACGGCCTCGACCAGTCGCCTTGAGAGTGGCTGGCGGTTTCCCTCCGCTGCCTCATCGCGCATGTCGACCAGCTCGACCTCGGCGTCGCGGCCGCGCACCCGCTTGGTGAGCCTCGCCATCGCGATCTCGCCGGCCGCGGCCTCGTGATAGGTGGAAACGCTCGGGGTCGCCGAGCCCATGACCAGCCGCGCGCCGGTCACCGAGGCGAGGCGCCTCGCCACCCAGCCAGTCTCATAACGCGGCGTGCGGTCCTGCTTGTAAGCGGCGGAGCCTTCCTCGTCCAGGCAGATCAGGCCGAGCCGAGGGATCGGTGCGAACACCGCCGAGCGGCTGCCCAGCACGACCTGCGCCTCACCGCGTCGAGTGCGCCACCACTGCTGCGCCCTCTCGAGCTCGGTCAGCTGCGATTGCAGCAGCGCCACCTTAGCGTTCAACCTCGCCCGCACGCGCTGCACCAGCTGCGGCGTGAGCGAGATCTCGGGCACCAGCAGGAGGACTCGCAGTCCCTCGGCGAGTGCGCGCTCCGCAGCCGCGAGGTAGACCTCCGTCTTGCCGCTGGCGATGACGCCGTGGAGAAGCGTGACCGGGTTCAGGCCGATCGCGTCGATGGCCGCGCGCTGCTCCGCGGTCAGTGTCAGGAGATCGGCCTGCCCGACTGGGCCGGTGGCCAGCTCGAGGAGGCGGGTGTGACGGCGCTGCCGGCTCGACGCCCCCGACCCCGCGGAGCCCGTGCCGCGAACGCGAGGCGGCAGCATCGCGCGGATGCATTCGATGAGAGGCAGCCAGTAGTGGTCGGCGACCAGCCGGGCCAGCTCCACCTGGTGCGGGAGGAGCAGCGGCTCGGAGCCGGCGGTCGCAATCGGCTTCGTCTCCACGCCCGGGTCCTCCGTCCCGACCGAGACCACGAATCCATAGGTGCTGCGCCTTCCGAACGGCACCGTAACGCGGTGCCCAGGCACGACGTCGATGCCCTCGGGCACCGAGTATGTGTAGCTCTCGCGGGCGATCCCGCGGGCGGCTTCCACCGCCACTTCTGCGTAGAGGGTCAACTACTTCTTCAGCTGGGGAAGGACCAGGTCCAGGATTCTGTCCGCCATCTCCCGCTTGGTCGCCTTCTCGAGCTCGTGGCGCGAGCCGTTGGCGAACAGCAGGACCCCAGCGTTGTACTCGCTGCCGAACCCGATGTCGTGGCGCGAGATGTCGTTGGCCACGATCGCGTGCAGTCCCTTGCGTTTCATCTTCTCGACAGCTCTGGCATCGAGAGCCGAGTCTTCCGCCGCGAAGCCAAGGCGAAACACCTTGGCGAGGTCCGGATCGCCGGCGAGCGTGGCCACTAGGTCGGGGATCGGCTCCAGCTCCAGAGTGAGGTTCGGTGTGTCCTCCCGTCTGATCTTGCGATCGATGGTCTTGGCTGGACGGAAGTCGCCGACCGCGGCCGCCATGAACAGCGCGTCAGCGCCGCGCAGCTGGGAGCGAAGCTCGGCGAGCATCTCCTCCGCGGTGTCGACCCGCTGCACGTCAATGCCGCGATGCTCGGGATGATTACCGGTGGTAACGAGCGTCACCTTGGCCCCGCGGTCGGCTGCCGCCGCGGCGAGCGCGAAGCCCATCTTGCCGCTCGAGTAGTTGCTGATGAAGCGCACCGGGTCGATCGGCTCGCGCGTGCCGCCGGCGGTTACCACAATGCGCACTCCTGGCATGTCATAGCTATCCCGCACCGCCGCGGCCATCACCTCGAAGATCCGAGCTGCGCCGGCCAGACGACCAGTGCCCACGTGACCGCTTGCGAGATGCCCCGATTCCGGCTCGACGACTTTCATACCGCTTTGGCGCAGGGCCTTGATGTTGGCTTGCACAGCAGGCTTGGACCACATGGCGTCGTTCATCGCGGGGGCGACCACGACCAGGCTTCGCGCCGCCAGCAGCGTGGCGGTGACGATGTCGTCGGACCGCCCGCTCGCGATGCGGCCGATGACATTGGCCGTCGCCGGCGCCACGAGGATGACCTGTGCCCAGTCGCCGAGGAAGACGTGTGGCTCGGGCGCACCATCGGCTGACCAAAGACCGGTCAGGACCGGGTTGCCGGTCACCCCTTGAAACGTCGGCGCGCCGACAAAGCGCATCGCCGACGGCGTCATCGCCACGCGCACCTGAGACCCGGCCTGCGTCAGCGCCGAGGCCAGGTCGACCACCTTGTAGGCGGCGATCCCGCCCGAGACGAGCAACGCAATGCGCAGGCCGCGCAGCTGCTCGGGGACCGGGGTTGGATCTAGAGGCACCAGAGTGTCCCGCCCCCCATGCTCCTCGCATCTTCGCGAGCTAGACGGCCGGGCGCCTCCGGCGCTGAAGCCGGCGTCAAGGGGCCCGGCGCTGCGTCGTCGCGCATCTCAGGATGCGCTCCTAGCCGCGCCACCCTTTCCTTGGCTCCGGCCGTCGATCTCGCGAATCTGGGTCGGAGCCTGGGGTGCGTGACACTCACGCTAAGTTACGCGCCGGCGCGCGTCCTCGATGATCTGGCGGATCTCGCCCACCGCCCGCTCGATGTCGTCGTTCATCACGACGTGGCCGTACTCCTTGGCGTAGGTCATCTCGCGTTTGGCGATCTCGCGGCGCGAGGCGAGGTCCTGCGGCGATTCGCTTCCCCGCTGCTCCTGGCGATGCTCGAGCTCTTGTTCCGACGGCGCGACCACGAAGATGAACACCGCGTCCGGCATCAGCCGGCGGACCTGCTCAGCGCCCTGGACGTCGATCTTCAGAACCACGTCACGGCCCGCGTGGCGCGCCTTCTCGACCCGGTCGCGGAAGGTGCCGTAGAGGTGGCCGTTGTAGTTCGCGTGCTCGAGGAACGCTCCCTTTCCGACCAGCGCCTCGAACTGCTCCCGGGTGAGGAACGTGTAGTTCTCGTCTGGTTTTTCGCCCGGTCGCGGCTGCCGCGTCGTCCCGGAGACCGAATAGACGAGGTTCCTGTCGAGCTCGAGCAGGCGCCGGATCAGCGTGTCCTTCCCCACCCCCGACGGCCCAGAGATGACGATCAGGAGGCCGTCCTTCAAGCGAGCGACTCCCAAAACGCCATGAAATCGTCAGGCGGCGGCGCTTCGAAGGTCATCTCGGCGCCAGAGCGTGGGTGGCGCAGTCGGAGACGCGAGGCGTGGAGCATCGGGCGTTCGAGGCTCTGCTCCTGGCCTCCGTATTCGGTGTCGCCCGCGATCGGGTGACCGAGCGCCGCGAGGTGGACCCGGATCTGATGCGTGCGGCCGGTGTCGAGCTCACAGCGCAAAAGCGTATGGGTTCGCTTCCGTTCGACGACCTGGTACCGCGTCCGCGCGAAGCGGCCGCCCGCGACCACCGCCATGCGTTTGCGCTCGTGCGGGTGTCGGCCGATGGGGCCTTCGAGCTCTCCGGCGTCGTCCGTGATCCTGCCCCGGACGATGGCGAGGTAGGTCCGGCTCAGCGAGCGGTCCTTGAGCTGCGCGGAAAGAGCTCGATGGCTCACATCGTTCCGGGCGACCACGATCAGCCCCGACGTGCCCTTGTCGAGGCGGTGCACCACGCCCGGCCGCGCCGCGCCGCCGACCGCGGACCAGGCGCCTCCGCGGCCGAGCAAGGCATGGACGAGGGTTCCGGTGTAGTGCCCAGCCGCCGGGTGGACGACCATGCCGGCGGGCTTGTTGATGACCGCGATGTCGTCGTCCTCGTAAACGATGTCCAGCGGGATCTCCTCCGCGCCGGCCTCCACGACATACGCCTCCGGGATCTCGAAGTCGACGACGTCTCCGGCAGCCACGCGGTCCGCCGGGTCGGCCGGGTGACCGTTGACCAGGACGAGGTGACCCTTGATGAGCCGCGCGGCCGCGGAGCGGCTCAGCTCTGGGGCTTGCTCGGCGAGAAAGCGATCGAGCCTCGTCGCCGCGGCCGCGGCGGTCAGCCGGCGGGGTTTCGCCGTAGGAGATAACCGGCGATCATCAGCACCACGCCGATCGAGATCGCCGCGTCCGCCACGTTGAAGACCGGCCAGAAGTGGAAGTTGATGAAGTCAGTCACCGTGCCGTGGACGATCCGGTCGTATCCGTTTCCCATGGTGCCACCCAGGATCAGACCGAGAACCACGCCGCTCCACTCCCCGATCGGGTTGCGCGCGACGTAAGCCACCAGGCCGATCCAGACCACGACCGACGCGACGAGAAACAACGTCGCGCCCGCGGGAGCAAAACCGAACGCAGCGCCCGAGTTGCGAACGTTCGTGATCCCAACCACGTGGTCGATCACGGAAACCTCGGTGCCGAAAGGTATCTGCGCAGCCACGAGGTTCTTCGTCACGCGGTCGAGGATGAAGACCGCCAACGCTCCGGCGATGAAGAGGATTCGAGGTGTGGTCAGTTTCGTTTGAGCGCGATCCAGATCTGCTCTCCTTCGAGCATCAACTGCTCACCAGCGAATCCGTCATCCCGTCCCTGCCGCAGCGTGACAGAAAGCGTCTCTGACTTGATGTAATCGCCATGGCGCTCGATGGCTCGCGCAAGCATGCCGTCCGCGTCATAACGCGTGTCGATTCGGTCCTCGACGTTGAGGCCCAGCTTCTTGCGCCGGTCCTGGATCACGCGCACCACCTCGCGCGCGAGCCCCTCGAGCTTCAGCTCCTCTCCGATCACCGTGTCGAGCTTCACCTCAGGCGCGCCGAACGTGATGCTCTTGACGTTGAGCTCCTCGCGCACGATGGCCGCGATGTCGTCGGGCAGCGGATCGCCGGGAAGCGCGATGCCGGCGAGAGGCTGGCGGACCTTGAGCCTGGCGGCGTCCCGGGCGGCGAGCCCCGCCTCGACCGCCTGCCTGGCCCGCGTCATGTCTGCCTCGACCTGCGTGTCCTCCGCCGCCGTCGGGACGGGGAAGTCGGACAGATGCACCGACTTGCCGTCTGAGAGGTTGCGGTACATGGCGTCGGACACGAAAGGCGCGAAGGGGGCCATCAATCCGGACACGGTGCGCAGTGCCTCGTACAGGGTCTGGTACGCGGCCACCTTGTCGCGGTCGGACTGCGACTTCCAGAAGCGCCTCCGCGAGCGCCGGATGTACCAGTTGGACAGGTCGTCGACGAATCGCTGTATGCGGCGCGCCGGCTCGACGGGTTCGTAGGCGTCGAGACCGCTCGTCACCGTCGCGACCAGTCCGCTGAGCTTCGACATCAGCCAGCGGTCGAGCACGTGCCGCTCTTCGACCGGGACCGAAGGCTGCGCGGGGTCGAAGTTGTCCAGCCGCGCATAGGTGACGAAGAACGAGTAGCAGTTCCACAGCGGGATGAAGAACTGCTGCACCGTCTCCTTGAGCGCGGCGTCACCCGTGCGGTAGTTCTCGCCGACCTGCGTCGAGGTGTAGAAGTACCACCTGACGGCGTCCGAGCCGAAGTTGTCGAAGAGGTAGTTCGGGTCGAGCACGTTGCCACGCGACTTCGAAGCTTTCCTGCCTTTCGGGTCGACGACGTGGCCGAGGCAGATCACGTTGCGGTACGAGTTCTGGTTGAAAAGGAGCGTGGAGATCGCGAGCAGGGTGTAGAACCAGCCGCGGGTCTGGTCGACGGCCTCTGAGATAAAGTCGGCGGGGAAGGTCTCCTCGAACACCTCTTTTCCATTTCGTGGATAGCCGCGCTGGGCGAAGGGCATCGAGCCGGAGTCGAACCATGTGTCCATCACCTCGGGCACCCGGCGCATTACGCCGCCGCACTTCTCACACTTGAGGGTCACGGCGTCGATGTGCGGCCGGTGCAGGTCGGCTTTGTCGTCCAGGCCGATCTCGGCCGCCGAGCTGACGATGCGCTTCTCGTCGCAGCCCTCACAGATCCAGATCGGTACGGGCGTACCCCAGTAGCGGCTGCGCGAGAACTGCCAGTCGACGTTGTTCTCCAGCCAGTCGCCCATGCGTCCTGTCCTGATGTGGTCCGGTACCCAGTGGGTGGCGTTGTTGTTGGCGAGCAGCTGCTCCTTGCGCTCGGTCGTGCGGATGTACCAGGCGTCGAGCGCGTAGTAGATGAGCGGCGTGCCACAGCGCCAGCAGAATGGATATGTGTGAAGGATCGTCTCGGCCTTGTACAGGAGGCCGCGCTCCTTGAGGTCGTCGATGATCACGGGGTCCGCCTCCTTCACGTGCAGCCCCGCGAACTTCTCCACGTAGGGAAGGAACTTTCCGTCCAGTCCGACGGTGTGCTTGAAGGGGATCCCCTTTTCCTGGCACAGACGCAGGTCGTCGACGCCATACAGGGCCGAGGTGTGCACGACGCCCGTGCCCTCTTCTGTGGAGACGAAGTCGGCGTCGACCACGTAGTGCGCCTTGCCCTCTTCGGGGACCGAGTACGGATACAGGGTTTCGTACTCGAGTCCCACAAGGTCGCGGCCCATCATCCGCTCCACCACCTCGGGCGGCTCCTTGAGCACGGTCAGGAGGGCCTCGGCAAGGATGAGGTACTCGTCTCCCTCCTTGACCTTGATGTAGACGATGTCGTTGTCTACGGCCAACGCCACGTTGCCGGGCAATGTCCACGGCGTGGTCGTCCAGGCAAGGATCGACGTGTTGGGATCGTTCTTCAGCCTGAACCGGACGTACACGCTCGGGTCGGGCACGTTGTCCCGGTAACCGAGCGACAGCTCGTGGCTCGACAGCGGCGTGGCGCACCGCGAGCAGTAGGGGGCGACGCGAAAGCCCTTGTAGACCAGGTTTTGCTTCCACATCTCGCTGAGCGCCCACCAAACGGACTGGATGTAGTCCGACGTCAGAGTCCAGTACGCGTGCTCGTAGTCCTGCCAGAAGGCCATGCGCTCGCTGAAGGCGACCCAATCCTCGACGTACTCGTAGACGCTCTGGCGGCAGAGCTCGTTGAACCTTTCGACCCCGATCTCGTTTTCGATCTGGAACTTACCGGAGATCTTGAGCTTCTTCTCGACCTCGATCTCGACCGGCAGACCGTGTGTGTCCCAACCCGCTTTGCGCTCGACGTAAAAGCCTTGCATCGTCTTGTAGCGCCCGAAGAGGTCTTTGAACGCCCGCGCCAGGATGTGGTGTGTCGCGGGCTTGCCGTTGGCCGTGGGTGGGCCCTCGTAGAAAACGAATCTGGGCCGCCCCTCGCGCAGGTCGAGCGACTTCTGGAAGGCGCCTTCCGCCTTCCAGCGCTCCATCAGCCGGACCTCCAGCTCGGGGAAGCTGACTTTCTGATCGACTTTCTCGAACACTCTCACTCCACAGAGATACGTATTTGCCTATCTCTGGGACGGGTCTTCGCCAAGACCCGCGGTACCACCCAGATTCCCGAGGCCAACACCTCGGACCCTCATTGGGTTACGGCTCGGGAGTGATCTCGATCTCGTCATCGGCCGCCCGGCTTTCACCACTGCCGGGCTCTCTGTCGACCGCTCAGACGGGCCTACCTGTCTCCGTCAGCGCCGAGTGAATCTCGATTCTACTGGCCGACGGTGCGGAGCACGCTGATGAGGATGATCGCGATCAGCCAGACCACCAGCGGCGAGAGGTCGATCCCCGACATCAGCGGGAGGCGCCGCCGAATCGGCGCGAGAACCGGCTCGGTCACCTGCCATGCCAACCGCGATACGGGGTTGGTCGGGACGGGACTGACCCACGAGAACACGACCCGGATCAGGATCACGACGAGGAAGATCTGCAGCGCAAAGATCAGCACGCCGGCGATGAAGGTCATCCGGTTCGCCTCGGCCCGAAGAGGACCTGGCCCAAACGGACCATCGTGCTGCCGGCGGCGACGGCCGCCTCGAAGTCTCCGCTCATACCCATGGAAAGGATAGGGAGGGGTTTCCCGAGCCGTTGCTGAGCCGCCTCCCACGTGCCTCTCAGCTCCCGAAAGGCCGCAGTTGGATCCTTGCCGGTGGGGCCCATCGCCATCAAGCCCCGAAGCTCGAGCAGGCCGGCCACCTCAACGATCAGGTCGAGCGCCCGCGCTGGGTCGACGCCGCTCTTCTGCGCCTCGCGGGCCACGTTCACCTCCACGAGCACTGGTTGATTGGGATCGGCCCTGGCGAGGGCCTCGGCGAGGCGCGCCGAGTCGACGGACTGGATCAGGGCGAATCGGCCCGCCGCCTGGCGGACCTTGTTGGTCTGCAGGTGCCCGATCAAGTGCCACTCCGCCCCCTGCACCGAATCCATCTTCGTCAGCGCCTCCTGGACGCGGTTCTCGCCCAGGATTCGCAGTCCGGCGTCCAGCGCCTGCCGGCAGACGTCGGGGCCGAAACCTTTCGTGACGGCGACGATGGTGATCTCGTCGGGATCGCGACCAGCGCGCGCGATGCGCTCGCGCACCGAGGCCAGCTTTGCGGCGACCGTCACCGCAGCGCGACGATCGCGCCGAACCGTGAGCCGTCGGGGTGGCGGCGGTGCGAGGGGAACAGATAGCTCTCCTTGGTGCACATCGCGATGTCGTGCACGGACTTGACGCCGGCAGCCTCCAGCTGGGTGCGGTTGGCGGCCGCCAGGTCGAGGAGGAACCGGCCGCCGTCATCCGGCAGCAGGAAACGGCCCTCGAACTGCGAGGCCACCTCTGCGCCGACTTGATAGCAGCGACCGCAGATGCCTGGGCCGATCCCGGCGCGAACGTCGCCTGGCTGCGTCCCGAATTCGTGCTGCATCGCTCGCAGGGCGACCACCGCCACGCCGGCCCGCGTTCCGCGCCACCCGGCATGTGCGAGGCCGCAAGCGCGATTGACCGGATCCCACAGAACGATCGGGAAACAATCCGCATGAGTCGTGAACAATCCGATCCCCGGCCGGTCGGTGATCAGCGCGTCGACACTTTCAATGAGACCCGGCGCCCAATGCACTCGTGCCACATCCGCGCCATGGACCGCCCCTGCGACCGTGAGCGAGGAGTTGCCGTCAAGGCCAAGGATCCGCGCGAACTCCATCCGCGACTTCATCACGGGCTCCGGGTCGGGCGCGTGAGTCAGACCCACCGAACCCAGCAGGACGGTGGAGAAACCGTGGATCAGACCGGGTTCGTCGGCGAGCTCCGGGATGTGCAGGGCCGCCGGGATCGTCTTCACGTTCGTGAAGGTTACGAACGTCGGGAGCTGAGTACCTGCTCGATCTCCTTCTTGACCTGCTGGAGATCCATGAACTCCCGATACACCGACGCGAAGCGGATGTAGGCCACCTCGTCGAGATCGCGCAGCCGGGTCATCACCATCTCGCCGATCTCCTGGCTCGGGATCTCGACGCGCCCCGACCGGCGCAGCTCGGCCTCGATGTCGTCCACGATCGCGCGCAGCCGCTCCGGCGAGATGTCCCTCTTCTCGGTCGCTTTCTTCAGCCCGTTGAAGAGTTTCTGGGGGTCGAAGTCCTCACGCCGCCCGTCCTTCTTGGTGACGAAGAACGGGACGGTTTCAATCCGCTCGTAGGTGGTGAAGCGCTGCCCGCACTGCAGGCATTCGCGCCTGCGGCGAATCGCCTCCCCGATCTCCGAATCGCGGGAGTCGACCACCTTCAGGTCGTGGTGACCGCAGTACGGGCAACGCAAATTGACTCCTCTGTGACTACATCCGGTTACGCAGGAAGGCCGGGATGTTGATGTCGCCGAGCTCTTCGTGTCCGAACTCGGGCCGCTCGATCGTACGACGCTGCGTCTCCTGCCTGGCTTCCTGCTGGGTCTTGCCGCCGAAACCGGTGGCGATGACCGTGATCTTGATCTCTCCGGCCATGGTGTCGTCACGGACGACGCCGAAGATGATGTTGGCGCCGGGGTCGGCCGCCGCGCGCACGATTTCGGCCGCCCTCTGCACCTCCTGCAGGGTGATGTCCTTGCCGGCGGTGATGTTGAAGAGGATGCCCTTGGCGCCGTCGATCGACGTCTCGAGCAGTGGGCTGGAAACCGCCTGCTTGGCGGCGTCCTCGGCCCGGGAGTCACCCGCGCCGTGGCCGATGCCCATCAGGGCTTCGCCGGCGTTCTCCATGATCGCCTTCACGTCGGCGAAGTCGAGGTTGATGACGCCGGGCTGAGTGACCAGGTCGGAGATGCCCTGCACGCCCTGGCGCAGGACGTCGTCCGCCATGCGGAAGGCTTCCTCGAGCGTGGTCTTGGAGCTGGCGACCTGCGCCAGGCGGTCGTTGGGGATGACGATGAGCGCGTCGACCTGGCCGCGCAGCGCCCTGATCCCTTCCTCCGCGGTGTCGTTGCGGATCCGGCCCTCGAACGAGAACGGCCGCGTGACCACGCCGATGGTCAGCGCGCCGGCTTCCTTCGCCAGCTCGGCCACGATGGCCGCCGACCCGGTACCGGTGCCGCCGCCCATGCCGGCGGTGATGAACACCATGTCCGAATCCTGGACGACGGCCGTGAGCTCGGTCCGGCTCTCATCCGCAGCGTCTCGTCCACGCGTCCAGTCGCCGCCTGCGCCCAGGCCGCGAGTGACCTTGTTTCCGATCTGGACCTTGACGTCGGCCTGGCAGCGTTCCAGCGCCTGCTTGTCGGTGTTCACCGCGATGAACTGGACTTTGAGCGCCTTCGAGATCATGCGATTGACGGCGTTGCCGCCGCCGCCACCGCAGCCGACGACCTTGATCCGTGCTCGCCCTTCGTGCAACTCGCTCTCTTTCATGACGATCAGGTGATCCTCCTTCCTATGTGCTCTAGCCATGGCGAGCTCAAGCTGGTTTTTGGTGTGTTCTCTAGAAAAAATCGCGCAGCCACCTCACTGTTTTTTGATACGTGTTGCCGAACGTGACGGTCTGGCGCGTGTTGCTGTGGTCTGCGCGCGCGTGCGCCCCCCACTTCACCAACCCAGACGCAACCGCAAACGATGGGCCGTGTGCCTTGTCCGCGAGGCCGACCAGGCCGAGCGGGTGCCCAAGTCGCGCAGATGTGTTGAACACCGACTGAGCGGCGTCCATCGTGCCCATCAGTCGTGATCCACCACCGGCCACCACCACCCCCGCCGGGAGCAGCTGGTCGAAGCCGGTCTTGCGCACCTCCTCGCGTGCCATCTGGAAGATCTCGACCATGCGCGGGCCGATGATCTCGGCGAGGAACTTCCGCGGCAGCGCCTGGATCCTGTCGCCGCCGACCTGCCGGACCTCGACCTTCTCCGCCTGGTCGATCACGTCGGGCACCGCGTGGCCGTAGTTGAGCTTCAAGTTCTCGGCCTCGTCGAGCGTCGTGCGCAGGCCGATCGCGATGTCGCTCGTGACGTGGTTGCCGCCGACCGGCAGCACGGCGAGATGTCGCGCGCTGCCCTCGTTGTAGACGACGACGTTGGTCGTGCCCGCGCCGATCTCGACCAGGCAGACGCCCAGCTCGATCTCTTGCAGGGTCAGCACGCCTTCGCCCGCGGCCAGGCCGGCGCACGCGACGTCTTCGACGTCGAAGCCCGCCCCGTGGACGCATTTGATGACGTTCTGGACGGCGGTCTGGGCGCCGGTGACGATGTTGGTCTCGACCTCCAGGCGGTGACCGGTCATGCCCACGGCGTCTCTGACTCCGTCCTGCCCGTCGACGGTGTAGGCCCGCGGGATGACGTGGATGACCTGGCGGTCGCTCGCGACGCTGATCGCCCGGCTCGCCTCGACCACGCGGTGGACGTCGTCGTCGCCGATCTCGTGGTCGGGGTGGGCGACCGCGACCACGCCTGTGGAGTTCTGGCTCCACGTGTGGGTGCCGCCGAGCGAGACGACGACCGACTCGATGCGCTGGCCGGCCATGCGCTCCGCGGCAACCGCCGCGGCCTGGATGGCAGAGATGGTCTTTTCGAGGTTGACGACCACGCCTTTGCGCAGGCCGTCGGAGGGCACCTCGCCCACGCCGAGGATCGTCACGGGACCACCCGGATCGTCAGACTCTGCGATGACGACCGCGACTCGGGATGTGCCCAAGTCGAGACCGACGGTTTTCTTCCGCCGCGACAAAACTGTGCTGGAACGCCTCCTGGAACGTGTGGATGTTGAGGGCGGGCTGGCGGGATTATATCGGCTCCCGGCGTGTTGCGGGGCTAGATTTTGTGGTTCGGCCGATCGCCGGGTCTAGGCGTAGTGGTGCGGAAGCTCGTCAGGCGCGACCCGGCGCCTGATTTCGCCGAGCCGCCACTGGTATCGACTTTCAGCGCCGGATGCGCTCCGCTGGCTCCAGCGGTGCGGATCACCGTCCTACAGGTAGTGCCGGCGGATGGCGCCCAGGTTGTTGAAGATCCGGACGCCGAAGGCCACGATCGCGGCGATCGACAGGTCGACGCCCAGCTTGTCGCCGAAATAGGTCAGGCCTCCGGCCAGCGTCATGTTGGTGATCAGTCCGCTGAAGAACACGCGCGGCTCGAACGTGCCGGCGATGTATGCCTTCAACGCGCCGAAGATCGAGTCGAGCGCCGCCAGCAGGGCGACCGCCGTGTAGCGGGCGTAGGTGATCGGGATGGTGACCGGCGAGAGCAGCCCCAGAATCACGCCGAGGATCGCAAAGGCGACCGCGATGACGATTACTTGCATGAACTAGGGGGCGCGGGCGTGGCCGGCGCGGCGGGCAGCCTCGATTTGTAACCGACCGCGGGCTCGACCGGGTTCATCACGTTGACGTATGCGAGGTCCGGAGAGTTGTAGTTGACGTCGCCGGCGATCGCCTTCAGCGCGGTCAGCTTGTCACGTAGCGTCGCGAACTCCTCAGGCGTCAGCACGCGGCCAAAGTAAACCTTCCAGCCGCGCTTGGCCACAAGGGTCAGGTCGCCGCACGAATCGAAGATGAAGCCTGCGACGTCCTGGCCGACGAGGGTGGGAAATACGCGCTGCATGTTCACCAGCGCGGTCAGCAGCTGCGGGTCGAGCGCGCGGTCGCCCACCCGCGGGTCGTTGCCCGCCGGTCCCTGCACGTCGACCAGTCCACCGGAGGTGGAGGTCGTGCCGAGCACGATCGCCTGACTCGAGAGCAGGAACAGCTTGGTCGACGGGCCCGCGTGGTAGGACGCGACAGGCTCCCACTCGCTGACCTGCACGACGACGGTCCCGGGTAGCTGCGGCTGCACGGTCGCGGCGCGAATCCACACCTGGTTGAGCAAGCGCTGCTGGGCCGACTCGCCGTCGACCGAGAGGACCGATCCGTCACCGGAAAGCCCGGCGGCATGAGCCACCTGGCTCGACGACATGTGGCGCGCGCCGGTCACCTGCACGTTGTGCACGGTCAGGGCCGGGCCGAACCAGAGCCAGGCCAGGAGCCCCATCTCGATTCCTGCGGCCACGCCCGCGAGAGCCCGGCGGATCCAGTGCACGTCCGGTTCGCGCAGCGCTCGTTCCGAGCGCGTCCAGACCTGGCCGCGCAGCGGCTCCGTGCGCTCCAGCCCGTTGGGCCAGGGGGCGCGCGGGAGGACGGAGCTGCGACGCCGAAACCTCATAAGGCGGGCGGTCCGACGTGCCGGTCGTGGCGGCCCACCGCGTGGTCGAGCAGGCGCTGGCACAGCTCGTCGAATGCGATACCCGCGGCACGGGCCGCGTCCGGCAGCAGCGAGAGCTCGGTCAGGCCCGGCACCGTGTTCACCTCCAGCACCCAGGGGGTGCCCGCCGCGTCGACGATGATGTCGACGCGCGCCATGCCTGAGCAACCGAGCTCGCTGAAGGCGCGGGCCGCCGTTTCCGATGCCGCGGTCCTCGCGGCCTCCGGGATCCGGGCCGGGATGATGTGGTGCGATTTGCCGGCGGTGTATTTGGCGTCGTAGTCGTACAGGGGGTTCTCGCTGACGATCTCGAGCGTCGGCAGGACCTGCATCTCGGGCGTCGCGAGCACGCCGATTGTGATCTCGGTCCCCGAGGCGAACCGCTGAACCAGGACTCGCCGGTCGTAGCGGCCGGCGAGGACGAGCCCGCTGGCGACAGCGTCCGCGTCTTTGGCGATCGTCAGACCGATGGTCGATCCTTCCCGCACCGGTTTCACCACGAGCGGAAGGCCGAACCGCGAGATGAGGCGTTCGACGACCTCAGCGGCGACACCGTGTGTCATCTCGAGCTCCTCGAACTCGGGCACGTGGAGCCCGATCGCCGCCAAGACTTTGCCCGCGCGCGCCTTGTCCATGCAAAGGGCCGAGGCCAGCACGCCCGAACCCGTGTAGGGCAGACCGAGGAGCTCCAGCATTCCCTGCACGGTGCCGTCCTCGCCGAGACGGCCGTGCAAGGCATTGAAAACGCACTCGAACCGGCCGTCGCGCAAGACGTCCCACGTGCGGGCGTCGAGGTCGACGGGGGTGACGTCGTGACCGCGCCCTCGCAGCGCCTTGGCGACCTGCTCGCCGGAACGCAGCGAGACCTCGCGTTCCGCGGACTTGCCTCCACGAAGAACCGCCAGCTTCATTTCCAGCGGCCCACCATCTCGACCTCGGGCTCGATCTGGATGCCAAACCGCCGCTTGACCTCGGCCATCACGCGCTCGATGAGGCGGAGCACATCGGAGGCCTTGGCGCCGCCTTCGTTGACGATGAAGTTGCCGTGCAGCGTGGAGATGACCGCCGCGCCCTCGCGCGCTCCTTTGAGCCCGGCGGCCTGGACCAGCCGGCCGGCTGAATCTCCCGGAGGATTCTTGAAGACGCTGCCACAGTTCTTGGTCTTGATGGGCTGCGTCTCGTTCCGCTCGCGCGTGAGCTTGGCCATCATCTGCCTCGCCTCCTCCCCATCCCCACGGGCGAGATGCACCGTCGCGCTCAGGACCAGTCCTCCTTGGAGCGCACCGTCGCGCAGCGCCGAGGTGCGGTAGCCGAGCTTCAGAGCGGCCGGACTCCACGTCTGCTTGCCGGTGCCTGGCACGTAGCCCTCGACCTCGACGAGCACCTCGCGGATCTCCTTGCCCCAGCAGCCGGCGTTCTGGTAGATCGCGCCGCCGACGGTCCCAGGCACGCCGATTGCGAACTCGAAACCGCGCAGGTTCGCGTCCGCGGCGATTCGAGCGAGACGCATCATCTTCAGGCCGGCCGCGGCGCGCACGCGAGTGCCGGCGATCTCGTGCTCGCGATTGACCACCCGCACGACCAGCCCTTCGACTCCACGGTCGGCGATCAGCAGGTTCGTTCCGGCGCCGAGCAGGAAGTAAGGGATGTCTCGCGACGCGCAGCCGTCGATCGCCTTCTCGATCGCCTCGGCCCGCGCCAGCTCGACCAGGAAATCGGCCGGACCGCCGATGCCGAAGGAAGTGCGCGATGCCAGCGGTTCGTCTTCCTTGACGCCGGGCTGCTCTCGCAGCCAGGCGAGGTTAGTTTTTGTGCGCCAGGTCATCGCCCAACTTTTTGATATCGCCCGCGCCCATCAGCAGAACAAGGTCGTCCGGGCCGACGATCTCCTCGAGCGCCTCTTTCGCCTTGGTGAAGTCGCCGACGTAGATGCCGTGGGGGATCTGGTGCGCCAGGTCGGAGGCGCGGACGCCGGAAATGTTCTCCTCGCCCGCGCTGTA
>WNEY01001228.1_pt1 | contig 17816 bp, 9 predicted proteins | sample 5400531 | NCBI WGS metagenome assembly WNEY01 (sample SAMN13153338, study PRJNA577476) | soil metagenome | isolation source: 200 cm saprolite under Douglas fir tree site 1 | place: USA:California | collected 2015-04-18
GAAGTCATCCATTTCACCGAAGCCTTGCAACGCGCGCAAATACTCCGGCATTGGACGCAGCGTGTAATGCTGGAGCCAATCGGGCACGGTGAGAATGCCGCGCTTATCGAGAAATTCCCGGATCTGCAATTCCCTTTTGGCTGCGTCCTTTTGCCAACTGTCGATGTTCGTCGCCAGCTTGAGAGGCGGTACGTCGTTGTTTCGTTGCGTTTCGTATGCCTCAAACGCGACTGCGCGATTCCACTCCTGCTGACCCATCGCGAGAAGTTCCTCCGGCGAGTAGGGAAGCAGCGCCACGTTTTTGAGAAAGAAAACATAAGCGTCGCGACCAAGCGCCGTTTCTTTTGGAAGCGACGGCAATTTTTCCTGAAGCTGCTGTCGAAACTTTTCGAGCGCGTCGTCCGAGCGTTGGACTGCGCTGTTCAACTCCTGCTCTTTGAGAGTTGTCGATCCTAGCAGTGCGGCCGCCATTTTTTGCAGGCGCTCTCGCACGCCGTCCAGTGCTTCAATCGCCACAGTCGCGAAAGGCGCCGGTGGATTCGAGAGATTCTCTTCGCCCTGCTGCACGATCGACGGAATGTTTTCGATGCGCGTCAGAATCTCGCGAGATTGAGCTGCGTTGTACGGGCCCGGCACGGTGAGCGCTTCGACGATAGGCGTAAGCGTTTGCTCGATGTAAAAGTTGGGATCGCGCTTCCAACGCGAATTGATTTCCAATTCCCAGCGCACCCGCGACAAGGCAGAACCGATCAGCCGGTAATCGACCTGCTTCGGAACTGGCCATTCACTGACATCGAGCTTTTTCCAGCGCGCCTCGAATGCATTGAGATCTTTTCGCCGATTGTCGATCTTAGCTAGCGACCAATCGCGCGTCCCGGCCGGCCGTTCCATTCGCGGCACGTCATCGCCAGTGAACGGCGCATACTTCACACGCCAAGACCAAAAGTCGTCGGCGAGCTTGTCGAGAGAACTAATATTTGGGCCAGCCGTCTGCTTTTGCCCGTGCGCGCTCGGCGCTGCTGTGAACAAAAACAGAAACAGCGCAGCCGATGCGGTCTTTAGGGAAAGCATCCGTGGCATTTGTGTCGGTTTGCCGAAAAGCGCTCTTCTTGTCAATCGCAGTCAGCCTTGCTTTGTCTCGAGAAAATTTTTATACCGTTGCAATGAAGATCTCCCAAAGGGTTCATTGTCGATCTTGCGTTCGATTTGTTCTTGCAGCGTTTGTTTTTCTGGTCTGCGCAATTTCTATCAGCGCGGCCGATCAAACCGTCGTGCTGAAAGCGGCGCGGATGTTCGATGGAAAATCGAAAGCGCTTGTGCAAAACGGCGTCGTGATCGTGCAGGGCGATAAGATTGTCGATGCAGGCAGCAACGTTGCGATTCCTGCCGGCGCGCAGGTGATCGATCTTGGCGACATGACGCTTTCGCCAGGATTCATGGACGCGCATACCCATCTCACTCTCGATTTCACCGGCAATTTCAACGAGAAGCGCCTGAAAGAATTTCAAACCAATGTTTCAGAGATGGCGTTGATGGCGATTACCTATGCGCGCGCGACGCTCGAGGCGGGTTTCACGACGGTGCGCGATCTCGGCAGCCGTTTCGCCGGCAGTCCGGAATTTGTCGATGTTGCGCTGCGCAATGCGATCAATCACGGAATCACTCCGGGCCCGCACATGCTCGTGGCGACCAAAGGCATCGGCGCGACCGGTGGCCATTTCGATTCGACCGGCGGTTACCGCGACAAACTTTTCGGACGCGAACCGGACCCGAGTGAAGGCATCGCCGACGGTCCCGACGAAATTCGCAAAGCGGTTCGATTCGAAGTGAAGAACGGCGCGAATGTGATTAAAGCCGCGGTCTCGGGCGGCGTGCTCTCCCTCGCCGATGAAGTGGACACTCCGCAGTTCACGCCGGCGGAAATGGCGGCGCTGGTCGATGAGTCGCATCGTCTGCGCAAAAAAGTGGCGGTGCATTGTCACGGCGACCAAGCGGCGCGGGAAGCGATCGAAGCAGGTGTGGACTCCATCGAGCACGGTTCGTTTATGAAACCGGAGACGCTGCAATTAATGAAAACGAAAGGCACTTATCTCGTGCCCACGTTGATGGCGACGGAATACATCATGAGCAAGATCGACAGTTATCCGCTGGCGTTGCAGGCAAAAGCAAAGGCCGCAGGCGCGGCGCGCTCGGAAATGTTTCGTAATGCGGTGAAGATGGGCGTGAAGATTGCGCTCGGGACGGACGCGGGAGTTTTTCCGCACGGCGACAACGCGAAGGAATTTGCGTTGATGGTGGGTCTGGGCATGCAGCCGATCGATGCATTAAGAAGTGGAACTTCGAATGACGCGGATTTGTTCGGCATCGCGCAAGCCGTTGGCACACTTGAAAAAGGAAAACGTGCCGACATCGTCGCGATGCCGGGCGATCCCACAGCTGACATTACCGCGACGGAGCGCGTTTCATTCGTCATGAAGGAGGGCAAGATCATTCGCAACGGCCCGGCCACTCCGCGAACAGCCGCCGTGCCGGATGACGACGTAGACCTGCCCGCCGATTAGAAAGACGAATTGACAATCTGCGCAGCGTTGATTGCCGATCTTAGCCGCGCGAGACGCCGCCCGGCTCAGTAAACTAGATACACCGGTATTTCGTAAATAGCTCGTTTTCTCGGGATGAAGTTGGCTTTGACAATGCCAAGAATGCCGCTAGTTTCCACGTCCCGCCGCTCAGCCGAGTGGCCAAAATTTAAGCAGGAGCCTCGCGACCCATGAAGAGAAGTGGGAGGGGCGCTTGAACTGCACAGGATGATGCAACAAAATCGTAGCAAACGTTATCGCGCCGCCGCCGAACAGGTCGATCGGAGCAAGGCTTACAATCTTCCCGACGCGGTCTCGGCGTTGAAGAGAATGCCGGCGACGAAGTTTGATCAAACCGTGACCGTCTCATTCCGGCTCGGTGTCGATCCAAAGCAATCGGACCAGATGGTGCGTGGAACGTGTCCTCTTCCGCATGGCAGCGGCAAGAACGTGCGAGTGCTTGTTTTTGCGGAAGGCGCGGCGGCGAAGGCAGCGCTCGAGGCCGGCGCGGAATTCGTTGGATTCAAAGACATGATTCAAAAATGTCAGGAAGGTTTTCAAGACTTCGATGTGGCGGTTGCCACGCCGGCGGCCATGGCGGAAGTACGCAAGCTCGGAAAAGTCCTCGGACCGCGCGGATTGATGCCGAACCCAAAAACGGGCACGGTGACGGAGGACACGGCGAAGGCGGTGCAGGAAGTGAAAGCTGGCCGCGTGGAATTTAAACTCGACAAGAACGGTAACGTGGCGGTTCCAATGGGGAAATTTTCGTTTGAAGAAAAAGAGCTGGTGGAGAATGGAAATGCTGTGATCGAAGCGGTGGTGCGGGCGCGGCCAGCCACAGCCAAGGGGCGCTATCTCGAAGGCGTAACTCTCAGTGCGACGATGTCGCCGGGAGTGCATGTCGATCCAGCGCCATATCTGAGTACCTAATGATTAGATCGACAATATGAGACCGGAAAAAGCCAGCATCGTTTCAGATCTTTCCGAGAAGTTGAAACGCTCGCCATTCATGCTCGTGGCCGATTACCAGCGCATGAAGGTGGATAATTTTGGCGAATTGCGGATGCGGCTCGCTCCGGTTGGCGCGGAAGTGCACGTCGTGAAAAACAATTTTCTCAAGCGCGCGATGGTTGATTCCGGATTGCCGGACGTGGGTGACAAATTGGTCGGTCAGACAGCGGTTGTAACCGGCGAGAAAGATCTGGCGCCGGTGGCGAAGATTTTAAAGACGTTCGCGCAGGAGTTTAAAATCGCCGCATTGAAGATTGGTCTGGTGGACCGCGCGATTCTTTCGAGCGTGGATTTGGAAGCGCTGGCGGATCTGCCTTCACGTGAGGTTTTGCAGTCGCAATTGCTCGGCCTGCTTTTGTCGCCGGCAACGAAACTGGTGCGTTTGATGAACGAGCCGGGCTCTGCATTGGCGAGATTGTTAAACGCCAAGGCACAGAAAGAGAAACCAGCGGAGGCAGCGACATAAGAGAATTTTCGTCCGGCCAATGCCGCACGAACAACAAAGCAAAAACTGTCCGGGCCGATGGCTATCGGCCTTAAATTTCCGAGAGCTTTCGGAGGCGGCAATTGGAGGAAACAAAAATGGCAGACACAGATAAATTAGTGGAGCAACTCAGCGGCTTGTCCGTGCTCGAGATTGTCGGTTTGGTAAAGCAGCTTGAAGAGAAATGGGGAGTGAGCGCGGCGGCACCGGTGGCGGTGGCGGCTGGTCCAGCGACCGGCGCACCTGGCGGGAGTGCGGCGGCGGCTCCAGCTGAAGAAAAGAGCACTTTCGAAGTCGTCCTTAAAGAAATGGGGTCGAATAAGATTGGCGTGATCAAGGAAGTCCGTAGCGCTGTGCCTGGACTTGGTCTGGCCGAAGCGAAAGCGCTGGTCGAAGGAGCTCCTAAAACAATCAAGGAAGGCGTGACCAAGCAGGAGGCCGAAGAGATCAGGAAAAAGATCGAAGCGGCCGGTGCAAAGGTCGAGATCAAGTAGCTGGCTTTTCGCGGCCAGCGGTGCGCACAAAACCACTTGCGCGGCGGCCGTTTTTTGTTAAGGTGGTTGTCTGTTAGAAGTAGGCAGACTTATTTTTAACCCGGCGCTCGACGGCAAAAGAAGGAACTGGCAACAAAACGGTGTGAGGTCAATTTGACAGACCGCTGTTTTGGTGTCACTTTTGTGCCCCTCGCTCGCCGCCGGTCGCGTAAAAATCTTGCCTGCAGCGGCCGCTATTTATTGTGGTCGGCGCGAGGTTGAACCCTTGGTCTAGTGATTATGTCAGAACGCAATTCGGAACGCATCCACTTCGGAACCATTAAAGAAGGTATTGAGCCGCCAAACCTGATTGAGGTCCAGCTCAATTCGTATGTCGATTTTCTCCAGAAGGATGTGCCGTTTTCCAAGCGGAAGAATTACGGATTGCAGGCGGTTTTCAGGGAGGTTTTCCCGATCGAGAGCTACGACGAGAAGGCTGTCCTCGATTTCGGTCGTTATGAAATTGGCGAGCCGAAGTTGGCGGCGCTAGAAGCTCAGCGCGAAGGCCAGACTTACAGCGCGCCGCTGCACGTCACGTTTCAACTACGCGAGGAAAGAGGCACGAAGGAAGAGAAAGTTTACATGGGCGAGATCCCGCTTATGACGCCGCAGGGGACTTTTGTGATCAACGGCGCCGAACGTGTGGTTGTGAGCCAGTTACACCGTTCTCCCGGCATCGCTTTCGAATCAAGCGTGCACCTCAACGGCAAAGTGCTCTACAGCTTCCGCATCATACCCGATCGCGGCTCCTGGATTGAAGTGCAATTTGATACGGCCGATCTGCTTTATATTTATCTCGATCGTCGCAAGCGCCGCCGGAAGTTTCTCGCGACGACGTTTCTGCGCGCGCTCGGTTATGGCTCGGACGAAGAAGTCATCAAGCTTTTTTACAACATCGAGAATCTCAAGCTGAGCGAGAAGCTCGACGAGGAAAAGCTCGCTACCAAGGTGCTGACGGTGGAAATCCGCGACGGCGAAGTCACGGTCGCGCGCGCCTTCGAACCGCTCACTCTGGCGACAGTTCGTCAGATCATGGGTCTGAAAATTCGCGAGGTTAAAGTCATCGATATTTCACACGACGACACAGTGGTGAAGGCGCTCCGGAAAGATCCGGCGCACGACCAGGAGGAAGCGCTCAAAGATATTTATCGACGCCTTCGGCCGGGCGATCCACCGACGGTGGCAAATGCCCGCGCTTTACTGAAACGGCTCTTTTTCGATCCGAAAAAATATGATCTCGGTCGCGTTGGCCGTTACAAGATCAACCAGAAACTTGGTCTCGATGTCGATCTTGGCGAGCGCATTTTAACGGACAAGGATTTCATTGCCGCGATCAAGTATTTGATCAACCTGCGCCGCGGCGAAGGCACGCTCGACGACATCGATCATCTCGGGAGCCGTCGCGTGCGCACGGTCGGCGAATTGCTCGCCAACCAATGCCGCGTCGGTCTCGCGCGCACCGAGCGTCTTGTTAAGGAACGCATGACGCTGTTTGACATCAACGTCGATGGGATGACGCCGCAAAAGCTGATCAACCCGAAGGCGCTGAGCGCGGTCATCCGCGATTTCTTCGGTCGTTCCCAGCTTTCGCAGTTCATGGATCAAACAAATCCGCTCGCCGAGTTGACGCACAAACGTCGTTTGTCAGCACTCGGGCCGGGTGGCCTTTCGCGTGATCGCGCCGGATTCGAAGTGCGCGATGTTCATCCGTCGCATTACGGGCGGATTTGTCCGATCGAAACGCCGGAAGGTCCGAACATTGGCCTGATCAGCTCGATGAGCACGTTCGCGCGCATCAATGAGTTTGGTTTCATCGAGACGCCGTATCGAAAGGTCGAGAAGGGCCGCGTAACGGACCAGGTTGATTACCTCACGGGCGATCGCGAAGAAAATTTTCTTGTCGCGCAGGCGAATGCGCCGATTGATGGTCGAGGACATTTTACGGGCGAGAAAGTTTCGGTGCGCTATCGAGGCGACTTTCTCGAAGTCGACCCGGCCAAGGTGCACTACATGGATGTGTCGCCGAAACAACTTGTCTCAGTCGCGGCCGGGCTCATTCCTTTTCTGGAACATGACGACGCGAACCGGGCGCTGATGGGTTCCAACATGCAACGGCAGGGTGTTCCGCTCATTGTTTCGGAGACGCCGCTGGTGGGAACCGGCCTGGAAGCAAAAGTGGCGCGCGACTCACATGCCGTCGTTCTCGCCACCGAAAGCGGCAAAGTCGCTTCGGTCACGGCGGACCACATTATCGTCACCAAAGACGGGCATCTGCCGGAAGGAAAAAGAAAGTTAAAGACGGATGCGGAAGCCGGGGTTCACGTTTACGAACTGCGAAAATTCATGCGTTCAAACGCGGGCACGTGCGTCAATCAGAAGCCGATTGTCCACAAAGGTCAGCATGTGAAAAAGGGACAGATCATCGCCGACGGTCCGAATACCGATCAGGGCGAGCTCGCCCTCGGGCGCAATGTGCTCGTCGCGTTCATGCCGTGGAACGGTTACAACTTCGAAGACGCGATCATGATCTCGGAGAAGGTCGTGAAAGAGGACATCTACACGTCCATTCACATCGACGAATTTGAAATTGGCGCGCGCGATACGAAGCTCGGCCCGGAAGAGATCACCCGCGACATTCCGAATGTCAGCGAAGAAGCGCTGCGCAACCTCGGCTCTGATGGCGTCGTGCGTGTCGGCGCGGAAGTGAAGCCGGGCGATATCCTCGTCGGTAAAATCACGCCCAAGAGCGAGACCGAGCTGGCCCCGGAAGAACGCCTGCTCCGCGCGATTTTTGGCGAAAAAGCTGCCGATGTGAAAGACACGTCGCTCACTGTGCCGTCGGGCACTTATGGAATTGTTATGGATGTGAAAGTTTCATCACGCCGCGAAGTCTCGCGCGAGAAACTCACGCCGACGGAAACGAAAAAGCAGCTCAAAGCGATCACGGAAGATCATCACAAGAAGAAAGAAGAATTAACCGAGCAACTGACCGATTCGCTCTCGAACATTTTGCTGGGCGAAAAAATTCCGCTCGATGTTGTGAACGCCGTTACCGGCGAAATCATCATCCCGGCCAATCGCAAGATCACCAAGACGCTCCTGCGCAAACTGGCAAACGTTTACGACCACATCGAGATCGACCCGAGCCCGATCCGCAACAAGATCCGGGAGATCATCGCTTCCTACGAGCACAAATTCGCCGAGCTCGAACTCGAACGCGAGCGCTCGATGGATCGCGTCGAGAGCGGGGACGATGTCGATCCGGGCATCATCAAGCAGGTCAAAGTTTACATCGCGAGCAAACGCAAGTTGAGCGTCGGGGACAAGATGGCCGGACGTCACGGCAACAAAGGGGTCGTCGCGCGCATCGTCCCGGAAGAAGACATGCCATTCCTCGCGGATGGAACGCCGGTGGAGATTGTGCTCAATCCGCTTGGCGTGCCGAGCCGAATGAATGTCGGCCAGGTCCTTGAGACGCATCTCGGCGTTGCGGCGAAAGCACTTGGATTCAAAGTCGCGACGCCGGTTTTCGATGGCATCAAGGAAAATAAAATCCGCGAGTACCTGAAAGAAGCGCGCAAGAAGGAAGGCTTCAGTTGGGTCCAGGAAAACGGCAAATCGCGCTTGTTCGACGGGCGCACCGGTGATGCTTTCGATCAGGAAGTTGTGGTTGGCTACATCTACATGATGAAGCTCGGCCATTTGGTCGCAGACAAAATTCACGCGCGCGCGGTCGGGCCGTACTCGCTGGTGACACAGCAGCCGCTCGGCGGCAAAGCGCAATATGGCGGCCAGCGTTTCGGAGAGATGGAAGTGTGGGCGCTGGAAGCCTACGGCGCCGCTTACACATTGCAGGAATTGCTCACGGTGAAGTCCGACGATGTGCAGGGCCGCACGCGCATCTACGAATCCATCGTCAAAGGCGACAACTCGCTCGAAGCGGGCACGCCTGAATCTTTCAACGTGCTGATTAAGGAAATGCAAAGCCTCGGTCTCGACGTCAAAGTCGGCGGTCAGGCCCCGAGCAGTTTCCTCGAAAACGTGGCGTAATTTTTACATCGACAATCATATTTGGAGAATAAATGAACGAACATTCCTGGCGTGAGTTAGTTGGCGAAGAGCGCCCCGTGGGTTTCGATCAAGTCGCGATCGGCGTCGCGTCGAGCGACACGATGCGCTCCTGGAGCAAGGGCGAAGTCAAAAATCCCGAGACAATCAATTACCGAACGTTCAAGCCGGAAAAGGGCGGCCTTTTTTGCGAGCGAATTTTTGGACCGACCCGCGATTGGGAATGTTCCTGCGGAAAATACAAGCGGATCAAACATAAGGGCGTCATTTGCGACCGCTGCGGCGTGGAAGTGACGCTGGCGCGGGTTCGTCGCGACCGGATGGGCCATATCGAACTGGCGGTGCCGGTTTCCCACATCTGGTTTTATAAATGCATGCCCTCGCGTCTCGGACTCATGCTCGATATGAGTGCGCGCCAGCTCGAGCGCGTCATCTATTATGAGGACTACATCGTCATCGATCCGGGCAAAACGCCGCTGCAAAAAACGCAGCTTTTGAACGAAGTCGAATACCGCGAAGCGCAGGAGCAATATGGCGAGGGTTTCCTCGCCGGGATGGGCGCGGAAGCGGTCAAAAAATTGCTCGCGGAGATCGATCTCAACAAGCTCAACAAAGAGCTCGAGCAGGCAATGGGCGCCACGAAGAGCAAGCAGATTCGTAAAAAACTGGCGAAACGACTTAAGCTCATTCAAGGCTTCCAAAATTCGCACGCCCGGCCCGATTGGATGGTTCTCGATGTTCTGCCGGTGATTCCGCCGGATTTGCGGCCGCTGGTTCCGCTCGAGGGCGGACGATTCGCCACCTCGGATCTGAACGATCTTTATCGCCGCGTCATCAACCGCAACAATCGTCTCAAAAATCTGCTTCAACTCAAAACTCCGGATGTGATCATTCGCAATGAAAAGCGGATGCTACAGGAAGCGGTTGACGCTTTGTTCGACAACGGCCGGCACGGCCGCGCCGTGACTGGCGCGGGCAATCGTCCTCTCAAATCGCTCAGCGACATGCTCAAAGGCAAGGGCGGGCGTTTCCGTCAAAACCTTCTTGGCAAACGCGTCGATTACTCGGGGCGTTCCGTCATCGTCATCGGTCCGGAATTAAAACTGCATCAGTGCGGTTTGCCGAAGAAGATGGCGTTGGTTCTGTTCGAACCGTTCATCATCCGGCGGCTAAAAGATCTCGGTTATGTGCATACCGTGCGCAGCGCGAAGAAGATGATCGAGCGCCAGACGCCGGAGGTCTGGGACATTCTCGATGAAGTCACCAAAGGGCATCCGGTGTTGCTCAATCGCGCGCCGACGCTGCATCGATTGTCGATCCAGGCGTTTGAACCGCAACTGATCGAAGGCGAAGCGATCCGCATCCACCCACTCGTTTGCACCGCCTACAACGCGGACTTCGACGGCGACCAAATGGCCGTGCACGTGCCCCTCTCCGTAGAAGCGCAAATGGAAGCGCGCATACTCATGCTCGCGCCAAATAACATTTTCTCGCCTTCAAGCGGCAAGCCGATTACTACGCCATCGCAAGACATCACTCTCGGCTGCTATTACCTGACGCAAAACCCGCGGCGCGCCAGCGGAAGTGATGGCGACGGCCGGCTTCCACTGTTTGTCGATGCCGTCGAAGTGGAATTTGCCATGGCCGAGGGAAGCATTCGAACCCACGACCGCATCCGGATCAAGAACCCGGATCACGGCCAGCAAACGGTTTACGGAAACGCCGAGGCGAAGGTTATCGAGACGACTGCGGGTCGCGTTATTTTTAACGAGATTTGGCCAAAGCAGCTTGGATTTTTCAACAAGCCCGCCGGCAAGAAACAACTGAGCGACATCATCTGGCGCTGCTACCAGACCGCTGGCCCGGCCGAGACGGTCGCCACGTTGGACAAATTAAAGGAGCTTGGGTTCACCGAAGCGACCAAGGCCGGTCTCTCGATTGGAATTTCGGACATGATCATTCCGAAGGAGAAACAGGCTGAGCTCGAAAATGCTTACAAGCAAATCCGGCAGGTCGAGCAGCAGTATCGCAAAGGCATAATCACGGACGGCGAGCGTTACAACAAGATTATCGACATCTGGACGCACGCTGGAGACGAAATTTCCAGCGTCATGTTCCGGACTCTCGAACACAACGAGGGACGCAAGGAATTGAATCCGGTGTATCTGATGGTCGATTCCGGAGCGCGCGGTAATCGTCAGCAAGTGCGTCAGCTCGCCGGCATGCGTGGATTGATGGCGAAGCCTTCCGGTGAAATTCTCGAGCACCCAATCACTTCGAACTTTCGCGAGGGACTCAGCGTGCTGGAGTACTTCATCTCCACCCACGGCGCGCGCAAGGGTCTGGCTGACACCGCGCTCAAAACGGCGGACTCCGGTTATCTCACCCGCAAGCTGGTCGATGCGGCGCAGGACGTGATTATCAACGAGGCAGATTGCGGGACTGTAAACGGCATCGTTGTGCGCTCGATTTACGAGGGCGACGAGGAAGTTGTCGATCTTGCCACACGCATTATCGGCCGCGTCAGTTGCGAGGCGATTGCGGACCCGGTGGAAAAGAAAAAGAAAATCGTCAAAGCGAATCAACTCGTTGATGAAAAGATCGCCGCGGAACTTCAGCGCATCGGTGTGGAGCAACTCAAGATTCGCTCGGTGCTGACTTGTGAATGCGGCCGCGGCGTTTGCGCCATGTGCTACGGACGCAATCTCGCGACTGGCCAGTTTGTCAAACTTGGCGAAGCAGTCGGCATCATCGCCGCACAATCGATCGGCGAGCCGGGCACGCAATTGACCATGCGGACGTTTCATATCGGCGGCACCGCCAGCCAAACCTTCAAGCAGCCGATCATCAAGGCGAAGAACGATGGCACGATTCGCTTCAATGATCTGCGCACCGTGCAAGCGCTCGATGGCAGCTGGATCGTCTTGAACAAAAACGGCTCAATCAGCGTGCACAACGCCGAGGGCCGCGAGCTCGAACGCTACAATGTTGTGATCGGTTCAGTGATTTCGAAGAAGGACGAGTCGCCGGTTAAAAAGGGCGAAACCTTCGTGCAATGGGACCCGTACAACGTGCCGATTCTGACCGATAAGAGCGGCAAAATTGAATTCCGCGATATGATCGCGGGCGTGACGATCAAGCGTGATGTCGATGAAGCAACCGGCCTCATGGGCACGGTGATTATCGAGCACAAGGAGGATTTGCATCCGCAAATCGTCATCGTGGGCGACAAGAAAGAAGTGCTGGCGAACTATTCCATTCCCGCCGGTGCGCATGTGATCGTCGAAGAAAATCAAAAAATTCGTGCGGGCGCATTGCTGGCCAAGACGCCGCGAAAAATTGCGAAGACCAAGGACATCACTGGTGGTCTGCCGCGCGTCGCGGAATTATTCGAAGCACGCCGTCCGAAAGACGCGGCCGAGATCGCGAAGATCGACGGTGTTGTCGAGATGGGCGGAACTGTTCGCGGAAAGCGGAAACTGATTCTGAAAGATCCGGAAACCGGCTCCGAAGAAGAACATCTGATTTCGCTCACCAAACACATCATTGTGTTCAAAGGCGACTTCGTGAAGAAGGGTCAGCAGCTGACGGAAGGTCCGGTTGTGCCGCACGAAATTTTGGAAGTCTGTGGTCCGCAGGATTTGCAGGAGCATCTCGTCAACGAAGTGCAGGAAGTTTATCGACTGCAAGGTGTCGAGATTAACGACAAGCACATCGAGATCATCGTGCGGCAAATGTTGCGCAAGGTGAAGATCACCGATCCCGGCGACACATCGTTACTCTGGGGCGATCAGGTTGATCGGTTGAATTTCGAAAGCGAGAACGAGCGTGTGGTCGAGCAAGGCGGCAAACCGGCCGAAGCGACGCCGGTGCTGCTCGGCATCACCAAGGCCTCGCTCGAAACCGACAGCTTTATTTCCGCGGCATCGTTCCAGGACACGACACGCGTTCTCACCGAAGCGGCCACGATGGGCAAAGTCGACCGACTGCGCGGGTTCAAGGAAAACGTGATCATGGGCCACTTGATCCCGGCAGGGACGGGATTCCCCGCGCACCGTGAGATCAAGCTTGTCGAGAAGGGTGAACCGATTGGCGCCGCGGTCATGGAAGAAGCCGAACCGCAACCAGCGATCGGGTAAATATTGCTTGGTAGGGCGAGACAAGCCTGCTCTGAGTGAAGTCGAATGAGTCGAGCCGACAAATTTAACCTGTGACAATTCTTTGGCTCCGCAAAGCGGCGCCCTACCGATAGACTGATGTCGATCGTGACGAAAACCGGCGACAAAGGCGAAACCTCGCTTATGTACGGGCGCCGGCTTTCGAAGGCCAATCCGCGCGTCGACGCTTATGGCTGCGTCGATGAGCTGAATGCCGCGCTTGGTTTCGCGCGGTCGATTTGCAGTGAAAAATTTGTTTCGGAGCGCATTTTCGCTGTGCAAAAAGAATTAATCATCCTGATGGGTGAACTCGCCACTGCACCGCAAGATCGACAACGTTACGTCAAAGAAGGATTTCAGCTAACCAGCGGGGAAATGGTTGATCGAGTCACAGCGATAATTGTCGATCTTGAAAAAGATAAATCGCTTTATCCGAAAGATTGGGTGATTCCCGGCGCAGTCCCCGTTTCCGCTGCGCTTGATTTCGCTCGGACAACTTGCCGGCGGGCTGAGCGACGTGTCGCGATGTTGATTGTCGATGAAAAAGATTTCAACCCAGAGATTTTGCGCTATCTCAATCGCCTTTCCGACCTTTGCTGGATCCTTGCGCGCTATGCCGAGAAATCGTCCGGGAACCGTAAATCGGGGACACCGAATGCCTAACATTCTGTTTGCCTTTATTCTGGGCGTATAGCATCTTTCCTGTCCCGCGGCGGCACCTTCGCCGGCGCGTTTTTCTTTTATGGGGAATACGACAGAACTAGTACCTGAGCTTCTCGAGGCGGGCGTGCATTTCGGTCACCAGACGAAGCGCTGGAACCCGAAGATGAAGCCTTACATTTTCGAAAAACGAAACCAGATCTACATCATCAACCTGGATGAGACCGTCCAACAATTGCATCGCGCGACAGAGTTTCTCCAGGAAGTGACGCGCCGCGGCGGCAAAATTTTGTTCGTTGGTTGTAAAAAGCAGGCGCAGGAAGCGGTAAAGGAAGCGGCGGTGGCTTGCGGACAATTTTATGTGAACCAACGCTGGCTCGGCGGCACTTTGACCAACCTGTCGACGATCCGCAAGAGCATTGGACGATTGAAGTTCATCGAGGAGATCGAGCAATCGCCTGATTACAAGAAGATGGGCAAACAGGAGCTGGCCGCGCTCAATCGCGAGGCCGCGAAACTCCGGCGCAATCTCGATGGCATACTCGAGATGTCGCAGTTACCCGACGCGATGATCGTGATCGACACGACTCGCGAACAAAATGCGGTCAATGAAGCGCGCCGCCTCGGGATTCCGGTCGTTGCCATTGTCGACACCAATTCGGATCCTGAAATGGTCGATTACCCCATCGCGGGAAACGACGACGCGATCCGCGCCATTCGCGTGATACTTCAAAAACTGGTCGACGCCATTGTTTCGGCCAGCGGCGAAGCGCGAATTCGCGAGCGAGTCGAGATGGCGGGCGTTTCCGCGTGATCGGCGGGGAAGATTGTCGATCTTAGTGTTTCGTTCGTTTTTGAAATTTCGGTTCCAATGAAAGCAACGGTAGATGTTGATCCACAACTGGTAAAAACACTGCGCGAAAAAACTAACGCGGGCATGATGGATTGCAAGCGCGCGCTGGCCGAAGCGGGCGGCGATTTGGAAAAAGCGGAGACGATTTTGCGCACCAAAGGGATTGCGGGCGCGGGCAAGAAAGCATCACGCGCAACTAGGGAAGGGATCGTCGCGTCCTACATTCATTTACAAGGGAAAGTGGGCGTGCTCGTCGAAGTAAACTGCGAGACGGATTTCGTGGCGAAGAACGAAAATTTCCGCGCGTTCGTGAAGGATATTACTCTGCATATCGCCGCGGCGCATCCGCTTTACGTCAGCCGCGAGGATGTTCCGTCGAAGACAATCGAGACTGAACGCACGATTTACCAGGCGCAGGTGAAAGACAAACCGGCCAGCGTCGTGAATAAAATTGTCGATGGAAAACTGGACAAATTCTACAGCACCGTTTGCCTGCTCGAGCAGGGTTTTATCAAAAATCCCGATCAGACGATCAGCGACCTGGTAAAATCAAAGATCGCCGAGTTGGGCGAAAACATCGTGGTCCGGCGTTTTACGCGCTATCTCGTGGGCGAGCCGCTCCCTGCGGAAGCGTAGAAGAGTTCGCCCTGTAGCAGCGGTCGGCGCTTGCCCTGAGCGAGGTCGAATGGAACCGTCGCTCGGTAGATCGACAATCGACGCTCATAGAGCGCCGCTACAGAATTTGATGGGACTGAAGACTTACACAGCGAAACGCGATTTTTCGAAAACAGCTGAGCCAAAAGGCGGCAAGCCGTTGCCAAAAAAAGTGAAAGGCGCATCGCGATTCGTCATTCAGAAACATGATGCCAGCCGGTTGCATTACGATTTTCGGCTGGAGATGGACGGCGTGCTGAAATCGTGGGCCGTTCCGAAAGGTTTGCCTTGGGCGCAGGGCGAGAAACATCTCGCTGTCGAAGTGGAGGATCATCCACTCGAGTACGCGACTTTCGAAGGGATTATCCCGGAGGGGCAGTACGGCGGCGGCACGGTAATGGTGTGGGACCGCGGCAACTATTATGTCTACGGCGAGCAGCCGGTGAAATCGCTGCGCGAAGGCAAACTGCATCTCGTGCTGGAAGGCGAGAAAGCAAAGGGCGAATGGACGCTTGTCCGCATCCGCAGCGAGGAAGGTAAAAACCAGTGGTTGATCTTGAAGACCGGAGCGAGCGCGAAGCCGCTTTCGAAAAAGCGCGAAGATGAATCGGTCAAAACCAGCCGCACCATGAAAGAGATTGCCGACGAACACGACGCCGAGTGGGAATCGAATCGTGAGGAAAAGGACGCCAGCGCAAGATCGACCTTGAAAGCACGCATCAAGGCGACGCTTAAAAAAAAAGAAAACGTAGGGCGCGATAACGCCCGTCCAGCTCGAACCCAAACGCGTCGCGAAGGTAGGGACGCCGCGCTACGGCGTCCAGGACATCGCAGCGCGATGTCTCTACCAGAATTACCATCCGCGAAGCCGCGCTTCATCGAGCCGATGAAACCGCGGCGCGTGGAAGAACCGCCTCCTAACGGAGATTGGATTTACGAACTCAAATTCGACGGCATCCGCGCGATCGCGGTGAAAGACGGCAGCAAAGTGAATTTGATTTCGCGAAACGAGAACGAACTGCGCACGCGTTTTCCCGAAATCGTCGATGCAGTGAAGAAATTGTCGACCCAGGAATGCGTGATCGACGGTGAAGTTGTCGCGCTTGACGGAGAAGGCCGTTCATCGTTTCAGCTTTTGCAGGCGCTCGACCTGGAAGGAAGAAAAGCGCCGGTCCGTTTTTACGTTTTCGATTTGCTCCAGCTCGATGGAAAGAGCTTGATCAAACTGCCGCTCGCGCAGCGCAAGGAACTGCTCGCAAAACTTTGCGAAGGCATCGGTGACCCGATCCGCTTTTCCGGCGAGATCGGCAGCGACGCGAAATCGTTGCTGGCCGAAGTAAAACGTCGCGGGCTCGAGGGTTTGATCGGCAAACAACGCGACTCGTTTTACGAACCGGGACGCCGCAGCGGCGCATGGATCAAACTCAAATGCATGAACGAACAGGAATTCGTCATCGGCGGATTCACCCCGCCCGGCGGCTCGCGCAAATATTTCGGCGCGATCCTCGTCGGCTATTACAAAGATCAGCGTCTCCTTTTCGCCGGCAAAGTCGGCTCAGGATTTACCGGAAAGTCATTGTCGATCTTGCATAAAAAATTTCAGAGCCAATCGCGTGATGATTGTCCCTTTGCCGATCTGCCGTCGAAGGAAGGAGGTCAATTGGTGCAAGGCATCACGCCATCGATGATGCGCAAAATGCATTGGATAAACCCCGTCTTCGTCGCGCAAATCAAGTTCGCCGAGTGGACCCGCGACGGAAAACTGCGTCAGCCGGTTTTTCTCGGACTGCGGGAAGACAAAAATCCCAAGGAGGTTATTTGGGAAGCGTGACCTTGGAATCGCATCAGCTCCCTCCGGCTTTGAGTAAAACTATGCTCGCGGCAGAGCGGCGCTCGGTTCTTCGCGTAACTTTTCAGCCCGCGGCGGCGGTTTGATTTTGCTGAAGATGATCCAGACGCCGGCGAGGACGAAGCCGGCGCCGAGCAGCGACCAAAGGGAGAAGGTTTCACCGCCAAGAAACCATCCAAAGGCGACCGCGCCGGGCGGCGTGATGAGGGAGATGGTTTGTAGATTTGTTACGGTCATGCGCGGCAAGAGCCAGTAGAGAAGGAGAAAGGTCAGCGCCGATCCGATCACCGCCAGATAAAGCAGGCAGAACCACGCTGTTGCGCTCCAGTGGAACCGGACCGGGTTGCCATCGACGGCGAACCCGAGCGCGATCAACGGAATGATGCCGAAGAACATTTGCCACGCCGCAATCATGGCCGGGGCAAGCTCGAGGGCGCGCCGTTTCAAAAGCACATTTGAGTATGCCGCGCCAGCCGCCCCTAACACAATGCCCAGGCCGCCCCAGAACGCCAGCATGCCGCTGCGGTCGAGCAAGCGGCCGCAGATAAGCGCGACGCCGCTGAGGGCGAGCAATGCGCCAGCCAAGCGTTGCCAGCGCACCGGCTCCTCCGGCAGAAGGAGATGGGCGAAGAGCATTCCGAAGATCGGGATGGTGGCCTGCAACACCGCCGCCAAACCGGATGACACATACTTTTCGCCCCAAAAGAGCAGGGGATAATTCAAGCCAAACATGAGCAGGCCGGTGAAAGCGAGGAGCGGGTAGTCGGAGCGACGGACCGGCAGCAAGCGCACGCGACCGATCGACACCGCCACGAGCACGGCGACAGCGATGACAAACCGGATGGCGACGAAAGAAACAGGCGGCAGATCGCGCAGTCCGACTTTGATGGCAAGCCAGGTGGAACTCCAAACGAGACAGAGGACGGTGTAGGCGGCGACGATGGCGAACTTCCGCTGACCCGGCA